>Ga0302325_10002661_pt1 | contig 43035 bp, 43 predicted proteins | sample Palsa_T0_2_FD_201948 | JGI IMG/M metagenome (GOLD analysis project Ga0302325, IMG submission 201948) | Peat permafrost microbial communities from Stordalen Mire near Abisko, Sweden - Palsa_T0_2 | ecosystem: Environmental > Terrestrial > Soil > Palsa > Peat permafrost | place: Sweden: Abisko... | reverse complement strand
AGGTGACCGGCGTCCTGTTCGACGGCGATCGGCATCTGCTCCAGCGCATCGCCGCCGCTTCGAAGCTGCTGCCCACGAAGCTCACCGCGACGATCGGCGAATCGGTTTTCGGACCGCTGCTGTGCGCTCGTCTGACCGGCGTGCTCGATCCGCACCGCGCGGTCGACATCGCCGGACGGCTCCCATCGAGCTTCCTCGCCGACGTCGCCTCGTATCTCGACCCGCGCCGCGCCAGCCGCGTGATTGCCGAGCTTCCCCCGAGCCAGACCGCTGAGATCGCGAAGGAGCTCGTGCGCCGCGAGCAGTACATCACGATGGGCAGCGTCGTCGGTCACCTCTCCAAGGCCGCGACCGTGGCCGCGTTGGGCGTGGTCGGCGACGAGGCGCTGTTGCGGACCGCCTACGTCGTCGAATCCAAGGGCAGCCTCGGCTCGCTCGTTGCCCTGCTGCCCGAGAAGCGGCTGCAGACGATCATCCGCACCGCCTCTGACGCGGACCTGTGGCCCGAGGCGCTTGACGTGATGGACCATGTCAGCGAGCGCCAACGCGGCGAGCTTGCGGACATCGCCGCCGGCCAGGACGACGAGGTGCTCGAGGGACTGGTCCGCGCTGCGCAGCGCCACGGCCTGTGGGGAGTGCTGCTGCCGGTCACGCGCGCGATGAGCAAGGAGAGTCGCGAGCGATTCGTCGGCATACCCTCGATCCAGACACGCACCGTCCTCGCCGCGATCGTCGACGCCGCCGCCCAGGAGTCGCTCTGGGCCGACCTGCTCGTGTTCCTGCCGCTGCTGCCGGCGCCGGCGCGACGCCGGGTCGCCGCACTCGCGACGGGGCTGAGACCGATGTTCGGATCGATCATCGAGGCAGCCCATGAGGAGCAGCTCTGGCCGGCGCTGATCGCCTTCGCCGCCGAGCTCGATCAGGCCACGCAGGAGAAGATCGCGGAGCTCATCGCCGGCAGCGAAGACGCCGTCCTGGTCGGGCTGGTGGCGGCGGTGGAAGAGGCGGAGCTCGAGCGCGAAGCGCTGACGGTGATGTCGAACCTCGCGCCCGACAAGCAGGGCCCCTTCGCCGAGCAGATCGTCCCGCTCGCGACCGAGGATGGGTTCGCGATGCTCGTAAAGGCCGCGGAGGCCGCCGAACTCGACACGCTGCACGCGGTGCTGGTGTCAGGTCGCGAACGTCACGGTGTCGGCACGAAGGGACGGTCGTGACGCCGGTGTCGCGGCGCCTCGCATGGCGCGAAATCGACTGGCGCGCCCATCAGCGCCGCGAGAAGATCGAGGGACGATGGCTGAACCTGATCGACATCGGCTCTGGCCCGGCGCTGCTGTTCGTGCACGGTCTTGCGGGCTGTTGGCAGAACTGGCTCGAGAACATCGCGTTCTTCGCCGACGAGTACCGCGTGATCGCCGTCGACCTGCCCGGGTTCGGGGAGTCGGAGATGCCGGCCCGCCCGATCACGATCTCCGGGTACGCGCGCACGCTCGAGGCGTTGTGTGACACGCTCGAGCTCGACAGCGTCCGCGTGGTCGGCAACTCGATGGGCGGCTTCGTGGCGGCGGAGCTCACGATCCGGTCGCCGGTGCGTGTCGAAGGACTGTGCCTTGTCGCGGCGGCCGGCCTGAGCGTCGAGCATGCGCGTGCTGATCGCAGCCGCGGCGTGCGCCACAGGATCGAGAACCTCCTGTTCTTCTACATCGCCTGGCTGGCGACGAGATTCCCGGCCCTGGCCCTGCGCCCGCGCGTGCGCCGGTGGATGCTCGGTCTCGTGGTCGCTCACCCCGAGGAGCTCCCGGGGCCGCTGATCGCCGAGCAGGTGCGCGGAATCGCCAAGCCTGGCTTCGATCCGGCGCTTGAAGCTCTCACCCGGTATCCGATCCGTGATCGCCTTGGTGAGATCGCCTGTCCCACGCTGATCGTGTGGGGCGACGAGGATCGCCTCGTCCCGCTGTCGGACGCCGCCGAGTTCGAGTGGCTGATCGCCGGCTCGCGAAAAATCACCTACCCGGACACCGGCCATGCGCCGATGCTCGAGCGCCCCGAGCGCTTCAACGCCGACCTGCGCGAGTTTCTCGAGCAGGCTCGCCGTCCCGTCAGCTCGGGCGCTCCGGATACGTAGGCAGGCCGTCGTCCGGGATCGGTTCCCACGGCGCGGCGTAGGCCACGAACTGATGGTGGCCGGGGCGGACCCCAGGGTCGCGGTCGAACGTGCCCATCCGGATGCCGACCGCGTCGGGGTCATCCGGGTCGCGGCTGAACATCGCCGAGCCGCAGTCGCCGCAGAACCACTTCTCCCAGCCAGTCCCAGGTGACCAAGCCCGCAGCCGTTCCGTCCCGGAGACGACCCGGAAGGCGCCTCGCGCGGGTCGCGCGCTCGCGGATGCGGCCGTGCCGGTGCGGCGCTGGCAGCGTGTGCAGTGGCAGTACGCCGCAGACAGCAGCGGCCCGTCGACCTCGTAGGTGACCGCACCGCAGTTGCAGCGCCCTGTGAGCGGAGGATCTGGCACGGTTGGCACTGTAGCCACCTGTCGCGGCGACCCCGCGCGGTAGTTTCGGCCAAGTGGATCGGTCGTCCCCGCGGGGGGCGGGATCCCGAGATCGGGTGCTCGACACGGGTCGCCGGGCCGCGCCTGCCGGGCGCGCCGGGTCGCCGGGCCGCGCCTGCCGGGCCACCGGGCGTGCCGGGCGTGCCTGGCCGCGGGGCGTGCCTGGCGTGGTCGCCGGGCGTGCGATTGTCACGCGCGCGTCGCGGTTATGTCTCATCCGTGTGACGGATAGCCCGAATCTGCTCGCACCAGATTCTGGCGTGATGAATCTACGACAATAGTTGTCGATAACTCATCACGCGACCCCCAGGAAACCCGCCGTCCAACGCACGCGCGGTGGCGCAGCACCTCAGGCCCAAGCCCTCGCTGCAAGCGACCAGGGAACCGCTCAGATCTGGTCGTCGCCGCCGCCTCGCCGCCGCCTCGTCGTCGCGCACGGAACCGCGACCGTCTTCAGCAGTGCCTCCCCCTAGTCGTCCGTGCCGGCGACCCAGCCGGCCTGGGTCAGCGACGCGGTCGCAACGTCGGCGAACAGCTGCGCGCGCGGCACATCACCAGGGCCGAACGGCTCGCCACCGCGGCGGTCGAGCAGCGACAGCACTCCTACGATCTCGTCATCGCGACGCAATGGAAGTACGAGCATCGTGTGTGGCACATACCCGGTGCTGCTCGCCACCTGGGCCGCGAAACGGGAATCAGTGCGGCATCGCGGCACAATTTGCGCTCTGCCCGACTCGGCCGCCGCGCCCGCGATCCCCTCGCCTCGGGGCAACTCGACACCGATCACATCGCTTGCCCCCGCGCCCCACGCCGCGACGTATGTCAGCCGTTCTGCGCCCGGGTCGGCGAGAGCAATCGAGGCGGCCGCCGCCGCGAATACGCCGGCAGCGGCCCGGACAACGGCTTCCAGCATCGGGCGCGCGAGCCCGGCGCGCTCGACGCTGACCGCGAGCGGCGCTCCGAGCGGCCCGTCCATCCGCGCGCCGCAGGCGTCGGCGAACGCCGCCGCCGACTCGATCCGGTCTTCAGGTCTGAAGGCGAGTCCCGCGCGGAGTACGCGCTCGAGCTCGGGCGTAGTGCCCGGGACCGCATCGAGCGTTCGATCCTCTCCGTAGGCGGGCGGGCCTCCGGTGATCAGGGCCCAGGCGCTCGCCGCGACGCCGAACACGTCGCTGCGGGGAGAAGCCGCGTCGCCCGCGAACACTTCGGGCGCCATGAACCTCGGCGTGCCACCCTGCGCCACGGCACCATCACCACCGAGCCGGGTGGCGAGCCCGAAGTCGACCAGGACGACCCGCTTGCGCCCGCGGACCAGGTTACGCGGCTTGACATCGCCGTGCACGACCTGCTGCTCGTGCAGGTACTCGAGCGCTTCGCACAGTTGACCGATCCAGCGCAGGACGTCCGGTACAGGGAGACCCGGTGTGCCCCGATCCCAGAGTCGGCGCGCGAGGTCCGTTCCCTCGATCAGGCCCATGACGATGTTGTACGTGCCGGCCGGCTCCTCGAAGTGGTCGACGAGCGTGGCCAAGCCCGGATGGCTGAGCTCGGCGAGGAGCCGCGCTTCGATCACGCAGCGCGTGCTGTCACCTGGGGCGAGCGCACGCTTGAGGGCGAAGCGCACGTCGTTCTCAAGGTCCCGCGCTCGATAGACCGTCGCGATCGCGCCCGTTCCGAGCTCGTCTTCGATCTCATAACGGCCGAGGCGGGCTCCGCGCGGAAGGCGTGTGGTTGCCGCGACCGTCATGGCCGCGAGAATAGTCGGCGATGACGATGACCAATCACCTACAAGTGCGGGTGAGCGGACGCGAAGCGGTGTTCGGCCCCGGCGCCGGGGAGGTGACGGTTGGCAGCGCTCGAGGCTGCGCCATCAGGCTCCCTGAGGAGTCAGTGGCTGGCACGCACCTGCTGTTGCGCTTCGCCGACGGGGGCTGGATGCTCGAGACGATCGCCGCCGACTGCCAGGTGTTTCGGGACGGCGAGCCGATTGAGATGGTTGCGATCGACGGTCCCGTGCTGGTCAGGCTCGGCGATCCCGTATCGGGTCCGCTGATCGAGCTCGCGCCGGCTGATTCCGAGCTCCGCGACGCGACGGTCGAATTTGGGTCGCTGCCTGCGGCAGAGCAGGACGCAACCCGAGCGTCCCCGACCAGCTTCACCTTTTCAGCCGACGTACTGCGGATCGGCAGAGATCCCGAGAGTGAGGTCGTCGTCGACGATCTGATGGTCTCCCGACGACACGCTGAGGTCCGCAGGCTTAGCGACGGCCGTTATCAGGCGATCGACTTGGGGAGCCACAACGGCACGTTCGTGAACGGTCGCCGGGTCGATCGTGCGGTGCTCGAGGAGCTCGACGTCGTCAGCGTCGGCCGCAACTCCTACCGCCTCCTCGACGGCCGTCTCGACGAGTACGTAGACACGGGGGAGGTCGCGTATGCGGCAATCGACCTGACTGTCCGGCTCGCGAACGGAACGGTCCTGCTCGACGGCGCCAGTTTTTCGCTGCAGTCGCGGTCGATGCTCGGGGTGATTGGGCCCTCAGGTAGCGGCAAGTCGACGCTTCTGGGCGCGCTGACAGGATTCCGGATGGCGAGCGAAGGCGACGTGCTGTATGGAGACCGGAGCCTCTACGCCGGCTATGAGGCCCTCCGGCAGCGGATCGGCTACGTGCCCCAGGACGACATCGTGCATCCCGAGCTGACCGTCGAGCGCGAGCTCGAGTTCGCGGCGGAGATCCGCTTCCCCAGCGACGTCGACCCGTCTGAGCGCCGTCGCCGGATAAACGAGGTGATGGCAGAGCTCGCTCTCACACATCGTCGCGGCACCGCGGTGGCTCGGTTGTCCGGTGGCGAGCGCAAGCGCGTGAGCGTCGGACTCGAGCTGCTCACATCCCCGTCGCTGCTCTTCCTCGACGAGCCGACCTCCGGGCTCGACCCCAACTACGAGCGGAGCCTGATGGCGCTGTTCCGCGAGCTCGCGAATCGGGGGCGAACGGTCGTCGTCGTGACGCACACCGTTCAGAGCCTGCGCCTGTGCGACCGGGTGCTGGTGCTCGCGCCAGGGGGCAGGGTCGCCTACTTCGGCCCCCCGCAGCTGATCCTCGCGTATTTCGACAAGGAGGACTACGCCGACGTGTTCCGGGAGCTGGGGCGCTCCGACGATATCGATTGGGGAGCCCGCTTCCGTGACCATCCTTATCACGCCACCTACATCGAGCGACCGGCGCCGATCTACCGCGGCGATGACCCGGAGCGCTCGACGGCCCACGGCAGCAGGCGAGGTCGCTGGCACCAGTTCGTGGCTCTCAGTCGCCGCTACGCGGCCGTGATCGTCGCCGATCGTCGCAACCTCGCGCTGCTGATCGGTCAGGCACCGCTGCTGGGATTGCTGTTATTGGTGGCGCTGCCGAGTGGCCAGCTGGAGTCCTCGCCGCCATCGCAGCTCCGGCTGGTGTCGCAGGCGAGCCTCGTTCTGCTCGTGGTGGTGCTCGGCGTCAGCTGGCTCGGAATGTCGAACGCCGTCAGGGAGATCGCCAAGGAGCTACCGGCATTCCGGCGCGAGCGCGCAGCCGGGGTCTCGATCGTCGCCTACCTCGCGTCGAAGGCGTTCGTGCTCGGGTTGATCACGATCCTTCAGGCGGTGGTGCTGATGGCCCTGGCCCTGAGCGCTCAGCGCGGGCCGGCGCGCGCGGTGCTGCTGGGATGGCCGCTCGGCGAGCTGATGGTGATCGGGGCGCTCACCGGGATCGCGGCGATGGCGATCGGGCTGTCCATCTCGGCTGCGGCCAAGACGACCGATCGCGCGACCACGGTCCTGCCGATCGTGCTCGTGTTCCTGCTGGTCCTGGCGCTGGGCGGAGTGTTCCCGCAGATCGGCGACAAACCCGTCCTCAAGCAGCTGGGGTACGTCGCCTCGACGCGATGGGGGTTCGCCGGGATGGCTTCGACCAGTGACCTCAACGACCTCCAAGCTGTTACGGGGGTTTTGACGCGAACGCCGTCGGTGAACGTCGATGACCCGAGCGCGCTGTTTCAGGCCTTCCGCGAGCGGTACCGCGGAGACCCGCTGTGGGAGCATTCGAGCTCAGCCTGGCTGACCGATGCCGGCGCGCTGATAGGCCTCACGCTGCTGGCACTGCTCGGGGCCGGTTTTGTTCTGCGCCGGGACCGGCCCGGCTGAGCCGTTGCGACCGTGCAGAGCGCTCCTGATCCTCTCTCTGGCGCTTGCGCTTGCCGGGTGCAACGGCACGCTCCCGCTGGCGCGGCTGGCGCCATTCCGTGTCATCGGCGACTGGACCGGTAACCAGTGGCGATCGATCGGGCCGACCCTCGGAGGCGAGCTCGACCCGGCATCGAGCAACATCTGTGACAGCGGACAAACGGCGTGCATGAGCGCGATCCTGGCCGAGATGAGCCGGCGGATCGCGGCACTCGGCTGCAGCCACCTGGCGCCGTTCGCGACGATGTACCGTCAGGTCTCGAGGGAGATCAAGGCCAGCGCGGAAGCGCGGCGATACGCCGACCCCGCCTACGTCGTCCACCTGGATGCCGTCTTCTCGACGTTCTACTACCACGCACTCGATTCATGGCGGGCCGGGCGCCGCGACGAGGTGCCGCAGGTGTGGCGGATCGCGTTCTCGGCCGCCGGCGGCCGCCGGGTGAGCACACTCGGAGACATGCTCTTGGGGATGAACGCCCACATCAGCCGGGATCTCCCATATGCGCTGGCGACGGTCGGGTTGCGCTACCCGGATGGACTGGGCGCGACCGCGGACGTGGTCGCCGTCAACAAGGACATCGAGCGCGCCACCCAGCCGATGCTCGCACAGATCAGGGCCGCCTACGACCCCTCGCTCGGTCCACCGCGCGACCTGCCGAACTGGGTGCATCCGAGCGAAGTCCCGAAGATCATCGCCCAGTGGCGCCTCGAGGCGATCGCCAACGCCCGGGACCTGCTGGACGCCCACAGCGTCGCGGCCCGTGTGGAGGTCGAGACTCGAATCGACACGACGGCCACTCTGCGCTCGCTGCTGATCTGGCGCGCCACCGCGTACGCCGACCCTGCCCGCGACAGCGCACCGCGCGACGCCTACTGCGCGGCGCACCTGGCGCGCAGGTCGAGCGAGTAGCCCCTTTTCTCACGGGCGGCGGTGTGGCAGGGTTCGCGGGGTGGCCAGCCGCCAATCGGACCCTCCGGCGATCGGCAGTCGCGCGCCTGAGGCCGGTACGGAGCGCGGCTGATGGCTGACGTGTTCGTGTCTTATTCGCGACGGGACTCGGAGTTCGTGCGCAGGCTTGCCCAATCCGTGTCGGACCGCGGCAAGGAGGTGTGGCTGGATACGGACGGGATCGCGGACGGTGAAGTCTTTCCGCAGGCGATCAAACGCGCGATCGAGGGCGCCAACGCGTTCGTGTTCGTGATCACGCCGGCATCGGTGAAGTCGTCCTACTGTGAGAACGAGGTCGAGTACGCGCGGGAGATGCAGAAGCGGATCGTGCCGGTGCTCCGCGATCCGGTGGCCGATTCGGATCTGCCGCCGGAGATCCGGGACCGCAACTGGATCCCGTTCGTCGGGGACGCCGAGTTCGATCCGTCCCTGAACCGGCTGGTGGGGGCGGACACCGATCTGGAGGCCGCTAAGGATCCGCGCGGTAGATGAGCGGCCGACGCCGCAACCGGGCAGATCGTCCACACACCGGCAGTCCGGCGAAGCAGATCTCGGTCGTCGTCTACTCCCCCGGCGGGTCGCTGCTGGCGCTCGGCACGAGCACGGGTGTCACGCTGCTCGATCCCCAGACCGGAGCGGTAGCCGCGCGACTCGCAGGAGGGGCGATGACGGACTCGCTCGCGTTCAGCCCGAACGGTCGCATGATCGCCGCCGACAGCACCTCCGGCGTCACGGTCTGGGATCTCCCGAGCGGTCGCCCGCGGACAGTCGAGCGCGACCCACATGAGGGTGGCACGATCCTCTTCAGCCACGACGGACGGCTCCTGATCGTCGGCGGCACTGACGCGGTGGTTCACGTGTACGACGTCGCCGGCGGGCAGCTGGTGCACCGGATCGTCGACCCGGGCGAGCAGAGCCAGTCATGGCCCGAGGTCTTGGCGCTCAGCCCGGACGGCTCGGAGCTCGCCGTCGGCGCGCCGACGCTCGAGGGCGCCGAGGGCACGGTGTCGATCTTCAGCACGACGACCTGGGCCGAGCGGTCGGTCGTGGCATCGCTCCCCCAGGTCGAGATCTTCTCGCTCGCGTTCAGCCCCGACGGCAGCCGCCTCGCGATCGGCTCCGAGGACGGGACGGCCGGCGTCTGGTCGGTGCCCACGCACGAACGGCTGGTCACCTACGACGGTCCGACCGCCGCGGTCACGGCGATGGCGTTCACCCCCGACGGCAAGTCGGCGCTATCAGCGTCGAACGACGGGATCGCACGGATCTGGCGCGCGGGCGGCGCCTCCCAAGCGTTTCTCACCTTCCCCGGCTCGATCTACCAAGCGCGCTGAACGGGAACACGCTCGAGGTCCCGCAGGACAGTGCGACGGGAACTGTCGTCTGGTCGGTGCTACTGCCGCACGGTCAAGTGTCGAAGACGACGCTGGGCGGCGCACAGTCGGGCTGGCTCAGCCCCGATGGTCGCTTCCTACTCAGCGCGGCGAGGACGATTTCATCCTCGCCCCATCCGGCGGCCGTCTCTGCGCGCGCCGCAGCAGCCGGGGGCTGATCACTGGACCCAGACATCTGATGAGACTATAGTCACGGCGCTCGGTCCTCAGCATCGATTCGCCCGTTTGGAACCAGCCGGCCAGGCCACGATCTCACGCACCATGATCGAGTTCCAGGGGTGCCCGCCCGGCGGCATGACATAGCCTTACGTCTGTGCCTGAGGTCGCTCGCTACGCGAAGGCCACCGCCAAGAGCGGTCAGGGAGCATCGCTCGCGGATGTGCTGCTTCGCGTCGCGCAGGTATTGGAGGACGCCCCCGGCTGCGAGCTGTACATCGTGAACAGGTCGTCGGCCGAGCCCGACCATGTCTGGGTCACCGAGCTATGGCGCAGCCAGGACGATCTCGACGCGGCGCTTCAGCTCGAGCCCGCGCGGGCGCTGATGCCGGAGGTGATGGCCCTCGTCGACAGCTTCGACCGGATCGACCTCGAGCCGCTCGGAGGTGTCGGCCACGCGCCGTCCGGCGAGACCGGCTTCACGATCGTCAACCTCGACTCGGTCGAGGATCAGGCGCCCAAGCACGGTATTTCCGACATGGGTGAAGCTCGGTTCGCGCGTCAGGCTCTCGACGCGCGGGACACCGGTGTAAGCCACCAGCGCCTCCGTCCCGGGCGCCGCCAGGGTTTCGGGCACCGGCATCAGCGCGCGGAGGAGGTGTACGTGGTCCTGAGCGGCTCCGGCCGGGTGCGAATCGACGACGAGATCCGCGAGATCGCCGCGCTCGACGCAATCCGTGTGGCACCAGGGTCGACGCGCGCGTTCGAGGCGGGGCCCGACGGACTCGAGGTGCTGGCTGTCGGCCCCCACCTCAAGGGCGACGGGGAGATCCTTCCCGGGTTCTGGCCTACGGCCGGCTGAGCGCGCCGGCGGTGGCCCGGCCAGCCCCAGTCTCGGTCAGCGTCCGGAAACGGACCGCTGGAACCCTACGTAGCAGAGCGCCGCGATGATCAGCGCGAGGACGGGCAGGCCGATGCTTACCACTCCCAGCACCCCAAGGACGAGCCCGACGACCCCGACGGCACCAGCGGTGGTGCCCCCGACTGCGAGCTGATACGCGCGCTTCTCCCGCTGGCGCCTCGGGGTGTAGCCCGGCCGCTTCTGGATGTTCGCCATGTGGCAGAGCGTAGCGCGCGCCGCGCGGCTTCGCCCTGGTCCCGAACGCTCAGCGCGTGACGGCGCCGAGCGCAGCGCTCGAAACAAGCCGGGCGTACTTCGCGAGCGCGACTCCGACTCCCTCGTGCGAGGGCGGGCGGTACTCCTCGAGGCGCGCCGCGATCTCCTCGTCGGAGAGCGCCACGTCAAGCCGACGCGAGGCGACGTCAAGGGTGATCTGATCACCGTCGCGCAGCGCCGCGATCGGACCGCCGCTGACAGCTTCCGGGGCGACGTGCCCTGCCATCAGTCCATGTGTGGCGCCCGAGAAGCGACCGTCGGTGATCAGGGCTACCTCCTCACCGATGCCCTGGCCGACCAACGCGGCGGTCACCCCGAGCATCTCCCGCATCCCGGGGCCGCCCGCCGGGCCTTCGTTGCGGATCACGACAACATCGCCGGCGACGATCGCGCCGGCGGTGACCGCGGCCATCGCGTCCTCCTCGGACTCAAACACCCGCGCGGGCCCCGACTGTCCACGTCGCTCGTGCCCGGCAAGCTTCACGACACAGCCGTCCGGAGCCAGGTTCCCGTGCAGGATCGCGAGTCCCCCGGTCGGCTGGATCGGGTCATCGAGCGGCCTGACCACCAGCTGCCCCGCGGTCTCCTGCGCGACGTCGGCGAGCTCGCCGACCGTCGCGCCGCTGACCGTGATCGCGTCGCAGTGGAGTAGGCCGGCCTCCTTCAGGCGCTTCAGCACGAGCGGAACGCCGCCGGCCTCGTACAGGTCGGGGGCAACGTATCGACCGCCAGGCTTCAGGTCGCACAGCAGCGGAGTGCGCCGGCTGATGTCGTCGAAGTCATCGATCGACAGCTCGATGCCCATCTCGAATGCAACGGCGAGCAGGTGCAGCACCCCGTTCGTCGAGCCACCGCTGCACGCGATCGCCGCGATCGCGTTCTCCAGGCTTGCTCGGGTGATGATGTCGCTGGGAAGTAGGCCCCGCTCGAGCACGTCCATCACCAGCCGGCCCGCTTCAAATGCGGCCTGCGGCTTCCTGCCGTCGACTGCCGGCACCATCGAAAGACCCGAGGGAGAGATGCCGAGCGCCTCGAACGCCATCGCCATCGTGTTCGCAGTGAACTGGCCACCGCAAGCCCCCGCTCCAGGCGAGGCTGCGTCTTCGAGCGCGGTCAGCTCCTGATCGGTGATCTTCCCGGCCGACCGGGCACCGACGGCCTCGAACACCTCCTGGATCGTCACGCGCTCACCCTGGTAGACGCCAGGGAAGATCGATCCGCCGTACAGCATCAGGCTCGGCACGTTCAGGCGGCAGAGCGCCATCACCGTTCCCGGGATCGTCTTATCGCAGCCACTGATCGCGACCACGGCGTCGAACATGTGCGCGTCACAGACCAATTCGATCGAGTCCGCGATCACCTCTCGGCTGGCCAGCGAAGCCTTCATCCCCGCCGTGCCCATCGTGATGCCGTCCGAGATGGCGATCGTGTTCATCTCCATCGGCGTGCCACCCGCGTCGCGGATCCCCTCCTTGACCTTCGCCGCGAGCGCGCGAAGATGGAAATTGCAGGGCATCGTCTCGATCCACGTGTTCGCGACCGCGACCAGCGGCTTCGAGAGCGCATCGTCGTCGTAGCCGATGCCCTTCAGATATGCGCGCGCGGGCGCCCGTTCGATGCCTTCGGTGAGGGCTCGGCTGCGGTGCTTGGGATCCAAGGTCATGGGGCGCGCACTGTACCGCCATCCCCCGCGCGGCGCCCGCGAGAACCGCCCGCCCGCAGGACGCGCCGACGTCCCGTCTACTCGGGGTGATCCGTAACCGGGCGCACCGCCGGCGGCGTCGCCGTCTACTCGGGGTGGTCCGTAACCGGGCGCACCGTCGGCGGCGTCGCCGTCTGCTCGTCGCCCGCCGAGCGCAGGCGTGCGCGTTCCCACTGGGTGAGCCGCCACAGGTCCCGCTTGACCTGGGCGGGGTCGACCTGACGGCCGGGTAGGTGCATGTTGGCGGTGGCGATCAGCCGGCGCTCGTCGCCGGTCAGGGCCATCCACTTGGCCAGCACGTCATCTGAGTCGGGCAACCGCGCGCTGCCATACGGTCGTGTCTCGTCGGGAAACGTCACGAAATATTCATTCAGCAGCCGATGGGTCTGGGCCAGGTACGCGATGATCGGCTTATGCGGATATACGAGATACCCGTACGCCGCTCCGCCTGTCCCATCCGTTCGCTCGGGACCATCCCGCTGTGACCCCCAAACGCGGATGAAGCCGAGGTCGCGGTACATCGACCACTCCTCCTGATTGACGCAAGATCGCAGCAGCGCCCGCGCGGTCTGCTCCGCGCGTCGCTCACGCCCCGGGTCGTACGCTGGCGCCGGAGGACGCTCCCGCCGCGCGCGATGGCGCTCCCATTGCTGCGTGAGCCGAGGGAGCAGAAGATCGGACAGCAGCGCGATTGCGACGAGCGCGGTGGTGATCAGAGCGAACAGCATCGGACCGCGCCCGCTACCGGGCGCCGCCCGCCGCACGCGGGAAGAAGATCACGCGGTCGGCATCCCGCGGAATATCGTCGAACGTTTGGACCATCCGGGCCTGCCGGCGGCCTGCCGGCTCCGTCACGGGCACCGCCGCCCACATCCCGGTGTCCAGCTGCTCACGAAACGCCTCGATCAGGCGCAGCTCATCGTCGCGAAGCTCGACATCACCTTCGGCGATGACCACTTCGCCATGTCCCGGCTTCATTCGCAGGAACCGCACGCAAGAATTATGGCAGAGGGTTCGAGGATCGAAAAATGGGAAGCAGGCCGAGCGGCTGGGGCTCGGCATCCCCAAATTGTTCAAATCGAGTCAGCGCCGTCCGACTTCGCCAGTCCGAGCGAGTCCACGGGCCCGGGACCGGCCCCGATTCCGAGCAGGCCGTCCCTGACCGCGAAGGACGCGATCTCCTTCGCCCGGCGCGCAGCCTCGAGCGGCGCGAGACCGCGCGCAAGGTAGGCGGCGAGCGCCGAGGAATGCGTGCACCCCGAGCCGTGCGCCGCACCATCCGGATACCGCTCCCCCGGAAGCTCGACGATCGTCCCTCCGTCGAAGAACAGATCGGTGGCCTGTTCCCGGTGGCCGCCAGTCACGACCACTGCGGCCGGGCCGAGGGCGTGAACGGCCCTGGCTAGAGCTGCAGCGTCCGCATCGGTGAGCCCGGTGAGCGCTCGCGCCTCAGGTAGGTTCGGCGTCGCAACGGTCGCCAGCGGCAGCAGACGCTCGATCAGGGCGGACCTCGCCGATCTGTCGAGCAGCTCAGCGCCGGACGCGGCGACCATCACCGGGTCGATCACGACGGGCGTCCCGGGCTCGAGCTCCCCGAGCGCCAGCCTCACGGCCTCGATCGTCTCGACCGTACCCAGCATCCCTACCTTGACCGCGTCGACGCCGATGTCCGCCAACACGGCGCGCACCTGGGCGATCACCATCTCGGGCGAGATGCTCTCGATCGCTGTAACGCCAACCGTGTTCTGAGCGGTGATCGCCGTGACCGCGGTCATGCCGTGTACGCCACAGGCCGCGAACGCCTTCAGGTCGGCCTGGATTCCAGCGCCGCCTCCGGAATCCGAGCCGGCGATCGAAAGGACACGTGCAATGTCTGCCACCGCGTCGAGGTTACGCACCCGGCACCGATTGTCCGAGCAGCTATCCGTCGCGCCCCTGGCGGGCGCCGTCGATCCTGGCAGCACCGGGGTCACACCCGCACCACGTATCGCCCGCCGGCCTCGCGGCGGACGTGACCACAGACCTCGAGCTCGGCAAGCTGGGTGAGCGTCAGCTCGAGCGGCCGGCCGGAGCGGATCAGCGCACCGAGCGTATCGCGGCCACCGCCCACGGCATCGAGCAGCTCGCGCAGTTCGACGCCGACCGCGCCCCGGCCCGTCGGGCTCGTCGGCACCGCTCGCATCCCGACACCGAAGATCGCGTCGAGCACGTCCCCGGCATCGCGGACCACCCTCGCCCCACGAGCCAAGAGCTCGTTCGTGCCCGCCGACAGCCTGGACGTGACGCGCCCGGGCACAGCGCCCAACTGCCTCCCCAGATCCTCGGCCACAGCGGCCGTGATCAGCGACCCCGAACGCTCGCCGGCTTCGATCACCACGGTCATCGCGCTGAGGCCGGCGATGATCCTGTTGCGGGCCGGAAACGCCCACCGGCGGCTGTCGCTGCCCGGCGGCAGCTCGGACACGGCGACACCCGAGTCAACGATCCGGCGGTACAGCGCGCGCTTGCTCGCCGGATAGGGCCGCTCGGCGCCGACCGGCAGCACCGCGACTGTCGCCCCCTCCACCTCGAGCGTGCCTGCATGCGCAGCAGAATCGATCCCGAGCGCCATACCGCTCACAACCGTCAGCCCAGCGCCCGCCAGACCACGCGCGAGTAATCGCGCCATCTCGAGCCCGTAGGCCGAGCCCCGGCGTGCGCCTACGATCGCGACGGCGTCGGCAGCGGCGAGCGCGACGAACCGGTCACGCCCGCCGACGATGTGGAGCACCGCCGGGCAACCCGGTGCCGCGACGAGACGGCGCGGGTATCCGGCGTCGCACCGGCAGAGGGTCTCGACACCCGCGACGCAGCAGCGAGCAGCCGCCGTCGCCGGGTCGAACTCCTCGTATTCGCGCTCCACGACCGAGCGCGTCCCGCCGGCGATCGCGGCGATCAGCCTCCCGTCGGGCAGGTCGAAGATCAGCGGCAGGTCCCGGCCGCGACGGCGGGCAAAGTCGAACTGGGCGCCGAGGCGAGCGACCAGCCACGACCGCCGTAGGCAGCTGTCGCAGGCTCCCTGCGGTGCAGCCGGCTGTTCAGCGGCCTCATCGCTCATGCGGCCATAGCCCCTTCCGCCTGGTCGCGCTGGCGCAGGCTCACCGCCATCATCACGTCGGCGGCGCTCACCCGGTCGCGACCATCGAGGTCAGCGATCGTTCTCGCCACGCGCAGTACGCGGTGCCTGCCACGGGCACTGAGCGCGTTCCGGTCATACGCGATCCCGAGTGCGAGCTCGGCGGCGCGATCGAGCCGGATGTGACGCCGTGCGAGACGCGAATCCATCTCGCCATTGCACCCGGCGCCCGCATCGGCGAGCCTCCGCTCCTGCCGCTGACGCGCCGCCAGAACCAGTTCGCGCGCCTTCGCGGAGCTGGTCAGCGGCGTCGCTCGCAGCTCGTGTTCATGAGGTCGCTCGACCGTGACGAGCAGGTCCATCCGGTCGAGCAACGGACCGCTCAGACGCCTTCGATGCCGTCTCAGATCGATCTCGCTACAGGAGCAGCGATCGTCTACGCCGGCGAAACCGCATGGACACGGGTTTGAGGCAGCGACGAGCATGAAGCGGGTCGGAAACTCGAGAACGCGCTGGCCTCGAACGATCATCACGTGGCCGTCCTCGAGCGGCTGACGGAGCGCGTCGAGGCTCGCACGCTGGAATTCAGACAGCTCGTCCAGGAACAGCACACCATGATCCGCGAGACTCGCCTCGCCAGGCCGAGGTGGTGTCCCGCCCCCAACCAGCCCCGCCGCCGAGATCGTGTGATGAGGAGCGCGAAACGGACGCGCCGAAATCAGGCCACCGGCATGCACGCCGGCGACGCTGTGGATCCGGGTGACCTCGATCGCCTGTGCCCTCGTCAGCGCCGGGAGAATCGAAGGCAGCCTCCGCGCAAGCATCGTCTTGCCGGTGCCAGGGGCGCCCTCGAGCAGCAGATTGTGCCCGCCCGCCGCGGCGATCTGGAGCGCCAGCAGCGGCAGCTCGTGCCCGCGCACATCGCTTAGATCCGGCTCAGCCTGAACCGCCACGGCGGTCTCCGGCGGCAACGGGGGAAGTCGCGGCGACTCACGCCCCGTCAACACGTCTGCAGCCTCCCGCAAGCTCGCGACCGCGACGATCGCGACTCCCTCGACGAGCGCCGCCTCACGGGCACGCTCACGCGGGACGATCAGGCGCTCGAGCCCGGCACGCCGGGTGCCCTCGGCGACCGCCAGCGCGCCCGGCGAGTCGCGCAGCTCACCACTGAGAGACAGCTCCCCGTAGACGGCGTAGCGGACGAGCGCCGCGGCCGGGACCTGACCGCTCGCCGCGAGCACCGCGAGCGCGAGCGCCGCGTCGAATCCCGGCCCGGCCTTGCGCAGGAACGCCGGAGCGAGGTTGGCCGTGACCCGCGACTGCGGGAACGCGAAGCCAGAGTTCAGGATCGCCGCACGGACGCGATCGCGAGATTCGCGCACGGCTGTGTCTCCCAGACCGACAATCGTGAACGTCGGCAGGCCTGAGCGAATGTCGACCTCGACCCAGACCGGACGTGGGTCGACACCGTCAATCGCGAACGTTGCCACCTGCGCAAGCATGATCAGGACGCTACGGACATTTGCGTCACATGTGGGTGACGCCGTGCACCAATTCTGCTGCAACTGAGGCCTCCGACATGGCCTGAAACGTCACGATCCGAGCGCCACATGTCACGCGGCGCGGCGTAGCGTCTTCAGGCAGTGAGCACCGACCTCCGCCACCGACTCGGCAAGCACGGCGAGCGCCTCGCCGCCGAGCATCTGGCCCGCCTCGGATTCGAGATCGTCGAACGTAATTACCGCACCCGCTGGGGAGAGCTCGACATCGTCGCCTACGACGGCACAACGCTCGCATTCTGCGAGGTCAAAACGATCCGCCTGACCTCCGGCCGGGGCGCGTTCGAGAGCCTGCGCGGCCCACAGCGCCAGCGTGTGCGGAAGATGGCCGGAAGCTGGCTCATCGAACGAACCAACCGCCCCCACGCCGATCTCCTCCGCTTCGACGCGATCGGCGTAACGATCGACGCAACCGGCAAGCTCGTCAGCATCGAGCACCTCGAGGGCGCGTTCTAGCGCCGCATGGGGCGGGCCCGACGGGGGCGGCGGGCCCGACCGGGGGCGGCGAGGGCCGGCGGCACCGCCGCGCGCGTGCCGTTCGCTCAAGCGGGCGGGTGGGTATCCGCCACCGGCCACTTGCGTTGCGCCCAGCACCGGGCTCGAGCCCATCCCAGCGAAAGCCCGTGGCCGGGGGTGGAATGCCCCACCCGCCCGGCGCCAGCCCCCTGGCCGGGGGCGGAATGCCCCACCCGCCTACAACGTTAGCTGCTGATACGCCGCCGACTGGAACGACAGTCGATGTAGCGGCGAGACTCCGAGGCGGCCGATCGCCTCGCGGTGCTCGGGGGTCGCGTAGCCGACGTGCTGGGCGAACTCCCAGCCCGGATGGGCGGCATCGGCCCGGCGCATGTAGCGGTCACGCGTTTCTTTGGCCAGAACGGAGGCCGCGGCGATCGCGGCGCTCTTGGCGTCGCCCCCTACTACGGCACGGTGCTCATATGGGAGGCCTTTGACGGGGAAGCCGTCGCTGAGGCACACGCAGCCGGGTCTGGCGACCAGCAGCAGCGCATCCCGCAGCGCCGCGAGGTTCGTGACGTGAAGGCCGCGCTGGTCGATCCCCGGCGCGCAGCGCGAGACGATCGCGACCTGTGCGGCGGCGCGCAGGATCAGCGGATAGAGCTTGGCTCGAGCGGCCGGCGTCTGCTGCTTGGAGTCGTTCAGCCCGGCGAGGGCCCGCCTCTCCGCGGGCCCGATTCGCTCGAGATCGAACAGCACCGCCGCGGCGACGAGCGGGCCCGCCAGGCACCCGCGCCCCGCCTCGTCGGCGCCGGCAACGAACCGCACGCCGAGGTCACGATCGAAACGAAGCAGGCGGCGGCCCGGTCGCTGCGTCCGGCGCCGGCGCGCCGGCGCCTTCCCGCCCGCTGGGTCAGAGCGTCCCGATCCGGTCAGGCGGCCAGTAGGTGAAGAAGGCGACCCCGATGATCCATTTATCTGGCACTGGTCCCCAGTAGCGGCTGTCGTCGGATAATCCACGGTTGTCGCCCATCATGAAGTAGTCGCCGGGCGGAATCGTGATCGTCTGCCGGAAATTGCATTCAGGGCCGTCCCCGCACGGGTTGGTGTAGGCGTCTGGCTCCCGCACACCGTTACGAATCACGTGCCCGTCGACGATCGAGATCCGGTCGCCCGGGCCGGCGACCACGCGCTTGATGAACGTCTCGCTCGACGGGGTCGGGGTGGGAACGTCACATGCCCGACCGAAGAACTGCCCGCTAGGGCTCTCCCCTTCGTCGGCCACCCCACACGTTCCCTGAGGCGAGTCCGCCCCCGCCGGCGGATGAAACACCACGACGTCGCCGACGCTGGGGTGATTGATCATCCGGTTGGCGAGAATCCGCTGCCCGATCGTCAGCGTCGGCTCCATCGAGCCGCTCGGGATCCGGTAGGGCTTGACGATGAACGCCTGGATCAGCACCGCGATCCCTACAGCGACGGCGACGGTCACGACGAGCTCCACGAGGGACCTCGCTCGCACTCAGAGCGTTCCGATCCGGTCCGGCGGCCAGTAGGTGAAGAAGGCGCCGCCGATGATCCACGACCGCGGCACGGGCCCCCAGAAGCGACTGTCGTCGGATTCGCCGCGATTGTCGCCCATCATGTAGTACTCGCCCTTTGGGACGGTGATCGGAACCGGGAAGCTGCACGATGCAGCGCCGGCGCAGGGCGCGATGTAGGAGTCCTGCTCGCGAACGCCGTTACGGATCACGTGCCCGTTGACGATCGCGATCCGATCGCCCGGCAGCCCCACGACCCGCTTGATGAACGTCTGGCTCGACTCCTCGGTTCTTGCGACCCCGCACGGCCTCTGGCCCGGGCCGCCGGTCTGTCCCTCATTCGGGTTCAGGCAGCCGAGGTCATAGTTCTTCGGGGGATGGAAGACGATGATCTCGCCGACGTGCGGACTGCTGAAATCGTCACCGATCCGGTCGACCAGCACCCGCTGACCAATGTTGATGGTCGGCAGCATCGAGCCGCTCGGGATCCGGTAGGGCTTGACGACGAACGCCTGGATCGCCAGAGCCAGCGCCAGCGCCGTAACGACGATCACGACGAGCTCCACGAGGGAGCCGACCGTCGACTTCCGCTTTCGACTCACTCCCCCGCTTCGCCGGCGGGATCTGACGCCGCCGCCTCGTCGGCCCCCTCGACCGGCTCTGGTGCGGGCGGGGGATGGAGCAGCTCGTGAGCGAAGACTTCCTCCGGACGCGCAGACCGGCGCTCCCGGACGCGTGCCCGCTTTCCCACCCTGCTGCGCAGGTAGTACAGCTTGGCTCGCCTCACGTCGCCGCGCGCAGCCACTTCGATCTTCTCGATCTTCGGTGAATGGAGCGGGAACGTGCGCTCGACCCCCACGCCGAACGACTGCTTGCGTACGGTGAACGTCTCACGAGCGCCGTGGCCCTGGCGCTTGATCACGATGCCCTCGAATACCTGTGTCCGGCGCCTGACGCCCTCGATCACCTGGAAGTGGACGCGCAAACGGTCCCCGGCATCGAAGGTGGGCACGCGGCGGAGCTGAGCGAGCTCTAGGCTTTCGATGACGGAGCTCATGGCAAAAATCACCCGCGGTTCTCTCACCGCGGGGAGGCCTATGGTAGCGAACCGCTTCCGCTACCCGCACCGTCACACACAGGACTCCGCTCCGCGGCTTTCGAGGACGTGTCCGACGCGGCGGCGCCTTCGACGAGCAGCGCGCGCCCGCGGCTCTGCTGCAGCCGCCATTCCCGGATCCTCGCGTGGTGCCCGGAGAGCAGCACCTCCGGCACCGTCCAGCCGCGATATTCGGCCGGGCGTGTGTAGTGCGGATACTCGGGTGCACCGTCGAGCGCACGGCTGAAGGATTCCTCGCGGACCGAGTCCTCGTGCCCAAGCGCCCCCGGGAGTTTGCGCAGCACCGCGTCGCAGAGGACGAGAGCTGCGAGCTCTCCCCCTGCCAGCACGTAGCGGCCGATCGAGAGCTCCTCTGAGGCGAAGTGCTCGAGCACACGCTCGTCGAACCCCTCGTAGCGTCCCGAGAGCAGCGTCAGTGCCGGGTCACCGGCGAGCTCGTCCACCAACGCATCGTCGAGCAGTCGCCCGCCCGGAGTCAGCGCGATCACCCTACGCTCGCTCCGCAGTTCGGTGGGGTCGCGGCCGTACCTGGCTCTGAGCGCCGATTCGACAACATCCACCCTGAGCACCATTCCCGCGCCACCCCCGAATGGCGTGTCATCGACCTGACCGCCGCTGAGCGGGGTGTGGTCCCGGTAGTTGACGCATTGCACTCGATGCCCGAGGGCGACGGCGTTGACGACGTGCCGCTGGCGCCCGAACCACGCGAACGCGTCAGGAAACAGCGTGAAGACGTCGATCTCCATGCGCCTCTCAGTCCTCCCCGAGAAAGGCCAGGTCGATGTCGATCTCGCCGCGATCAATGTCGACCCGGCGTACCGCGTCGCGGATCAGGGGCACGAGCAGGTCGCCGCCACCATCGTCCCGCGCGACCTCCAGGACCTCGCAGGACGGCAGCGCCAGCAGCCGCCTGACGGTCCCCACCGCGCGGCTGCCGTCGGACACACGGCAGGCCTCGAGATCCTCCGCCCACCACTCGTCCCCTTCCAGCTCCGGCGCGCCTTCGCGCGGCCCGAGGATCTCCTGACCGCGGAGGGCTTGGGCTCCGGCACGATCTTCGCAATCCTCGACGCGGACGATCGGACGCAGATCCGTGCCGGCACGCCTGGTAATCCGGTGCGCCTCGCCGGCGATCCGCACTGTCGCGCCGAGCTCCAACAGCGATGCGTTCGGCTGTACGACGTGGAAGCTACCGTCGAGCCCGTGGGGGCTGGCAACCCGACCTGCGCGGAGCCATCCGCGGGAGCCTGAGGTCATCGCCCGTCGACAATGTCCACCAGGACACGACGGTTCTCACTCGCCGAGGCCGCCTTGACGACGGCGCGGAGCGCCGCGGCGGTCCGGCCGCCACGCCCGATCACCTTGCCGTAGTCGTCCTGGGCAACGGACAGCTCCAGCACGATCGTGCCGTCATCCTCCTCGATCTCCTCGACGTGCACCTCGTCGGGCCGCTCGACGAGCTGACGGGTCAGATACTCGAGTAGCTCACGCATGGCGGCGGGTGCCGCGGTTAGGAGATGCCCTGCGTACGCAGCAGCTTCCGTACGGTGTCGGACGGCTGCGCGCCTCGCGCCAGCCAGTCGCGAATGCGCTCCTCGTTGAGCACGATCGTCGACGGGTCGGTCTGGGCGTTGTAATGCCCGACGGTCTCGATTACGCGACCGTCACGCTTTGAGCGCTGGTCAGCAACGACGACCCGCCAGATCGGATTCTTTCGCCCGCCCACGCGGGTGAGTCTCAGTCGTACAGCCATCAGACTAGAAGAGGTTAGCTGGGTCGCGGATTTGGCGCTGCGTCGACCCCCGCGGCGAACGCGAGATCCTCCCACTCCGCCTCTCGGCGATACCCCAGCGCAGCGTAGATCCGATACGCAGATTCTGCATCAACCCGGGACGTTCGGCGCCGAATTCACCGCCACGCCCGAGCCCACGACCGAACTCCCAATGAAGTCGGCGCCAGCCGACTTCACGGCGCCAGCCGACTTCACGGCGCCAGCCGACTTCACGGCGCCAGCCGATCTCACCGCCCGCCGCGCATCAGCGCCCCGAGGTCGGGCATCTTGCCCTGGGTGACCTGGCGCATCACCTTGCGCATCTGGTCGAACTGCTTGATCAGCGCCTTGACCGCCTGCACGTTGGTGCCCGACCCGCGGGCGATGCGAAGCCGCCGGGAGCCTTTGATCAGCTCTGGATGGCGCCGCTCCTCGGGCGTCATCGACAGGATGATCGCCTGGATCCGGTCGAAGTCGCGCTCATCGACCTTGACGCCGCGGAGCTCCTTCCCAACACCCGGGATCATCGAGAGCAGCGATTGCAGGGGACCGAGCCGGCGGATCTGCCGCAGCTGTTCGAGGAAGTCGTCGAGACCGAACTCCTGCTTGCGGATCTTACGTTCGAGCTCCGCCGCCTGATCGTCGCCATACGCAGCTTCGGCCTTCTCGATCAAGGTCATCACGTCGCCCATCCCGAGGATGCGCTGCGCCATCCGGTCGGGGTGGAAGCGCTCGAACTGGTCGAGCTTCTCACCGGTGGAGGCGAACAGGATCGGCTTCCCCGTCACAGCCTTGACCGACAGGGCCGCGCCACCACGCGCGTCGCCGTCAAGCTTGGTGATGACGACGCCGTCGAACTGCACCACCTCGGCGAACTGCTCGGCGACGGCGACCGCGTCCTGGCCGGTCATCGCGTCGACGACGAGCAGCACGTCGTGTGGCTTGACGGCCTTCTTGATCTCGGCGAGCTCTTTCATCAGCTCGTCGTCGACGTGCAGTCGGCCGCTCGTGTCGATGATGAGGACGTCCTTGCCCTCGCTGACCGCGCGGTCACGCGCCCACGCTGCGATCTTCACGGGGTCGCGGTCGGTGCCCTGTTCGTAGACCGCGGCCCCGGCCTGGGCGCCGACCTTGATCAGCTGCTCGACCGCGGCCGGGCGGTACACGTCGCATGCTGCAACGGCGACGGAGGATCCGTGCTGCTCACGCAGGTACCGCGCGAGCTTCGCCGTCGCGGTCGTCTTGCCGGATCCCTGGAGTCCGGCCATCACCACGACCGTCGGCGGCCGCGGCGAGAACGCCAGGTCGCGCGCGGCGCCCCCCATCAGCTCGGTCAGCTCGTCGTTGACGATCTTGACCACCTGCTGACCGGGGTTCAGCTGACCGATCACATCGCTGCCGAGGGCGCGCTCCCTGACCGCATCGGTGAAGCTCTTCACGACCTTGAAGTTGACGTCGGCCTCGAGGAGCGCGAGGCGGATCTCGCGCATCGCCGCGCGGACATCGGCCTCGGTCAGCGTGCCGCGGCCTCGGACGTCGGTGAGTGTCGCCTGGAGCTTGTCGGCCAGGGAGTCGAACACGCGCTAGGCGCCCGTGTCCGGGCCCTCGCCCGGGTTGAGGCTGCGGCCGTCCGCATCGGAGGAGCCCGCCGTCAGTGCCGGATTCGCGCCGTCGCCCCCGCCGGGGTGGTCGCCACCCGGACGCGAGCCGCCCAGGGCCTTGCCGATGCCGCTGAAAGCGTCGGTGAACTCCGATGGGATAACGAACACCTTGTTGGCACTGCCCTGTGCGAGCTGCGGGAGCATCTGCAGGTACTGATAGCTCAGCAGCTCCTGGTCGGGCTTGCCGTCGTGGATCGCCTGGAACACGGTGTCGATCGCCTTGGCGTCGCCCTCGGCGCGAAGGATCGCAGCCTGCTTCGCGCCCTCAGCGGTGAGTACTGCGGCCTGCTTCTGACCTTCGGCGGTAAGGATCTGCGATGCCTTGACGCCCTCGGCGGTGAGGATCGCGGCGCGCTTGTCACGATCGGCGCGCATCTGCTTTTCCATCGCCTCCTGGATCGAGCCCGGGGGGTCGATCGACTTGATCTCGACGCGGTTGATCCTGATCCCCCACTTGCCTGTGGCCTCGTCGAGCACGCCTCGGAGGGTGGCGTTGACGTGATCGCGGCTCGTCAGCGCGGTCTCCAGCGTCATGCCGCCGACCACGTTTCGCAGCGTCGTCACGGTGATCTGCTCGATCCCCTGCAGCGGATTCGCGATCTCGTACGTCGCCGACCGCGGGTCGGTGACGGTGAAGTAGAGGACGGTGTCGATCTGCACAACGAGATTGTCTTCGGTGATCACCGGCTGCGGGGGGAAGGAGACGACCTGCTCGCGCAGATCGATCAACGGCTTGAGCCGGTCGATGAACGGCACCAATATCGCCAGCCCGGGGTTCAACGTCCGGCTGTAACGGCCGAGGCGCTCGACGATCCCAGCCCGTGCCTGCGGAACGATCCGGATAGTCCGCGCGAGCGCGGCCAGCAGGACCACGACGACCACTATCGCGACGATTGCTGCAACCATGCCCCGCCTCCTATTCAGTCACGAGCGCGGTCGCGCCCTTGATGTCGACAACGTCCACCTTGGCCCCACGCTCGATGACCTCGTCGTCGTTGTAGGAGCGGGCGGTCCAGACCTCGCCGTCGATCCGCACCGATCCCATTCCCTCGTCGTTGGCGATCCGCTCGAGCACGACCGCCTGCTTCCCCACCAGCGCCGCCGCGCCGGTGCGGAGGCGGGGCGGAACCTTCATGTGCCGCAACGCGACCGGTCGCAACACGGCTAGCGCCGAGAGCGCAACCGCGAGGAAGCAGACCAACGCGATCAGCGACCCGGCACCGGCGAGGGCCGCGATCGCCGCGACTGCCGCGCCCAGCGCGAACGGCGCGAGGAAGAATCCGGTGGTGAAATGCAGCTCACCGATCGCGAACCCACCCGATGCGATTAACCAGACGAACCACATGGATCCGAGCTTAGCGCGCGCGGGTGGCCGCCCGTCTAAGGAACCGTGGCGAGAAATGAGGCAGGCCGGGTTTCGCGGAGGCCGTGAAACGAGGCCGCAAGCTTCGTCGCGAGGTGCGCGATCTCCGCCGTGCGAACGAGATCTTGAAGTCGGCCTCAGTGTCTTTTGCCAAGTCGCGCACAGATCCCTTGGCGACGTCCCACCCGTCGAGTACGAACAACGCCACGCCGCCCCACAGATCACGCCCGGCGACCCGTCGTCGAACGGCCTGCCCACGAGTCGTCACTCGACGTCCGGCAGCAATTCTCTCGCCGACTCGTCGATCTCTCCCGCGCACGCTCGCGGTTCCGATCGGTGTCGGCCCAGGCCGCCACAACCGTACTGAAGAGACAGCCGGTCGCCGCCGGCCTCTCCGAGGCCTAGTTTGATGCCTTCGCTTCATAAGGAAAACAGAAGCCCAATACACCCCGTCTCCGTCAAACCCGCTCCACCTCCCTTGTAAGAAGGTGATAACTGGTGCGGAGCGCACGGCAACAGGGGCGGTGTTCCTTAACGCACCAGTGGTTAGTTAAGGAACGCACCCCCGCCCGACCACTGCAAAGACGCCGAGACCGACGCGCACCACGGACGATTCTCGCGCCGACACGCCACTCCGACCCCCCTTACGACCCGAGACCTTGGGTCACCGTCGCAAGCAGCATCCCATCCGTTATCAAAACGCGACAACGCACCCCCCGATTCACACGAGAACCTCATGCGGCGGGTTGTAACCTCGCCTCGCGCCCCGTCCCCCAGGCGAACCACCGGCGCTAGGTCAGCAGTGCCCGCGCAAATTCCTCGGCGTCGAATGGCCGTAGATCCTCGAGCTTCTCGCCGATCCCGATCAGCTTCACCGGGAGACCGAGGTCATTGGCGATCGCGAGCGCGATCCCGCCCTTGGCGGTGCCGTCGAGCTTGGTCAGGACGATGCCGCTGACCTCGACGGACTCAGAGAACATCTGGGCCTGGCGGAGTCCGTTCTGCCCGGTTGTTGCGTCCACGGTGAGCAGCGTCTCGTGTGGCGCGTCGGGGATCTGCTTGGCGATCACGCGACGGATCTTCGCGAGCTCTCCCATCAGGTCGTCCTGCGTATGCAGCCGACCGGCCGTGTCGATGATCACGACATCGGCACCGTCGCGACGGGCGGTCGCGATCCCGTCATAGGCGACCGATCCCGGGTCGGCGCCGGGGGGCCCTTTGACGAAAGCCACGTTCGCCCGCTCTGCCCACACCTCGAGCTGCTCAACGGCCGCCGCGCGGAACGTATCTGCTGCTGCGAGCACAACCTTGCGACCAAGCTCCTGGCGCAGATGCCAGGCAAGCTTGCCGACCGTGGTCGTCTTACCCGTGCCGTTGACTCCGACCATCAGGATCACGGTCGGGTTCGGCCTGATGTCGATCCGATCCTCGCCTGTTTTCGCGATTTCGGCGAGCAGTTCTGTGAGCCGCTCGGTGAGCGCCTCGCCGCCGGTGACCGAGCCTTCGGTGGCCTCGCGCTCGAGCTGCTCGACCACCTGCGCCGTGGTGCGAGCACCGACGTCGGCGTAGATCAAGGCTTCCTCGAGACGTTCCCAGGTCTCCTCGTTGAGGTCCTCGAACAGCGTCGCCTGAATCTCGCTCGTGAGCGCCTGGCGGGTCTTGCGCAGGTTCTCACGAAGACGGCGAAAGACCCCCCTGCGTCGCTCGGTCGCGTCCGGAGCATCGCCGCCGCCCGCCCCCGCCGCCGCCGGGCCGTCGACGATGAAGAGATCGTCCCAGTCTCGAGCCATCGGCGGCGGCGACGATACCGGGAAACTTCCCGGGGGGAAGTTCCCTTGGCGCATTTCCCAGAGGGAAATGCCCGGATCGCCCGGCGCTGCGCTGGCCAGGGGACTTCCCCGGGGTGCTCGCGCCAAGGTCCTACGATTCGGCTTGGTGTCGAATCGGGAGCGAGCTGATGGCTGAGGGGCAGGCGGGTGCAGGCGAGCGGATCACCTCGGCCGTCACGTCCTGGCCGGACGTCGAGGCCGGGCCGCATCGGTTCGGCGGGGTGGAGTTCCGTCTTGGCCGGCGCGAGCTAGGGCACCTGCACGGCGACCGGTTCGCCGACGTTCCGTTCCCGCGGCGTGTGCGCGACGAGCTGCTCCGCCTCTCCTATGACCGCGCCCGACGTGCGCGTCGCTCACCGGCAAGTGGCGGCGGTAGCCAATCGGACGCCTGAGCGACCGTGCGCCGGTTCGCCAATACAAGCCCGCAGCGGAAGCCGGGTGGCTACCGTGACGACGGGGGCTGGTGCGAAGGAGGTGGAACGCTCGAGCCCGCGGTCCGCTGCTGGAGGGCAACCGCGGCCGACATCGTCGGCTGTGTGCCCGAGGCAGACTGCGGCCTGCAGTGGGGCACTGGCCGTCCACGCAGCAGGCACCATGCCTGAAGCCCATCGCTAGGGAGCCCCGGATAGACCTTCCCGATGCTCCGATACGGCACGAGAGTGAGCTTCGCCACGAGATCCGACAGACTCCGCCCCGAGTTCAGCGTCGTCGATGACGCGGCTGAGCACCTCCAGATAACCCCGGGAACTCCCCGCCTAGGCTGCGTCGACGACTCGTGGCAGCTTTCTCGAGATGACCTTCGAGATCCCGTCCGATCCCATCGAGACCCCGTACAGGCAGTCGGCGGCCTCCATCGTGCGCTTCTGGTGGGTCACGACGATGAACTGCGCCCGGGTCGCGTAGCGCTCCAGCAGCGACAGGAAGCGGTCGATGTTCAGGTCGTCGAGGGCGGCCTCGACCTCGTCGAGGATGTAGAACGGACACGGGCGGGCCAGGAAGACGGCGAACAGGAACGCGAGCGCGGTCATCGACTTCTCGCCCCCGGACAGAAGGGTGAGTCGCTTCATGTCCTTGCCCGCCGGAGTCACCTCGATTTCGACGCCGTCGAGGTCGTCGCGCGGCTCCTGGTCGCTCTCGGTCACATCGCGCGACGGGGGGTCGTCTTCATCATCCTGAGACTCGGGCAGCGGCTGTCCGCCGAGCACCGGCCGCGGCCCATCGCGCTCCTTGACCAGTCGAAGACGTCCCCGTCCGCCCGGGAATAGCTGCGCCGCCAGTTCCTCGAAGTTTTTCGCAGCGGCTTCGAACGTCGCCTCGAACGTCTCGCGGATCTGCCGATCGGTTTCGGCGATCAGCTTCTCGAGCTCACGCAGCGCGGTTTCGAGGTCCTCGCGCTGGTGTTCGAGCTCCTCGACGTGCTCGAGCGCCTCCGCGTACTCCTCCTGCGCGAGTGGATTCACCGGACCGAGCTGCTCGCGACGACGGGCGAGCCGCTCGACACGCTCGGTGAGAGCACGCCGCTCGTCATCGGGCAGCGGTTCACTCGCCGGCTCGGGCTCGAGCTCGAGCAGCGCCGCGATGCCGCGCAGCGCCGCATCGGCTTCGGCGGCGCGATCGCTGGCCTGCTGAGCACGCACGGCGGCGACGGTGACGGCCTCGTTGGCCGCGTGCAGGCGGGTTTGCAGCGCGGCCTCCGCCTGCGCGCAAGCGCGCAGCTCCGCCGTGACATGCTCGCCCGCCTCGCGGTCGCGCGTGAGGGCGGTGTCGAAATCCGAGACGCGTTGAGCGATCGCGGACGCCGCCTGCTCGAGGACGAGAACGAGACGCACGCCGACCGGCATGAGCCCCTCATCCCGTATGACCGCGGCGTCGAGACGCGCGATTCTCGCTCGCCGCTCTGCACGCTCACGCTCGGCTCGCTCCACCACCCGGCGCTCGGCCGCGAGCTCGGCAAGCACCTGCGCCCGGCGCTCCGCCGCGGGTCCTTCATCGCCGGCCGCGCGCCGCCGCTCGATCAGGCGGGCGATCCGGCGCTCCTCCTCGGCTGCCTCGTCACGCGCGCCGGCGGCCGCGCGTTGCACCGTCAGAGCCTGCTCGGATTCGGCCTCGGCGCGGGCGACGGCTGCGCCGGCACGTTCGAGCGCCGCAGCGGCGGTGACCTCGGCCTGGGCGGCCGCCTCGCTCCCTCGCACCAGCTCGGCGCGCCGGTTGCGCTCGCTGAGTACCCGATCCTCGCCGACCGATGGCGCCTGGCGAAGCTCGCGTGTTGTCCCCGACCAGACCCGTCCCGCGCGCGTGACCGCCACCCCGAGGAATGTGTCCGGCACCGCCTCCAGCTTGTGGACCACCCACGTTTCGGCGAGCAGGACGCGGGCGAGCGCGACCGCATTGTCGGCCCCGGTGACACGGTCGGCGAGCCACTCGGCATCTGGAACCGGGGGCTGCGCGTGCGCCACACGATGCGCGGCGGGATCGAGGCGCGCACCGGACTGCGGCGGCATGTCGCGCTCGCCGATCGCCACGAGCGCTCTACCGCCGTCGCGGCCCGCCCGATCGAGCAGCGTCGATCCCGCGGCGCGATCCGTCACCACCGCCGCGCCGAGCCTGCCATCGAGCGCCGCCGCGAGGGCGAGCTCGTAGCCAGGCTCGACCTGCAGTGTCGCGGCGAGCGCTGCGGTCCCTCCGGCTGCACCGGCGTGGGCGCGAAGGAACTGGTTGACAGCAGCAAGCTGTCCCCCGACGCGGGCCGCTTCACGCCGCGCTGCCTCGACGGACCGCTCGGCGTCGCGCAGCTCATGACGAGCCGCCTCGACAGCGGCGTCGAGGAGTTCGCGAGCGGCGCGCCCGACATCGAGCGCGCCCGAGCGCGTCTCCAGCTCCGCTGACGCACGCTCTCGCCGCGTCTGGAGCTCTGCGAGGTCCCGCTCGAGCTCGGCGACGCGATCTTTCTCCAGCCGAGCGAGCGATGCCTCGAGGGCGTTCACACGGGCCGCGGCTTCGAGATCCGGAGCGTCTGCTTCCGCCTGGGCTCGCAGCGCTCCGAGCGCCTCGTGAGCCTCACTCAGGCGAGTCTCAATGGCCAGGACGGCCGCGCGCACCGCCTCCGTCCGGTAGCCGACCCGGTCGCCGGCAGCGCGGGCGACGAATAGACGACGCGATAGCTCCTCCCGTTGTGCGCTCCGCTGCGCAAGCACGTCCTCGGCCGCCTCGCGGCGCCGCGAAAGGCTTGCCATCTCACCCTCGAGATCCGTTAGCTGACCACGAGCACGAGCGGCGATGGCGTCTGCCTCAGCCGTTGCGTGGCTTTGTGCGCGGGCGTCGTCACGCGCCAGCTCCCACCGCGCTTCGAGCGACTGGCGCTCGAGCCGTGCGTGCAGCTCGGCGGCCTCGGCTTGGCGCTTGAGCGGCCGCAGTCGCGAGCGCGCCTCCCGCTCGACATCGAGCGCTCGGTCGAGGTTGTCAAGTGTCCTCGCGAGCTTCAATTGCGCGCGGCGGCGACGCTTGCGATGCTTGCCGAGCCCGGCCGCCTCCTCGATCAGGAGCCGTCGGTCGCGTGGCTTGGACGTGACGATCGACTCGACCCGGCCCTGGGAGATGACCGAGTGCATCTCCTTGCCGAGGCCCGTGTCGGAGAGCAGCTCGATCACGTCCACGAGCCGGCAGCGCGCTCCGGCGATCCGGTACTCGCCCTCGCCGGCGCGGTCGAGCCGGCGCAGGATCGAAATCTCCGGGACGCCGATCGCGAGCGTGCCATCGCTGTTGTCGAGCACGATCTCGACCTCGGCGCTCTTCGCCGCCTGTCGGCCCGGGGCGCCGCCGAAGATCACGTCCTGCATCGACTGGCCCCGGACCGCAACCGGCGACTGCTCGCCCATCGCCCACAGGACGGCGTCCGTCACGTTCGACTTGCCGGAGCCGTTCGGGCCGACGACCACGCTGACGCCCTGCGTGAACTCCAGCCGGGTTCGATCGGGGAAGGACTTGAACCCCTTCAGGGTGATCGACTTCAGATGCACGATCAGACCTCGCGGGGTCGAGGCTGGACGCGGTCAGGGGTCACGGGTCAGTCGCCTCGAGGGCGGAATGCGCCGCTTCCTGCTCGGCGTCCTTCTTGCTCCGTCCTGAGCCGCGGCCGACCTCTACCCCACCGACCAGCGCGCTGACGGAGAACACTCGGTCGTGCGGTGGTCCTTCTTCGGACACAACGACGTAGCGGACGAGCTCGCCCCGCTGTGCGAGCTGCTCCTGCAGCGCTGACTTGAAGTCGACCGGGTGATCGAGAGCGTCGGCGACCTCCCGCTCGAATGCCTCACCGACCGCCTCTGCGGTCCGGTCATAGCCAAAAGCGAGGTAACAGGCACCAATCACCGCCTCGATCACCGACGCAAGCACGCGCTCGGTCCGGATCAGCGCCGGCAGGTTCGATCCGGCGCCCGGCGGAGCCGCTGCGTAGAGCCGCTCAGGAACCCCAAGCCGCTCGGCCACCGCCGCGCACGAACGTCCGGACACGGCTTGGGCGCGGATCTTCGTCAGTCGGCCGGCACCGAACCGCTCCGCTTCGAGCCGTGGGTACAGGTGCGCCGTGATCGCCAGCTCGAGCACGGCATCGCCGAGGAATGCCAAGCGCTCGTATGAGTCCGAGCGACGCACCGTCCAGGAGGCATGGGTGAAGACCTGGCCGGCGAGGTCCTCGGGCAGCTCGTCGAGCAGGGTTCGGAGGCCACGCTGGCCCGAGTCATCCGGCCGCGGAGCATCCGGCCCCGCGTCCTGACTATCAGTTCGGCCTCCGGCAGAGGGAATGCTCCGCGGAGCATCCGGCCCCGCGTCCTGACTATCAGTTCGGCCTCCGGCACTCACTATTGCTGCCGTTGCTCGCGATCGGCGGGGGCGCCAACGACTGGAGCCCCAACGCTGCTCGCGAGCACGAAATCGACCGTCTGTCCGACGGTCAAGATCTTCGACGCCTCCTCGTCGGAGATCTTCACGCCGTAGGAGTCTTCGAGCTCCTGGACAAGCGTGTATAGATCCAGTGAGTCGGCTGCAAGATCCTCCTTGAAGCGCGTTGACTCACTGATGCGATCCGGATCCAGCTCGAGCTCATCTGCGAGGTGGGTCCGGACGAGGGAGAAGACCTGCTCGCGGGTCATCATCCCGACACGCTAGCCGTCGGCCCGGATGGTTGTGAAAGCGCTTCGGGTTGATCCGCCGAACGGAGCGCGCCCACGTCCTTGAGCGCAGACCGCGTCTTCGCGATCACGTCCTCCTGTACGCCGCGCGCGGCGACCTCGATCGCTTTCGCGAAGCCGTGGCGAGTGAAGCGGCCATGGGCCACGACACCCAGTTGGCGGAGGCCGAGCATGTACGCGCCACCCGTCGACTCTGGATCGATCTCCTGCCGCAGCCGCTTGACGGAAGGTCCAAGCAGGAGGCCGCCGAGCTTCCCGCGCCACGATGTCATCGCCGCGTCACGGACGGCAACCATGGTGCGACCCGAGATTCCCTCGATCAGCTTGAGCGTGATGTTGCCGGTGAAGCCGTCCATCACGACGACGTCGGCGGCCCCGGCGGCTACCTGGGTTCCCTCGATGTTGCCGATGAAGCGCAAGCCCGCTCCGGCCGGACCCGCAAGCCGCTCATGGACCGCGACCAGGTCGGGCGTACCCTTCGCCGGCTCCTCGCCGTTCGACAGCAGAGCCACGCGCGGAGAGTCGATCCCCATCACGGCCTGCGCGAACGCCGAGCCCATGTACGCAAACTGAAACAGGTGCTCGGGGCGACAGCTCACGTTCGCGCCGACGTCCAGGAGCAACACCGGCGAGCCCGGAATCGGCATCGGAAGCGCGAGCGCCGGCCGGTGGATGCCACGATCGCGACGCATGTTGAAGAGCGCGGCCGCCAGGGCGGAACCGGTAGAGCCACCAGATACGAGCGCCTGCGCGCGGCCATCCGCGACCGCGCGCGCGGCCTGAACAATCGACGCCTCCGGCGTGGATCTGACCGCGGCAACGGGATCGGAGGCCTTCGCGATCGACACGGGAGCATCGACCAGCTCGACGCCGGTGGCCACCGAACCGATCTCGCGCGCAGGGCCGAAAAGCAGCACGCCGACGCCCCGCTCAGCGGCGAGCGCGGCTCCTGCAGCGACCTCGGCGGGACCGAGATCCGCTCCACACGCATCGACAGCGACCGTGATCACGGTCGTGCTGGCTACTCGACGTCGTCGCCCGCCGGGACGACAACGGTGCGCCCCTTATAGCTGCCGCAGACCGGACAAACCCGGTGCGGAAGCCGCGGGCTGTGGCACTGCGGGCAGGCATTGTGGGTGGGCGCGGTCAGCTTGTGCTGGGCGCGCCGCTGCGCGGTGCGGGCGTGTGATTGCTTTTGCTTTGGGACGGCCATGGCGCGAAGAGTGTAGTGCCCTCGGGCCACGTCCGAGCTCGCGGGTCTCGCGCCGGCCAGACGTAGACGCGTCAGGGCCGGCTAATCGAACCGCAGCTCGGACAGTTTCGACCATCGTTGGTCTGGCTCTCGCTCATGCCCGTGCTCCGGTCCAACCACGTTCAAGTCAGTCCCGCACACTGCGCACAGGCCGGCACAGTCCGCGCGGCACAGCAGCTTCTCTGGAAGGCTCAGCGCGAGGGAATCGCGCGCCCAAGCGGCGAGGTCGAGGATCCCGCGCTCGACGTACGGACTTTCCAGCTCCTCGCCCTGGCCGGGCTGTGACACTTCTCGTGCGTCGACCTGAAACCGCGGCTCCGCCGGCTCGAGGCAGCGCATGCAGGAACCGATCAGAGACGCTTCGAAACGCAGCCGGAGGGCGTAACCGTTGGCAGTCGTGCGCGAGATGTCGACGGTGACCGGCACCAGCTCGGGTTCGACGACGTAGCGGTCGCCCCCAAGTTCGAACGGACTGATCGCCACTGTGAGGTCGAGCCGCCGACCCTCGCCCGCGGTCAGCCGCAGCCGGCCCAGATCAAACATGTCGGTGCGCAGGGAGATGTGTCGAGACTAGCGTGCGGCGAGTCGCATTCAGGCTGGCCCGGCGTCGTCCTCCAGGAACCTCCGCACGTCTCTCGCGTCCGCCTCCAGCGCAGCCAGATCACGGATCGCCAGGCGCCCAAATGGCGAAATTGTGATGGCGCCGGCGCGGATGCTCCAGATGGCCACTGCACGGCCACGAACGAGCGCAAACGGGCGGAACACCCCGTTGGCGGTCACGATCTGCTTGTGTTCCTGGAGGATCGCCTCTCGCGAGCACCACCCGTGCAGCAGCGGGTCGAAAGCGCCGAGCAGGCGCGGCGGCGGCAGTGGCGCCTCGGCAGCCGCGCGCGAGCGTAGATCAACGAGGCCGTCGGGGCGCTGTACGAGTTCGGACGCAATCCTCTCCAGCCCACCCCGCGCGTCCCGCAACGGAATGCCCGCCCACCTTGCAAGGTCACGGTCCGCAGCTGGACCGTGACCTCTGAGGTACCGGCGCGCAAGCTCAGCGAGTGCCCGGTCGCGCTGCACCGGCGCGGGGGCGCCGAGCCAGTCACGCACGAGCGCGAAGGCGTGGTCTGATCCGATCATCGGCCCGCGCACGATCAGACCGCGCAGGGAGGCCTCGAACAGCACATGAATAAACGCCTGACCCTCGGTCCGCACCCCGGCGGCAGCGATTCGGTCTCGCAGCTGAGCGCGACTGAGCGGGCCCTCCTCGGCGAGCGAGCGCTCGATCACCGCAACGCCGCGCTCGGTGGCGCCCGGCGACACGCCCTCCTGCGCGAGACGACGAGCGCTGCCTGAGCGCAGGGGCGGGGTGGTCAGCGCCTGCAGCCATGGGTAGTCCTCTGCTCTCACCAGATGCAGCGTGCCCCGACCCAACGAAGTGATCAGGAGCGAGCGCTCGACGCTCAATGCGTGATCGACAGCCGACGCGGAGAGCCCCTCGGTGCGGGCGCGGACCGCGAGCCGGGCGCCGCGTGGGTCCTGCGCCTGGATCGCCAGCAAGTGCTCGGCGACCCCTTCCGCGGTCGCGGCGCGCGGCCCGGAGAGCAGCTGGGCGGCGAGGCGCTCGGCGACGACCCTGAGCCCGGGATCCTCGATCGGCCTTCGCATCGGCGGGCAGCGTACTCACCCCGCTTGCGGCACGTTATGGCGGGCCTGAGCCCGACAGCGGCGGGAACCATTCACGCCTTCGGCAGCTCGAGTCCAGCCGGCAGCACCCCACGGTCGATCAGCGCGTGGATGTCGGCGGCCCGTCGCGGGTTCAGGAACACATGACGCTGACCGACGCTCGGCTTCGCGACCAGCAGGCCGGCCGCGACGAGCCGCTCGCCGATCTCGATCGCGAGCGCCCGCTCATTGCCTGCGAAGCCTCGGGCGAGGTGGGCGACATCGGTGTGGTACCCGCCCCACTTTCCCATTCCCGCGAGGCGCTGGAGGATCCGCCGCGCGGCACGCAGCGAGGCGTCGTGCTCTTCGTGTGGACGGACCGTGTCGATGCCCGTGCCGAGCATCGCGAGGATCTCGTCCTCGTGCTGTGACACGGAGCTCTCGTCGGCCGGTCGGCCGCCCAGGCGTGCTGCGGCCTCGGCGGTCCGCAGCGGATGGTCCTCCCCGATCGGCGCTCTCAGGTCGGTGACGCCGTCGAGCACTCCCCCGGGAACCGCGTATGCGCGCGCACGCAGCCGATCGATCCCGGCCGACTCTTCCTCGAACGCGAGGACGCCAAGCTCGGCGGCCTCGCTGCTGTCGGCGGGGGCGAGGGCGAGCGAGAGGGCGAGCCAGTCCCCGAGCATGCCGGCCCGCAGGTCCAGCGGCACCGCGCTCGGCGACCGCGCAGACCGGCGGCGCTCGAGTGCCACCGCTGGATCAACCGCGCCCGTGGCCACAGTCGCCTGGACCATCGAGCCGACGAGCGCGGCGACGAGCAGCCACGCACGCTCGCCGACCGCTCCGGGGTCCGCTCGAAGCGCCTGATCGACGGGCGCGACCGTAACGAGGGCGCCACCGATCCGACCCGGTACGGCGCGCTCGGCGGAGCTTCCGGACGAGCTCTGCGCCTGAGCGGGAATGACCGCGAGTGCGACGGCAACCGGCCGCGCATAACCGGAGCGGGTCCGCTCGAGCTCGCTGGAGCCGGCGAGAAGCTCGTCGAGCAGCAGCGCGCGCAGCCCCGCGAACCGCTCGCGCGGGGCGTTGACACCGCCTGCGTCCGCCAGCGCCAGGTCGAAGGTGAGTCTGGTCGACGGCGTGTGGGAGTGATCGATATGCACCTGCGGCCAGGTTACGACGGTCCTGGCCCGGCCCACCCGCAGCGGCCGCGTCGGGCCTGCCCGAGGCGGCCGCGCCCCGCCTACCCGAAGCGGCCGCCGCCAATGTCGCGGGTTCTCCATCATTCAGCCGATGTCCAACTGGTTCCGGGTCTACGGCTTCGCGGACGTGCAGAGCGAACTGCTCGTCGGCGCCTACCCAGTCGATGGCGAGGATGTCGACATGCTCGCCTGGATGCGGATCGAGCGCATTCTCAACCTGGTGGAGGATGAGGAATACGAACCCGGTGAGCGCGAGGAGGTCGAGGAAGCCCTGGCGGCCGCCGGCATCGGCGAGCGGCGGATCAACCTGACCGACTACGGTCGCCTGCCCGCAGCGAAGCTCGAGCAGGCGGTCGGCGAGGTTATCGACTGGCTCGACGAGGGCCATCGTGTCTACGTCCACTGTCGCGCGGGCTGGCAGCGCTCCGCGGCTGTCGCCGCGGGCGTGGTGGCGCTGCGAGAGGGCGTTGGGATCGAGGAGGCGCTCGAGCGGGTCCGGGACCGTAAACCCTCGGCCGACCCCCTACCCCAGCAGCGCGAGGATCTCAAACGGTGGTGGGATCAGCGCGCTCAGAACGCCGGCAACCGCGTCGAGCCGGATCAGCCCGGCGGAGCGGCTTGACGTGCGCTCGACCCATCCGATCGCGCCGGAGCGCGTTACGGCGCGGCGCGGCGCTCCACAGTTGCGAACAACGGGACCGCCAGCTCTTCTACCGCGCCATCTGCTTCGTCGGCCGGCGCCACGTGGAGCGTACGCGCGCTGAGCGTGATCGGCTCGAGCGTCTCGGGCTCACGTCCGGCGGACACCACGCCGTGCTCGGCGAACCGGCGGGCTCCCGGCAGCACACGCGCCTCGTATGAGCCGATCGCCTCGTTGTAGGCGCGCACCGCGCTGTTGAGCCGGCTCCCGAGCGTGCCGAACAGACCTGACAGCTTGACCAGTCGCCCGTGCAGCTCGCGACCGAGCTCCGAGACCGCCTTCGCACTGTCCGCCACCCGCTCCTGCTGCCAGCCGTACCCTACGGCGCGCAGGATCGCGAGCAGGGTGGTCGGCGTGGCGATCAGCACGCGCCTCGCCATCGCATCTTCGAGCAGTGCCGGATCGGCGTCGAGCGCCGCGCCGTACAGATGCTCGCCGGGCAGGAACATGACGACGAAGTCGGGCGCTGAGTCGAGCCCCTCCCAGTAGGCCTTGTCCGCGAGTGCCTTCACGTGCTTGCGCAGCAACCGAGCGTGATCTCGCAGGTGACGGTCGCGTTCGTCGTCGTCGCGCGCCTCGTACGCGTCGAGCACGCCTTGGAGGGGCGCCTTGGCGTCGACAACGACATGCTTGCCTCCCGGCAGGCTCACCACCAGATCGGGGCGCAGTGACGTGTCCTCACCCGGAAGCGAGAACTGCTCGACGAAGTCACAGTGCGCGACCATGCCCGCAAGCTCGACGACGTTGCGCAGCTGCATCTGCCCCCACTGGCCGCGCGTGTTCGGCTTACGCAGCGCCGTCACGAGCGCCCCGGTTTCTGTCCGCAGCTTCTCGCCGGTCTCCGCGAGCGATCGAATCTGGGCCTCCATGCGGCCACGCGACTCCCGACGGTCCTGGTCGAGCTTGACGAGCTGCGCGTCCACCCGCCCCAGCTGGTCGCGGAGCGGCGCAACCAGCTGCTCAACCGCCTGCTGACGCCGCTCGAGATCCCCTTTCCCCTCCGCCTGCGCCGCCGCCAGCTGGGCGCGCGCGAGCTCAACAAGCTGGCTCTGGCTCGCCTGTAGCGCTTCGGCGCTCAACGCCTTGAACGACGACGTGAGGCGCTCCTGGGCATCCTGCACGGTGGCGAGACGTTCCTCCGCGCGGGCGCGCTCGTGGTCCAGATCAGACCTCGCGCGAACAAGCTCGCGCTCGAGCTCGCCGGAGCGTGCCGCCTCTGCGGTCAGCACCCGAACCCGCCCACGTAGCAGCAGTACGGCAAGTCCCGCACCGAAAAGCAATCCGATCAGCAGCCACAAAGCGGTCATCTGGACCAGTCAGCATGGCGCGCGCCGCGGACGGAATCGTGACCTCGATCGCGCGGTACAGCCGCCGGCGCCGCCTTGCAAGAATCCGCCCACCATGACCACAGACGTCGTCCGCCGCAAAGTCGTGGTCCGCGGGCGGGTCCAGGGCGTCTGGTTCCGCGACTCCACCCGCGAGCGCGCATCAGCCCAAGGCGTCGCCGGCTGGGTGCGCAACCGGCCCGACGGAGCGCTCGAGGCGGTCTTCGAAGGCGTTCGAGCCGATGTCGAATCGCTCATACGATTTTGCCAGACCGGTCCTCCGCTGGCCCGCGTCGACACGATCGAGACCACCGAAGAGCGCCCCGCCGGAGCGAGCGGCTTCCTCGTCCTCTGAGCCAGGATCCGCGGGGATCAAGGCCGCGGACGACCACGCGCGCCGACCGTGCCAGGAGCGGTGGGCCACAACGCTCGAGCGCTCCCGGAGCGTTTCGTTGCGAACCTGGGCCGATATCCATCCGACGGGCCCAAAACTCAGGGGCCGTGCTCGATTACCCGTCGCATTTCCGGTCAACTGCTCACGCGCCCCTGCCCGCCCGGAATATTCGCCGTCGGGCGGTACTCGGGGAATCGGGGGTCGGCTCTCGGGGGGATCGAGGTCGATTTTCTCGACGACGCGCCGACCTCTCCCGCGCACGCTCGCGGCATCCGATCGGTGTCGGCTCAGGCCGCCACAGCCGCGGTGAAGAGACGACCGGTCGCCGCCGGCCTCTCCGAGGCCTGGTTTGAGATCTTCGCTCACACAAATGAACACAGAAACCCACTCGACCCGTCTCCGTCTTAACAGGCCGGCGCCCCACCCACTAAGCGGCTCGACGCGCACCCCTGGCCCGGGGCAGGGCGTTGCGGACGTCGAGCTCGTAGGCCGCTCGCTTCCAGCGCGGCACGACGTTCGGCGGGTCGACCGCGCGCAACGTGAGTTCTCCGAGCGCGATCCCGAGCCGCTCCACCAGCAGACGTTCGGCCAGCGCCAGACGCTCGGGCGTCGGCGCAACCACGCAGACCTCTGGTACCTCGAGGTCGACGAGGATGCGGCCGAGGAACGGACGGGGCGCGGCGTCCTCTTCGCACAGCCTGTAGCGGACCCCGGGTTCGTCTCCGGCCGTGCGCGCGAGCGGCGGATCCCAGCGCCAGTTCCAGCGCCGGATTCCGGCCTCGGCATCTGCGCCTCCGTCGCCGTCATCGAACTCGGGATCGCACTCCAGTGCCGCTATTGCCGCCGTCGGGTCGCGTAACCGGAAGGCAGCTAGTGACCCCTGGACGACGACGCCGTCGACCGTCTGCTCGCGGTCCTCCGGCCACGCCAGCGCGGCACGGGCGAGGACTCCGCCGTGAACGCGCCAGAACTCACCTCGCGGCGCATCGAGTGACGCGAGCAGCGCATCGAAGTCCGCGATCGCCGCGCGATCCACCACCGTCGGTCGACCGAGGACCGCCCATCTCTTCGGTCCGATCGGCACCGATCTCGCGACTAGGATCGCACCGGCGGTGAGGTCGCCGAGCGCGCGACGCACGGTCTCGAGCCGCGCGCGGCCGGTGCCGAGCGGGCACAGCACGCCAAGCGTTCCCCCGTCGCGGACCGACTCGATCCGCCACGCTCGAAGCTCCGAGCGTGCAAGGAGCTCGACCGCCCGTGCGGTCGCCCGTCGCCGGATCCGGTGCAGCGGCATGCCGCCGCTGTCGAGCGGGCAGTCGAGCAGGAACCACAGGTGCGCGTCGAGCCGGGCGGCGTCGGCGGGACCAGTCAGCCCGAATGCGTCGATCCCGCCGTCGTAGAACTCCGCGAACCGAGCGAGATACCACTCACGGTCGTGATCCCAGATCGCCCGACCGAGCTCGCCCACCGCTGCCTCGAGTTCCGCTGTCAGGCGGTCCAAGTCCGTCTCGCGCCCCATGCAGCACCGCTCGTATTCGGCGCCGCTCCCGCACGGACAGAGGCCTACCCTCACTGACGACGCACGGTAGCCCCAACCGCGGACGAACGCGATGCCGGGGCGCGAAGCGCCCCCGCCCCTACGACACTTCGGCCGGCTCGTCCTTACCGGCGAGCCGATCGCGGCCGCGCTGGACTGCGGCGTGGTATTTCGACAAGTTGACCTCGAGCGTGTTGAGAATCTCGTCGGCGTAGTCCTCGGCGCCGAGGCGGATCTCACGCTCGCGTCCGCGAGCGTCCTCGATGATGTCCTCCGCGGCACGCTCGGCCTGCTTCGTGATCTCCTCTTCGGACACGAGCCGCTCTTGCCGCTCGCGCGCCTCCTTGACGATTCGCTCGGCCTCGCGCTTGGCTTCGGCGAGCATCTCCTGCCGCTCCTTGACGATCCAACGCGCCTGCTTGATCTCCTCTGGGATCGTGGCGCGCATCTGGTCGAGGATGTCGTAGATCTCTTCCTTGTCCACGCGCACCTGATCGGTCAGCGGAACCTGCTTCGCGTTGTGGACGAGATCGTCGAGCTTGTCGATGAGAACCAGGACGTCCATTACGAACCTCTGTTTCGTCAGCGGCCGTACTGTTCCTGCAAACTGCCGGGTGGCCACCAATAGGATGAAATCGCGGGCCCTGCCTCATGACTGGCGAGACCTTCGACCTCCGCAAACTGTACTTGGCCGGGAGGCTCTCGTTCAATCGCGCAGGATTTTTGACCGTAACGGTCAAACGCGATCGCGGCGCGCTGATCCGGGCGAATCAGCGGGAGAGCTCGTCGAGAAGTCTCACGGCAACCTCGTCGGGAACCAATCCATCAATCTTGCCGCCGAACGAGGCGAGCTCCTTGACGCCGCTCGATCTGAGGAAGCTGTGTTTCGGCGAGGCCATCAGGTAGACCGATTCGATGTCGGGCGCCTGCATGCTGTTGAGCTGGTTCATCTCGAACTCGTACTCGAAATCCGAGATCGCGCGCAGGCCCTTGACGATCGCCTTTGCCCCTTTGACGCGCGCGAACTCGACGACGAGCGTCGCGAACGTCTCGATCGTGACGTTCTCGAGGTGGCTCGTGGCGTTCTCGAGGAAACGGACCCGCTCCGACGCTGAGAAGAGGGGCGTGACCTTACGTATCGGCAGGTTCACGACGCCGACCACGACATGGTCGAACATCGCGGATGCACGACGGATCACGTCGAGATGGCCGTTCGTGACCGGGTCGTACGTGCCGGGACAGATCGCGATTCGATTATCGGGGGCCATGGATCAGGATCAGAGTGTCGCCGTAATGGCGCTCGTCTAGCAGCGGGAGATCAAGCCTGAGCGGCGCGCGCCGATCGCTTTCTGCCACGACGCGAGCGCCCGGTGTGAGCACCGGCGCCAGCGCCGCCGACAGTTCGCCGCCGAGCTCGCTGGGGTGCCGGTATGGGGGATCGAGGAAAACAAGATCGTAATGGGGCGCGCCTCGAGATGCTGTCCGGAGGAAAGCCGAGGCGTCCTGACGGCGCACTTGGGCCTCCAGACCGAGCCCTGTGAGGTTGCGGCGGATGGCCGTGATCGCTGCCGGAGCCGAATCGACGAGCGTCGCCTCGGCTGCGCCGCGCGACAGCGCTTCGATCGCGAGCGCGCCCGATCCCGCGTAAAGGTCGAGGACGACCAGCCCGGAGAGGTCGCCGAGGATCGAGAACACGGCCTCGCGGACGCGATCGCTCGTCGGCCGCGTTGACCGCCCTTTCGGTGCGGCGAGAATCCGGCCACCGAGCGAGCCGGCGATGACCCTCATGCCGGGATTGGCGCCCGGGCCTCGGGACCATGGGCAGCCTCGAGCGCGTCGGCGAGCAGCGCGTGCTCCGCCGCCACGAGTGACGCGTCGTCGCGCGAGATCCGCACGGCAAGCGCCCGCGCACGCTCGAGCAGCGCGGCGTCCCGCGGAAGCTCGGCGATTCTGTACTGCTGCACTCCGTGTTGACGCGTGCCGATCAGCTCTCCCTCGCGTCGTAGCGCGAGGTCGATCTCAGCCAGCTTGAAACCGTCGCTGTGAGCTGCGAGCGCGCGCAACCTCGCCGAGCCCTTGGGTCCGAATAGAAGGCAGAGCGAGGCGTGCTCCCCACGCCCGATTCTGCCGCGGAGCTGATGAAGCTGCGAGATCCCGTAGCGGTCGGCGTCTTCGACCAGCATCACGGTTGCGTTTGGGACGTCGATGCCGACCTCGATCACTGTGGTTGCGACCAGCACGTCGCATTCCCCGGAAGCGAACGCGGCCATCACCGCCTGCTTCTCTCGCGGTCGCAGCTGTCCATGTAGCAGCGCCACCCGGAAATCACGCAGTTCACCGCCGGCGAGCCGGGCGTATTCGGCGGTCGCGGCACGCGCCTGCATCAGCTCCGACTCCTCGACGAGCGGGCAGACAACGAACGCCTGACGTCCCGCATGAAGCTCCTCGCGGATTCGCTCATACGCACGCTGGCGCTCGCGTTCGGTGGAGCACAGGTGGGTCGTGATCGGCTGGCGGCCGCTCGGAAGCTGGCGCAGGACCGTGAAATCGAGATCGCCGTGGCGCGCGAGGGCGAGCGTTCGCGGGATCGGCGTGGCGGTCATGTGGAGTACGTGGGGGACGACCTCGTCGCCGGCCTTGGCGTCCAGCGCGGCACGCTGACGTACGCCGAACCGGTGTTGTTCGTCGACGACCGCAACGGCAAGCCGGGCGAACCGAACGGCTTCTTCGATCAGCGCGTGCGTGCCGACGAGCAGGGCGAGCTCGCCGGTCTCGAGCTTGCGGAGCACGTCGGCACGACGCCCCGCGGGCGTTGAGCCGGTGAGGAGTGCGATCGGGATCGCCTCGCTGGCGAGCAGCGATTCGATCGTCGTGAAATGTTGCTCGGCGAGCGTCTCCGTGGGCGCCATCAGCGCACCCTGCTGGCCATGCTCCACGGCCCGCAGGAGCGCGTAGAGCGCCACGACCGTCTTCCCGGAACCAACCTCGCCCATCAGCAGCCGCTGCATCGGCCGCGTCCGGTCGAGGTCGTCATCGATCGCTGCGAGCGCCAGCTCCTGGTCCCTGGTCAGCGTGAACGGAAGCATTTGCTCGAGCCAGCGCGCGGTCAGCTCCCGGGGGCCACTCAGCACTGGTGCGGCGACGCCGGCGTCACGACTGGCGCGCCGGCGCAGGAGCGAGAGCTGGACGAGCAGGAGCTCATCGAACGCGAGCCGGGTGCGCCCTC
>Ga0302325_10002658_pt1 | contig 43048 bp, 41 predicted proteins | sample Palsa_T0_2_FD_201948 | JGI IMG/M metagenome (GOLD analysis project Ga0302325, IMG submission 201948) | Peat permafrost microbial communities from Stordalen Mire near Abisko, Sweden - Palsa_T0_2 | ecosystem: Environmental > Terrestrial > Soil > Palsa > Peat permafrost | place: Sweden: Abisko... | reverse complement strand
CGAGGAAACCGATCCGCGCGCGCTCCGCAACGAAATGGCGCAACTGCGGCCCGGACGCTTTTCGTGGGATGCACGCAACCTCGGCGGCAACCGCTGGACGATTCGGCTCGAGCGGATCGACGAAAACGCCGACGGCGAAACCTTTCTCACTCACGTCGCCGCGTTTAGGTCGGCCAAGCCCGCCACGATCAAGGAACTCGCGTCGCAAATGAGCGAGCGCAGTTACCGCGCCGGCGATACGATCTTCGACGAAGGCGAAGGGTGGCCGCACCTCGGCATCGTGAAAAGCGGCAAGATCATCTACACGCTGCTCTCGCCCGACGGAAAAACGCATACCATCGGCGAGCGCTTGACGCACGACACGCTCAACGAGAGCGGCACGTTCGACGGCGGCGGTGCGACGACGCGCGCCGAAGCGCTCACCGACGCAACGATCGTTACGCTGCCAAGCGATGCGGTCGTGCACGCGGCGCGCAACGACACGGAGCTCGCTCTCGGATTTCTGACCGCGTCGTCCCAGGCTCGCCGGCGCTCGATCGACACGATCGCCGATCTCGCCTTCGCGCACGTGCTCCAGCGCGTCGCGAAGTTTCTACTCGGCTACGCGCGCGCCTCGGTCGGCATGGCGCGCGGGCTCCCCGGCGTCGAGAATCTCTCGCAAGCGCAAATCGCCGCGGCCGCCGGCACCGTCCGCGACATGGCCGCTCGCGCGCTGCTGCGCCTCAAGAACGAAGGTGCGCTCGAACTCGACCGCGGCCGCGTGCGCGCGATCGACCGCGCCCGGCTCGAAGCCTTCGCGCATAACGTCCAGGCGCCGCCGGTTTAGCCCTTAGACCGATTCGAGCGCGGCGGTCTCCTCGGCTGCCGCCTGCAGGTCGAAGGCCGCCCGTTTGCTCTTTGCCGCGGCGTCGGCCAGCGGTTGATCGGCTACCTGTCGCGGCTTCTCCAGCACGTCGCGCCCTTTGCGCACCGCGCCGAGCGCGCCGGCGAGCCGGTTCTCCATTTCGGCCAGCACATCGGCGGCATAGCGGTCGGCGCCTTCCCGGATGCCGGCGGCGCGTTCCTCGGCTTCGCGCAGCACGACGTCGGCCGTCGTCCGCGCGCGTTGCACGATTTCGCTCTCGTCGACCAGCTCCTCGTGCTTGCTCGCCGCTTCGTCGACGATCGCCTGCGCCTTTTCTTGCGCGGCGCGCATCATCCGCTCGTGCTCTTTTGTGATCACCTTCGCTCGACCGACCTCTTCGGGCAGCGACGCTCGCACTTTCTCGAGCAACTCCAGCAGACGCTCCTCGGAAAGAATCCGATAGCCGGCGGGCAGCCACGTACCCTCGTGGACGTAGGCTTCGAGCTTATCCAGGACACGATAGACCGACATTACTACCTCCGTTGCAAGTGCGTACGCTTCTCCGCCATGACGCGGAGTACCGGTTCCGGGACCAAAGCGGCGACCTCGCCGCCGAGAAAGAAAACCTCTTTGACCAAACTCGAGCTCACGAACGAATAGCGCTGATCCGACATGAGAAAGAGCGTATCGACGTCGGAGAGCGAGCGATTCATCAGCGCGGCAGACATTTCGCTCTCGAAGTCGGAGATGACCCGCAAGCCTTTGATGATCACGTCGGATTGCTTCGCGCGCACGTAGTCGGCAAGGAGCCCCCGAAAATGTTCGACCGTGACGTTCGGCAGCGCGCTCACGCTGGCACGGAGCATCGCTTCGCGCTCCTCCAGCGAGAACATCGGGGCGCGCTTTTGCGGATTGACGACGATCGCGACGACGAGTTCGCCGAAGCAGCGCGCCGCGCGCTCGATGACGTCGAGATGCCCGTTCGTCGGCGGGTCGAACGACCCAGGGTAAACCGCGCGCGTCGCGCGCATCAGCTTACCGTTCGTCAAGATTCCGGCGCCAAAAACGCGAGAGCAACATCGCCGTAGACTTCTTCGCGAACCGAGCGAAACCCGGGTATCTCGGGCAGAATTCGCTTCGCTGCATGCTCGTAGACCACGAGCGCATCGGGCGCCAGCAAAGCGCGCTCGCGCATGAGCCGAAAGAGCTGCAGCGGAACCGGGTCGGCATACGGCGGATCGAGATAGACGATATCGAACGGCCCTTCGAGCCGGTAGAGCGCGCGTTCCGCCGGCGCCGGAAAGACGGTAACCACATCGCCGACGCCGAGATTCTGCACGGCTTCGGCGATGGCGCCGGCAATCTCGCGCTGTGCTTCGACCGAAACGACGCGCGCGGCGCCCCGCGATGCCGCCTCGAAACCGATCGCGCCCGTGCCCGCGAAGAGATCGAGAAAGCGCGCGCCTTCGAGCCTGTTCATCAGAATCGAAAAGAGCGACTCCTTGACGCGCCCCGGGGTCGGCCGCACGTGCGGGCCCTTCGGCGACTTCAGCTTGCGGCTGCCGAGCTGGCCGCCGGTGATGCGCGGCATCGTATCTAGAACTCCTGCGGTGCGAGCGGCGTCAGCGCCGGCCGCAGCCATGTGGAATCGCCGAGCCACTCGTACCGTATCGTCGAATAGGGAACGGTTCCGTACGAGAGCAGCTGGTCGTGGAACGCTCGTTGGGTGAACTGCGCACCCTGGCGGTCTTCAACCAGCCCGAGCATCGTTTCGATTTGCGTCTTCCCGATCAGATAATCGATCGCTTGACCCGGTCCCATCGCGAAACGCGTCGCCTCGCCGCGAGCGGTGTCGTAGTCGATCCCGGCGTTCTTCTGAAAATACGCGATCGCTTGCGGGAGCGTCATCGTTCCCGTGGCTAAGCCGACGTCGACGCCGATCCGCGTCGCGCGATGACGCATCAGGTGAATCACCTGCTTGCGCGCGCCGGGATCGTCGGCGTACAGACCTTCGCGCAACAGCATCTCCTCGCCGTAGAACGCCCAGCCCTCGGCGAAGACGCCGTCGCCTTGTACGTGGCGGATGAAGTCCGGATTGTGATACGCGTAGGTGAACTGCATGAAGTGACCGGGAATGCCTTCGTGTCCCAGCAGCGGCAGCACCGACTGACGAGCCTGCTGAACGAAGAAGCTCTGATTGCTCGAATCGAAATCCGGAACGAAGTAAAAGCCTTGCGGGTCGGTCGAGAACATCGCCGGAGGGTTCATGAAGCCGCCCGGATACGTCGCGGCGAGCGCCTTGGGAACTTCGACGATATGGAATGGACCGATATACGAGGGAATCGTCACGATCTGGTGCGAGTTGATGAACGCGATCAGCTTGCCGAGGCTCTGCTCGTAGTATGCCAGGAACGCTTCCTTTGACGAAAACGTCGGCGCGGGTGAGGGCGACGGTAGCTGCGCGTCGCGCGCGTTCTCCCACATCTCCAGTGCCCGGTCGCGCGCGAGATCCACGCGTCCGATCTGCGCGACTTGAGCCGAATCGTAGGGCAGCATCAAGACGCGCCGGAGATACCAGTCGTACTGCGCGCGGCCGACGGCAAAGCCCCCGGCGTGGAAACTCGACATACGTGCGTCGAGCCAGGCCCGGTAGGCATGAAGCGCGTGCAGCGCGACCGCCTGTGCCTGCGAGAGCTGCGCGCGCGTCGCGGGCGACGTGTCGCGCGCGATCTCGTCGAGCGTGGTCGTATAGAGCGAATCGCCGTCGCGAATATCCTCCGACGCGATCTGCGCGAACTCGCGGACCGTGTCGGTGAGATTCGCGCGGCCCTGTTCGAGCACGCGCGGACACGCACGCAGCCGTGCGATCGCCGAATGGATGCGGATCTCGTCGCTCGCGTACTCGCGCTTCACGATCGAAAAGATGCCGTTGGTGCACTCGCCTTCGTACACGCTCGGGTTGCGCGCCAGCGACTTCAGGACGTGCCGGCTCCACCAGTCGGCCTCGAGATTCGAACGGATCAGCAAATAGTCGACGCGCTCGTGCGCGCCGGCATCGGCGGCAGGCTGCAGGGCCGCGAGTTGGTCGCGGTAGGCGTGGAGTTGGGCCTGCTGAGCGCGTTGCGTGGCCGGCGAATAGTCGGCCAGCCGGTCGTCGTAGGTATGAATGCCGGCGTCGGTTGCCGACGTCGGGTCCTGCCGATAGGACCAGTACGTGTAGCTGCGCTCGAGCTCGACGAGCCGCTGCTGGTAACTCGCCGGCGACGGCGACGCGGCACAGAGCACGACGCACGCCGCGAGCAAGACTACCATCGTACGCATCATCTTCCGTGCTCCTTTGAGGACAAGAGGTCGAGCAACTCGGCAAACGCTTCGATACTGTGGTCGGGCGGGCGCTGCGCCGAAGGATACACCTTGCCTTCCCAATTGATCCAGACGGTGCGCAACCCCATCGCTTGCGCGCCGGCGACGTCACCGTGCGGATCGTCGCCGACGTACCACGTGCGGCTCGGATCGGTTCCAAGCGTTTGCAGGAGCGCCTCGAAAGCCTGCGGCGCCGGCTTCCGTTCGCCGATCTCGCTGCTTACGAGAATGGGACCGCGAAACCCGGTTCGCTCCGCCTTACAGAGCTGCAACGGATTCCAGCCGTTGCTCAAGATCGCGACGGCAATGCCGCGATCGACCAAAGCGCGTAACGTCGTCCGAACGCCCGGCAACGGGACCACGAACTCGGCCACCATATCCACCGCGCTGAGCCGAAAGCCTTCCACATGGCGCTCCGCAGGCTCAACGTCGCGCTCGGCGACGAAGCGCCGGACGGCATCGTCGATCGGAAACTCGCCGCGCCGCTGACGCGCGAGCAGCGCGTCGATGTTTTCGATTTCGTCCCCGAGCGTTCCGAGCGTCCGTCCACCCTCGCTCAGCACCATCTCGAGAAGCCGCAGAAAGGCGACCTGCTCGAGCCGGTTGTCGATCGCCAGCGTATGGTCGAGATCGAAACCGATCCCTTCAACTGACTCCATCAGGGCGGCGGCGGCCCGGTAACGATGCGCACGAAGCCGTCGGGACGGACGTACCGCGCGAGCGCCGCTCGCACGCTCTCCGCCGATGCAGCGAGCTCGGCCCCGGCATCAACGACGTTTTGATCGAGCGGCAATCCGAGCGTTGCGTAATGCAGCAGCTCGGCGGTGACGCCGTCGTAGCTCGACTCCCGAATCGGGACTTCACCCATGAGCAGCGCCTTGGACCGCAGGAGCCGATCGGGTTCGATCGCCGCGCTCTGCAGTTGCGCCAGGATCGTCGCGATCTGCGCTTGAGCCGGAAGAGTGTTTTGCGGATCGCATCCGTAGGCGATGCCGAACGTCGAACGCGTGCGGCCCGCCGCAACGTTGCTCTCAACGTCGTACACGTAGCCGCGCACCTCGCGCAAATCGTGATAGAGCAGCGATGAGTAGAATCCGCCGGTCAGCACCGTGTTCGCAAGCGCGAGCAAAGGAAACGCCGGATCGGTGCGCGCGATCGGCAGCGTTTCCACCAGCCGTACCGAGGCCTGCACGCGTCCCGTTGCGGGAACGTCGGTTTGGCTCGGCGCGTTGGGCGGCACCGTCGGCAGGTCCACGTTCGGCTTCGCTCCTTCGGCCTTCCACGCGCCGAAATATTTCTCGATAATTGCGTGCGCGCTCTCCGGCGTCGTGTCGCCGATCACGACGATCGTGGTGAGATCGGGCCGATAGGCCGAGGCATACCAGGCTTTAACGTCGCTCAGGGAAAGCGCGCCGATGGTTTTCGGCGTCGCTCGGCGCTGCGAAATATCGCCGGCCGGATAGAGCGCCTTATCGAGCGCGAGTTGCGCGAGAAAGTCCGGCGACGTCATCTCGCCGGCGCGCTCGCCGGCCGCTTGATCGCGGACGATCGTAAAATCCGACTCGCGAAACGCCGGGTGGAGCTCCTGATCGGCAAGCAGAGCGATCCCGCGATCGAAATCGGCCGAAAGCACGTCGAGGCCGAAATCCGTACCCGCCGACGTTGACGCGGCGATCCGATCGAGCTCGCGTGCAAAAGCGAGGCGATCGTAGCTCGTCGTCCCGTATGCGAAGAGCCCGTCGGTCACATCGTCAACACCCTCCTTGCCGGACGGAACCTGCACGCGCGGATCGTTGTCGATCGCTCCATCCACGACGACGGTGTGCGAGATGTGCTCGGGCACGACGATGAGGCGAATACCGTTGGGGAGGGTCGTATCGGTCGGCGCTATCGTCTGCTCCGCAACGTGAAGATGATCGAGCACGTGCTGCGCCCAGTCCGGCAGCGGCTCGTGCTTGGAGGGCGGGATCGCGTTATTCTCCTTGGCGAGTTGACCGCTTCCCGACGAGGTGACGCCCGCGTTCTTCGGCACCGCGTAGGCCGTGACGACGTGCCGGTTGTCGAGATAGGTACGCAGCACGCGGTCGACGTCGGGGACGCTCACGCGCTGGTACTGCGCGATCATCGAATCCGGCGACGCGAGACCGGCGATCGCTACGGCCTGGCTCCACTCCGACGCGAGCCCTTCGATCGAGTTGGCGTTGAACTCCAGCTGCGAAATCTCGCGCAGCTTCGCCGCGGCGACCAAATCCGCCGGTACGCCGTCGGCACGATAGCCGTCGATGATTGCCCGCAGCTCGCGGTCGATCGCTTCCGGCGGCGTCGCGACCGGCACGGCCGCGGCCGCGATGCCCATCGCGGCCTTGGGATAGACCTGCGTGACGAACTCCGTGCCGAGCGCCTTGCCGGTGTACGGCAGACCACCGAATGTACTGCGTTGACTCGAGAGCACGTCGCTCAAGACTTGTCCCGCGGCAAAGTCGGGGCTTTCATAGCCGGGAAAGCGATAGCCGAGCGCGACGGCGGTGAAGCTCTGATCCGAGGTTTCGCGAAAGAGCGCGCTGCGCAGCGGGCTCAAACGCACCGGCTCGCGCGGCGGCAACGTCGCGGCGGGGATATCGCCGAAGAGCTCGCGGACCTTTGCGATCGTCGCCTGCGGGTCCACGTCGCCCGCGATGACGTAGATCGCGTTGTTCGGGTGGTACCACGTGCGATAGAACTTCAGCAGCTCGTTCGAGTTCACGCCGTGCGCGAAATCCGCAACCGTCCCGAGCGTGTTCTTCGCGTACGGCGTGCCGCCCAGAATCCGATCCTGCATCTTGAAAAAAAGCCGGTAGAACGCCTCGCTGTTGTCCTGCTGCACCTCTTGAGTGATCGGACCGCGCTCCTGCTCCCATTGGTCTTGCGCCATCAGCAGCCCGGTGGCGCGCGACCGCTCGGCCCGAAGCGCGATGTCGAGATACGCCGACGGCACGGTGAAGAAATACTGCGTGACCGTGCTGGTCGTATCGGCGTCGAAGTCCCCGCCCGTAACGCCGACGGCGTCCATCAGCTGCGACGACGAGAGCGTCGCGCTGCCGCGAAACATCATGTGCTCGGTCGCATGGGCTAATCCCGGAATCCACTGTTCGTCCGAGCCGACTCGATAGTTCATCATCGCGGTGGCGACCGGCGCGAGCGTGTCGCGCACGACGATCACTCGAAGCCCGTTCGACAAGGTCGCGCGCACCACGTCGGTCGCGGCGGCCGCGGGGATCGAGTGCCCGAGCGAAAGCGTAAGCGCAGCGGCGGCGCCGAGGAGGGCGCTTGGGATCTTCATGAGGAGTACAGCAGCGCGCGGACGCTCGGCTGGGATTCCAGCACGGCTCGCAATCCGCGGTGCTCGGGGCGCGCCAATTGCGGATCGCGCGCGACGATCTCTTGCGCGGCGAGCTTCGCCGCGCGATAGACGTCGACGTCACGCAAGAGATCCCCGAGCCGCAGCTCGCCGGCGCCGGATTGCGCGGTTCCGGCGAAGTTCCCCGGCCCGCGCAGGCGCAGATCCTCGTCGGCGATCTTGAAGCCGTCGGTCGACTCGGTCAAGATCTCGAGCCGTTCCCGCTCGCCGGCATCATCGGGATAGACAAAGATGCAGTACGACTTCGCGGCGTCGCGACCGACGCGCCCGCGCAACTGATGCAGCTGCGCGAGCCCATAGCGGTGCGCGTCGAGCACGACCATCGCGGTCGCATTCGGCACGTCAACCCCGACTTCGACGACGGTCGTCGAGACGAGCACGTCGAGCTCGCCGCGCATGAAGCGACCCATGATCTCCTCCTTCTCTCGCGCCGCCAAGCGGCCGTGCAGCAATCCCAGCCGCAGGTCCGCAAAGACCTCGCTCTTTAGCCGCTCCGCTTCGGCAACGGCGCTCGTTAGCATCCCATCTCCTTCCTCGATTGCCGGCGCCACCACGTATGCTTGATGGCCCGACGCGACGATCTCCCGGACGAATTCGTAAACCTCGCTCAGCCGGCTCGTCCGTACGGCGTACGTTTCGATCGGGGTTCGGCCCGGCGGCAGCTCGTCGATCACCGAGAGATCCAAATCTGCATACACCGACTGCGCGAGCGTGCGCGGGATCGGCGTTGCGGTCATGTGCAGCGTATGCGGTGAGCCGCCTTTTCCTCGCAGACGCGCGCGCTGCTCGACCCCGAAGCGATGCTGTTCGTCGATGATCGCCAAACCCAGGCGGTTGAAATCGACGCCCTCGGTGAGCAGCGCGTGCGTGCCGACCCCCACCGATGCCTCGCCGCTGGCAAGCCGTGCGAGGGCGCCCGCCCGCGAGCGAGCGCTTTGACTGCCGAAGACGGCTTCCACCGTCAATCCGAACGGCAGCAGCAGCGGCGCAAGCTTTCCGGCGTGCTGCCACGCGAGCAGCTCCGTCGGCGCCATTAACGCCGATTGCACTCCGTTGCGCGCCGCCAGCAGCACGGCGGCTGCGGCGACGAGCGTCTTGCCGCTTCCGACGTCGCCCTGCAGTAGGCGGTTCATCGGCACGTCGCGCCCCATGTCCGCCCAAAGCTCGAGGATCACGCGGCGTTGCGCGGCCGTCAGCGGAAACGGCAGCGCGCCTTCAAAGTCATCCAACAGCGTCGCTGGAACGCGCAGAGCACGCGCGTCGTGGTCGCGCTCGCGCTCGCTGCGGCGCAGCTGCGCGGCGGTCGCCAGCGCGAGAAACTCTGCGAAGACGAATCGCTCGCGTGCGCGCGCCGCATCGTCGGGCGTCACCGGCGCGTGGATCGCTCGGTACGCCTCCTCCAACGAGCCGTAGTCGCGCGCGCGTGCGAGTGCCGCGGGCACCGAATCCGGGGGAGCGGTCGCGAGCAGCCGCTCGAAATTCTTCCTCACGACCATCGCGATCTTGCGGCTTGCGAGATCCTTCGATGCACGATAAATCGGAACGAGCTCGCCGCGATATGCTTCGCCGGCCTCCAACTGTCCGTACTGGACGACGTTGACGACCGGACCCGAGAGCGTTCGCTCGACTCGTCCGCGCACGAAGAGGCGCATGCCTTCGTGAAACCGCCCGTAGACGTACCGATTGCGCCCGATCCACTTCGCCGAAAACGGAACGCCGTCGTCGTCGGCGAGCCGAAGCTCCACGATCTCGAGGCCGCGTACGCGTCGCTCTTTAACGGCGGTGACCCGCCCGACGGCATTCTCCTCACCGGCCGTTTCGCCGAGCCGCACGGCAGGCGTCGGAAAACGCAGGTCGTCGTAACGAAACGGAAGATATTCGAGCAGTGCGGCCGGCGTCTCGATACCAAGCTCGCGCAAGAGCACGGCCGTCTTCGGCCCGACGCCGCTCAGATCCGCGATGTCGCCGTCGCGCGCGATCACGTGGCGGATCTCGAAGCGGCGCGATTCCGGAGCTCTTCGTAGGTGCTTTCGAGCAGCGGCACGGCAACGCGCCGGCGCTGCGCGAGCTCGACGATTGCGCCGAGAATCGGGTCGAGCTCGAGCGATCGGCCGAGCTCGAAATCCTGAAGCATCGACGTTCGAACGTCGTCCAGGCGCGCCGCATACGCGATGCGCTCGTCCACGTTCACCTCACCGACCACCCCCATCGCGCGCCCCACTTCGAGAGCCTCGATCATGAGGGCGCGCACCCGCGCTCGCACGCCGGGGTCTGCCAGCATCGGTTTGACGCTCATCCCGCTAATCACGCTCATCGGATTTAATCCCGCGTTGTTCACCAGCTTGAGCCAAACCGTCGTCCGGATCGCCGGGTCGATCTCGGGCGCGAGTCCGGCGCGCGAGAATGCGTCGGCGAGCGCGCGCAGCCGCTCGTTCTCGGCGCCGCTCGGATCGCCGAGAACGTAGCGCAGACCCCCGCTTTGGCGGATCTCCCCATGTGCAACGATCGTCCCGGAGACGTGAACCACGCCGCCGATCGTGCGCTCGTCGGGGAAGAGACGGCCGATGCGTCCGCCGGGATCGACGCTACGGAGCGGCGGCTCGCGGACGAACCAAAACGGCAATCCGTTCTGCATGGTCACCACCGACGTGCCCCGCTGCGCGAAGGGTTCGAGCTGAGCCAAAAACGCGGGCCAGTGGTGCGCTTTGAAGGTCAGCAGCAGCACATCGAAATCGCCGAGCGCTCGAAGATCTTCGGCCGCCTCCAGCCGCACGGCGAACTCGCCGAGGTCGCTGCGAATGCGCAGCCCGTCGCGCCGGATCGCGGCTAGGTGCGGCCCGCGCGCAACGATCGCGACGGACACTCCCGCATTGGCGAGCGCCGCGGCGATAAAGCCGCCGATCGCGCCGGCGCCGACGATCCCGATGCGCATCAGACTACAGACTTCAGGCGACGGGCAGATTCGAACTGCCGAATGGGGCTTTTGCAGAGCCCTGCCTTACCACTTGGCTACGTCGCCGTGCCGGAACCCGAGCGGGTAGTGGGAATCGAACCCACGCATCAACCTTGGGAAGGTCGCAGGCTACCATTACATCATACCCGCCAACCCGCGTCCTGCCGCGCGGCTCCCCCGCTTCGAGCCTCTGCACACCTCGTCCTACCGTTACGAGATCAGGCTGATGGCGCGAGCCAGCACGATCGCGATGGTGATCAGGGAAATGCTCGCCTCCGCGCCCATCAGCAGTTTGGCCTGCCGGCTGAGGGGCATAACGTCGGCCGGACTGAATGCGGTTGCGTTCGTGAACGCAAGGTAGAGATAATCGAGAAATTCGGGCTTCCAACGCGGATCTATGCACGATGCGGTCTTCCCGCTCGCGATCGTCATCTGCATCTGCGGAAAGAGAAAGTCGGCGTTGCGAATCTCGGTCGCCGTTTCGGCGTGCGCGCGTGCGTCCGGTCCGTCCCCATCGAGCTCCCAAAACCAAAGCGCGAAGACCAAGACGTTCGTCAACCAAATTTGAGCGCCGGTGCGAAGCAAATATCCCGGCTGATGCAGCAACGGCGGCTCTGCGCGAAAGAATGCCCTGATCAGCAACAGCACCGAGACGAGATTGAAAAAGTTCACGATCGCGATCAGCACGATGCTTGCAAAGCGCGATCGGCGGGTCTCGATGTGGCGATTTGGTGCAAGAACCGAGAGCGGAACGAGAACAACCAAGACGAGCATCGGAGCCACCCAGGTTGGGCCGATCGTCAAACGCGGCGGCAACGTGACGTAGAGAACGACGGCGGCCAAAACCGCCAACGACGCGTGCCAGCGCGGTTCGTGGCGCGGACCTCCCGCCTGCTCTTGCATCACGGCGCACGGTTCGCGCATGCGGACGTGCAACCCGCTCCGGCGCCGCCGCCTTATGAGCGGTATGCCAACCGATTTTCGAGATGGAAAGACTTTTCCGCGCCGCGGCCGCGAGCAGATCGGCGAAGCCCTATGGCTGCTTCGCGCCGCGGATAAAGGCCGAGCAGCCGCCGCCGGAACGATCCACGATTACGTCTATCCCTGCCCGATGGACAAGGGCATGATGGAGCGCTGGCGCGTCAGCGTCGCGGAGTTCGATCAGGCGCTGCGGCGTCACGCAACCGATGAAACACTCCACGCCTGGTTCAAGGAGCGCGTCCACCCCGACGACGTCCGGACCGCCAACGAGTGGCTCGTGACGGAGCGAACTGAGAACCTCGACCGTCAAGACGCCGAAGAGATGGCCCCAGCGGAACGCGGCTGATGGGGGCGATGGTCGAGTTCCGCCGTCCCGACGGGAAGACGGCACCCGGCTACTTCGCCCAGACACCGCACGCCGGCGCTCCCGGGGTCGTGCTCTTTGAGGAGTGGTGGGGGCTCGACGATCGCATCAAAGAAACGGCCGACCGGCTCGCCGCGCATGGCCTTAACGTCGTCGTTCCCGACCTCTATCGCGGACGCAGCGCGGCCACGGGCGACGAAGCGAACCATCTCATGGCGGGACTCGACTTCGGCGATGCCGCGACGCAGGATGCCGCCGGCGCCGCTCGGTTCTTGCGCGAGCACGGTGCGAGAAAGGTGGGAGTCGGCGGATTCTGTATGGGCGGCGCGCTCGCGCTGCTGAGCGTTATGCACGGCAAGGAGTTCGATGCCGCCAGTATCTGGTACGGCTATCCGCCCAGCGATGCCGGTGACCCGGCGAGCATTTCCGTTCCCGTCCAGGGTCACTGGGCGATCGACGACGGGTTCTTCAAGATCGAAGGCGTCGACGCTCTCGAAGAACGGCTCAAGCACGGCGGCGTCGCGACCGAGTTTCATCGCTACGATGCACAGCACGGCTTCTTCAACACCGGCGAAGTCGGAGCGGGTGGTTTGGGACATCATCATCCCGAGCACGCCGAAACCGCTTGGCGCCGCACGGTCGAATTTTTCGAACGTACGCTGCGAGATTAGACGCATACATTTGCGAGAGGCCCGGAGCGATTGCTCCGGGCCTCCGACTTGGTGCCAAGGGCGCGAATCGAACGCGCGACACCGCACTTTTCAGGCGCGTGCTCTACCAACTGAGCTACCTTGGCCGAATTCTCGTCGAGCGCACCGTTTCGACAATGCGCTCGACGCAATCTGGCGACGCTGATGGGGCTCGAACCCACGACCTTCGCCGTGACAGGGCGACGCTCTAACCAACTGAGCTACAGCGCCAAGGCGGGCTACTACCGACGGATGGTGGGCACGGCTGGGTTCGAACCAGCGACCCCCCGCGTGTGAAGCGGATGCTCTCCCGCTGAGCTACGCGCCCGTACTGGTAGCGGCTCCTTGGACAAAACCGTATCGTACCCTACCGCCCCTCGGCTGTCCAGCACGGACCGGTCGCGCGCGGCGGTGAAATGCACCGCGTGAATTTCCTTGCAGCGGCGCTCGCGGTGACGACCACGGTTGCTTCGGCGACGTTCCCCGTCACCACGAGCGACGCGCAAGCGCAGGCCGCAGTGGATCGAGGCCTCTTCCTCTATTATGCGTACGACGGGGTTGACGCCGCGCGCGAATTCGAGCAAGCAACTCGACGAGATCCTCGGCTTGCGATCGGCTACTGGGGCATCGCGCTGGCGGTGGGACCCGACCTCAACACGCGGATGTCGCAATCTCAATTCGATCTCGGCGTGCGCGCGATGCAAAGCGCGCTTCCGCTTACGGCGGCGCTTCCCGATCGCCAGCGCCGATTCGTCGAGATCATGGCATTGCGATATCGCGGTTCGTTCGCCGACTGGTCCGCCGACGATGCCGCTTATCGTCGCGCGCTCTTCGACTTCGCGGAATCCTCGCACGACGAGAACGCCGAACTACTGGCGGCAGAGGCGCTGCTCGAGCATAGCGGCCTTGGATGGGCGAACCGAACCCCGGCGTCAGACGAGGCGCGCACGGCACTGCAACTGATCGCCGGCGTTCTGCGCGACGATCCATCGAACGTGATGGCCAATCACCTCTGCATCCATCTCTACGACGAAGCGCCCGATCGTGCGCCCGCGCTGCCCTGCGCGCAGCGCCTCGACTCGACGATCTTTCCGCCGCAGGCCGAGCATCTCGCGCACATGCCGGCGCATTATTGGATCGAGACCGGCGCGTACGCCAAGGCGCTGGCGTCGAGCGAACGCGCGTACGAACTCATGGCGCAGCTCACCGCGCTGGAGCCCGACTCGCCGAACGTCGAGCGCTATACCAAACACGACGTCGCCGTCGGTTATTCGGCGGCGATGATGCTGGGCAACTACGCGACGGCGCAGCGCTGGAGCGAACGCATGAGCGCGGCATTCGGAACCGGCTTCGACGCCATCACCGACCTGCGCTTCGGACGTTACGATGCGGCCTACGCGGCAACCGGCAATCAGTTCGCCGGCGCGGCGGTGCGCGGACTCGCCGCACTGCACCTCGGTCAGTTCGCGGCGGCGCGCTCAATTGCAGCCGGCATGCCGGCCAGTGCATCGCTGCCGGGGTATCTAGCGCAGATCTTCTTTGGCGAGCTTGCGGCGGCAGAGGGGAACGTCGAGCAGGCCGACCGCTGGATCGAACGCGCGCGCGCCAATCAGCGGGCGAACCACGAGGCCGAGTTGATCCCGCTCTTACCGGCCGACGAGGCACTCGGCGCGATCCGGCTGCGCCGCGGCGACGACAGCGGCGCCGTCGCTGCGTTCGACGCCGCGCTCGCCGCATATCCGAACGATGCACGCGCGCTCGCTGGATTAGCGCAGGCGCTACGAGCGCTCGGCGATGCTTCACAGGCAAGCGCGACGGAGGATGCATTCAAAAAACAATGGGAGGGTGCCGACACCAATGCTGCCGGCATCCTCCCATAGCCGTTAGGCCGCTTCGCCGTTCCGCAAGCTGCGCGCGAGCGCAGCAAACACTTCGCTAATCGCCTGCGCCCCGTGGGCGATGCGACTGCGAACCCTCGGACTTCGACCGCTCGCAGCAAGACGCGATACTCTGCGGCGGCGGGCGTTTTCCAAGGCGTCGTCACGGCGAACCCGGATCTCGGCGTCGAGCCAGAGCTCCATGATTCACCTCATGAACGATAAGAGTGAAGAATTAAAATGGCCTCCGGTCGATCGCGGAGGCCTTCGATGAACTACGTTCCCGCAGCAGTTACGCCGGAGCAGCTCCCGAAGGACCAACGCGCGTCGACCCCATGCCGGCAGGCAGCATGGTGGAGGCGAAACGATTGACTTGATTCATTGTCCCTCCGATAAAGACGAGCGAGTAGTACGCGACACTCTATCATGCCGCCGAATACGGTGTCAAATCACTCGCCGAAGGTCTGTCGCCGCGAACTGCGAATCCTCACCGCCGACGGGCGGTTAGCTCAGTGGGAGAGCGCTTCCTTGACACGGAAGAGGTCACATGTTCAATCCATGTACCGCCCACCATTTTGGAAAAAAAGGCAACGAGCCCGCATGCAGCAGGCTCGTGTCGCTGTTTCGATGATGGAACGGCTTAGGACCCAGGGCAATACTTGTTTTTGACCTTGAGGTAACCGTACCCAACGGCGTATGGAGTACTGTTGCGTGCCTCGAACTCAAGCTCTTGAGTGCCGCAATACGCGCCCGACGTTATCGTAAACTGCGTCCAGGTATTGCCAAGCCTTGCTGCGTTGCAAACGTCACAATACCCGACAAGGTCCGCTGCCGTGATACCCGTTCCAGTAACCGTCACGACAACGCCGGTATTTATCGTTTTGCGCGTTAGCCTCACGGGACAAGGCCTCACCCGAACCTGATTTGTCCCTCCGCAACTCCCGGGCGGAGGAATCACATTGTGGCCGTGTCCCTTCGTCAGCGGCATTAGCGGCGAGCCCGATTGCGCAACCTGCTGACCTCCACACGCCGATAACATTGAGGCCATAAGACCGCAAGTCGCGAGTACGCCCGGGCGTTTCATTTGCATATATGCACCCTCCTCACACAGGGTAGAACGCGGATGTGAGCGAGATTTCGATGGGAGCCTAGCGCCCCCTAGATGGCCATCGCGCCAGGCCGAACCTCGGCTGTCTCAAGGCTTTGTCGTCGCTTTGTCCGTGAGGTAGAGCACGACCGCATCGAGATCCGCGTCGGAGAGCATCACGCGTGAGAAACCGGGCATCCTCATCTGCGGCCAGGAACGGACGGCGCGCGGATCGCGCACGATCGCGCGGATACCACCGGACGTCATGTATCGCGTCACGTTCATCGGGCGGCCGAGATCAGGACCGAGATCGCTCGCGCCGGCACCTTCGAAGCGGTGGCAAGGCAGGCATTGCGTGACATAGGCGTTCATTCCGCGTTTCAGCGATGCGCTCGCATACGGGCCGACGTCGAGCCGCGGCCAGCGGCGGATCGGCGGGTCCGCGCCTACGATCGCGCCCGTCGCAGTAACCCACTGCTCCGAGGCGATCTTCGAGCCCTCCGGATGTTCCCAAACGAGATAGAATGGCCCGGCGCCGTAGCTCTTACCGGGAAGGTTCGGCCATGGATTTTGCGGATCGTCGATCGCCAGCCACGCGCGAGCGCCGCCGCTTCGCTGCACCAGCGAGGCAGGGACCTCGGCGACGAAGCCGTCGGTCGCGATGATCTGCAGCGCTTCGTAGCGGGCGAAAGGCAACTCCGAGAGCAACGCGCCGAGCGGAACCGCGCGATAGGTCATCGCGCGGTTGTACCCGGAGTCGTTTGGGATCGCAATCGTCGCGGCGTCGGGTCGCGCGAGCAACTCCTTCGTTGAATAGGTGCGCGTCTGCGCGCCTGCCTTGACGGCGAGGACCGCAGCGAAGATCAGCGCGAGAAGTCGCGTCAAAGCAGCGAATACTCCCACCATTGCAAGGCTTACGGCGGCGAGAGCGGCCGCTCCGCGGCATCGGAGAAGTGCACGATCACCTCATCTTGGCCGATTTTCGTTGCGCTGCTCGCGGCCCAGACGTACAAACTCTGCCCCGTACAGGGACGGTAGATGGAAAAAATCCTGCTCTGTCCGGGGAATCCATCGGGTTGCGGCGTGCTCGTGACCGATTGCACGGGGAGGGTGTTGAGATTAGAGACGTTCTCCATCTCGTCGGTGGTGGTCTTGCCCGAATCCCAGATCTCCCAATACAGCGTCGTCTCCCCGTCCGTAGAACTTTGAGCCTGCGCGCCGATCGGGAGTTTGTAAATGTTGCGGTCACACTTGAACCGATAGTAGAGCGTTGTCTTGAACGCCGAGAAGGTTTGCGGCGTGGTGGTTTGCGCCCGCGCCGTACCGGCGCCGAGCAGGTAACAAGCGAACACCCCCAGCATGATCCATCGCTTCATCATCGCCGCTCCTCTAGGGCAGTGTCATCGTTCCGCGCGCGACATGGACGACGTTGCCTCCGACCTCGATGCCGCGTTCCCCGCGCTTGCCGTGAACGAAGACGTGCAGAAGACTTCGCCGTCCCATCTTGACGCCTTGCTCGCTCACGAAACGCGTGCCGTCCGCACTCGAAATGAGCCGATGCTTCATCATGAACTCGGCCAGCGGCCCGGTCGCGCCGCCCGTCGCCGGATCCTCGATGATCCCGAACTGCGGCGCAAACATCCGCGAATAGGCGCCGGCCTCCGTCGCCGCAAAAACGAAAATCGCCGTGGCCTCGCGCGACGGGCGAGTTAGCTCGGCGAAGATCGCGCTGTCGAGCTGCGCGTCGTCCACCGCCGCGCGATCGCGCACGGCGACGAGAATCAACGGGCTTCCCGCCGAGAGCTGCTCGCACGGGACGCCCGGAGCGAGGCGTTCTGGCGTCAGGGAGAGGGCTCGGGCGCATCGGTCGCGCGAAAACTCGGCGAGCTTGCGGATCGGCGGGGTCGTCAGCCACAGAATCGGGTCGTCCCCCCGATCCACGCGAATCGGGACCGGCCCCACGTTCTCGTTGAGGACGAAGGTTTCGGCCCCCGCCGGAACCGCGCCGATTCGCCGAAGCACCGAGGCCGTGCCAATGGTGGGATGGCCGGCGAACGGCAGCTCCTTCGCCGGGGTGAAGATCCGCACGCGGATCGCCTCCGGCGTGGACTCCGCCGGCAGAACGAAGGTGGTTTCCGAAAGATTCAGCTCTCGCGCGACGCGCTGCATCGCCGGGGTACCGAGCCCTGCGGCATCCGGGAAGACGGCGAGCGCGTTGCCTTCCAGCGGCGCAGTCGTAAAAACGTCGACGACGTGATATGCAAACTCCATCAAAACGCCTCGCTCTTACCTACGACGGGAAAGGCTCGCCTCTCTGCAAGGCGAGCCTTTCGACGGTTCGGATTCAGGAGATTGGAATGCGATTACGGCTGTTTGATCAGCAGCCCGGTTGGGAGCTCGACGCCGTTGGAGAGCGTCGCGTACGACGTGTACTGTCCCGGCTTGTACGCGTAGACCGTGGCGGCTTCGATATCCGAAATCACGGTTTCGCCCTTCGGTTTGCCCTTGCTCTGAATGCTAATGGCATAGGGGAAGTCGGTGCCCGGGAACGTCTCGATCGGGCTCGTCGAGGTCTTGAGATCGTAGACGTTGACGATATCGTCGGAACCGCCGGTCTCCCATAAGTAGCCGGTCTTCTTGTCGTAGGCGACGCCGATCGGTTCCCCGAGGTTCGCAAGTCCGAGGTTGGTAACGCTCGACCCGCCGGCAGGCAGCTCGAAGACGGCGCTTGCACCGAAGTCCGCGATATAGAGATTTCCGGCGCTGTCGAGCGCGAGTCCGAACGGATCGCTCATTCCGCCGCCCGTAATCGTCTTCGTCGGCGACGTGCTGCCGTTTGCATACTCCACGATGGCCGGCGGATAGCAACTGACGTAGAGCGTTCCGCTCTTGTCGATCGCAAGCCCGAGTGGATAACTGATGCCGTCGGTGATCGTCGTCTTCAGCGTCGTCGAGCCCTTAGCATACTCCTCGACGTCGCCGCTGAAGCAGTTGTCCGCGACGTACAGCGTCCCTTTCTTGTCCAGTGCCAAGCCGTACGGACAGCCTTGAGCGACGTGGATGGTCGCGATCGGCGCCGGATTGCTCGCTAAGGCCGCGGTCTGGTAGATATTGACCGCCGCTTCGTCTTGATCGCCTTCGAAGACCAGCGATTTCTTCGTCGGATAGCTCGAGCCGGTTTCGCGATGGACCACGTTATGAACGAATCCCGGTATGAACGGAACTCCGCGATGAATGAATGACGATGAAGCGTTGGACTGCACGAGCGAGGGCGCTTGCCCCGCCGTTCCGCCGCTGCACCCCGCGATGGCGATGAGTGCCGCGCAAACCAAGGCGCGGCGTGCCGTTAAATACATGTTCCGCCTCCTGTAGCAGGGAAAGGGGAGGCGAATTTCCCGTCGGCTTCCCCTTCTCCTACGTTCGCGCGATCTCGCCGAACGCACCGGCGCGAAAGTCTTTGAAGGCTCGCTGGATCTCGTCCATCGTGTTCATCACGAACGGCCCATATCGCGCAACCGGCTCGCCGAGCGGCACGCCTGCGAGCAGCAACACTTCCAGTCCGCTCGGTCCGGCCTCCAAATCAATCGTCGTCGGCGCCTCTTCGACGAGCGCCGCTTGATGCTCCGCGAGATCGTTGCCGAGCGCACCGCCCGAGCCGGCGATAGCGTGCACGATCGCATTCGATCCCGGAGCGATCGCGAACTCGGCGCGCGCCCCGGGGTCGAGCCGCACGTGCAGCATCGTCGTCGGAACGGTCGTTTCGATCGGCGAGCGGCGGCCGTCGGCCTCACCCGCGATCACGCGAACCCAGCGGCCGTCGTGCCGGTACTCCGGCAATTGCGCGCCGGCATATTCCTGGTAGCGCGGCTGCGTCATCTTCTGGTCCTTGGGCAGGTTCACCCAAATTTGAAAGCCGTGCATCCTTCCGCCGCGTTCCATGATGTCGGCGGCCGGCATCTCGGAATGAATGACGCCCGCTCCGGCGGTCATCCACTGCACGTCGCCGCCCCGAATCTCGCCGCGGTGGCCGTGGGAGTCTTCATGACGCATCGCACCGTCGATCATGTAGGTCACGGTCTCGAAGCCGCGATGCGGGTGATCGGGTGCGCCGACGGCTTCCCCGGGCCCGTACTGCGCCGGTCCCATCTCATCGATAAGCAGAAACGGGTCGACGTGGGAAAGCCCTTCGACGGGAAAAGGGCGATGGACTAAAAAGCCACCGCCCTCGAGTAACTCCCGAGCCGGCACGATACGAATCTTCACGCTCCCAAAGACCCGTTCGCGCGCGTTATGGGTTTCGCCGCGCTACGCGCTTACTGTGACTTGACGCTCCCGATGGTGATCATCGTCTTGCCGCCGGAGGTCGTGATCGTCACCGACTTCTGTCCCGAGCTCGGATCGCCGAGGGTAAAGACGGCCATCTGCATCGGCGCCGTGGTGTGCGACTTCTCCGAGCCGGCCGGCATGTTTTGTTGATACCACGCGTAGACTTTGTCGAACGAGTCGTCGGTCGTCATCACCGAGCCCGACGCGCTCTTGCCCATCGAGTTGCTGCTGCCCGCGGCCTGCGTCGTCGCGCCCGGGTAGCTCGGGATGCCGCCCGTGTCCGAGGATGCGGACGGTGCGGCCGACGCCGCCGCGCCGGACGAATCGGTTGCCGCGGCGGTGGCAGTCGCGCTCGATTGATCCGAGCTATTATCCGACGACTTACCCTGGCACGCCGTCATGGTAAAGAGCGCGGCGATGAGGAGCGATAGACTAAGGTAACGCATGTAATATCTTCCTCCGGGGTCGGCTTGCTAGTAGAGAGCGCCGGAACGGCCGGGCGCTCGGCCTTCTTCTACGGCCGGTGCCGGCCTCATTTCGCGGTTGCCGCGGCGCCGATCTTGTTCAGCGCATCGAGTTCCTCAGCCGTCAGCCGGATTGCCGCCGACGCGACGTTCTCCTCGAGATGCGGTACCGACGACGTACCCGGGATCGGGAGCATGGCCGTTGAGTGAGCGAGCAGCCACGCCAGCGCGATCTGCCAGATCGTCGCCCCGTGTGCGCGAGCGAAGGGTTCGAGCGTGGTCACCACGCCGAGATCGCCGCCGTCGAGCGGGAAGTACGGGATAAACGCCATACCGTGCTGCGCGCAGTGCTCCAGCACGGACTCGCTCGTGCGGTCACCGACGTTGTAGTTATTCTGCACCGACGCGATCTCGACGATCGCCTCGGCGCGCCGCAACTGATCGAGATCGACGTTCGAGAGGCCGACGAATCGGATCTTGCCCGCATCGCGCAGATCCTTCAGCGCGCCGACTTGCTCCTCGAAGGGCACCTTCGGGTCCACGGTGTGCAGCTGATATAGGTCAATGCAATCGAGGCGCAGCCGCCGCAGGCTTCCCTCGCAGGCTTCCTTCAGATGCGCCGGGCGCCCATCGCGATCCCATTGCGATGGACCGCTTCGCGTTGAGCCGCCTTTCGTTGCAATCAGCAGATCGCTCGGATACGGATACAGCGCTTGCGCGATCTGTTCTTCGTTGATATGCGGGCCATACGCATCGGCCGTATCGATGAAATTGACGCCGAGCTCGACGGCTCGCCGCAAGACCCGCAGCGCGTTCTCGCGATCGGCAGGCCAATCCCAGACCCCTTGACCGCAAAGCCGCATCGCACCGTAACCGAGACGCCGGACGGCGCGCTCGCCGCCTACTTGGATCGTGCTCGAATCGTTCATCCCGATGCCTTCGGAGGCAAAAGAAAAAGGACCGCTCGCTTGCGAGCGGTCCTCCGCTAATCGAGTCGTGCGAGGCTTACTTCGAACCCTTGAACGGTTCGCTGACCTGCTTCGTCATCTCGATGCCCTGCTTGCTCATCTCGGCGGTCTGCTTCTGCGTCTCGACCATCATCTCGGCGACGCGCAGCGCGAACGCTTTGCGAAGCTCGAGAAGCTGGGTGGCGAAGCCGAACGAGAGCTCAACGAACTGCGTCGGGCTCGGCATGTTCTCGAAGGACGGCATCGTGCCGGGCTTCTGGGCGAACTCTTTGCCGAACTGCGTGAAGGACTTCATCGCCTTCAGGCTCGCGTCTTGGGTCTCTTTGAGCGCCGCAAGGCTCTCTTCTTGGAACTTGGTCATGTACTCGGATACGTTGACGGCCATAATTGTTACTTGGTCTCCTCTTCAGTGCTGCTGCTGTGCGCTAAGTATACCAAGCATGTGCTGTGCTTGTCAACGGCTGGCGACGGCTCGCTTACTCCCTCCCGACGAAGCTCCGATAGATGCGGATGATCGCTTCTTTCTGGTCGGTCGTCAGGCGCGGGTCGATCTTAACCGCGTGCTCCACGCCGTGGTGGCTCGCGTCCCGGCCCTCGGAATCGTCCAGCAGCCCCGCCTGGGAGTACATCGTCTCGGCAGAGATCTGGAGCGCGTTCGCGATGCTCTTGAGCACGTCGGCCGACGGCTTATAGAGTCCGCGCTCGACCTGGCTCAGGTAGGGATTGGAAATCTTGGCGATCTCGGCGAGCTGGCGCATCGAGAGATTCGCGAGCTCGCGCTGACCGCGGATGAAATCGCCGAGACTGCGCCACGCGCCGCTGGCGACCGTTTTCTCCTCGTCACTCATCTTCGTTGACCCTCGGCGACGGCAAAGGTAAACGGCGGCCCGCTCTCGTTGCGGACGTATCGCCCGGGCGCCGGCTCACCGCCGTCGGGCAGGCGATACGGCTCGCGCATCGGCCCGCCGTGCGCTTGCGCCCACTCGGCCCAGTCTTCCCACCACGAGCCGTTGTGGCGATCGGCCGTTTCGAACCACTCGTCGGCCGTCTCGCCGTGCGCCACCGACGGCTTGGTGTAATGCCACGTCTTCTTCCCGCCCGGCGGATTCACGATGCCGGCAATATGCCCGGCGTTGGTCAATACGTACTTCGACTCGCCGCCCACGTGCTGGGTGGTGAGGTAGGTCGCGCGCCACGGCGCGATGTGATCGTTCTCGGCGCCGAGCACATAGAGCGGATTGACGATCTTCCCCAGATCGATCGGCGTATCGTCGATCGAGAACGCGCCCGGTTTCACGATCGCGTTATGAAGATAGCACGCGCGCAGATACTGCGAGTGCATCTCGACCGGCATGCGGGTCGAATCGTTATTCCACGAGAGAATGTCGAACGCCGACGGCTGCTTGCCCTTGAACCAGTTGTTGACGACGTAGCTCCAGATCAAATCGCTCGATCGCATCCAGTCGAACGTGCGCGCCATCTCCGCCGGCTCCAGGAAGCCACGCTCCCGCATCCGCTTTTCGAGTCGCGCGATCGTGTCCTCATCGGTGAAAATGCCGAGGTCGCCCGGAATGCTGAAATCCACCAGCGTGTTCGTGAGCGTCACCGAGCCGATGCGCGCTGCCTGGCCGTGGGCGGCCAGGTAGGCGAGCGCGACGAGCGCGAGGGTTCCGCCGAGGCAGAGCGCCGCGACGTTTACTTGCGGCGCGCCGGTGATTGCCTGCACCGCGTCGAGCGCGGCGAGCACTCCATCGCGAAGATAATCGTCCATCGTGAGGTGCGAGAGCGACTCATCCGGATTGCGATACGAGATCATGAAAGTCTGATGGCCGTGCCGGACGGCCCACTCGACGAACGAGCGCCCCGGCGCGAGGTCCATGATGTAATACTTGTTGATCCACGGCGGGCTGCAGAGCAGGGGCATCGCGTGAACGTGCGGCGTCTGCGGCTCGTAGGCGATCAGCTCGATGAGGTGATTGCGCATCACCACGCGTCCCGGCGTTGCGCCGACGTTCTCACCGAGCTCGAAGCCGGATTTATCGACCTGCCGCGGGTAGCCGCCGTTGTTTTGAACGTCGTCGAGAAAGTTCTCCATGCCGCGCACGAGGCTCATGCCGCCGGTTTCCGTCGCCTCTTTCACGACGCCCGGATTCAGCCACGGCACGTTGCTCGGAGCGAATGCATCGCACATGAGCTGCATCGCAAATCGCGCCTTGCGGCGCGTAAGTTCCGGCAAGCGCGCCGAATCCACCAACTGCATCGCGGCATCGGTGCGGGCTTTATAATCCTCGACCAGTCCCGCGAGCATCGGATTGCTGCGCCACTCGGGCTCGGCGAAGCGCTTATCGGCGCTCGCCTTGTCGGCTTGCGGCGATGGGTCCCACTGGCCGCCGAGGCGGCGCAGCATATTGAGCCCGACGTTCTGCTCGGCGAGCGCGAGGCCGGTCAGCCACGTGCTCATCCGCATCGGATCCATCATCACGTCGGCGATCACGGCGCGCAGGGCGTCGGTCAGCGACGCCGGGTCGAGACCCGTTACGTCGATGCCGTAGCCGAGCTCTTCGGGGGCGATCGTGACCGTTGCTTCTGCGCCGTCGTTCATCACATGTACCAGCCGCCGTTGATATTGTAGACCGCCCCGGTAATGTAGCCGGCGCTGTCGTCGAGCAGGAAGCGTACCAACTTGGCGACCTCATCGGGCCGTCCGAGCCGGTGCCCCGGCGTTTGTTCGATCGCGGTCTCTATCGCCGCGAGCGGCATCGCGCGCGTCATCTCGGTATCGATGAACCCCGGCGCGACCGCATTGACCGTGATGCCGCGCTTGGCGACCTCTCGCGCGACAGTCTTGGTGAGACCGATCAGGCCGGCTTTGGCGGCCGCATAGTTCGCCTGTCCGAAGTTGCCGCTCACGCCCACCACCGAGCTGATGTTGACGATGCGGCCATATTCGCGATCGATCATATGCTCGAGCACGGCCTTGATCATGAAAAACGGTCCTGAAAGATTGACTTGCAGAACCGCTTCCCATTCATCGACCGTCATCTTGCGGACCGTATGGTCGCGGGTGATCCCCGCATTATTGACGAGAAAATCGATCCGGCCGTGCTGGCGCAACACCTCCGCGACGGCCTCGCGGCAGCGGTCGTACGCCGCCACGTTCGTCTCGTAAAAGTGCAGCCGTTTCGAGGCTCCGTTTAACTGGGCCGCGAGGTGGGTGGTCCGTTCCCGGTCCTCCGGGAGCCCGAGGACGGCGACGGTCGCGCCATCTTCGGCAAGCAAACTGCTGATGGCGCCGCCGATGCCGCGCGAGCCGCCGGTAACGATTCCAACGCGTTCTTTGAGAGGTAAACTATCCACGCGCTAGATTTACCCAACCCCGCACTCAGAAACCTCCCAGGTGCGCGTCCTGCCTACATGTCGAGGCCGCCGTTAATATTGAAGACCGCGCCGGTGATGTAACTCGAGTCGTCCTCCAGCAGGAATCGCACGACGCGCGCGACCTCTTGCGGACGCCCGAGACGGCGCTGCGGGATCTTCTCGACGACCTTCGCCAGCGCGGCTTCCGGAATCGCCGAGACCATTTCGGTTGCGATGAACCCCGGTGCGACGCAGTTAACGGTGATGCCGCGCTGCGCCATCTCGAGCGCGAGGCTTTTCGAAAAGCCGAACAATCCCGCTTTCGACGCGGCATAGTTCGCTTGGCCGATGTTGCCCGTCTCACCGATCACCGAGCTAATGTTCACGATCCGCCCGGAGCCGCGCTCGATCATGTGTTCGAGCACGGCTTTGGTCATTTGAAACGCTCCGGAGAGATTGACGTCGAGCACTTGACGCCAGTCGTCGAGCGTCATTTTTCGCACCGTTTTGTCGACGGTGATGCCGGCGTTGTTGATCAGAAAGTCGATCCGGCCGAATTGATCCATTACTTCTTTGACGACGCGGTTACAGTCGTCGCTGTCGTCCACGCGACCTTGATGCGTCGATACCTTCGCGCCCCGCTTGCTCATCTCGGCCGCGAACTTCTCCGCGCTCTCGCGCCCTCGGTGGTATCCCGCCGCGACCGATGCGCCGCCGTCGGCAAGCGCTTCCGTGATCGCCGCGCCGATGCCGCGCGTACCGCCGGTTACCAACGCTACTCGACCTTCAAACACCGCCTCGCCCTCCTTCATCTCGCTAACTCCCGCATCTCGCTAACTCCCGCAGTTTCATTCGCTTTGCCGTGCCTTTCGAGCCGCCAGGCAAGCGGCCTGCCGTTCACCTGTGCGCTCGGCGGTTTGCCGCTTTGACAGGCCCTAGCTTGGATAAATTATTCTTACGCGGCCATGAAACTTGAGCGTACCCTCGTCAGTCTAAACCAACAGTATGATGTACCATAACTTCGCTCACCGACTCTCGTTGCGCCGCATCGGCGCAACGCTCACCCTGGTAGCCGCTTCCGTCGCCCTGCCGAGCTTAGCACTAGCCGGCACGCTCGGAGGCATCAATGGCAAGGTTACCGATGCTAAGACCGGAGCGCCGGTCGCGGGCGCGCAGCTGCGCATCAGTTCGCCGTCGCAAACAGTCACTACCACGACGGACGCGCACGGGCACTACGTCGTGCTTTCGCTGCAGCCCGACACCTACACCATCACGGCCGTGAAGCAAGGCTACACCGAGCAATCCGTGGCCGGCGAAACGGTCAACGCCGATCAAACCCAACAGTACGACCTCGAGCTTACGCCAAGCTCCTCCGACTCGCAGCAGTAAGACCACCGCCGAGAAAAGGGGCGGCACGATTGCCGCCCCTTCTTAATTCGTGTCGGGCGGCCGCGGGTCGGGCGGCTGGTGAAGGATGAACTGCGTGCCGTACTTGCTCTTGATCGGCACGAACGCGCGCGGCGGCTGCGAGAAATCGAAGCAATCCTTTTCGGGCGACGTGGCGCGCTGGTCGGTTGCGGCGAGGCGCGCCAGTCCGAACCGATCCTCGATGAATCTCAGAATGCTGCCGTGCTCGTAATGAACGTGCGAGACGTAGCCCTTCTTGGCATAGGGTGAAATGACGAGCAACGGAATGCGCAGCCCCAACCCGTCGTAGTCGAGATATTTCGGCGCCACCGGATCGTAAAATCCGCCATAGTCATCCCAGAATATGAAGATCGCGGTCGAATCCCAGAACTTCGATTCGCCGATCGCATTGACGACGGCGGTGACCCACGACGGCCCCTGATCGGAGTCGCAGCCGGGATGATCGGAGTCGGGGCACGTCGGCGTGATCCACGTAACGTCGCGCAAGTTGCCGTTGCCGACGTCGGTGATGAACTGCGATGGCGGGTTGATGATGTCTTTATCCCAGTCGGGACCGTAACAAATGTGGTTGACGGCCTGGTACGAGCTCCAGATCCCATTGTTGTTATAGGCGTGCCGGGCGCCGCTCCCGCACTCCGCCCCGGAACCTTGCGCCCCTAATGCGTTGGCATAAAAGGCCCACGAGAGCGGGGGCGTCGCGTCGTCGAGCTCGTCGCCGAGCGTCGTGTAATCGAAGCAGGTCGGGATGCGATATTGAGAGCCCTTGAACGTTCGTACCCGCGAACCGCTGGTGTACAGCGTCCACATGAGATCCTGCGGGCCGCCCGGACAGCCCCAATTCGAGACCGGATAATCTACGGTCGTGCCGGCCTGGCCGGCGATGATGTACTGATGCGATACGTAGCTGCTCGTATCGAAGTTCGATGCGAACATCTCGTCGGCCAGAACGTACTGCTCGCCCATCGAGAAGTACGGCGCCGTATCGCTGTGCGGCACGTAGCTGTACGGTGGATACTTGATCGGGCACTTAGAAAAGCTTGGCTGGCCGCATTGCCACGTCTCCTTGTCGAAGCCGTTCATTTGGCAATCGGTTCCGGGGATGCTCCCCGTTCCGTTGCAAGCCGCTTCGAAACCTAGGTGATTGTGCTCGACATCCCAGTTCGTCGAGAGGCCGATTGGTTTGAGCGCGATCTTTTGGTTCTTGCTGTCATAACCGAACGCTACCGTCTTCGCGCCCGGAAAACCGTAGAACAGATTATTGAAACTGCGGTTCTCTTGCACGACGATAACGACGTGTTTGATCTTGTCGATGGGATGAGCGAGCGCACCCAACTGCGCGGTAGCGCCGGCCGAGGAGGGCGAAAGTATTGGCGGTACCGCCTTGCCGCCGCTGCAAGCCGCTAACCAAGCGGTTGCCGCTAGCAGCGCCAGCCAACGCTTTGTCACGTCAGTTCGTATCCGGAGGACGGTAGTCGACCGGCTCGTGCAAAAAATGCGCCATGTCGTATTTCGACTTGATTGGCACAAACTTCCGCGGAGGCTTCGAGAAGTCGAAGCAATCCTTCTCAGGCGACGTCGCACGCTTATCGCTGGCCGCAAGCTGCGCCAGTCCGAAGCGATCTTCAATGAATCGCAGGATGCTGCCGTGTTCGTAATGCACGTGCGAAACGTAACCTACCTTGGCATATGGCGAAATGATCAACAGCGGAATTCGCATTCCCAACCCATCGTAATCGACATATGCGGGAGGTTCCGGATCGTAGAAGCCACCCGGGTCATCCCAGAAAATGAAGATCGCCGTCGAGCCCCAAAACTGCGACTCGCCCACGGCGTTGACGACGGAAGTAACCCATGAAGGGCCGGCGGCGGCGTTGCAGCCGGTATGGTCGGAGTCGCGGCAATACGGAGTGATCCAGGTAACTCCGGCAAGCGTGCCGTTTCCGACGTCTCGCAAAAACTGGGTCGGGCTGGACGTAACGTCTGCGCTCCAGTCCGGCCCGTAACAAATGTGTTTGATCGCCTGATACGCGCTCCAGATTCCGGTCTCCGCATAATCGGGGCCGGATCCCTTCCCGCACGCCTTACCCTTGGGACCGCGTTCCCCGAGCGGCGGCGCGTAAACGTGCCACGTTAAGCTCGCCTCGTCGAGCTCGTCGGCGAGGGTCGTATAATCGAAGCATACCGGCTTATGCCACGCTCCAGGGTCGCGCGGCGGTTTTACTTTGATCGTCGGCACCTCGTCGGTAGGGCCGCCCGGACACCCCCAGTTGATCGTTGGATAGTTCGACGCGGCGTCCGCCTGACCGGCGATTATATACTGATGCGAAACGTAACTGCTGATGTCGAAGTTGGACGGGTACATTTCATCGGCGAGCACGTACTGCTTGCCCATCGAGAAATACGGCGCCGTCTCGCTGTGAGGCACGTAGCTATATGCGGGATACTTGATCGGCGGTTTGGTGCAGCCGGTCTTGACACACGCCCAGGTCAGGTTTTCGAAACCGTTCATCTTGCAATCGGTGCCGGGAATTTTGCCGGTCCCGTTGCAGGCTGCGACAAAACCTTGAGAGTTGTGTTCCAGATCCCACCCGGTCGAGAGCCCAATCGGCTTGAGCGCGACCTTGTGATTGGTGGAATCGTACCCATACGAAACCGTTCTTGCACCCGGAAAACCGTAAAACAGATTATTGAAGCTGCGGTTCTCCTGGATCACGATGACGACGTGTTTGATCTTGTCGAGCGGATGCGCGCGTTCCCCGAGCGCCACCGGGTCGCCGCGCATCGTCGTCGGCAATGCCGACGAACCGACGGTTCCCCCTCTGCACCCCGCAACAAAGAGGGCCGTGACGACGGCCAAAATACCAAGCAACCGATAAGCGGACGGCCTGGCGTGCATAAGCGGAGTGTATGCCGCGAGCGCTTCGATTTCCCGGGTCCTCGACGATGGAGAGCCGGTTTCGCGGTGACGCTTTAGCCGAAGCGACCCGTGATATAGTCCTCGGTTCGGCGATCGCTTGGCTTGGTAAAGAGCTTCGCGGTGTCGTCCACCTCGATGAGGCGCCCGACGCCGTGCTCGTCGGCGAGCATGAACGCGGTGCGATCGGAGACGCGCGCCGCCTGCTGCATGTTGTGCGTCACGGCGACGATGGTGAACTCTTCGGTCAACGACGACATGAGCTCTTCGATCACGGCGGTGGCGATGGGATCGAGCGACGCGGTCGGTTCGTCCATCAGCAGCACTTCGGGCTGGGCGGCCACCGCGCGGGCGATGCAGAGGCGCTGCTGCTGCCCGCCCGATAGACGCAGCGGACTGCTGCGGAGCTTATCCTTCACCTCGTCCCATAGCGCGGCCGAGCGCAACGCTTTTTCGGCACGCTCGACTTTTTCGCGGCGGTTCATGCCGCTGGCGGCGGACGCCAGCGTGTTGTCGAGAATCGAGAGCGTCGGAAACGGATTGGGACGCTGGAAGACCATTCCAATCTTCCGGCGGATCGACATCGGGTCGATGCCGGCCGAGTAAATGTCCGACCCCTCGAGCGTCACGCGACCTTGGACGCGGGCATCGAAGGCGACTTCGTGGATGCGATTGAGGCAGCGCAGGAGCGTCGTCTTGCCGCAGCCCGACGGCCCGATGAGCGCGGTCACGGCCTTGCGAGCAAATCCGATCGAGACGTTCCCCACGGCCTTGCGCTCGCCGTAGTAGGCGCTCAGGTCATCGGTCGCGAGAATCTCTTCGCTTACCTCGATCGCGCTCAACTGTCGAGGCCCCGCATCGCGCGCCGAAGCATGAGGCGCGCGCCTAAGCTCAGCAAGAAGACCGCAGCGACCAGCAGCAGCGCACCCGCCCACGCCTGGGCCTGCCAGTTCGGATACGGCGAGATCGAATAGTTGAAGACCTGCAGGGAGAGCACCGCCATGGGATTGTTCGGGTTCGTCTCCCAATACTGGCTTCCAAACGCCGTGAAGAGCAGCGGCGCCGTCTCGCCGGTGACGCGCGCGATCGCCAGCAAGAGCGCCGTCATGATCGCCGGGCGCGCGGTCGGCAGAACGATGTACACCGTCGCGCGGAGGTTCGACATGCCGAGCGCCAGCGCGCCCTCGCGCACCGTCTGCGGCACCGAACGGATCGCCTGTTCCGACGTACGCACCAACAGCGGCAGCATCAGCATCATGAACGCGAACGACGCCGAAAAGGCCGAGAAGTGTTTGAGCGGCGCCACCAGCACCGCGTACGCAAAGAGACCGATCGCGATGCTCGGGACGCCTGAGAGCACGTCGGAGAGAAACCGCAATGCTTCCGGAATCGCCCCGCGCCCAAACAGGGCGAGATAGATGCCGGTTAGCAATCCGAGCGGTACCGCCATCGCGGTCGCAAGGCCGATGATGATGATCGTTCCCAGGATGCCGTTGCCGACGCCGCCGCCCGGAACGCCGATCGGATGCGGCAGTTGGGTCAAGAACTCCCAGTTGATCGCACCGACGCCCTGCACGACGACGTACGCCAAAATAGCGAGCAGCGCACCTGCCGCCAATGCCGCGCATGCAAGCGCAAGCGCCGTTCCGGCCGATCCAAACGCCCGGCGGTAACGGAGGCGTTGGTGACGCGGCGAGACGCCGTCGAGCGAAGCCATTGCCATAGCGTTACGTCCGGCCCGAGCCGCGCACGCTCCAAATCATGAGGCGCGCGAGCGCGTTCACGATGATACTGACCACGAAGAGGATCAAGCCAAGCTCGATCAGCGCGCTGATGTAAATGCTCGTCGTGGCCTCGGTGAACTCGTTGGCGATGACGCTGGCCAGCGTGTACGATGGCGCGAAGAGCGAGGCCGAAATTTCCGGCCGGTTCCCGATGACCATCGTGACCGCAATCGTCTCTCCCAGCGCTCGACCCAGCGCGAGGACGCACGCGCCGAAGATACCGACTCGCGCCGCGGGAAGGACGACGCGCGTTGCTGTCTCCCATTTCGTTGAGCCCAACGCCATCGAAGCCTCGCGCAGATCCCGCGGGATCGCGGCGATCACATCGCGCGAAATCGCGGTGACGGTAGGCACGATCATCAGCGCGAGGATGATGCCGGCCGTGAGCAATCCGACGCCGTAGATCGGCCCGGAAAAGAGCGGCGTCCAGCCGAGCACGTGCTGTAACGCCGGCCCGATCGTCGTCCGTACGAACGGCGAGAGCACGAAGAGCCCCCACAGGCCGTACACCACGCTCGGTACGGCCGCAAGCAGCTCGATCAAGAACGAGAGCGGCGTGGCGAGCCAGCGCGGCGCAAAATCTGCCAGGAACACCGCCGCCATAATACCGACGAACGCGGCCAGCACGATACCGATGAGCGACGTCACCACCGTACCGTAGATCATCGGCAACGCGCCGAAATTGCTCGTGATCGGATCCCACGAGCTCTTCCAGATGAACGAGGGCCCGAAGGCGACGATCGACGGCCACGCGCCGAGCACGAGCTCGACGAACAGCGCCACGATGAGCAGCGCAAAGAGAATGCTCCCGCCGTAGACGACCGCGGCAAAGCCGCGGTCGGCGGGGCTAACGAAACGCGCCACTCGTCGGAAGCGCGGTTCCGTCGTCATCCTACGCTAGCCTAAGGATGCAATCAGCGCTGCATCTGCCGCAGCGTAGCCGACGCTGCATTCTGCACGTTCACCGGGAGCGGCACATAGTCCACGGACTTGGCGTTCATCTGCCCTTGCGGACCGACGAGCCATGCCAGCACGTCGTAGAGCATCTTGCCGCGCGTCGCATCGGCCGGCTTCTTATACGCGACGATCCACGAGTAGCCGGAGATTGGATACGAATTCGCGCCCGAGGCATCCACGATCGAGAAGTTCTTGGCGTTGACCTCCGGTTTGGTCGCAGCGGCCGCGGCGACGGTATCCTGCGTGCAGTCGACCCACTTTCCGGCGCGATTCTGCAGCAGCGCGGCGCTCATCTTGTTCTCGATCACGTACGCCATCTCGACGTAGCCGATCGAACCGGGCGTGCTGCGGATCTGTCCGGCGACGCCTTCGTTGCCCTTCGCGCCGATGGCGCTCGGAGCGGGCCACGAAACGCTCTTGCCCACCCCAACCTTGCTCTTCCATTCGGGCGAAACGCGGCTGAGGAAGTCGGTGAAGATGTAACTCGTGCCGGAGCCGTCGGAGCGGTGCACCACGACGATCGACATGTCCGGCAGGCTGACTCCCTTATTATTGCGGGCGATTTGCGGGTCGTTCCATTTCAAGATCTTCCCGAGATAGATGTCGACCACGTTCTGCCGCGTGAGTTTGATCGTGGCGCTCACGCCCGGGAGGTTATAGGCAACCGCGGCTCCGCCGAGGGTGACGGGGATCTGCAGGACGGGCTGGCCGGCACGCGCGAGCTCTTCGTCGTTCATGGGAACGTCGGTCGCTCCAAAATCGACGTTCTTTGCCGTGAACTGCTGAATGCCGCCGCCGCTGCCGATCGACTGATAGTTGATCGTGACGTTCGGGTTCTTCTGGTTATAAATGTAGAAGGCCTTAGAGAAAAACGGGTAATCGAAGCTCGATCCGGCACCGGTAAGCTGCGTCGCCGCAGCGGCGGGCAGGGTAAGGGCGGCCGCAACGACGGCCGTCGTGAAGCAGCGGACGAGAGATCCTCTCACAAAAAGCTCCTCATAAGCGGTTGGTTCGCATCTTAGTTTTAAGCCAGTCCGATTAACCCCACGTTAAGGCTTCGGGTCCGACAACCCCGGCGTCGTGCGCGGAAGCGTGCGCTTCGGGGGCGAAGGGGGCCGCCCTATGAACGACGACCGCCGCCCTACGCTTCCGGAGCTGCGTCATACGGCGGCTCACGTCCTCGCTTATGCCGTCCAGGACCTTTTCCCCGATGCGAAGCCGACGATCGGCCCGGCAATCGAGAACGGGTTCTATTACGACTTCGACCGGACCGAACCGTTCACGCCGGACGATTTGGCGCGGCTCGAGCGGCGCATGAGCGAGATCGTCGCCGCAGACTATCCGATGCTCGGACGCGAGGTCACGCGGGGCGAAGCGATCGAGGCGTTCGCCGCTAACCCGTATAAGGCCGAAATCGCACGTGAGATTCCCGACGGCGAACCGATCACGCTCTATACCATCGGCGAGTTCGCCGATCTCTGCCGCGGCGGCCATGCCGAAACGACCGGTCGCATCGGCGCGTTCAAGCTGACGTCCGTCGCCGGAGCGTACTGGCGCGGCGACGAGCACAAGCCCATGCTGCAGCGCATCTACGGCACCGCGTGGTACGACGCGGAAGAGTTGAGCGCGTATCTAGCGCGGCTCGAGGAGGCGCAGCGCCGCGACCATCGCAAGCTCGGCGCCGAGCTCGATCTCTATTCGATCGAAGAGGACGCCGGCGGCGGCCTCGTCTTTTGGCATCCCAAAGGCGCGATCGTGCGCGGCATCATCGAAGCGTTCATCCGGGAAGGCTTGCACGAACGCGGATATCAGCCCGTCGTCACGCCCCATATCGTACACGAACGGCTCTACGAGATATCCGGCCACCTCGAGAACTTCTCCGAGAATATGTTCGGCGAGATTCAAGTGGAGGAGCAGCGCTTTCGCCTCAAGCCGATGAACTGCCCCGGTCACATTCTCATCTACAAGAGCCGCTTGCGCAGTTATCGCGATCTGCCGCTGCGCTTCTCGGAGTTTGGGACCGTCTACCGGTTCGAACGCTCCGGCGTGCTGCACGGGCTCACGCGCGTCCGCGGTTTCACCCAAGACGACGCGCATCTCTTCTGCACGCCCGATCAATTGCAGGGCGAGTTCGAGCAGACGCTCGACGAAGCACGCCGGCTCATGAACGCCTTCGGCTTCGGCGAGTTTGCGTACGTTCTCTCGACGCGCTCGCCCGACGCGCGCACCGAAACCGATGAGGTCGCCGAAGACGCGATTCGCAAAGCGCTCGCGCACTACGATCTGCCGTTCGAAGTGGACGAAGGCGGCGGCGCGTTCTACGGCCCCAAGCTCGACATCAACGTCCGCGACGCCCTCGGCCGCTCCTGGCAGCTTGGTACGGTGCAGGTCGACTTTATTCTGCCCGCTCGCTTCGACCTGAAGTACCGAGCTTCCGACGGCCAGGATCGCCGCCCGGTTATGATCCATCGCGCGCTGGCCGGGTCGCTGGAACGTTTCTTCGGCATTCTCATCGAACATTACGGCGGTGCATTTCCCGCCTGGCTCGCGCCCGTACAAGTCGCGGTCACAGCCATCTCCCAGGAACAACTGGCATACGCAAAAGAGGTAGGGGCGCGTCTCGAAGGGGCGGGCTTCCGAGTCCAGGTTGACGAAAGTAATGAGAAGCTCGGGTATAAGATTCGGCACTGGAAAACCCAAAAGGTGCCGTATATCTTAGTTACCGGTAAACAAGAGGTTGCAGACGGCACGGTGAACGTGAATCAACGCGGAGTCGACGAAAAGCGAACCATTCCGGTTGCGGCCTTCGTTGACGAGTTACGGAGAACGGTCGAGGCGAAGCAGTAAAGTGAAGTTTGACCTGCGCGTAGTTTTTGCGGCGCTCGCGCTGATTTTGGCATCGTGCCAAGGCGGGGGCTTGGATAGCGGGATGGGCGGCGAAATGTCGCCGCCAGTTTCGCAGCCGGGAGCGATGAACGCCGGAGGCATGCCGGGGGCCAATGGAATCGGAAACGGCCTCGGCGGCCAGATGTCCGGACCGAACATCGGTGCCAACGGCCAAGAAGAACTGACCAACCCCGGCGCCACGCTTGCGCCCAACGAGTCGCAGTACGCGATCGCGCAAGGGCCGACGGGCATGAAGTGCCCCGTCGTCCAGCAGTTCAATCAGCCGTACAACTGCACGCTCTCGTTCAATATGCCGACGCCCGCGCCGTCGCCCTCGCCCGGCACCACCGCTAAGCCGACGCCGACGCCGTCGCCCACGCCGTCGCCTACCGCATCGTCGGACGACGACAACGGCGACGATAACTCCGACAGCCCGTCACCGACGCCGACGCCGGCCGGCATGATCACGCTGCAAATGGAACCGCTGCCGCGCGACGTGCCGAATATGACGAATCCCAACCCGGCGTTCATGCACATCACGCCGCTCGTGGCGCTGCGCCTGCAGAGCAACATGGATTTCGTTCTCAACGGCGGCGCTACGGTGCAATACGTTCTGCCGTCGGTTCAGTACGCGGGACGCGTCTTCGCGCTTCAGCTCTACAACGAAAGCGTGCTGCGCGGGAAGCGGAGCGATCAGTTGATCGCAAGCTATCAGAAGTTTACGACCCCGCAGAATAATACGGTCGGGTTCCAGTTCACGGTTCCGAAGATCACGGTCCGGCACACGCAGATCTGGCTGCTTGCCCTGTATGGGGCGCAGCTGCCGCCCGGTACAACGCCCACTCCCTCCCCAACCCCGTCGCCGACAACGTCGCCGAGTAGCTCGCCCTAGCGCGGCGTGACCGCCGCAGCACGCCGAACGTTCGTCGCGTCCTTCCTGGGATGGATGCTCGACGCGTTCGACTTTCTGCTGCTCACGTTCGTCATCACGCGCATCGCGACGACGTTCGAGCGCACGGTCGCCGACGTCGCCTTCGCACTCACGCTGACGCTCATGTGCCGGCCGCTCGGCGCGCTGATCTTCGGCTGGCTCGGCGACCGCTACGGCCGGCGCACGCCGCTGATGATCGACATCGGATGCTATTCGGTCATCCAGCTGTGTACGGCGTTCTCGCCGAACTTCGTCGTCTTTCTCGTGCTGCGCGCGCTCTACGGCGTGGCGATGGGCGGCGAATGGGGGCTCGGCGCAGCGTTAACGATGGAATCGCTTCCGCCGGCGCGGCGCGGCTTCGTCGGCGGCATGCTGCAGAGCGGGTACATGTGCGGCTTTCTCCTCGCGGCCACGGTGTACTATCTCGTCTTTACGTTCACGCACTGGGATTGGCGCGCGCTCTTTGTCATAGGCGCGCTGCCGGCGCTGCTCATCTTCTACATTCGCGCGGGCGTTCCGGAATCGCCCGTATGGCTCGCGGGCAAAGCCGGTCGAATGACTCCGTCGAGTTCGCTGCGGCGCTCGATCGCCGCTCATTGGCCGCTCTTTCTCTACGCAGTTGCGTTCATGGCGTCGCTCAACGGCATGTCGCATGGGACCCAAGACTTGTACGCGACGTTCTTGCAAAAGCAGCACGGCTTCAATCCGGCAACGACGTCGCTTCTGGCGATCGTGGGCGCGATCGGCGCGATCTGCGGCTCGACCCTCTTCGGCACGCTTTCGGAGCGCGTCGGCCGTCGCACGATGGTGATGGCGAGTGCGGCGCTCGCGGCCTGCTGCATACCGCTGTGGGCGTTCGCTCACGGCGTCGCCGCACTCGCGCTCGGCGTCTTCTTCATGCAGTTGGGAGTCCAAGGCGCCTGGGGCGTCATCCCGGCCCACTTGAACGAACTGTCGCCCGCAGAGGCGCGCGGCACGTTCCCCGGCGTTACCTATCAACTCGGCAATCTCGTCGCCGCCGGCGTTCCTCAGCTCGAAGCCGTGCTCGCCGTCAAGATGCCGCTGCCCAACGGCGAGCCGAACTACGCCGCGGCGCTAGCGCTCGTCGCCTTCATCACGCTCGCGTGCGCCTGCGCGCTCGCCGTGATCGGCCACTTCGTGCGGAAGGAAACCCGCGGCCTGAACTTCGCATAACCTCGTATGTTCACGCCGCTGCGCATTCCGAACGCCTTTGTGGCGACCGACGCTTCGTCCGGCGCGGTCGCCGCAAACGAGTTCCTCTTCGCCACCGCCGCCGGCAACGTGCTGGTCGATCCTCTGCCGCTCGACTCGACCGCGCGGAACCCGGACGAGCGCGGGGGCGTCGCTGCAGTCATCGTTATGACGCGCGATCGCCTGGGGGCCGCACGCGAGGTCGCCGGCCGCTACGGCGCGGCGATCGTGGACGCACCACAGCACCGCGACGCGCTCGCGCCGGGCATAACGGCGATCCGGCTGCGCGATCAGTCCGACCCGAACGCGTTTGCCATCGCGCTCGGGGAGCACCGGACGGTCGTCGTGGGGGATCCGCTGACCGGCGTTCCCGCCGGGTCGCTATCGTTGCGCGAAGCGGGCGGCGGCGACGCCGTTCGCGCCGCGCTCGGCCTACGGCGGATCCTGCGCGAAGATCCCGAGACGCTGCTGCTTTCGAATGGTTATCCGCTCTTTACCGGAGCGTACGAAGCGCTGTATCGCCTGCTCTACGAAACGGCGGGCCCCGCAGTCCACCGCATCAACGTCGACGAACTCGACTTTCGCCGCGGCCGCGCCGAGCGGCCCAATCAGACGTTGCCGTTTGCATGCGCCGACGCCGAGGTCGGCCTCGCGATCGGCGCACGCAAACTCGGCTACCGCGTGAGCACGCTCGATCCGGGCGACCGCTTTTGTCCGCTCCACGGCCACGCGCGCGAAGAGGAGCTCTTTTTCGTGATCGACGGCGAGCCCAGCGTTCGGATGCTGACCGGAACGATCCGCTGCCGCGCGGGCGACTTCGTCGCGTTGCCGACCGGCGAATCGGGCACACACCAGCTGCTCAACGAAAGCAACGCGCCCGCGACGGTGATACTGCTCGCGCGCAACGAAGACGTGGAAATCTGCTACTATCCCGATTCGGACAAATTGCTGGTGGACGCGCCCGAGCCGCTAACCCGGCAAAACCGGCTGCTCGTCAAAGGCAGCCCCGAGCTGGATTACTATGACGGCGAGAGCGGGTAACGTATTGTTACTCCTTGGAGCGCGGATTGAAAGCAACGCCCTCGAGTATGTAGCCGCCGCTCGACGACCCGAAGCTGTATAAGTATTGAAGGCCCGACGAGCCGAACGCATACATATCCACGACGCTATCTTCGTAATCCCCGGCGACGAGCTTCGTCCCCGCGCGATTGAGATGTGCGAAAACCGACTCTCCATGCAGCGCAAAGGGGCCGCCGGCAAGCGTGCAGACCGGGTCGCAGCCCTTGTAGACGTAGAGGTTGGCGTCGAACGCGCTCACGGAGACGAGGTTTCCGTGGCTATCGATATCGAGTCCGCCGTAATACGCGTTTAGGAATCCCGTCGCCGTTTCTCCCGCGCCGGCGCAGCCTTTGAAATAGGTGAGCGTCGCCGTACCTCCCGAGGTCGTGGCCGAGGCCCAGCAGTCGCCGTTGCGCGCCATCGCGACGCCCGCGACCTCATACATGTTCGCATTGGTGAGATTTGTCGTACAGCCGTCGCTCCGCGTGCAGACGGCAATGCTGCCGGCTGCATTCGTATCGAAGACGTTCGCCACCGCGATCGGTCCGTGCAACGCGTCGTTGCTCGCGGCATCGGAGGGCTGACCCCACGGATCGTCGATGGTTCCGTCGAGCGGACCGCACATCTTCGGACCCTTGAAGACCAACACTTGCTTTGGACCGCCCGTCGGCACGATCAGATCCCCGTTGGGGTCGACGGCGATCCCGTTGCTGTCGTTCGCGCCCTGCACGGTACAAAACGGCCGCGGATGGCGGCGCGGGTTGTTACGGTAGCCGTCGATCGAGGCACCTGCGCCGAACGACGCAACGTAGATGCCGCTCTTTTCTGCGAGCAATGATGAAAGCGGCTTCGCGCTCGACACGCGCACGTCAAGGTGCCGGACCGGAATGAGGCTCACCGCCGCAGACTCCGCGCCGGCAACGCTCGGTGCCGGCGAAAGGTTCGTGCCGCCGGCACATGCGGAAAGCACCCAGACGACTGCGGCGAGCGCCACCGCGTACGAACTGAAAACCCTCTTCATCGCTGTTTCTCCCTCCGCGCGGAGCGCTCGGCGCCGACCACACGGCCGCGCAGGCCGGCCCCACGACGATTCCCCGCGGATAGGACTTGCGCCCGCGCTCGGAGTAGGCAAGCCGGTCGGCCCGCCTGGGCCCATATTTTTGCTGCTGAACCCATAGGATTACGTGATGACCGCACAGACATCGATCGTGGCCGGACTGGTCGGGGGCGCCCTCGCGGTGCTCTACGGGATAGCGCTGACCTTCTGGGTCCTCGCGCAGCCCGCCGGCAATGCGCGAATGCGCGAAATCGCCGCCGCCATTCAAGAAGGCGCCATGGCCTTTCTCCAGCGGCAGTACCGCACGATCGGCATCGTGGCGCTCGTTCTCGCGGTCCTGATCTTCTTCGCGCCGACGCTCGGCGTGGAGGCCGCCATCGGCTTCCTCATTGGGGCGATTCTTTCGGGAGCGGCCGGCTTTATCGGGATGATCGTATCGGTGCGAGCCAACGTCCGGACCGCCGAAGCGGCGCGCGGCGGCCTCAGCCCGGCGCTCAACGTCGCGTTCCGCGGCGGCTCGGTGACCGGAATGCTCGTGGTCGGGTTGGGGCTGCTCGCAGTCTCCGGCTACTACTACATCCTGCAGATCGTCAACCACGGCGACGCGTCCACGACGCTGAATGCAATGGTCGGGCTCGCGTTCGGCTGCTCGCTCATCTCGGTCTTCGCGCGTCTCGGCGGCGGTATCTACACCAAGGCGGCCGACGTCGGTGCCGACTTAGTGGGCAAAGTGGAAGCCGGTATCCCCGAAGACGACCCGCGCAACCCCGCCGTCATCGCCGATAACGTCGGCGACAACGTGGGCGACTGCGCCGGCATGGCGGCCGACCTCTTCGAAACCTACTGCGTCACGACGGTCGCGGCGATGCTGCTCGGGAACTTGCTCTTCGGCAGCACGCTGCCGGGTGCGATCACGTTTCCGCTGCTGCTCGGCGCCATCTCGATCGTGGCGTCGATCGTCGGCGTCATTTTCGTCGGCATCGGTCAAGTGCGGCGCGCGAAGATCATGAATGCGCTGTATCGCGGCATGGTCGTCGCAAGCATCCTCGCGCTAGTCGGATTTTACTTTGCGGCACACGCGGTTTTTGGCGGCGAGTCCGCAACCGGGGCGGTGAACGAACACGGGATCTTCATTTGCGCCGTGATCGGCATCGTTATTACCGCGCTGATCACGCTCATCACCGAGTACTACACCGGCACGCAATTCGCGCCGGTGCGCAGCATCGCTAAGGCGTCGCTCACGGGCCACGCGACCAATATCATCGCCGGTCTCGCCGTCTCGATGCAGGCGACCGCACTTCCCGCAATCGTGATCGTCATCGGCCTTCTCGTAAGCGACGCGATCGCGGGCGTCTACGGCGTCGGCATCGCCGTGATGTCGATGCTCTCCATGGCAGGCATCATCGTCGCGATCGACTCGTTTGGGCCGATTACCGATAACGCCGGCGGCATCGCCGAAATGGCCGAGATGCCGAAGGACGTTCGCGACGTCACCGATCCGCTCGACGCGGTCGGAAACACGACCAAAGCCGTGACCAAAGGCTATGCGATCGGTTCGGCGGCGCTCGCTGCGATCGTGCTCTTCGCCTCGTTCCTCCAGCAGTTGATCAATCACAAGTGCCCGGGGGCGGCGACGGCGGCGTGCACCGATCAGGTGCGTAACCTCTTTGCGATCGGCAATCCGTTCGTGCTCGCCGGGCTCTTCATCGGCGGTCTGCTCCCGTATCTCTTCGCCTCGTTATCGATGGAGGCGGTGGGACGCGCGGGCGGCGCCGTGGTCGAGGAAGTTCGGCGGCAGTTCCGCGAGATACCCGGCATCATGGAGGGCACCGCGCGGCCCGACTATGGAACGACGGTCGATATCGTGACGCGCTCGGCGCTGCGGGAGATGATCGTTCCGGCACTCATCCCCGTGGGCGTGCCGCTGCTCGTGGTGCTGCTGACGTACTTTAGGATCTTCCCGGGCGATACGGGCGCGCAGATGATGGGCGGAATCCTCGTCGGATCGATCGTTACCGGCTTCTTCGTCGCGATCTCGTTCACGTCGGGCGGCGGCGCGTGGGACAACGCAAAGAAGTATATCGAAGACGGGCACTACGGCGGCAAAGGCTCGCTCGCGCATCAGGCCGCGGTGACCGGCGACACGGTCGGCGACCCGTATAAAGATACGGCCGGCCCGGCGATCAACCCGATGATCAAGGTGCTCAACATCGTCGCCTTGCTGCTTGTGGCCTTCCTCGTGCACTAAGCGGCCGCGGTACGCTCGCCTGCGTGGGTACCAAGAACATCTCGCTTCCGGAGGAGTTGGAGGCGTAACATCGAGGCAAAGGTCGGCTCCGGATATCCAGCGCGCGCTGGCGTCGCTGCTCCCCGCGGTGTAGTTCAGCGCATCCGCTACGCTTTTGGCTCGTCCGCCGCAGCCTTCGGGACGAGGCGCTCGTATTTTCGGAAGATCACCACGTAGCTCGAGACAAGGAACGCAATCGCGAACGCGAGCAGCCCGTCGCCGAGTGCGGCCGAGAGGCTTCCTCGCTCCGGCATCAGTTCGCGGACGCCGTAACGCAGCCCGAATGCGCCGATGAAAATCGCGACCGTTACCCAGGACGAGCCCAGGTACATCACGCCGCGCCGGTCGGTCGGGCGAACGTCGGTGTGCATGCCGCGCAGTATGCCGAACGGAATGCCGGCGATCGCGCCGATCACGAGACCGGCTGCGATCGCGAGCGGCGGGGCCGGGTTCTGCAACTCGGTGGCGTAGATCGCGAACCCCGTTAATCCACAGAGAAAGATCGGCGTGACCCACATCCGGGTCACACTGATCTTCTGCGGGCGCATCATGCGATAGGCGAGCAGCACCGCCACGATCAGTAGCGGCAGCAACTGCGCCCACGCCGGAACGCTTTGGCCGGGCTGCCCCGTTACTTGATCTCCGCCTTGGCGCCGGCTTCTTCAAGCTTCTTCTTGACGCTCTCGGCTTCGTCTTTGGTCACGCCTTCTTTCACCGCTTTGGGAGCGCTCTCGACGAACGCCTTCGCTTCGGTGAGGCCGAGGCTGGTGAGCTCGCGCACCGCCTTGATGACCTTGATCTTCTCGGGACCGATTTCGGCGAGAATCACGTCAAACTCGGTTTTCTCCGCCTCGGGCGCAGCGGCCGGTGCGGCGGCCATCATCGCCACCGGTGCCGCGGCCGAAACGCCGTATTTCTCTTCCAGCTGCTTGACGAGATCGGCGAGCTCGAGAACGGTGAGCTTATCGATTTGTTCGATGAGTTCGGTAACTGCCATGGTACGTCGTTGTCCTTCTTCTGCTAAGCGTTTGAGGGGGATGCGCCGGCTTTTTGCTCCCGGATCGCATCGAGAACGCGCACGAGGCCCCTCTGGTTACCCGAAAGCACGGTAACGAGCCCTCGGAGCGGATTGGCCAGCGTGCCGACGAGACTCGCAATGAGTTCGATTTTGGGCGGAAGCTTCGCGAGCTTCTCGACTTGCGCTGCGGTAACAACCTGTCCGTCGATGTACGCGGCCTTGACGGCGACGCGTTTGACGGTATCGCTGAACGTCTTGAGCGCTTTGGCCGGCGCGACGGGATCGGCACCGGCAAAGACGATGCCGGTCGGACCGGCAAGAAAGCTCTCGAGTTGTTTTGCGAGGTCGCCCGCCGCAATGGTGAATAGGGTGTTTTTCACGACCGAATACGTGTTGCCGTCTTTGCGAAGCTCGCCGCGCAAGCGCGTGATTTCGTCGACGGTCAACCCGGTGTAATCGGTGAGGAACAGATTCGTAGCGCTCGCGAGCTTCTCGGTGAGCTCGGCGACGGCGGCTTCTTTACGGGCGGTCGGCATCGGTTCTCAGTTTCCAAAAAAGCGTTGGTGGGGTAAACGAAAAGCGCCCCATACGAGGGCGCCTCATCGAACTCCGCACCGCGCTAGGCGATGCCGCAATGTTCTCAACAAGCATCCTCGGTAGTCACCATTAAGGCCTTGCGGCCGGCTACGGTCTCTGGAGCCGACGGCTAGCCTATCATAGGACGGCCCGGGAACGCAACACTCAATGCGAGAACGGCCGCCTCGCAATGCCTCGACCGACGGCCACCGAAGCTCTGGAACTGCTCAAGGCCGGAAACGCACGCTTCGTGGCCGGCGCCCCCATCG
>Ga0302325_10002657_pt1 | contig 43050 bp, 45 predicted proteins | sample Palsa_T0_2_FD_201948 | JGI IMG/M metagenome (GOLD analysis project Ga0302325, IMG submission 201948) | Peat permafrost microbial communities from Stordalen Mire near Abisko, Sweden - Palsa_T0_2 | ecosystem: Environmental > Terrestrial > Soil > Palsa > Peat permafrost | place: Sweden: Abisko... | reverse complement strand
TGCTCGATCACCTCGGGCTGGCCGAGGCCGCCGACCGCCCGGCCCGCACGCTGTCCGGGGGGCAGCGGCGCAAGCTCGAGCTCGCGCGGGCGCTGGTGACCGATCCGAGCATCCTGTTCCTCGACGAGGCGACCCTCGGCCTCGACGTGGATGCGCGCCGAGTCTTCTGGAACGAGGTCCGCGCCATCGCGGCGGCGGGCCGCACGGTGTTTTTCACCACCCATTACATGGAGGAGGCCGAGATCGCCGATCGCATCGCGCTGATCGACGCCGGACGCATCGTCGCGCTCGACACCCCGCGCGCGCTCAAGGCCCGGATCGGCGGAGGCGTCATTCGGCTGCAAACCGAGGACGACGGGCAGGCGCGGACCTGGCTGACGGAACGGGGATTCGCGCCCACGGACGCGAAGCCCGGGCTCATGCTGGTCCATGCCGACCCGGCGGCCGCTCTGCCCGACATCCTGCGCCACCTGCCGGTGAAGGTGCTCCGGGCCGAGGTGCACCAGCCGAGCCTCGAGGACGTGTTTCTCGGGCTGACGGGCAAGGGCCTCGAAGGGGAGGGCGGCGCGACCCCGCCGCGTCCTCCGGGAGGGCGCCGTCCATGATCCGGGGAATTTACGCCGTCGTCGTCCTGGACCTGAAGCGGGCGTGGCTCGACCGCGCCCGCCTTCTTACCGGGCTGGCCCAGCCGCTCCTCTACCTCTTCGTCCTCGGGGCCGGACTGGGCGGCAGCTCGCGCATGGGAGGGCCGGCCTACCAGCGCAGCATCTTCCCCGGCGTGATGGGCCTCACGCTGCTTTTCACGGCCGTGTTCATGGCCATCTCGATCGTCTTCGACCGGCAGATCGGCTTTTTCAAGGCGGTCCTGGTGGCGCCCCTGCCGCGGGCCGCGATCGCCTTCGGCAAGATCACTTCCGGGGCGATCCAGGCCTTCATCCAAGGGCTGATCCTGCTGCCCTTTGCGCCGCTGGTCGGAATCCACCTGGGCCTTACCTCGACGGCCGCCATGCTGGCCGCCATGGCGTTTGCGGCCATGACGTTCTCGGCGATCGGCGTCGCGGTGGCCTCTCGCTTCACCTCGACCACGGTCTTCCCGATCGTGAGCAACACGATCATCCTGCCGATGTATTTTCTCTCGGGCGCCCTTTATCCGCTGGGCATGGCGCCGCGCGTGATGCAGATCGCGGCGCACTTCGACCCGGTGGCCTACGCGGTCGACCTCATGCGCGGCGCGCTGCTGGGAAACTTCTTCTTCCCGCCCTGGCTTTCGCTGGCGGTCCTGATCGCGGTCAACTCCCTGCTGACCTGGCTCGCGGTGCGCGTCTTCAAACGCGGCGAGGACGATTCCGTCCTCGGGGCGAACGGGTTCCGCTGGCGCCGGTAGGCCGGCTCAGAGAAACGTGCAGATGTATTCGCAGAGGCCGGCGGCGACGGAAATCGTGAAGCCGCTGTTGGCCGGCACCTCGAAGCGGGCGCCCGCGCCATAATCCCGCGCGGTCTTTTCTCCGTCGACCGCGACGCGGCAGGCGCCCCCGACGATTTCCATGAGCTCGGCCGCGGCGGTCTTGAAATGATACGAGCCGGGGCGGATGAGACCGAGGGTTTTCTTGACCGCGCCGGGGAGGACGAGGCTATGGCTGACGACGTTGCCGTCGAAATACACGTTGGCCTTCGTCATCACGGTGGCGCTGTCAAACTGGGTGGGCAGCATAGCGGGAGAAAAGCGCAGGTCCGGCCCGCGGGCAACCCATTATCGCCGCAGGCGGGCGAACCTCTAAGGGCAGCACGGGGCCACCGCCAGATCCGGGGTTGCAAAGCGGCCCGTTAAGGAGGAGGTTCGATCCTTTCGAACCCATCTCATGTTACGTAAGTTGATCGCAAAGCTACGGGGTAAGACGGAGGCGGTTGGCCCCGCTCACCCGATTGCCCCCGCCCCTCCCGTCCCGACCAGGGCTCCCCACGTGGATGCCGGCCGGGGTCACGCGCCGCGGCCGCAGCAAAATTCCCGGCCGCAGCCGGCGCGCCAGCCGGGGCCCGGATCGGGACCATCCCGTCCCCACGACCCCTATCCCCCGCGCCGCGAGGAGCGGGGTCCAGCGCGGGGCGGCCCCGGCCGCGGCCCTTCCGGCGGCGAGCGCCGGGCCCGACCGCCTCGTGACGATTTTGAGCATCCCCGGCGCGATCCGGTGAAACCGGTGACGCCGATCGAGGTGCCCAAGATGGACACAGCTTTCACCAAACTGGGCCTTTCCGACGCGCTCGCCTTCGCCGTGCAGGAGATGGGCTATGTCGAACCGACGCCCATCCAGACCCAGGCCATCCCGGTCGTGCTGGCGGGCGGCGATGTCATCGGTTCGGCCCAGACGGGCACGGGCAAGACCGCGGCCTTCGCCCTGCCGATCATCCAGCGGCTCGGGACCCATGGGACCCTGCGCTGCCTGATCCTCGAGCCCACGCGCGAGCTCGCCCTGCAGGTCGAGGAGGCGTTCCAAAAATTTGCCAAGTTCACCGACCTGCGCGTGACGATCGTCTACGGCGGCGTCGGTTACGGGAAGCAGACCGACGACCTGCGCCGGGGGATGGACATCCTCGCGGCCACGCCCGGCCGCCTCCTCGACCACCTCGAGCAGCGCAACTGCTCGCTGGACCAGATCGACATCCTGGTCCTCGACGAGGTCGACCGCATGCTCGACATGGGTTTTCTACCCGACGTCCGTCGCATCGTGCAAAAATGCCCGACCGATCGGCAGACCCTATTCTTCACCGCCACCCTCCCGCCGGAGCTCGCCCAGCTCGCCGGCTGGGCGCTGCGCAACCCGACGACCGTTGAGATCGGACGCCAGCGCGCGCCGGCGGAGACCGTGGCCCATGCCTTTTATCCGGTGGTGGCGGCCCAGAAATTCGAGCTCCTGCAGCTGCTGATGGAGCAGACCGATTTCAAGAGTGTGCTGGTGTTTTGCCGCACGCGCATGGGGGCCGACCGCATCGCCGGCCGCCTCCACGGCAAGGGCCATACGGTGGGCGTCCTGCATTCCGACCGCAGCCAGCGCGAGCGGGTCGAGGCGCTCGACGGCTTCAAGAGCGGCAAATACGAGGTCCTGGTGGCCACCGATATCGCCGCGCGCGGCCTGGACATCGCCGGGGTCTCCCACGTGATCAATTACGACGTGCCGGAGAACGCCGAGGACTACGTGCACCGCATCGGCCGCACGGGCCGCGCGCAGAATACCGGCGACGCCTTCACGCTCGTGACCGAGGACGACGTGCGGGATGCGCGCAGCATCGAGCGCTACATGGGACGCGCCGTCGAGCGGAAGAAGATCGACGGCTTTCCCTACGTCTATTCCGCCCTCTTCGACGAGAAGGTCCTGGCGGAGGCGGTTCCGAAGACCTCCTCCAGCCGCCTGCATCGCGGGATGCGGCGGTAGGGCCTAGACTTCGCTGTTGACCAGCCGGAAGGTCAGCGCCGCCGCGGCGGCGCCGCCGAATTCGCCGACCAGGAAGAGCCAGAAATTGCTCCAGCTCGACAGGCCCATGAGCGAGATTCCCGTCGCCACCGCGGGATTGAACGCCCCCCCGGAAATCCCGCCCACGGCGTAGGCCCCGGTCATCACCGTCATCCCGATGGCCAGGCCGTAGAAGGAATTGTCCAAGGTGCCCTTGGCCGTGGCCGTGTTGAGCACGACCCAGACGAGCGCGTACGTGAACAACAGCTCGGCGAGCAGCGCACCCTTGATGCCGATCGGCAGCACGTGGGCGGAGCCGGGCTCCTTGAAGAACTGCATCAGCCAGGCGGCGACGAAAGCGGCCGCCAGCTGTGCGAGCCAATAGGGCAGGACATCGCGCGTCGGGCAGGCGCCGCGCATCCACACGCCCAGGGTCACCGCCGGATTGAAATGTCCCCCGGAAATATGGCCGCCGGCGAAGACCATCACCATCAGCGCCGCCCCGATGGCGAGCGGAGCCAAGGCGCCCGCCCCGGGCGGGATGACCGTGCTGCCCACGGTGAAAACCAGGAAAAACGTGCCGATGAATTCAACGAGGTATTTTTTCATGAGGGCGGCGCCGGCTGGTTGCGGCCGGCCAGGGCATGTCAGACAAGCTTGTGGCGCGGGAGGAGGGAAGACAACGTGATTCCAATGAAACTCGACCTTCCGGCGGGAGACTTCGCCGGCTATATTTTCGACCTCGACGGCACCCTGATCGACTCCATGCCCCTGCACTACCGCGCCTGGGATGCGGCGCTGCGCCGCTTCGGCCTCGATGTCCCGCTCGACGAGGATATGTTCTATGGCCTGGGCGGCGTGCCCACCCGGCAGGTGGCCGAGATCCTGGGCGCGCACTACGGCCTCGAGCTGGACCCCGGCCAGGTGATGACGGTGAAGGAGGAGCTCTATCTCAAGGACATGGACGCGGTGACCCTCATCGAGCCGGTGGCCGACATTGCGCGCCGCGTGGCGCGGGAAGGCCGTCCGCTGGCGATCGTGACCGGGGGCACTCCGGACGTCGCGGGGCCCGCCCTGGCCGCGGCCGGCCTGAAGGTGCTCTTCCCGATCGTGATCACGCCGCTCGACGTCCCGGCCGGCCGGGGCAAGCCGGAGCCGGACATGTTCCTGCTCGCGGCGCAGCGGATGGGAGTGGCGCCATCCGCCTGCCTCGTCTTCGAGGACGCCGAACCCGGCCTGGCGGGCGCCCGCGCGGCCGGCATGCAGGTCGTGCACGTCCCGAGTCGGCGGCCGTAGGCGAAAATCCTGCCCGCCGGGGAACCTAAGTTGCGAAAGTACCACAGTAATCGATATTCAACTTATGAAACCCCTCCGGATCCTCCCGGCGATCTGGGCCTTGCTCCCGGCCGCTTTCGGGCAGAACACGCCGCCTGCGAGCGCGCCGGCGGAGACGGCGGCGCCGGCCCCGCAGCCCCCGCTCCAACCCCTCGAGACGAAATCCACCCACTTCATATTTTCGCTGCTCCCCAAGTCGCTGCAAAAAAATCCGATCCTCGATTACACCGTGATCACGGAGATGACGGAGGAGGGGAAAAAGCGGTCGCAGGTCACGCCCGACCAGCCCGCGTACTACACCGCCTTCAGCGCGGGATTTCGGCAGATCGGAGACACCTACTACAATGAAAAGACGCTCACGCCGGACAGCGTGGAGAAGCTCCTCGCGAAGTCGCTGGCCACGAATGGCTACCTGCCGGCCGATCCCGCGCACAATCCCTCCCTGCTCATCATCTATTCCTGGGGTTCCCACAATCGGGAGAACCAGACCGAATCGCCGACCGAGATTGAGGGCAACCTGCTGGACAGCGCCGCGCTGGTCGGCGGCGACAGATTTGCCCAGAAGATGCAGCAGATGATCCAGCTGACGGACGAGATGGCCGGGCCGGCCGACCTGGTGGCCTTCGCCAATCCCATCAACCTTTACCGGGAGAGCAGCCTGAAGCACAACTTCATGCTCGATCAGGCCCGGGGTGACCTCTACTTCGTCGTGGCCTCGGCCTATGACTACTTTTCGGCGGCCAGCAACCAGCGCGTCCTGCTCTGGCGCAGCCGGATGACGGTGAGCTCGACGGGCGTGTCGCAGCCGCAAACCCTGCCGGCGCTCATCGCCAGCGCAGGCCCATATTTTGGCCGGGACATGACTGAGCCGGAAGTCTACACCCAACGCCGCCAGGGCACCGTCGAAATCGGTCCGCTGCGCGTCATGGACGTGAACGATCCGTCCAAGTCCGGTGAAACGGGGACGGTTCAGCCCAGCGGACCGCCGACTCTGCCCCCTCTTTCCCGACCGCCCACGATCGAGGAGGCCACCAAGGCGACGTCCGTATTGCCAGGTCATTAGGGCCGCGGCATTTTCTGGCTTCGCCCGCGGCCTGGAATCGTGTTCCAGTGCTGGGCCATGACCCTCGCCGCCCTCGCCAAGCCCGCCGTGCTCCGGCAGCCCGTCTACGAGCCGGGCAAGCCGATCGAGACGGTTGCCCGCGAACTCGGGCTGGATCCGGCGACCATCGTCAAGGTGGCGTCCAACGAAAATCCCCTCGGACCGTCGCCGCGGGCGGTGGCCGCGGCGCGGCAGGCGCTGGAACAGGGGCAGCTCTATCCGGACGGCGGCTGCTTCGCTCTCCGCCAGAAGCTTTCCGAGCGGCACGGGCTCAGCCCGGAACAGTTTGTGGTCGGCAACGGTTCGAACGAAATCATCGAGCTGCTCGGGCATGTCGTCCTCGGGCCGGACGACGAGGTGGTCATGGGCGTTCCGGCCTTCGTCGTCTACAAGCTTGCGACCCTGCTCTTTGGCGCCGTGCCCGTGGAAGTCCCGATGCGCGATTTTCGCCACGACCTCGCGGCCATGGCCAGCGCGATCACCCCCCGCACCAAGCTGGTTTTTGTCGCCAGCCCGAACAATCCGACCGGTGCGTCGAATCCGGGGTCGGAACTGCTGGCCTTTGCCCGGGGCCTGCCGGAGCACGTCATCCTGGCCTTCGACGAGGCCTACGCGGAATACGATGACCAGGCGCCCGACTTGCGCCCGCTGATCGCCGAGGGCCGGAAGGTGATCGGCCTGCGGACCTTTTCGAAGATCTACGGCCTGGCGTCGCTGCGCGTCGGCTACGGATATGGCAGCACCGAGATGGCGGCGCTGCTCAACCGGGTGCGCCAGCCCTTCAATGTGAATGCCATCGCCCAGGCCGCGGCGGCGGCGGCGCTCGACGACCGGGACTTCGTCGCCCGCTGCGTGAGCGAGAACCGCGCCGGGCGGGCGCGGATCGCAGCCGGAGCCCGCGCGCTGGGCCTGGAATGCGCGCCGAGCGCGGCGAATTTCCTGCTGATCCGGGTGGGCGACGGCGCCCGCTGGTTTGCCGCGCTGCAGCAGCGCGGGCTGATCGTGCGGCCGCTGCAGCCCTACGGCCTGCCTGAATGGATCCGGATCACCGTCGGCACCGCGGCGCAGAACGAGCGACTGCTCGCCGAATTGGCCGCGCTGGTCCGGACGGCCTAACGCGCGGCCGCGCGCCGCAGGCGGTCATTGATGGCCTCGGCCACGCCGGGACCGCGCGCGAGCTCGGCGTGGATCTTGCGGAACCCCGCTTCGTCGATCCGCCGCAGGACGGCAAAGAGCTGCCGGGCGGCGCGGCGCAGATCGCCCCGCGAATCGAGCCAGAAGATATTCGCTCCTCGGGCGCGCCGGGGCTGCCGCTGGAAAAGCCACGCCTCGTCGCGGGCGGCGCCGGTGGCCGTCCGATCGGCCAGGCGCGGACGCAGAGCCACGGGCGTGTGCGGGCTGTAGTGGCGTGCGAGCTGCCCCGGGGCCGCCTGGGGAGTGCCGGCGATCGCCGTGCGCCGCGGACGGCTGATCGGCCGGCCGAGGACCCGGACGAGCTCCCGATGGGAAATCCCGCCCGGCCGGAGCAGGCGGGGCTGGTTCGGATTGCGCAGGTCGACGATCGTCGATTCGAGGCCGATCCGCGCCGGCCCTCCGTCGAGAATATGCCGGATCTTGCGGCCAAGCCCGCGGCGGACGTGCTCCGCGGTCGTCGGGCTCACATAGCCGAACGGATTGGCGCTGGGGGCCGCCAGCGGTGTTCCGGCCAGCCGGAGGAGCCGCCGGAAAAGCGGATGCGCCGGCAGCCGCACGGCTACGCTCGGCAACCCGGCGGAAACGATATGCGGCACGGAAGCGGCCTTGGGCAGGACAAGGGTGAGGGGACCCGGCCAGAAAGCGGCCGCGAGGCGCCGGGCGGCCTCATTCGGCACGGCCACGCGCGCCAGGTCGCGCAGCGAGGCGATGTGCACGATCAAGGGATCGTTCATCGGGCGCCCCTTGACGGCGAAGATCCGCCGGCAGGCCCGGGCATTGAAAGCGTCGGCGGCCAGCCCGTAGACGGTCTCGGTCGGGACGGCCACAAGCTCCCCGGCGCGGAGCTGCCGGGCGAGGAAGGAGAGCTGCCGTGGCGTGCCGCAATAAATGCGCGCACCCCGCCGGTTCACGGCGCCAGCAGCATATTCCGCGAGCGCTTGAGCGTCCTGGTGATGGCGCGTTGCTGCTTGGCGGAAAGGCCGGTGTACTTACGGGGCAGGATCTTACCGGTGTCGGTCACGTAGCGGCTCATCGCCTGCGGCGTGGTGAACGGCAGTTCGAGGGGCGTCAGGCTCTGCTGGCTCGGTTCGGTGCTCATGAAGATAAGGGGTCAGCTTGGCCGACCGGGTCCGGCCTGTCAACGCCGGAGCGGCGCCGGCGCAAGCGACTTGCCACGCTATGTTTGGAGCGCAATGGTGCTCTCCCGCGGGGGCCGTAGCTCAATTGGATAGAGCTGTTCCGTCCTAAGGAAAGGGTTGTGGGTTCAAGTCCCGCCGGCCCCGCCATTTTGCCCTCCATTCCCAGCCGCATGCTCGAGCGAGTCCTCCGATTTTTCTCCCAACGCCGCCACGCCGGGGCGCAACGGGACGTCATCCGCAGCCTGTCGGAAGCCATCGACCAGAGCTATTCGGCGGTGATGATCACCGATCTCGAGAGCCGGATCCAGTACGTCAACGCCGGCCTTTGCCGCCAAATCGGATATGCGCGGGAGGAACTCGTCGGCCGGAAGTGGCAGGATTTCCAACAGCCGGAGACCCCGCCGGAAGTGCTGACGGACCTGATGGCGACGGTGCGCGCCGGAAAGCCATGGCGGAACGAGTGGTACAACCGGCGCAAGGATGGCGAACTCTATGCGGTGCGCGGCTGCGTCAGCCCGGTCCGCGACGGCAACGGACGGCTGGCCTGCTTCGTCGCGATATTCGAGGACATGAGCGAAATCAAGCGGAGCGAGGCGACGCTGCGCGAGGCGCTGGAGCGGGCGGCGGACGGCGAGCGCTCGAAGAGCCGGTTTCTCTCCACGATGAGCCACGAGATGCGGACGCCGCTGAACGGGATCGCAGGCTTCACCAGCCTGCTGCGCGGGACCACGCTGACGCCCGAACAGGATGAATACGTCGAGAACATCCGCGCCAGCTGCGAGGTCATCATCCAGCTGACCGACGACATCCTCGAGCTGGCCCGGATGGAGGGGGGGAAGCTGGCGCTCGAGCCCGCCTTCTGCGACGTGCGCCAATGCCTGGACGATGTTCTCGATCTGCTGGCCGTGCGCGCGGCCGAGAAAGGGCTGGAGCTCCTGCACTGGGTGGATGAGGGCGTGCCGCCGACGATCGTGGTCGACGAGGCGCGACTGCGCCAGGTGCTGATCCACCTGATCGCCAATGCCGTGAAGTTCACCCGCGAGGGGGAGGTCGAGGTCAACGTGCGCGCGGAAAGCCCGGCCGGAGGCCAATCCGGCCCATGGAGGATCACCTTCACGGTGCGCGACACCGGCATCGGCATTGCGGTCGGGGACCTGGAGAGGCTCTTCCGGCCTTTCAGCCAGGTGGACGAGTCGAGCACCCGCCGTTACGGCGGCACGGGCCTGGGCCTGGCGATCTCGAAGAACCTCGTCCAGCTGATGGGCGGAGTGATCGAAACCGACAGCGCGCCCGGCCGGGGCTCCACCTTCAGCTTCTCGATTCCCGTGGCGGTGGAGTCGCTCGCGCCGCGCGCGCCGCCGGACCTTGGACAGCGGCGCCTGGCACTGGCGGCCCGGCCCGGTGCCTTCCGCCGCGAGTTTGGGCGCCTGGCGCAGCGCTGGGGCGTCCCGCTGCTCGAGGTGGACACCCCCGACGAGCTGGCGGCGGCGTCCTGGGACGTCGGTTTTGTGGAGGTCGACGCGGACTTGGCGAGGACCCTGGCCACCCGGGCACCCCGGTCGCCCGAGAAGACCTATGCGGTCGTTTCGGCCGGCCTGCCCCGTGATCTGCGCTCCACCCTGCGCGGTCATTTCCATCTGGTGCTGAACAAGCCCCTGCATCATGAGGCGCTGCCCTACCTCATCAGCAGCAATCGGTGAGGCGGCATCTACGTACAAGCGCGGGATTGCCCGGAGGCGCGCCGCGGTATAGGAGGTTGCTGGAAAACCACGCCCTCCCGGGTCCGTCCGCCCAATCCCATGAAAAAATCACACCTGCTCGCCGGTTGCGCCGCGCTGGCCGCCGTCGTCGCCGCCGGATGCGGACATCTCGATCTGGCGGCCCCGGGAGATCCCGATCGCGTGCTGGTCGGCACCGTCGCGTTCCAGCATAACGGACCGCTCCCCGACGACGCCGAGGTGCTCGTGCGGGTGATCGATCCCCATCCCCAGCCGCGGAACGGCGGCATGAGCAGCCTGACCCCGCCGAACCAGATGCCATTGCTCAACCAGCCCGCGTCCGCGACGGCGATCACGGCCGCCGCGGCGAGCGGACCGGAAGAATTGGGCGAGCAGACGATCAAGCACCCGGGATCGTCGCCGGTCGCCTATCACATCGAATTCCGCGCGGAGGACGAGGTGTTGCGCCGCGGGCTTAATATCGAGGTCCGGATCTCCTACGACGGCCGGGTGCGGCTCTTCAACGCCAACCAATACGCCGTGACCCTGGACGATGTGAAGGATCCGCATCCGATCGAGGCGGACACGATGCGCTGAGCCGCGGCCGCATGAGCCTGACGATCTGGACCAATGTGAGATTTGCCGACGGCGCGATGCGGCGGCTGGAGGAGGGCGCCCGCGGCCACCGTCTCATCCTCTCGCCGCACGGCGCCCCGTCGATCCTGGCGGCCGGCGCCCCGGATCCCGCCATGGCCGAGGCCGACGTCGTCTTCGGCCAGCCCGATGTCGGCGATTGCCTGCGCTACGGCAAGGTGCGCTGGGTGCACCTGACCACGGCCGGCTTCGCCCGTTATGACAACGACCCCTTCCGCGAAAACTTTCGGGCCCGCGGCGCCGCCCTGACCAAATCCTCGGCGGTTTTCGCCGAGCCCGCCGCCCAGCACGCGCTGGCGATGATGCTGGCGCTCGACCGCCAGCTGCTGCCCACCTACCGCGATCAATTGACCGATCGGTCCTGGCATATGGAGGAACGCCGGTCCGCCTCCCGGCTTCTGCTCGGGCGGACGGTCGTGCTGCTGGGCTTCGGCACGATCGGCCGCCGGGTGGCGGAGCTATTGGCGCCCTTCCGTTGTGAAGTCTTAGCCGTGCGCCGCCAGACGCGCAGCGAACTCGGCGTCCGGATCGTGGCCGAGGCCGATCTCACGGGCGTCCTGGCGCGGGCCGACCACGTCATCAACGTGCTGCCCGACAGCGAGGCCACGCGCCGCTGGGTCAACGCGCGGCGCCTGGCCTGCTTTCGCCGGGGCGCGCGGTTCTACAACGTCGGGCGCGGCACCACCGTGGATCAGGATGCCCTGGTGGAGGCGCTGCGCGCCGGGACCCTCGGGGGCGCCTATCTGGACGTGACCGAACCGGAGCCGTTGCCGCCGGATCATCCGCTTTGGACGGCGCCGAATTGCTTCATCACCCCGCACACCGCCGGCGGGCGCGACGACCAGGCCGAGGCGCTGGTCGATCACTTCCTCGGCAATCTGGCGGCTTTCGCCCAGGGCCACGCCCTAACGGACCGGGTCCTCTGACCGATTCGTTGGGCGATTGCATTTTTCCTGCGTCCGGCCGATGGTCGCACGCGTATTTATCCCCATCAACCGGCCCGAAGCGATGGCAGATGCCCTTGCGCCGAGGTCGCCAACCGAAAAAGACAACCCAATCCGAAAATGAAGAAATCCACCCGTATTCTCGTCACGACCGCCGCCATGGCGGGCCTTTATGCCGGAGCCCTGGCGGCCCGCACCTACGCCGCCGACAGCACGGCCGGATCGTCCGACCAGCCGAAGAGCGACACCAGCACGAAGCACGACTGCAAGGGCAAGAACTCCTGCAAGGGGCAGGGCGGCTGCAGCTCGAGCGACAACGGCTGCGCGGGCAAGAACTCCTGCAAGGGCAAGGGCGGCTGCGCCACCAAGAGCTGATTTCGGCCCATTGGGCCAAAGCCGATTTGGAATCTTCAGTGCGGCCGGCGCCTATCGTCGGCCGCGCTTTTTTTTAGCCTCCCGCGAGCCCCGATGCCCGCCAACCGCTTCAACGGCCAGACCGAATACGGCATCGGCATCGGCCTGCGCGTGCCGCATTACCGGCATATCCTGGAGAAAAAGCCGGTGGTGGACTGGTTCGAGATCATCTCCGAAAATTTCATGGTGGACGGCGGCCGCCCGCTTGAGGTGCTCGACCAGATCCTCGAGCAGTACCAGGTGGTGCAGCATGGCGTCTCGATGTACTTCGGCTCGGCCGACAAGCCGGACCGCGCCCATCTGCGGAAGCTGAAGACGCTGGTCCGGCGCACGCGGACGCCCTGGCTCTCGGATCATCTTTGCTGGGGCAGCGTCGATGGCACCTACACGCACGATCTCCTGCCGATGCCCTACACCTTCGCGGCCGCCCGCCGGACGGCGGAAAAAATCCGCCAGATCCGCGACTACCTGGAGGTGCCGATCTGCGTCGAGAACGTCAGCAGCTACGCGGAATTTCACGTCTCGGAGATGACGGAATGGCAATTCCTCACCGAGGTCGTGGAATTGGCCGACTGCGGCGTGCTGCTCGACGTCAACAACATCTACGTTTCCGCGCAAAACCACGGCTTCGATCCCTACGACTACGTCAACGGCGTCCCGCCGGAACGCGTCGGCCAGATGCACGTCGCCGGCCACACCAAGTTCGAGAAGTACATCCTCGATACGCACGACCATCCCGTGCTCGACCCGGTGTGGAAGCTGTACGCCCACGCCACCCGCCGCTGCGGCGTGACCGCGACGCTGCTCGAATGGGACGACAAGATCCCCTCGTTCGACGAGGTGCACGACGAGGCGCTGAAGGCCAACGCCTTCATCGACGGGGCCAAGGGCGCCGCGAAAGCCCGCCGCCAGGCCGCTCACGCCCCGTGAAGCCGGTGCGCCCTGCCGGCCTCAAGCCTCCTCCCGCCCGCGCCCCGCGGCGCCAGCGGTCGACGGCGGATTTGCGGACGCTGCAGCGGCTGATGACGCACGCGCTGGTTCGTCCCCTCGCCGCCGGGGACCGCCTCCAGTCCCGATGGATCGACGGACGTCCGATGGCCGAGGTGGCGGCGGGCTTCATCAAGCCCAACGACCGGCTCACCGCCTTCGACCGGCTCGAGATCTACAACCGGATGTACTGGTTCCGGCTGATCGGCTGCTTCCATGAGGATAATCCGGGACTGCGGGCGCTCCTGGGCGAACGGCGCTTCGACCGCCTGGCGCGCGCCTACCTGGCGAAATATCCCTCCCGCTCCTTCACGCTCCGCAATCTCTGCTCGCGCCTGGAGCAGTTCATCCGCGAGGAGCCGCGCTGGACGGCGCCCCGGACCGCGGCGGCCCGCGCCGTGGCGCGTTTCGAATGGGCGCAGACGGTGGCCTTCGACGGCGAGGCCCGCGCCTCCCTCACCGCCGACGCCATCGCGGATGCCGCTCCCGCGCGCCTGCGCGTGGACCTGCAGCCCTACCTCTCCCTGCTCGCGCTTGATTATCCCGTGGACGATTACGTCATCGCGGTAAAGAAGCGCAGCGCGCTCCGCCATGAGGCCAGCAATGCCATTGAAGCGCCGGGCCCGGCGCGAGCGCGCCGCGGGCGGACGCCCGTCCTCCGCCGCGAACGGATCTACGTCGCGGTGCACCGGCACAGCGGCCGGCTTTATTACAAGCGGCTTAGCCTGAGTGAATTGCGCATCCTCGAGGCGCTGCGCGCCGGCCGGCCGATCGGGGCGGCGGTCACCCGGGGCGGCCGCCGACTCCGCCCGGAACGGGTGCGGGACTGGTTTGCAACCTGGATGAAACTCGGCTGGCTTTGCCGCCGCCAGTAACCTCAACAAAATCCGGCTCATATGAAAAAACTCAATACCATCGTCGCCGCCATCGGCGACAGGCTGCAATGCCTCGTCCTCCTCATCATCCGCCTCTATTTCGGCTGGCAGTTCTTCCTCTTTGGCAAGGGCAAGCTGCTGAACCTCGACCGGACCGCCGGGTTCTTCGCCAGCCTGAACCTGCCCGTGCCGCACGCGACGGCCGCCTTCGTCGGCCTCGTCGAGGCCGGCGGTGGGCTGCTGCTCCTGCTCGGCCTGGGCGCGCGCCTCGCCGCGATCCCCCTGATCATCACGATGATCATGGCCTATATCACGGCCGATCGCCCGGCGCTGCACGCGATCTTCTCCAATCCGGACAAGTTCACGAGCGCCACCCCATTCCTTTTCCTGGCCGCCGCGCTGATCGTGTTCGTCTTCGGCCCCGGGAAGATCTCGATCGACGCGCTCATGGGGAAGACGTCCGGATCGAAGTGACGGGCCGCCGCTCCCGGCCGGCGATCAGTCCGCCGGCGGGCCGGCTAGCACCACCTTGGTGTCGGCGATCAGATCGTGCAGACAGCGGCGTTCGGGCCCGAAGATGAATCCGATATCGAGGAGCGGAAAGTAAGTGCCGACCGTCGGGATGAGTCCAATCAGGTTGGTCACCCAGCAGCGGAGCAGGACGGCATGCAGGAAGCCGGCGGGGGCGGCATCGCGGTAGCGCACGATGCGGATGCCCGCGAGCCGCTTGCCGACGGTCTGGCCGCGCGTCGTCAGCATCCACGTCTGCACGAGCAGGAGGGCGAACAGCGCCACCGCGAGGAGGGCAAAACCGCCCGCGACCCGCCCCACCTCGAAGTCGTCGGGCCATTCCCCGCGCAGGAGGCGGGTGACCATATCGGTGCCGAGCGTGAGGCAGCCGGGCAGGACGCAAATCAGGCCGAGCAGCATGTCGAGCAGGGTCGCCCCCAAGCGCGCGGTGCGGCTGGCCAGCCTCGGCGCATTGGGCGCGGCGGGGCCGGGCTCCGTGCGGCTGACGGCCGGGTCTTCGCCGGAAAACTCCGGAAAATCGCCGAGCCGCTTCCATTCGTCCGCCCCCTGCGCCCGGACCTTGGTGTCCTCGTCGGCCCGGCCCGCCGCCACCCAGGCGCGCACCTCCTCCGCCGTGGCCGGGCCATATTCCCGGCCGTCGCCTCCGATGATGGTGAACATCGTCCTACAGACAGCAAATTGCCGCGCCGGGTCAATCGCGGGCGACAGAGTTTTTCGACATATCCAATCTTAATCCGCAGGCCCCAGAACGTCCCGTCTTGACTGCACCGAGAGTGCTACTTAAGTGGCACTTATGAAGGCTGAACTTGTGACCACGCTTAAGAGACGGGCTACGCAGATTATTGCCGAGCTGCAGTGCGTAAGGGAGCCGGTCCTTATTACGCAATATGGCAAACCCGCGGCCTATCTGGTCGATGTTCAGTCCTACGACGAACTGAATCGCCGTCTTTCGGTCATGGAGGGTATAGCGCTGGGAGAACAGGCCGTGCATGCGGGCCGGGTTCATTCTCAAGCTGACGCGAAGCGCCGCTTGTCGAAGTGGCTAAGATAGCCTGGACGGAGCCTGCGCTGGCGCAGCTCGAATCGATAATCGATTTCATCGCGCTCGACAAACCCGAGGCCGCCCGAGCGGTGGCGGCGCGGATCTTTGCCGCCACCGACAAGCTCGAGCGGTTCTTGCGCCTGGGCCGGCCCATGCCGGAGTTCCCTCACAAAAGTTATCGGCAGGTCTGGATCAAGCCTTGCTGGCTATATTACAGGCTTGGTGAAAATGCCGTCTATATCCTTCACGTCCGGAGAGCCGAGAAGCCGTTTCGAACCGAAGACTTGATCGACGACGGCGATTGAATGCCGCAAATCGTCAGCGCCCCTCCCGGTTATTTTCCCGCAGTTGACCCCTGGGCTTGCGCTGCCGGCGTGGCTCCCTGGGTCAGGGACGTGAGCAGTTGACCCAATTTCGTCCCCGCCTGCGTGCCCTGAAATAAGTTCTGAAATGCGGCCAATTGCCCCGGAGAAAGTACGTCCTTGGCTTGCACAAATGTTGCCGTCAAATCGAGATCGGTGGGATTGACGGCGCCACCTTTTTTGTAATTCGCACTATTGTTGGCCAGGATTTGTGTGACCTGATCGGCTTGTTGAGCTGTCAGAGGTTCCTCTGTATAATAGGTGTTTCCGGCCACTGCGTTGGCCAGCATTCGTGCTGGGGCCGTGCGGTCGTATTGCTGCACTTGCTGAGCCATTGGTGCGCCCAACAAATCAATCTCGTCCTGCTTAAATTGCTGATTTTCTTCCGTCCGCAATTTGGCAATAGCAGGGTCGGAGTTGGGAATTTGTTCTACCTGAGCCGTTGCGGCAATATCCTGCAGCCGCAGGAAATGATTGACGATGAGATCCTCAAACTGACTTTTCTGCTCGGGGGAAAGCCCAAGTTCCCGGTATAAAGCGGCATTTCTTAACGCGAGCCATGCCCGAAGAAGACGAATTCGGGTTTTTTGCTGCGCAGGAGTGTCCCCACTTGCCTGAGGCGCAGCTGGCGGCATTGACGCCGCGAGAGATTCTCTCTTCCCGTCTCGATTTTTGTCCAGGTGAACGTTGGTTGATCGGAGCGTCCGCAATTCGGATAGAAGGGTCGCTTCCCGCAACGCGGCGACTGCAAGCCTGGTTTGGGCGGTCTGCGCGGTCCGAAACTGCCAGATCATCAGGGCAGCGACCGCCAGAAGAAAAATCGCCAGCGCAATCCGGCATTTTTTTGAGGCGGTCATTTCAGAGAGCCTGGCGCGGCGTAGAACGCGGACGGCGGTGCGGGGGTGTTGCCGATCGATCCCGGACTGATTGGGTTGAGGCCACCCCATAGCCCCGGTTGGATGGAAAGTATGGTGGCTTCATTCTGCAGGACGGCGAGTTGCGGGGCGGATAGGATGCCTTGAGCTTGTTTCAAGGCGCCATCCCATGCGATGGTCCCGGGAAACGGTGGCCCACTCTTGGGCGGCAGGGAACTGTTCTGCGCAAGAATTTGGGTCAGTTGTTCCGCCTGCTGGGAGGTGAGGGGAGTGTCGGTATCGTACAGGTTTCCCGCTAGCCCGCTGGCCACTTCGCGCACGTACTGGGTGCTCTCATATTGGTTAAATTGCTGATAGTTGGCGTCCCCAAGAAGCGCGTGGATGGACTGCTCGACCTGAGCAGTTGTAACCCCTTCCGGACGCAGGGTCAGCCATGCAGAGCTCATATTGATGTCGCCTTGCAACATGAGGTTCTCGAGCGATTGAATATCCGCGGCGGACAAGCCCAAGGATTTGAACAGAGCCCCATAGATGACATTATCGGCCCCGTTCATCCACCCAGTCAGTGCCTCCCTCACTTCCGGATTGTTGCTGAGTTCCCGATTGATTGTGGGAGGACCCGATCGGACAGCGACAGGCGCAGCCGCTTGCCGCGCTATTTCCGCATCAGCCCCGATCCCACGCTTAGAGGAAGATGCGCTTTGGGCAGCCGCAACGCTTTGCAGAGCGGCGAATTCCTCTTTCGCTTGCTGAGCCTGTTTTCTCAGCTCCTGCAACTGCGCAAAAGACGTGTCATATTGATGGTTTGCCGCCACGAGCGCGGCGACGGCTTCGCGACCGACTGCATTCTCGTGCACGGAAAAGCCGATGCCAAGAAGTCCGGCGAGGAGGCCCGCTCCGATAACCATTTTTGATGTGCTCATAAATTGCAAGAGGCCGGTGGCGCCCGCTCCGGTTGTTCTCGCGGAAGCCAGCACGGTGCCGATCACGGCCAGAGCGAGGCCAGAGGGCGCCGCTGCCTCCGCTTGGCCGGCGAGCGCCAGGGCGAGCGCCTCGGCGGTCGAATGCACCCCACGCTTGGCGAGGCCGAAGCGTATTTTTTCCAGGGCGCGATCGAGCCTGAACCGGACTGCGTCCGCGGTCAGCCCAACTCGCGCACCAATGTCGGGAAAGGAGAGTCCCTGGAAAAACCGCAGCAGGACAAGTTCCCGGTCCCGTTCATTCAGGGCCGGCAGGATCTCATCGATGACCGAGCGCAACCGGTTCCAATCAACCGATGGCTCGGGATTCAACAGGATGTCATGCATAGTTTGGGCCTCCACTTCACGGGCTTGGCGCCGCCGTTCGGTCCGCACGGCGTGAGCGGCCTCAAATCGCGTCGTCAGATAAAGCCACCCGGCGATGGAGGGACGGTCCCGCAGCGACCGGGCTTTCGCGACCAATTTGGCAAAGACGCCCTGGGTGATGTCTTCGGCGCAATGGGTGTCTCCATTCACCTGCCGCAAAGCGGCGAAATAGACCAGATTGAGGTGTCGGCGTACCAGCTCTCCAAAGGCGCTTTCAGAGCATTCCTCCAAGTAGCGGCGGAGCAATTCAGCGTCATCCGGCATCTTGATTCATATTAGTTCCCGCCAGCGCAGAAACCGATCAAGAATTCTTGCTACCGGCGTTAAGCTAGCTGAGCCCCAGGTCTAGCTGCCTTTTAATCGGCGGCCAGAAGACACCGACGATGACCCACGTATTGTACGGGAATCTCGTCCCCATAAAGAACCGCACATCGCGAGTCGGCGCTGCGACTCGACTTAAATAATGTTCTCGCACCATTTGCGCGGCCCTTTCCTCGCCATGAGTTTCCCGCAAATTCAAAAAGAGCGCCCCGATTTCCCAATCCTCAATCATCCGCTTGTAGGGCTCGGCGCGATCTGGACAGGTAAAAATGTAGCTCCATTTGAAAGGCAGCTTTTCCAACTTCTTTGGTTGGGCATCAAACAAGCGCAATTGATTTTGCACGTCCTGCCAGGATCCCTTCCACGCGCGATCGGCGGGTTCGACCACCAGGTCATCGATGCGCGAAGGCCGCACGATCCCCAACGAGGTGCGATCGCGTTCATAGCTCGCTTCCAATTCGCCAACGGTCGAATGCGGCAGCGGATCGATGATGTCGCGGCGAGCGCGCCAATCGTCATCGACAGAGAGGGGCGCCGCGATGACTCGGATGCTGTCGAGTTTCGGACGACGGCTTTCCTTGCGGTTATCGTTGCCGGCGCCGCGGGCCTCGAGATCGACTTCGATCCACTGGAATTTGCGGAACTGCTGGTCCCTGGGCCGATAACGATAGTCGATGGGATAGAGCCTAACCCATTCACCGCGCGCTGTGATCCCGGCGGTGCACACGAGTTCGTCGTAGCTTTCGGAGGGATGGGGATAGGTCAGTACCGTGATTAAGATGCGCTCGCGCTGAACAGGGGCAGAAGGGCTGGAGACCATGGCGAGGAAAGATGACGGATCGGCAAGTTCGCGAGCGCGGCCACAGCCTTGGCGAGTCGCGACCGGTGGCACTCGCAGGGTTGCGCTTCCATGCAAACCAGGGCGCTGGCTTTCTCCTGCATGAGCGCGGCGACGCGCTGAACTTCTGCCGAACCTTCCACCAACGTCGTCGCTTCATAGCGGTCGAAAAGACGATCGCGGTCCCCCTGCGTGAAAAGACCCTGTCTCAATTCGGAGCGGATGCCCAAGCGCGGGATATGTTCATAGTCGATGTCCAGGTTCCCGCAAAGCCGTGCCAGGGTGGAGCGATGAAAGCCGTAACGGCGGGCCACGGGATTGTGTCGCACGTCAAGTAACCGGCGAATGCCATTCTGAATCAGCAGATCAAGAAAGCCGTCTACGGTTAGTCCCTCGTAGCCAGCCGTAAAGACCGCAGCATCCGCTTCGGGGCGCTTCGCTAGGACTTTGTGCGTGCTGAGATAGGTGTACTGGGGATAACGGGGATAGAGATCGTTGAGTAGCGCGTCTGCATCCATGCGGCCATACTGCTGGTGAATGCGCCGGGAGTCATTCCGCACATCGACCGGAGCCAGCAGGGCCGCCTCGCGACCAATTTCCGTCAACTTCCACGTTTTCTCATTGGTGTCGGCCAATAGACCTTGGCCGGCGAGCGCCACTGCCTCTTGAAACAGGCAGAAGGAAAAGGGACCCAGCTGGTAGGGCACGAATTCATAAAAGGAATTCCCCCCATGTGTTTCTCCCTCCCGACTGAGAAGGAAGCTCCATTTCGTCACATGCAGATGTGATGCCTCGCCTCCTGCAAGATGCAGGAAATAGAGCAGGGCGCGCTGACGGTATAACATGGCTGATTATGGATGCTTGCTCATAATGGTAGCAAGTTCCGCCTGGGCCACGACCTGTTATGTGGTCTAAACGCAGGTTGCTGGCGGGCCCATGCTCTTAAGGCGCCGGGGGGCGGCCGGCGGCGCGGGCGATCGCCTGGCGGGCGAGGACGAAGTCGAAGCGGGCCTGCAGGCGGGCGAGCTCGGCGGCGCGGGCGGCACTCTGGGCGTCCAGCAATTCGAAGTTGGTCACGACGCCGTTGGCGTAACGGGTGCGGGCCAGGCCGAGCGCCTCCTGGGCCTGGTCCACCAGCGCGTCGGCGTTGGCCAAGCGGGACTGCGCGGCGGTCCAATCCGAGAGGGCGTCCTGCACGTCCGTGGTGATGGTGGCGGAAAGCTGGCGGACACGGGCTTCGGAGGCGCGCACGTCGGCCCGGGCCTCCACCCGCTCGCCGGCCGTGCGGCCGCCGGTGAAAAGCGGGACCGAGAGGCTGACGCCCCCGGTCATATACCCCTTGTTGTCGTACATGGCCGGGAGCTGGGCATCCTCGACGCCGCCGGCCACCTGCGCCGCGAGCGTCGGCCGGTCGGCGTGGTCGGCTATGCCGAGCTGGCGACGGGAGGTTTCCGCGGTATCGCGCGCGAGCTTGATCTCCGGACGGTTTTGCAGGCCCTCCGCGATGGTGGAGGAGAGATCAGGGGCCGATCCGCTCGTGTCGAATCCGCCGGCCAGCGGCAGCGGTGCGGCGGGTTCATAACCGAGCAGTTCGCGCAGCATCGCCTCCTGCTTCTGCAGCGAGGCCAGCGTGTCCGTGCGATGGTTGCGGGCGGTCGCCAGCCGCACCTGGGTGGTCAGGACGTCGAATTTGGTCGCGGAGCCGCCCGAGAATTTCTGGGACGAGATGCGCCCCGCCTCTTCCAGCGCGCGGATCTCCTCATCCGCGACGCCGACCGAATCCCGGAGCAGGAGGACGCCGTAAAAGGCCTGGATAGTCTGGTAACCAAGCTGGCTGCGGACACCCTCGAGGGCATCCTTCGCGGAAATCTGACCGGCGCGGGCGAGATCCACCAGGGCGTCCGTGCGGCCGAAATCGGTCAGGACCTGGCGCACGGACACGGCGGTCACATAACTGTCCTTGATGGTGGGGTAAAACGTCAGGGCGCCGAAGTCGACGTAGGGCCGCAGGCTCAAGTGGCTATAGGCGGCGCTGGCCGAGATCTGCGGCTGGCGGTCGGCTCCATTCTGCTGCAGGCGGCCGCGCGCGGCGTCGACGGCGGCCTGAGCTGCGTCGAGGGAGGGATGACGGGCCAGAACCACGTCGATGGCGCGCGCCAGGGTGAGCGGCGCGTCTTCGGCGCGCAGCGGAAGGGCGAGGGCGGCGGCGATCAGGCAAAGGGAGAGGGAGGATTTCATCGTCATTTCAGTGGGATTCGGCGGCGGCGGCGCGGGCAACGGCGGCTCCGACCCGTTTCGGGCGGCCGGCCACGAAGATCAGTGGCAGGCAGCCCACGCAGAGCAGGGCAACCAGGTGGTAGGCGTCAAGGTAGCTGAGCAGATTGGCCTGGCGCTCCACCATCATGCCGAGGGCAGCCAGGGCCCGATGCGGAGCCTCCCAGGAAGACACGCCATGGGCAACCATCCCCTGCGCGAGGCCCTGGAGCCGCGCGACCGTCGCGGGATGACCGGGCACGAGGTCGGAGACGAGAGCCTGGCGATGCACCGCCACGCGGTGATCGAGGTAGGTGTTGATGAACGCGATGCCGAAGGAGCCGCCCACCTGGCGCATCATGTTGTTCAGGGCCACGCCCTGCGGAATGTCCCGGGGCGGCAGTCCGGACACGGCCAGCTGGGTCAGGGGAATTGCCATCAGACTCAGCCCCACGGCGCGCAGGATGATCGGCCAGAAGAAGTCGCGCGAGCCCGCGTCGAGACTGAGGTTCCCCAGCATGTAGGCGAAAAGCGCGACGACGACAAAGCCGATGACGATCAGGACGTGCGGGGGCACGCCCTTGACGAGCATCTTGCCGATCAGCGGCAGGACGAGGATGGAGACGCCCGCTCCGGGCAAAAAGAGCATGCCGGTCTGCATGGCGGTGAAGCCGAGGAGGCGCTGCACAAAAACCGGCACGATGAAGACGGTGGCAAACAGGGCGAAGCCGAGCACGAAGGTGAGCGCGGCCGCCGAGGCCAGGGTCCGGCTGCGCAGGACGCGCAAGTCCACCACGGGATGCACGACGATGAGTTCCCAGATGACGAAGGAGACCAGGCTGACCGCGGCGACCACCGCCAGGACGACGATGTAGCGGGTCGAAAACCAGTCCTCCCGCTCGCCGCGCTCGAGGACGATCTGCAGGGATCCGAGCCCGGCGACGAGGAGGCCGATGCCGGCCCAGTCGATGCTGTCGGACTGGCGCTGGTGCGCGGGTTCGCGCACAAAGGCCCAGGAAAGCGCGGCCGCCGTCAGTCCGATCGGCAGGTTGATGTAGAAGATCCACGGCCAGGAGTAGTTGTCGATGATCCAGCCGCCCAGCGTCGGTCCGAGGGTCGGTCCGATGAACACGCCGACTCCAAACAAGGCGGAGGCGAAGCCCCGCTGCTCCAGGGTGAAGGTCTCGAAGAGGATGGCCTGGGAGGTCGAGAGCAGCGCGCCGCCGCCGATGCCCTGGATGAACCGGAAGGCCACCAGCTGCCAGATGGTGTGGGCCTGGCCGCAGGCCATGGAGGCCACGGTGAAGAGCAGGATCGATCCGACGTAGTAATTGCGCCGGCCGAACCGCGCGGCGAGAAAGCTGGTCATCGGGATGATGATGACGTTGGCGATGGCGTAGGCGGTGACCACCCAGGCCACGTCCTCGAGGGTGGCGCCGAGATTGCCGCTCATGTCGGAGAGCCCGACGTTCACGATCGAGGTGTCGATCAGCTCGATGACCGCCGCGGCGATCACCGTGACCGTGATGATGAACTTGCGAAATCCGATTTCAGCCATGGCGGCCCAGGGTCACTCCTCGACGCTCACGATGACGTCCGCGCTCACCCCCGGACGGAGCGCGCGGCCGTCGTCGGACGCATCGACCGCGATCCGGACCGGCACCCGCTGGGTCACCTTGACGTAATTGCCCGAGGCGTTGTCCGGCGGCAGCAGGGCGAAGCGCGCGCCGGTGGCGCCGGAGATCGACTCGACCCGGCCGTGAAAGATCACCCCGGGATAGGTATCGAGCCGGATCGTCGCCGTCTGACCAGGATGCATGCGCGCGAGCTCGGTCTCCTTGAAATTGGCCACGATCCACGCCCCGGTATCGGCGGCGATGGAAAGCAGCGTCTGTCCCGTCTGGACGAACTGGCCGGGCTCCAGGTCCTTGTGGGAGACGAGTCCGGCGATCGGCGCGGTGATCGTGGCGTACGAGCGCTGGAGCCGGGCAAAATCCAGGTCCGTCCGGCGCTGGTCGATCTGGGCGTGCGCCGAGTCCACCTGGGCTCGGCCGGAGACAATCTCGGCGGCAGCCGCCTCGGCCTGCCGGCGGGCAGCGGCGAGGCGGGCCCCGGCCTCATCCGCGGCGGCCTGGGTGTCCGAAAGCTGGCTGGCGGAGATGGCGTTGTTCTTGAAGAGATTGGCATCCCGCGCCAGGTCGGCGGCGGCCTTTTTCTGGGTGACTTCGGCCGTGACGACATTCGCCTGGGCTACCGCCTGGCCCGCCACCGCATTGGCCAGGGAGGCCTCGGCGGTCCGCGCCGCCGCCTCGGCGCTGCGCTGCGCGGCCTCGGCCGAGGCGATTTTCAGGTCGAGCTCATGGGGGTCGATGACAACCAGCGTCTGCCCGGCTGCGACCCGCTCGTTGTCCTTCACCAGCACTTGCGCCACGTAGCCGGAGACCCGCGGCAGCACCGGGCTGATATCGCCCTCGACTTGGGCGTCATCCGTTTCCTCATGGGCGCGAACGAATAGATAGTGCCGGATGCCAAAAAATGCCCCGATCGCCACGACTAGGACGAGGATGCCGATCAGGATGGGTGTCCGCGCGGAAGAGGTCTCTGCGGCATCGGAGGAGATGGAAGGTGTGCTCATTGAGGGCCGACGATAGTTAGGAAGGTTATAATTAGGTGCCTAATTACATTGGTAAAGCAAGCCGGATTTAAAACTTCGCCCTGGAAGGGGCGCCGCGCGTAGCAATCACTCATGCTCCGCTGGACCTTGCTTGGGCTTTCTCTCCTAACGGTTGCGCTCGGCCTGCTGACGACCTTCAAGGCGCCCGCCTGGATGGATTGGAGGCTGGCGCTTTTGGCGGGCGAGTTTGGCGCCTGGGTGGCGCTGGTTCCCGTGGCGATCTTCATCTTCGAAGGTTGCCGTGGGAAGAATTCGGTGGCCGGCACACTCACCCTCGCGGCCGCCGGAATTGCGGCCGCCCTCCTGCTCAAGCCCGCGGTGCAGGCTGCGCGGCTGGGCGCGGTGCTGCCAGCCGAACTGGAGGCCGCCTTCGGTCCGGCGAAACCCTCCCGGCCGCCCTTTTCGTTTGTGGAGCTTTTTGCGTCTCAGCCCAGATCCATGGCGGTGGAGACGATGACCTATTCCGGCGACCTCGCCCTCGATTTTTACCGGGCGAGCGGAAGGACGCCGGCGCCCTGCGTCATCGTCGTGCATAGCGGGGGCTGGAACAGCGGCGAACGAGGCGAACTCCCCTCCTTTGACCGCTGGCTCGCGGCCCGCGGTTATGCCGTGGCCGCCATCACCTATCGGCTCGCGCCGCAGTCGATCTGGCCGGCCCAGCGCGAGGACATCGTGGCGGCGGTGGCGTTCCTGCGGGCCCATGCCGGTCCGCTCGGCATCGATCCCACCCGGCTGGTTCTGTTTGGCCGTTCCGCCGGCGGACAGCTGGCGGAAGCCACGGCTTATGGAGTGCCCAGCCTCGCTTTGCGCGGCGTCATTGCGCTTTACGGTCCGGCCGACCTGAATTTCGCCTACACCTTTGGCAAGGAGGACGATATCCTCAACTCGCTGCAGCTCCTCCGCCAGTTTCTCGGCGGGCCGCCGTCGGCGGCCCAGCCGGCCTACGACAGCGCAAGCGCGATTCTGCACGTGACCCCGACGAGCCCTCCGACGCTGCTCATGCACGGGCAGCTGGATGTCCTGGTATGGCACCGTCAAAGCGAACGCCTCGCGCAAAGGCTGGCCGACACCGGAGTGCCCCACGTGTTCGTGTCGCTGCCCTGGGCCACGCACGCCTTCGAATTCAACGTCAACGGGCCCGGCGGCCAGCTCACCACTTTCGCGGTGGAGTGGTTTCTGGCTGCGGTGACAAAGTAAGGGGTCGGGCCGCTACTTGTTAATTTTCCGAGAAAATTAACAAGTAGCGGCCCGACCCCTTCACCCGGCGAAATCCCGCAGCGCCGCCGCGACCGCCGTCCGCCGGCGCTGGTAATAGATCGTCAGGCCGCCCTGGTAGAGGAGCGTGATGACACCGACCAGGACATAGGTCGCCTTGTAGATCATGCGGAGAAAGGCGTCCACGCTGAGTCCCGACTGGACGATGACCTGCTGCTGCGCCGCGGAGAGCAGGGGCTTCATCATCGCGATGTCGACATGCGAGAGCCGCAGCCCCACGTAGCCGAGCACCACCACCAGGAGGAGGAGTTGGCTCCCCATGAGCCAGTGCATGCCGCGTTCCGCGCCGTGCCGCAGCAGCGCCACGCCGTGCAGCTCGATGGCACCCGCGCCGGCCACCACGAGCCCGATCACAGTTCCCACCTCGTCGCGGAGCAGCGCCGAGACCAGGGCGAAGACCCCGGCGATCGTCAGGACGCCCAGGCCATCCAGCCGGGCGATGTGCATGACACGCCGCAGGGCATGGGCGGGGAGGAGGGGAGGGCGCAGTGCTGACATGATGTCTGGGAGTATGCCGAATCAGTCGACGTCTTCAACCGCGTCCGGGGCCGCGTCGGAAGGGCCGGCCTCGGCCGGAAAATGCTCGGCCAGCAGCGAACCGGCGCGCTCGATGCCGTGGACCAGGCCGTCCGTGAAATCGCCCCGCTTGAAATAGCCGGTCATGGCGGCGGCGAGTTCCCGCCAGAAGGTGTCGCCGCATTTTTCATGGACCCCCTGGTCGCCAACGACGGCGAAGGTGCGCGAGCGGGGCGCGACGAAGATGAGGACGCCGTTGCGCTGGGGCAGCTGGGCGACGCTCAGGCGCTGGAAGTGCCGCTGCGCCGCGGCGACCGGATGGCGCGCGCGGTGGCGGGCGACGAGGACCCGGATTCGGCCCGAGGTGTGGCCCTCGGCCGCGACGATCGCCGCGGTCACGCGATCGTGATCGACGTCGAGGGGGGTGGAAAAGAGCCAGCGCATCACCAGCTTCCCCCCGCGCCGCCCCCGCCGAAGCCCCCGCCTCCGCCCGAAAATCCGCCCCCGCCTCCGCCAAATCCGCCGCCGCCCCTTCCGCCGAAGCCTCCGCCTCCGCCCAGAAAGAGCCAGGGCATGCCGCCACCCCAGGCGACGCGGCGGCCGGTCCCGCGATAGACGACCTGCTGGCGGCTGCGGATGATCGAGAATCCGATGAAGAGCACGGCCAGGAGGATCAGGATGGGCAGCGGCATCTCCCCGCCGCCGCGCTGGCGGTCGCCGGCGACGCGGCCGGTGCCCTGATATTCCCCGCGGGTGGCGGCCATGATCGCGGCCACGCCGGCCTGGAGCCCGCCGGCGTAGTCGCCCTGGCGGAAGCGCGGCACGATTTCGTCATCGATGATCCGCTTGCAAAGGGCATCGGGGAGCGCCCCTTCCAGGCCGTAGCCGGTCTGGATGTAGAGCTTGTGGTCCTGGGCGAAGACGAAGAGGACCGCGCCGTTGCTGACGGCCTTCTGCCCCGCGTGCCAGGACTGGGCCACCCGAACCGTGTAGTCCTCGATCGAGGAATCCGATTGCATCTTCGGGTAGACGACGACGAGGAGCTGGTTCGAGGTCGCGCGCTCGAACTGGCGGAGCTGAGCGTCGAGGGCCTGCGCGGTCGCCGGCGGGACGACGGACGCATAGTCATTGAAGTAGGCGGTCGGCGCCGGCGGGATGACCTCGGCGGCGCGCGCGCCGGCCGACAGGCACACGGCGAGCAGCGGCAGGAGAAAGAGCCGACGCATGGAGGGACGCCGGCAGGCCCGGTCAGGGCTTCGCGCTGAAGTCGAATTGCACCTTCGGCGCCGTTTCCGCGCCGGCCGCGGCGGTGAAGTAGGGATGCACGGAGTGGCCGAACATCCCGGCGATGAGGACAGCCGGGAAGCTCTTGATGGCGGTATTGTAGGCCTGCACCGAGTCGTTGAACCGGCCGCGCTCGACCGCGATGCGGTTCTCGGTGCCCTCGAGCTGCGCCTGCAGGTCGCGGAAATTCGCCGTCGCCTTGAGGTCGGGATAGTTTTCCGAGACGACGAGGAGCCGCGAGAGCGCGCCGCCCAGCTGGCCCTGGGCCTTTTCGAACGCCGCGAGTTGGGCGGGATCCGTGGGTGCGGCGCCGGCGGGCAGCTGGACGCGGCCGACGGAGGCGCGGGCATCGGTGACCGCGGTGAGGGTCGATTTCTCGAAGTTGGCGGCGCCGGCGACCGTGTTCACCAGGTTCCCCACTAGGTCGGCCCGGCGCTGGTACACGTTCTGCACCTGGGCCCATTGGGAGTTCATGCCCTGCTGCAGGCCGACGAGATTATTGTAGGTGCCCATGGCCCAGAGGCCGAGGACGACCACGAAGGCGGCGATGGCGGCCAGGATGATGAGAAGGATTTTGCCGGCGCTCATATCTCCCGAGGGTACGCCACAGCGGCCAAGCGCGCAAGCTTCGTGAGAGTTGCCAAACGCCCCGCGACCGGTAAAGTGGCTGTGCTCTTAGAACCCCAGAACCCTATGAAAACTCCGATCTCCGCTCTTTTGGAGCGCAAAGGTCCGATAGTGCACGCCGTGACCCCGACGATGACAGTCGCCGAGGCCGTGGCCGAAATGAACCGGCATTGCGTCGGTTGCGTCGTCGTTTTGGACGGCGTCCGTTTGTGCGGCATCTTTACCGAGCGCGACGTGTTGCGGCGCGTGGTGGGGGCCAGCCTGGATCCGAAAGGCACGCGGGTCGCCGCGGTGATGACCGACCAGATCATCACGATCACTCCCGAAGTGACGGTCGAGGACGCGCTCCTGGTCTTCACCGAGAGGCGCTGCCGGCACCTGCCGGTCGTGCGCCAAGGCCGCATGATCGGACTGCTTTCCAGCGGCGATGTCTCGCGCTGGATGAGCGATGTCCACCGTTCCGAGGCAGAGCACCTCAAGAATTACATCGCCGGCGGCCTGGCCGTCTGAGCGCCCCGCGCCGCCCTATGAGGTTATCCGCTTGGCCGGCATTGGCTTTTTTTGGGATTGCCGTATGCTCTCCCATGGCAGCCAAAATCGTCTCGAAAGCGGTCGATTACGAACAGGGCGGCGCGCGGCTCGAGGGTTACCTCGTCTATGACGAGGCCCGGACCGCCCTCGGCAAACTCCCCGGGGTCCTCGTGGTGCCGGAGTGGTGGGGGCTCAACGATTATACGAAGCGCCGGGCCGACCAACTGGCGGCGCTCGGGTATGTCGCCTTCGCCGTCGACATGTACGGCAAGGGGGTGGTGACCACGGACGCGAAGAAGGCGACCGAACTCTCCGGGCCGTTTTACGGCAGCCCGCTGATGGCCGCCCGCGCCCAGGCCGCGCTCGACGAGCTCCTGGCCACCCATCTCGTGGATCCCGCGCGGATCGCCGCCATCGGCTATTGTTTTGGCGGTTCGACCGTGCAGGCGCTGGCCTACACCGGCGCTCCGCTGGCCGGCATCGTGAGCTTTCACGGGGGGCTCATCCCGGTGCCGAAGGACGCGCTGGCGAAGACCCGGGCCAAAATCCTCATTTGCCAGGGGGGCGCCGATCCGTTCGTGCCCAAGCCGGACCGCGACACCTTCATCGCGGCGATGGAGGACGGAAAATTCGACTATCAATTCATCACGTATGCCGGCGCGGTCCACGCCTTCACCAATCCCGACGCGGACAAGATGGCCCGGCTGAACGGTCTCGAGGGGAAGATCGGCTACAACGCCCCCGCCGACCGCCGCTCCTGGGCGGCGATGCAGTCATTCTTCACCGAAATCTTCGCCCGCCCGGGGTCGTGAGCGAGGCCGGTTTCACGGCGGCCTGATAGCGGCCGCTTTTCCGCCTGACCGCCACCGGCGCGCCGAAGGCGCCGCTGAGCGCGCGCGTGGTCACGGTGCGCATTTTCGGGCCGGCGGCGAAGACGGAACCGCCGCGCAGGAGCAAGGCGTGCGTGAAGGCGGGGGTGATCTCCTCGACGTGATGGGTCACGAGGACAAGCGCGGGCCCGCCGCGCCGCCGCGCCAGCGCCTCGACATAGCGCAGGAACTCCTCGCGCGCCACCGGGTCGAGGCCCGCGCAGGGCTCGTCGAGGATGAGGAGCCGCGGGCGCGCCATCAGGGCCCGGGCGATGAGCACGCGCTGGCGTTCGCCCTGCGAGAGGAAGAGCCATTCGCGCCCGGCGAGGGGCGCGCCGCCGACAAAGCTCAGCCAGCGCCGGGCTGCGGCGCGATCGGCCCGGGTGGGCCGCGCCCAGAGGTCGAGCTGCGCGAACTTTCCGCTGATCACGGTCTCGAGCGCGGGCTCGGCCGGCGGGATCGAGGCCTGAAGGGCGCTCGTCACGAGCCCGACCTGGAGGCGCAGCTCGCGCCAGTCCGACTCGCCGTAGCGCCGGCCGAGCAGGGTGAGGATGCCGGCCGTGGGCGAAAGATATCCGGTGAGCGACTTGAGGAGGGAGGTTTTCCCCGATCCGTTCGGGCCGAGGATCGCCCAATGCTCTCCGCGCCGCACGCGCCAGTTCACCTCGCGCAGGATGGTCGTGGCACCGCGCGCCACGCTCAGGCCGGAGACCTCGAGTATCGCGGACACCGCCCCAACATGCGGGAGCGCGGTGGCGGGGTCAATGGCCGCGGCGGCCGAGATTTTCATTGGCGCGGGCGCGGCTGGGTGAAGAAATGGGGCATGGCGCTGATCGATACCCACACGCATCTCGATTCCTTCGCGCGGCAGGGGGCGCTCGACGCCGTGCTGGCGCGGGCGGGGGCGGCGGGAGTCGAGGCGATGATCGCCATCGGCACCGAACCGGAGGACTGGCCGCTGCATCGCGACATCGCGCGCGCCCATCCGGGATTCGTGCATTACACGGTAGGACTGCACCCCTGCTGTGTGGAGGCGGACTGGGCGCGGGCCGTGGCGCAGTTGGAGGGATTCTGGGCTGAGGACGGCGGGGCGGAATCCGGTCCGGCGCGGGTTTCGCGGCCGGTGGCCCTCGGCGAAACGGGGCTCGACCGGTTTCACCTGCCCAAGGACGCGGACGGCGCGGCGCGCGCCTTTGCCTGGCAGAGGGAGGCCTTTGCCGCCCAGCTGGGCCTGGCGGCGCGCCTCGGCTGCCCTCTCGTGATCCATTCCCGGGAGGCGTTCGCGGAATGCGTGGCGATGATCGACGGGAGCGGCGTGGACTGGTCCAAGGTGGTCTTCCATTGCTTCAGCGAGGGCGCGCGCGAGATGGCCGAGCTCTCGCGCCGCGGCGGCCGGGCGTCCTTCACGGGCATCCTGACCTACAAGAATGCGGCCGGCGTGCGGGAGGCGGCGGCGGCCCAGGGCCTGGCGCGCTGCATGATCGAGACGGACGCGCCCTATCTCGCGCCCGCACCGCACCGGGGAAAACCGAACGAGCCGGCTTTGCTCCGCCATACGGCGGCGTATGCGGCGGAGTTATTCGGCGTCAGCTACGGCGAGCTGGCCGCGACGACGACCGCCAATGCGCGGGCGTTCTTCGGCTTAATTTAAGCCTCGTCGAACTTGCGGGTGAAGAGGAGCTCGAGCTCCGTCAGCATCTGCGCCGCGTCGTCGCCGGTGGCGATGAACTTGACGGTCGAGCCCTTGCCCGCGGCCAGCATCATGAGGCCCATGATGCTCTTGCCATTGACCTGCTCCTCGTCCTTTTCGACGAAGACCTCCGCTTTGAACTTGTTGGTGATGCGGACGATCATGGCAGCAGGCCGGGCGTGGATGCCCATCTTGTTCTGCACGATCAGCTCCTTGATGAGCTGTTCACCGGCAGGCGTGGCGTCTGTTTTGTTCATGGGGATGTCCGCAAAAAAAGGGGCCGCAAACTCCTTCAGCCCAGACCGGCTTGCAACCCAAAAACCAGCTGGCAGCATGCCAGATCATGCCTCATACGGCAATTATCGTCCCCTGCCGGCTTGAATCCACCCGCTTCCCGCGCAAGCTTTTGCATATTATCAAGGGACGGCCTTTGCTCGTTTGGGTAGCCGAGCGGATCGCTCGACAAGCCCCGGAATATCCGCTGTATCTTGCTGTAGATAATGATCTTCTGTATGACTGTGCCATCGCGGCCGGTTTCATCGCCATTAGAACTCGTGCGGACCACCCCAGCGGCACCGACCGGATCGCCGAGGCCAACCGCCAAGTCGGGGCCGAATGTGTGATCAATGTGCAGGCCGATGAGCCGCTGGTCTCGGGCGGCCAGATCCGGCTGCTGGCGGAATTGATCTCCGGACCGTCCGAAATGGCGACGCTGGCCACGCCCTTCCGCACGGCGGCGGATTTCTGCAATCCCAACCAGGTGAAGGTGGTGTGCGACCGCGATGGCCGGGCCCTGTATTTTTCGCGCTCGCCCATTCCCCACGCCCGCGAGACGCCGGGTAGGATGGACGATGCCTGGCTGCGGTCCCACCCCTGCCACAAGCACCTGGGCCTCTACGCCTACAAGGCAGCCCTGCTGCAGCGCATCGCCCAGCTGCCGGTCGGCCGCCTCGAGCAGCTCGAAAAGCTCGAACAGTTGCGGGTCCTGGAAAACGGCCACGCGATCGTCGTGGGCATTACCGACGATCCGACGATCGGGGTCGATACCCCCGAAGATGCGGTGAAGTTCGAGGCGTGGCTGGCGACGGCGTCAGTCTAGATTTTCCCGGCCTTCCGCTGCTCCACCATCCGGTAGAAATCGAGAAAGAGCGGGTCGGCGTCGTTGGGCCCGGGTGCGGCCTCGGGGTGATACTGCACGCAAAAGACCGGCAGTTCCTTGTGCCGGAGTCCCTCGACCGTCTCGTCGTTGAGATTGATCTCAGTGACCTGGGCGCCCCGGTTCTCGATGCTCTTCGGGTCGGTGGCGAAGCCGTGGTTCTGCGAGGTTATGGAGACCTTGCCGGTTTCGAGGTTCTTGACCGGCTGGTTGCCTCCGCGGTGGCCGAACTTCAGCTTGAAGGTCGTGCCGCCCAAGGCATGCGTGACCATCTGGTGACCCAGGCAGATGCCAAAGATCGGATAGTCGGGGAGGAGGGCGGTGACCGTCTTATGGATATAGGGAAGGGCGGCTGGATCTCCCGGGCCGTTGGAGAGGAAGACGGCGTCGGGGGTCTGCTCCCTTACCTGCGCGGCGTCTGCGCCGGCGGGCAGCACGACCACCTCGAAACCGTGCCGCACGAGCTTCCGGTAAATGCTGTACTTGGCGCCGTAGTCGAAGGCCGCGACCCGAAAGCGCCGCACGGGAGGGGCTGCGGCGCCGAAGGACGTGCCGGTCGGATGGTACGCTCCATTGTGATTGGCCGGATCGTCGGCCTTCCAGACGTAGGCCTTTGCGCAGGTGACGTCCTTCACATAGTCGCTGCCCGCCATGTCCGGGGCGGCGCGGGCCCGGCGCACGGCCTCCTCGTCGGCCAGGGGCCGGGTGCTGAGGCAGCATTTCATCGAACCCTGGACGCGCAGCTTTTTGGTCAGGGTCCGGGTATCGACCTCGCTGATCCCCGGGATGCCGTACTGCTTGAGATAGGCATCGAGCGAAAGCTGGGAGCGCCAGTTGCTCACCACCGGGGAAAGCTCGCGGACGACGAAGCCGCTCGCCTTCGGCGCGGCTGCCTCGGCGTCCTCCGCGTTCACGCCGTAGTTGCCGATCTGCACCGCCGTCATGGCCACGATCTGCCCGAAGTAGGATGGGTCGGTCAGGATCTCCTGGTAACCGGTCATGGAAGTGTTGAAGACGCATTCCCCGGCGATGGTGGCCTCCGCGCCGAAGGCCAGGCCGCGAAACACGCTGCCGTCTTCCAGGGCAAGGATGGCGGGCGCGTGCGACATATCCGCCCATTTCAGGAATGAAATCGGATAAAGCAAGGGGTCAGGCTGCAAAAATTGACCTCGCCGCGAGGTCAACTTTTGCAGCCTGACCCCTTTGGACGAGCAATTTGACACCCGACCCATCCTGGTAATCATTCTCGCGCACCACGATGCCCTATACTGAAGACCGCTCCGCTTGGTTTGAGGGCCAGGGACTGTGGGCGAACACCGCCGAAAGCGACTGGAAGGACTGGGTCTGGCAGCTCAAGAACCGGCTGACGACGACCGAGCAGCTGGAGCGCCACATGACGCTGACTCCGGAGGAGAAGGCCGGCTGCGACTTCGCGAACCAGAAGCTGGCCCTGGCGATCACCCCCTACTTTTTCAACCTGATCGACCGAAGCGACCCGGACTGCCCGATCCGGAAGCAGGTCATCCCGCGCGCCGGCGAGATGGTCGTCAGCGAGGAGGAGATGATCGATTCGCTCGGCGAGGACGAGCATTCGCCGGTGCCGGGCCTGGTCCACCGCTATCCGGACCGTGTTCTATTCCTGGTGACCGACCGGTGCGCCGCCTACTGCAGGTACTGCACGCGCAGCCGGCTGGTCTCCAACGCGCAGGACTACAATTTCCATCCGGAATACGAGCAGGGGCTGCGCTATATCGAGGCCCATCCGGAAATCCGCGACGTCCTGCTCTCGGGCGGAGATCCCCTTCTGCTCTCCGACAAGAAACTGGAGCACCTGCTCAGCCGCCTGCGCGCCATCCCCCACGTGGAGTTCATCCGCATCGGCTCGCGCATCCCCGTGTTCCTGCCGCAGCGGATCACCCCGGAACTCTGCGAGCTCTTCAAGAAGTACGGCCCGATCTGGATGAGCATCCACGTGAACCATCCCCGGGAATGCGCCGCGGAGCTGCGGGACGCCTGCGAGCGGCTGTCGTTTGCCGGCGTGCCGCTGGGGAACCAGAGCGTGCTCCTGCGCGGGGTCAACGACGATGCCGACGTGATGAAGGCGCTGGTGCATCGCCTGCTGCGCATGCGGGTGCGGCCCTACTACCTCTATCAGATGGATCTCATCACCGGCAGCGGCCACTTCAAGGTGGATGTCCGCAAAGGCGTCGAGATCATGCGGGCGCTGCGAGGCCACACCACCGGCTATGCGGTCCCGCAATACGTAATCGACGCCCCCGGCGGCGGCGGCAAGGTGCCGATCAACCCGGATTACGTGGAAAGCGTGGACGATGAGGAGATCGTATTCCGCAATTTCGAGGGCCGGGTCTTCCGCTATCCCCTAAAAAGCACGCCAAAGCGGACATTGCACCCCGATTTGCTTCCTTCGGAAGTAATTATCAGGCAATAATCTATAGTTTCAGTCGAGCCGCCGGCCGGTATTTTATCTTTTTTTGAGCATTGGGCGGTCGGCTGCGTCTATCCCCGTGCACCTCATTGTTCGCAAGAATGGTGGGTGTTTGTAGTTCTTACGGTTTGCTTGGTGTTAGGTCACACGGGCCGCCTCGAAAGGGGCGGCTCTTGTGTTTACGGGCTCGGAGACGGCCGCATCCCGGAGGCGGTGGCGATCTTTTCACGCAGGTGGGTCACGCGCTGCTTCGCCTCGCTGTTGCGAACGGCCATCCCGTAGGCGGCCGCTTCCCCGACGAGGAAGACCTTCCTCCGCCCGCGGGTGATCGCGGTGTAGAGGAGATTGCGCTGCAGCATCATGAAATGGGCCTTGAGGAGCGGAATGATGACGACGGGATATTCGGATCCCTGGCTCTTGTGGATGGTCACGGCAAACGCCAGCGCCACGCTGCCCAGGTCGCCGCGGTCGAATTCGTGCCGGTCGCCATCGAAATCGGCGGTGAGCGTGCCCGCGGCGGCGTCCAGCGCCGTCACGACGCCGATGTCGCCGTTGAAGAGGTTTTTGTCGTAGTTGTTGCGGAGCTGGATGATCTTGTCCCCGATCTCATAGGCCGCGCCGCCCGCTTTTAGCGCCGGCGCCGCTCCCCGGTTCCGATCCTGCCAGCGCGGGACGAAATCCGACTTGCGGCCCTTGCTCTTGAACGGGCCGAGCGCCTGCTGGAGCTGCACATTGAGGTTGCTCACGCCGGTCACGCCCTTGTGCATGGGCGCCAGCACCTGCACGTCGTTCACCGGGTGAAGGTCGGGATAATGCCGGGGCAGGAACTCGGTGCAGAGTTGGACGACCTTATGGAGGCAGTCCTCGGCGTCCCGGGCCTCGACGAAGGCGAGATCATCGGCCGGCGACACCGCGGCGACCTCGGAGACGGCCGGCGGCAGGGAGGGATCACCCGCGTTGACGGCGTGCGCCGTCCGCACGATGAGGCTTTGTCCCTCCTGGCGATAGATGAAGGCCAGGCGGGTGACGGAAGTTCCCTCCGAGCGGATCAGGTCCTTGAGCACATTGCCGGCACTGACGCTGGGCAACTGGTCCGTGTCGCCCACCAGGAGGAGGTGGGCGCGCGCCGGCACGGCCTGAAGCAGCGCGGCGGCCAGGCGGGTATCGAGCATCGAGGCCTCGTCCACGATGAGGAAGTCGGTCGCGAGGGGATGCGACTCGTCGACGGTGAAGCCGCTGGCGCCACCCTCGTATTTCAGCAGCCGGTGGATGGTGGAGGCCTCGCCGCCGGTGGTTTCGGCGAGCCGCTGCGCCGCGCGGCCGGTGGGCGCGGCGAGGTGCACGCGCACCTTCTTGGCCGCGAGGATTTCCACCAGGGCCCGGAGGCAGGTGGTCTTGCCGGTGCCGGGTCCGCCGGTGAGGATTGTAAGCTTGTGGGCGAGGGCGTGCTGGATCGCATCGCGCTGCAGGCTGTGGAAGGCGAAGCCGGCCTGCTTTTCGGCCCATTCCGCCGCGGCCGCGATCCTGATGGGCGGGAGCCCGCTCGCGGCGCCTTGCAGGCGGACGACCGACTCGGCGATCTTCCGCTCGGCCCAATCGAGCTTGGGCGATTGGATGACGGACGAGGCGGGGCCGGCGGCATGGCGCACCAGCAGGCGGGACCCGACCAGCGCCTCGACCCGGGCCGAAAGGAGCTCGTGCGAGGCGCCGAGCATTTCGGCGGCAGTGTCGATGAGCGCGGCCTGGGGGTAGGCGGTGTGGCCTTCCTCCTGCAGCGTATCGAGGGCGTAGAGCAGTCCGGCCTCCAGGCGCGGCGGAGCGTCGTTGGCGAAGCCCAGGTTGATGGCGATCCGGTCGGCGGTCTTGAAGCCGATGCCGTCGATCTCGCGCGCCACGCGGTAGGGATCCTTGAGCAGGATCTGCCGGGCTTCGTTGCCGTAGCGTTCCACCAGCTTCACGCACTGCGAGGGCGTGACGCCATAAGTCTGGAGGAAGATGTAGAGCTCGCGCTCGGTCCGCTTTTCCTCCCAGGCCTGCTTGATCGCCGTGGCGCGCTTGCGCCCGATGCCGGGAACGTCGCGCAGCCGCCCCGACTCCTCGCTCAGCACGCGGAGGGTGTCGGTCCCGAAGGCGTCCACGATCTTGTTCGCATAGACCTTGCCGATGCCGGAGACGAGGCCGCTGCCCAGGTACATCCGGATGCCATGGACGCTGGAGGGGAGCTCGCTCTTGAAGCCCGCGATCTTGAACTGCGCGCCGTGCTGCGCATGCCGGGTCCACTCCCCGGTTAGGTGCAGCGTCTCCCCGCACTCGACCCCGGGCAGCGCGCCGACGATCGTGACGGGCTCGGAGCGGGCCTTGGGATCGGCCAGTTCCGGCCGAAATTCCGCAATCGTGTAGTGATTCTCCTCGTTGAGAAAGATGATGCGCTCCACCACTCCGGTGATGGCGGCGGGAGCGGTCGGAGCGGGCATGGCGCAGAAGATAACAAAGGTCAGGGCACCGGAAGAACTATTTGCGCCGCGGCCGTTTGGGAACAAGGTGGAGCGGCTTGCCCTCCCGGCGCATTTTCCCCTCCGGCCTGCTGGTGCTCGGACTGTTCCTCGTCCGTCCCTCCCTGGCCGCGGACAGCGGCGACGAGTCGGACCTCCGCCGGCTCAACGACGACTACCTCCGGGCGTCGCTGGCCTGCGACGTGGCGCGTTTTCGCGAGCTGCTGGCTGACGATTTCTGCGGTGTCCTGGCGGACGGCCGCGTCATTTCCAAGGCGCAGTTCCTCCTGCTCGCCACCCGGCCGCCGACCCTGAAGGATTTCCAGGTGAAGGAGGTCACCGTCCGCCTCTATGGCGATGCGGCGCTGGTCAACGACCTGGCCGCCTATCGCCGGCCCGATGGCGCCGCGGCCCAGACGCGCTATGTCGATGTCTACGCGCGGCGCGGCGGGCGCTGGCAGCTGGTGTCCGTGCAGATCACGCACGTGACCGCGCCCTAGCCGATGATCGCCTCCCGGAGGCCGGCCAGATTGTCGAAAATCGCGTCGGCGCCCGCGGCGCGGAGCTCGCCGGCATTGTGGGTGCCGGTGGTGACGCACCAGGCGGGAAAACCCGCGTTGTGCCCGGTGTCGACATCGTAGGGGGAGTCGCCGATCATCAGCGCGCCGTCCGCCGGGGCGCCCAGCAGCGCGAGGATATGCGCGGTGAGTTCAGGCTGCGGTTTCAGCCAGGCGGTGTCCTGGGCGCCGACCACCGCCCCCAGGAGGGGCGAGAGGCCGAGGTGCTCGCAGATGAGCCGCGAGGAGGTTCCCAGCTTGTTGGTCAGGACCCCGAGCCTGGCTCCGCGGGCTTGCAGCGCCTCCAGCAGTTCCCGGGCCCCGGGCAGCAGGACCACGTCATCGAGCATGGTCGCATTCCAGTACGACCGGTAGATCTTCATCGCGCGGGCCAGCTCGGCCTCCCCGACAAAGCGGCGAATCGCGGTCTCCAGGCCGCCGCCCACCGCGGCCCGGACCTGCGCCAGGGTTGGGAGCGGGTGGCCGAGTTCGCGCATCGTATGCACATAGGCCCGGTGAATGGCTGCGAAGTGGTCGATCAGCGTGCCGTCGAGATCGAGCAGGAACGTCTGGCGGTTTTTTGACATCCAAGGACCAACATCCAGGGCCGGTTCGTTGATGTCCATCATCGACTTGCCCGCTCCACCTCCACCCTCCAGCCTGCCAGGCCTTCTCCCATGTCTTCCGCCCCTGAGCCCTCGGCCGCGCGCATCGATGTGCGGACAGCCGCGGGCGGAATGGACGTGGCTTTGGCGGGCGACTGGCAGATCGCGGCGGCGCGGCCGTCCTGGAGCGCGGCTGTCGGCGCGGATCGGCCGGCGCGCGTGCGGCTGGCGATGGACGGAGTGGGATCCTGGGATAGTTCCCTGCTCCTCTTCGTCGCCGAGGCCCAGGCCTGGTGCCGGTCCCGTGGCATCGGCTGCGACATCGCGGCGCTGCCGGAGAAAACGCGCGCGCTGCTGGCGCAGCTGGAGGCCGCGTCCATACCCGGGACGGCGCCCCCACCCCACCAGGAGAATTTTCTCGTCACCGTGGGGATCGCGGCGCGGGACGTCGCGGCCAAAGGGAACGCTATCGTCCAGTTCGTCGGCGAATGCACCCTCGGCCTCGTCCAGCTGGCGCTCCGCCCGCGCAAGTTCCGCTGGCGCGACTGCATCGAGCAGATGCAGCAGTGCGGGGCGATGGCGCTCCCGATCGTCAGCCTGATCAGCGTCTTGGTCGGGCTGACCCTGGCCTATCAGGCGGCGGTGGAGCTGCGGCAGTTCGGGGCCGACATTTATGTGGCGGACCTCGTGGGCCTGTCGATCGTGCGCGAGATGGGGCCAATGATGACGGCGGTGATCGTGGCCGGCCGCACCGGCGCCGCCTTTGCGGCGACCCTCGGCAACATGCGGGCCAACGAGGAGATCGACGCCCTGGAAACCCTGGGGATCTCCCCGGTGGCCTTCCTCGTGCTGCCCCGGCTGGTGGCGCTCGGCCTGATGATGCCGCTCCTGGCGCTCTACGCCAATGCCGTCGGCATCATCGGCGGCATGATCGTCGGGAAGGGCGTCCTGCAGATTCCTCCGTCGGCCTATTGGATCGAGACGCAAAGCATCGTCGACCTGCACGACGTCACCACGGGACTCGTCAAGGCGACCGCCTTTGGCCTCCTGGTCGGCTTCGCGGGCTGTCTCTGCGGCCTGCGGGCCGCCCCGAGCGCCGCGGGCGTCGGCCGCGCCACGACCTCCGCCGTGGTCACCGCCCTCCTGCTCATCATCGTCGCGGACGCCCTGTTCGCGGTGATCTTCAACCTCCTGCGGATATGAGCGCCGGCCCAGCGAGCCCTGCGGAAGTGCCGGCGATCGAGGTGCGGGACCTCACGTGCGCCTACGACGATCACGTGGTGCTGAAGGACGTCACCTTCAGCGTCCGGCGGGGGGAAATATTCTTCATCATCGGAGGCTCGGGCTGCGGCAAGACGACCCTGCTGCGGCACCTGGTCGGCCTGATGGCGCCCGTGCAAGGCTCGGTGAATTTCCTTGGGCAACCCTTCACCGGGGCCGACGACGCGCAGCGGCGCGAGCAGCTGAGGACTTTTGGGATGCTCTTCCAGGGCGGGGCGCTCTGGAGCTCGCTCACGCTGAGGGAGAACGTGGCCCTGCCGCTCGAGGAGCTTACGGAGCTGCCGCCGGCGGAGATCGCCACACTCGCGGCCTTTCGCCTCGCGCAGGTCGGCCTGGCCGGCTTCGAGGGCTATTATCCGTCGGAGATCAGCGGCGGCATGCGGAAGCGCGCGGGCCTGGCGCGGGCCCTGGCGCTGGATCCGGCGATCGTCTTCTTCGACGAGCCCTCCGCGGGGCTCGATCCGGTGACCGCGCGGCACATCGACGACCTGGTGCGCCAGGTCCGGGACACCTTCGGCACAACCATCGTCATCGTCTCCCACGAGCTGAGGTCGATCTACGGGCTGGCGGACCGGCTGATCATGCTCGACCGGGACGCGCTGGGCATCGTGGCGGAGGGCCGGCCGGCCGAACTGGCGGCGGCGAGCCCCGATCCCCGCGTGCGCGAATTTCTCGCCCTTTCTCCTGTCCATGGAACCTGATCCCGGAATAGCTTTCTCGTCTTCTTCCCCGTGAAAACCAAGGTCAGTCCCGCCGTCGTCGGCGCCTTTGTGCTGGGCGCCCTCGCGCTCGCCCTGGTGGCGCTGATTTCGTTCGGCGGCGTCAACTTCTTCGCGCACCCCGAGCGCTTCGTCGTCTATTTCCACGAGCCGACGCACGGCCTCGACGCGGGGTCGCTGGTGAACCTGAGCGGCGTGCGGGTCGGCCGCGTGGTGGACTTGAATGTCCACTACGACGCGACGACCGGCGACTCCTTCGTCGCGGTGGTCTGCGAATTGAACAAGAACAAGATTCGCGACGCGCTGGGCGAGCCCTTCGACGTCACGGTTCCCGGCCGGCTGAAACAGCTCGTCGACCGGGGGCTGCGCGCGCAGCTCAACGTGATCAGCCTCGCCACGGGCGTCCTCTACGTTGAGCTCGATTTTCTCGATCCGAAGGTCCATCCGCCCGGAGAGCCGGGGCCGGCCTCTCCGTACACGATCGTCCCGTCGGTCCAGTCGACCACCTCGCAGTTCCAGGCCAGCGCGGAGGAGATTCTCTCCAAGGTGGGTCAGGTTGATTTTGCCGGTTTGAGCACCGAGCTCAAGGCCCTGCTGGTCGACGCGCGCCGGCAGCTCGACGGCCTCGATCTCAAGGGGGCGGTGGCGCAGTGGAAGAGCACGGGCGCCTCGGTGCAGGCGCTGGCGCAGTCGGTCGACATCGGCCGCGCCCTCCAGGATGCGGAAGCGACCATGGCCGACCTGCGGCGGACGCTGCAGAAGCTCGACACCCAGGTGGATGCCAACGGTCAGAATCTGCAGGCGGCGCTCGGCCAGGTGCAGGCCACGCTCCGGGAGTTTGACGCCACGGCGGTCACCGTGCGCCACTTCGTCGCCGCCCAGCAGAATCTCGGCGATGGCGCGAACCAGGCGCTGGCCAAGCTCGCCGACGCGGCCGACGCGGTGCAGCGGCTGGCGGATTTTCTCGAACGCAATCCCAATGCGCTGCTGACCGGCAAGAAACCGGCGCCCTTGCCCTAACCCTCGATTCCCCATGATCCGCTTCCTTTCGCTGTTGGCTCTCTGCGTGGCCCTGACTGGATGCAGTGGACTGATTCCGCCGCCGCAGACGGACCCGACCCGCTATTATGTCCTGGCCGGACCGCCCCCGGTCCCCGCCGCGGCTGGCGGACAGCTGCGCGTCGGGCTTCGGGCGGTCGAACTCGCGGCCTACCTCAAAAGCCCCGATATGATCGTGCGGCGGGGGGCGAACGAGCTCGTCCTCCAGGACTACGCCCGCTGGGGCGAACCGCTCGATGCCGGCATCGCCCGGATCCTGCGGGAACGCCTGGGGGCGGCCCCCGGCGTGGGTCGGGTCTATGCGCAGCCCTTTCCCCTCGATCAGACCCGGGATTGCGACGTGGCCGTGACGATCCTGCGCTGCGAAGGCGGCACCGGCCCGGGCGGGGCGCGATTCGCCGCCACGATCGACATCACCAGCGCGGGCGACGGGCGGCTGCTCGCCCGCCGGACATTTGTCGCTCCCGAGGCGGCTTGGGACGGAAGGAACTTCGCGCGCCTGGCCGGGCTCCTCAGCGCCGACGTCGACGCCCTCGGGCAGGAAATCGTGGCGGCGCTGCCGCCAGCCTCGCCAAGGTAGGTCGGGTTGTCCCCAACCCGACGGCGGCGTCTACGCCTGAAGTCTGCCCGGCGCTTTGGGACAAAGCGCCCTACCTAGGCTATTGCAGGATCCGGCCGATGCGTTCCAGCGCCTCGACGACCTTTTCGCGCGCATTGAACGCACTGATGCGCACATGCCCCTCGCCGCACCGGCCGAATCCGGCGCCGGGCGTGCAGACCACCTGGGCGCGCTCGAGCAGCAGGTCGAAGAACTCCCAGGAGTCGCGGCCGGTGTTGACCCAGATGTAGGGTGCGTTGTCGCCGCCCACGCACTTGAGGCCGAGCCGGCCCATCGCCTCGCGGATGAGCCGGGCGTTGCCGAGGTAGAAATCGGTCATGGCCCGCGTCTGCTGCGCGCCCGCCTCCGTGTAGATGGCGGCAGCGGCCTTCTGCACGGGATAGGCGGTGCCATTGAACTTCGTCGTCTGCCGTCGATTCCAAAGCGCATGGAGCGGCTGCGGATGGCCCGCGCGGTCCCAGGCCACCAGGGACTTGGGCACGACGGTGTAGGCGCAACGCAGGCCGGTGAAGCCGGCGGTCTTGGAGCAGCTGCGGAATTCTATGGCGACGTCGCGGGCCCCCTCGATCTCGTAGATGCTGTGGGGGATCGCCGGATCGCGGATGTAGGCCTCGTAGGCCGAGTCAAAGAGCAGGATCGCCCGGTGCTGCTTCGCGTAGGCGACCCAGGCGGCGAGCTGGGCCCGGGTGGCGACGGCCCCCGTCGGGTTGTTGGGGAAGCAGAGATAGACCAGATCCGCCGCGGCGGCGGGCACCGCCGGCACGTAGCCGTTGGCGGGAGTGCTCTCCAGGTAGGTCACGCCCTCGTAGCGCCCGTCCGTATTGGGGCCGGTCCGGCCGGCCATGACATTGGTGTCGATATAGACGGGATACACCGGGTCGGGGATGGCGACCCTGATGTCGGTCGCGAAGATCTCCTGGATATTGGCGCAGTCGCACTTCGCCCCGTCCGAAATGAAGATCTCATCGGGCTCCACCCGGCAGCCGCGCGCGGCGTAGTCGTGCCGGGCGACGGCCTCGCGCAGGAAGGCATAGCCTTGCTCGGGCCCATAGCCCTTGAAGGTGGCGCGGTGCGCCATCTCCTCGCTCGCGGCGTGCAGCGCCTCAATGCAGACCGGCGGCAGGGGTTCGGTGACGTCGCCGATTCCAAGGCGGATGACCGGCTGGTCCGGATGCGCGGCGACATAGGCGCTCACGCGCCGGGCGATGTCGGCGAACAGGTACGAAGCCTTGAGCTTGGTGTAGTTTTCGTTGATCCGGATCATGCGGGGAGGG
>Ga0302325_10002656_pt1 | contig 43060 bp, 36 predicted proteins | sample Palsa_T0_2_FD_201948 | JGI IMG/M metagenome (GOLD analysis project Ga0302325, IMG submission 201948) | Peat permafrost microbial communities from Stordalen Mire near Abisko, Sweden - Palsa_T0_2 | ecosystem: Environmental > Terrestrial > Soil > Palsa > Peat permafrost | place: Sweden: Abisko... | reverse complement strand
TCGCGGCCGGCGCGGCCGGGATTCCGGCATTCGACGGGGTGTGCGTCGATCTGCGCAGCGACGAGGCCGTCATCCGCGAGGCGGCGCGCGCCTGCCGTGACGGCTTCATGGGCAAGCTTGCCATCCAACCCGCGCAGGTCGGGCCGATCAATGCCGCCTTCAGCCCACGCCCTGAGGATATTGCGCGTGCGCAGGCGGTCATCGCCGCGTTCGCCGCGGCGCCGGAGGCTGGCGTGCTCAGTCTCGATGGCCAGATGCTCGACCGGCCCCATCTCATCCGGGCACAGCGCATCCTTGAGCGCGCGGCGCATGCGCACGGTGCGCCGTGAAGCTCAGAATGAAGGGCGATTCGCTGCGCCTGCGTCTGACGCGCGGGGAGGTGCAGCAGCTCGCGCAAACCGGCCGCGTCGAGGAGCGCGTGCACTTCGGCGCACACGGCGCGCTCATCTATCGGCTGCAGCGCGCGCCGGCCGCGGCCGCGATCGGCGCGACATTCGCTGACGGCGTTATTGAGATCCAGGTGCCCGACGCAACCGCCCGCGAATGGTGCGACAGCGAGCTCGTCACGCTCGACGCCGTGCAGCGTGAGGCTGCGGTCGATCTGCGCATCATCGTCGAGAAGGACTTCGCCTGTCTCGCGCCGCGCACTGACGAGGACGAATCCGACAACTTTCGGCATCCCAATGACAGGAGTCAGAAAGCTTGATTGAATTTGATTTCCAGCTGGGAGAGAGCGTCGATCTTCTGCGCAAGACCGTGCGCGAGTTCTCATCCGAGCTCATCGCCCCGCGCGCCGCCGAGATCGACACCTCGAATGTCTTTCCGCGCGACCTGTGGCCGGAGCTCGGTGCGCTCGGTCTCCTCGGCATCACCGTCGAGCCGGAGTTTGGCGGCAGTGGCTTGGGCTACCTTGAGCACGTCGTCGCGATGGAGGAGATCAGCCGCGCGAGTGCCTCCGTGGGACTGTCGTACGGCGCGCACTCCAATCTGTGCGTGAATCAGCTGCGCCGCTGGGGCACGGCGGAGCAGAAGAGCCGCTACCTGCCGCGCCTCTTGAGCGGCGAGCACGTTGGGGCACTTGCGATGAGCGAGCCGGAGGCGGGCTCCGACGTCGTGGGCATGCGTCTCGCCGCATCCTTGTGCGGCGATCATTACCTTCTCGACGGCCGCAAGATGTGGATCACCAACGGGCCGTCGGCGGATCTCATCATCGTCTATGCGAAGAGTGACGCGCAGTCGGGCACGCCGGGGATCACGGCATTCCTCGTGGAGAAGGGCTTCGCGGGCTTCAGCACGGCGCAGAAGCTCGACAAGCTCGGGATGCGCGGCTCGGATACCTGTGAGCTCGTGTTCGATGAGTGCCGCGTGCCGCTCGAAAACGTGCTGCATCAGGCAGGTCGCGGCGTGCAGGTGCTGATGAGTGGACTTGACTACGAGCGGGTCGTGCTCGCCGGGGGACCTCTTGGCATCATGCAGGCGTGTTTGGATGTGGTACTGCCCTACGTGCGCGAGAGGAAGCAGTTCGGAGTGCCGATCGGCAGCTTCCAGCTGATCCAGTCGAAGCTTGCGGATCTCTACACCGCGCTCAATGCCTCGCGTGCCTACGTTTACAGCGTCGCGCGCTCCTGCGATGCCGGCCGCACGACGCGCTTTGATGCCGCCGGCTGCATTCTCTTCGCCAGCGAAAATGCGACCCGCTGTGCGCTCGACACCATCCAGGCCTTGGGTGGCAACGGCTACATCAACGACTATCCCGCCGGGCGGCTGCTGCGCGATGCCAAGCTCTATGAAATCGGCGCCGGCACCAACGAAATCCGCCGCATGCTGATCGGACGCGAGCTCTTTCAGGAAGAGCTCTGAGCGCGCAGCGGCGGCCCATGTTCAAGTCGCTACTGATCGCCAACCGCGGCGAGATCGCCTGCCGCATCACCCGCACGGCGCAGCGGCTCGGCATGCGCGTCATCGCGGTCTACTCCGACGCCGATGCACACGCGCTGCATACGCGCCTCGCCGACGCAGCCGTGCGCATCGGTCCCGCCGACGCTGCCGCAAGCTACCTCAATATTGCGGCCCTGATCCAGGCGGCACAGGCTTTCTCTGCCGAGGCGCTGCATCCGGGCTACGGGTTTCTCGCCGAGAGCGCCGAGTTCGCAGAAGCCTGCACCGCGGCCGGCATCATCTTCGTCGGCCCGTCTGCAACTGCCATCCGCGTGATGGGCATGAAGGATGAGGCGAAGAAACTGATGCAGGTCGCAGGCGTGCCGGTTGTCCCGGGCTACTTTGGGATAGAGCAGGCGGAGGCGCGGCTCGCGCAGGAGGCGCAGGCCGTGGGATTTCCGCTCCTCATCAAGGCGGTGGCGGGCGGCGGCGGCAAGGGCATGCGCATCGTGCGCCACGCGGCGGAGCTGCCGGCGGCGCTCGCCGCGGCGCGCGGCGAGGCGGAGCGCGCCTTCGGCGATGCGCGGGTGATGCTCGAGAGATTCATCGAGCGCGCACGCCACGTCGAAGTTCAGGTCATCGCCGACGCTCACGGCCATTGCCTGCATCTCCTCGAGCGCGACTGCTCGCTGCAGCGTCGCCATCAAAAAGTCATCGAAGAAGCCCCGGCGCCTGGTATTTCGCAGGCCTTGCGCGCGCGGCTGCACTCCTATGCGGTGGCCGGCGCGCGCGCCGTCGGCTATGAGAATGCGGGCACGATGGAGTTCGTGGTCGACGGCGAGGAATGCTTCTTTCTGGAGATGAATACGCGTCTGCAGGTGGAACACCCGGTCACGGAGATGATTCTCGGCATCGACCTCGTCGAGTGGCAATTGCGCATTGCCAGCGGCGAGTCGCTGCCGTGGACCCAAGACGAGGTACGTGCCAGCGGACATGCGTTCGAGGCGCGGGTATATGCGGAGGATCCGCGCCGCGGCTTTCTGCCGACGAGCGGCAAATTGAGCGCACTCATCTGGCCGGCGCCGGGTGCGCACCTGCGCATCGATGCCGGGGTTGCGCCCGGTGACAGCGTCGGTACCCACTACGATGCGCTTCTCGCCAAGCTCATTGTTGGCGCACACGACCGCGACGCCGCGTTGGCCGCGCTCGAGCGCGCACTTGCCGCGTGCCGCATTGATGGCGTGACGACCAACCTGCCGGCACTCCTCGCGCTCGCGGCGGATCCGGAGGTGCGCGCGGGGCGCCTCTTCACGCGCCTGATCGATGAGCGCGGCGACTCGCTGCTGCCAGACAGCGCCGTGCAGGCGCGCCGCGCCGCAGTGCTCGCCGCGCTTGCGCTCCTCGCACCGCCCGCGCAGCCACCGCGCTCGCCATGGACCTGCGGGGATTCCTGGGCGTTGAACGGGGCGGGGTACGGACTCATTCGCCTGCAGGCGCCAGGGGCAGCGGCCCACGTCCTGCGCGCCACGCGGCATGGGCAGCGCTGGCAGATCGAACTCGATGGAACGCCAATCGGTGTCGAGGATTTCGCAGTGATGGCGCGCGGCGCTGGACACCTCGATGCGCGGGCGCGCGTGGCTGACAGGCTCGTCCAGTGGTCGGCACGCATTGACGGCGCGCGCGTCGCGGTCTGGCTCGACGCCGAGTGGCACCGGTTCGAGCGCGTGAGCGCGGTCGCCGATGCGCTTGCGGCCGCGGCCGACGGGACGGTACGCGCGCCCATGCCGGGCGTGATTCTGGCGGTGCGGGTTGCCGAGCGCGAGCGGGTGACGCGCGGCCAGGCGCTCGTCGTCATGGAAGCGATGAAGATGGAGCACACGCTGAGCGCCGCCGCCGCCGGCGTCGTCACCGAGCTGCGCGCGCGCGCCGGACAGCGTGTGCGCGACGGGGACGCGCTTCTCAAGGTCAGCGCCGCGGATTGAGGCGGCGCGTCGGGTTGCGTGCGCCCGGGCGCGTCAGTACAGTCGCAGCGCCTTTCTTCGGTAAAACCTCTATTCGATGGCCAGCTCGGATCGTTGGATCGTCCACAAGTTCGGAGGATCGAGCGTCGCGGATGCGGATTGCTTCACGCGCGTCGCCACTCTTCTTGAATCCCTGTCGCCGGGCCCGCTGGCAGTGGTGCTGTCCGCTTGTCGGGGCGTTACGGATGCGCTCCTTGGCCTCATCAGCCTCGCCGAGCAGCAGGATGACGCCTTTGCTGGCGAGCTAGCACGGCTGCGGGAACGGCACGCGCAGATTGCCGACCAGCTGCTCGCGACGACATCCGCGCGCGCCTACCTCGCAGGCTTCGACCGCGATTGCCAGGATGTTGAGGGGATCCTGCGCACCGTGAAACTCACCCGCAGCGCCGCGCGCGAGGTGAGCGATCTCATCGCGGGCTACGGGGAGATCTGGTCGACGCAGCTCTTCTACAGATACTTCGAGGAGCGCGCGCTGCGCGCGGGTGGCGTGCAGTGGGTCGACGCACGGCGCGTGGTGTTGGTCGAGTGGGAGTCGCTCGGGCCGGCAGTGCAGTGGTCGCACTCGCACGCGAACATGGCTGAGGTCGTTGCGCCCGGCTTCACCGGCACGCTCATCATCACCGGCTTCATCGCAAGCAAGGCGCGCGGTGTGCAGACCACGCTCGGGCGCAATGGCAGCGATTTCTCCGCCTCCATTTTTGGCGCGCTCCTGGATGCGCGCGAGATCCATATCTGGACGGACGTCGATGGCGTTCTGTCGGCCGATCCGCGCCGCGTGCCCGATGCAACCGTCATTGATTCGCTCTCCTACAACGAGGCGATGGAGTTGGCGTATTTCGGCGCCAAGGTCATTCACCCGCAGACCATGGCGCCCGCCGTCGGCGGCGCCATTCCAATTTGGATCCGCAATACCTTCGCGCCGGAAAAACAGGGAACTCTCATCTGCGCGCAGCCGCAGTCGCTCTTGCCGGTGAAGGGCATTACCAGCATCGAGCACATGGCGCTCGTCAATCTCGAAGGTGCCGGCATGATCGGAGTGCCGGGCACCGCACACCGGCTCTTCGGGGCACTGCGCGAGGAAGGCATCTCGGTCATTCTCATCTCGCAGGGAAGCTCCGAGCATTCGATCTGTTGCGCGATCCCGCAGGAGCAGGCCGCGCGCGCGGCCACGGTGCTGCGCGCGGCCTTCGAGCGCGAGCTGCAGGAAGGCCAGATCCAAAGCATCGACATGGATCTGGAGCTTGCGATCCTCGCGGTGGTCGGCGACGGCATGGCCGGCCGTCCAGGCATCGCCGCCAAGGTCTTCAATGCCCTCGGCACCGCCGGCGTCAACGTGCGGGCGATCGCGCAGGGCGCCTCGGAGCGCAATATTTCCGTGGTCATCGAAGGTCGCCAGGCGACGCGCGCGCTGCGCGCCGTGCACGCAGGGCTTTATCTGTCGCCGCACACGCTCTCGATCGGCGTCATCGGCCCCGGCGCCGTGGGCGGCATGCTTCTTGATCAGCTGGCATCCCAAAGTGTGCGACTGCGCCAGGAATTCAATCTCGATCTGCGCATCCGCGGCATTCTCGGCTCGCGTCACATGGCGCTCGCGCCGACCGGCATCGATCTGGGAGCATGGCGCGCGGCGCTCAAAGAGCAGCCGCTGGCGCCGGATATCGCTCGTTTCGTCGAGCACGTGCATGCGGATTACCTGCCGCATACCGTCTTCATTGACTGCACCGCGAGCGAGGCGGTCGCGCGCCACTATCCGGACTGGTTCAAACGCGGTATCCACGTCGTGACTCCGAACAAGAAGGCCAACAGCGCCGACTGGGAGTTCTATCAGAGCTTGCGCGAGGCGCGCCGGCTGAGCCGCACACACTATCTCTACGAGGCGACCGTCGGTGCGGGGCTGCCCGTCATTCAAACTCTGCGCGATCTGCGCGAGACGGGCGATGATGTGCTGAGCATCGAGGGCATCTTCTCCGGCACGCTCGCTTATCTCTTCAACGTGTACGACGGGAGCACGGCCTTCTCGGAAATTGTGCGCACGGCGCGTCAGCGCGGCTACACGGAGCCCGATCCGCGCGATGACCTCTCGGGCCTCGACGTCGCCCGCAAGCTCATCATCCTTGGCCGCGAGATGGGATTGCCGCTGGAAATGAGCGACGTGAAAGTCGAGAGCCTGGTGCCCGCGGGTCTCGAGAGCGCCTCGGCGGATGAGTTCATGAGCGAGCTGCCGCGTTACGATGAGGCGATGCGCGCGCGCCTGGCCGCGGCGCACGCGCGCGGCAAAGTGATGCGCTACGTCGGCAAGGTCACCGGCGACGGCCAGGCACGCGTCGGCGTCGCCGAACTCGACGCGCAGCATGCGTTCGCAAATATTGCTCTGACCGACAATGTCGTACGCTTTGCTACGCGCCGCTACTGCGACAATCCCCTTATTGTGCAGGGGCCGGGCGCGGGCCCGGCCGTAACCGCAGGCGGCGTGTTCGCCGACCTGCTGCGCCTGGCGGCTTACCTCGGGGCGCGACTTTGAACCGCAGCGCGGGCGCCACCGCCCGGGCGACCGCCTTTGCGCCCGCCTCCGTCGGCAATGTGGCCATCGGCTTTGATATCCTCGGATTTGCCGTCGACGCCCTCGGGGATCGCGTCACGGCCGAGCGGCGCACCGCGCCGGGCGTCGTCATTCGCGGCGTGAGCGGCGTGGCCGGCGAACTGCCGCGTGACCCCACGCGCAACACTGCCGGCCGCGCGGTGCTCGCGCTCGCGGAAGGTTTGCACCTCGGCTTCGGCTTTGAGATTCAGATCGACAAGGGCATAGCGCTCGGCTCGGGCCTGGGCGGCTCGGCGGCATCCGCCGTCGCCGCGGTCGTGGCCGCAAATGCGCTCCTGGATGCGCCCTGCAGCCGTCTTGAGCTGCTGAAGTTTGCGATGCAGGGTGAGAAGGTCGCGAGCGGCTCGTTGCACGTGGACAATATTGCCGCTTCTCTCTTCGGCGGCCTGGTGCTCACCGTCGGCATCGATCATCCGCGAGTCAAACAGATCCCGGTCCCCGCGGGCGTGCGCGCAATTATTGTGCACCCGCACATGTTCCTCTCGACCCACGAGGCACGTGCCCTTCTGAAGGGCAGTGTGGAGCTGTCGGACTTTGTCTGGCAGACGGCCAATCTTGCCGGGTTCATTTCCGGCTGCTACACGGACGACCTCGACATGATCCGCGCGTCATTCGAGGATGTGGTGATTGAGAAGCAGCGCCAGGCGCTGATTCCGGGATTTGCGCACGTGCGCCGCGCTGCGCTCGACGCGGGCGCTCTGGGCTGCTCAATATCCGGGGCGGGACCGGCGCTCTTTGCCTGGGCCCAGGCGGAGCACGCCGAGAGCGTGCTCGCGGCCATGCAGGCGCCGCTCGAACGGCTCTCGATCGGCAGTGATGCCTGGGTGATCGACGTCGACTCGCCCGGCGCACGGGTCATCGCCTGAACGCCATGCGTTTTGCGAGCACGCGCGACGCGGCGGAGGCGGTGAGTTTCAGCGCCGCCGTGCAAGCCGGGCTTGCGCCCGACGGGGGACTTTACGTTCCGACAAGCTGGCCCACGATGCCGGCGGCCGCGCCATCGCAGGATCTGGAGCTGGCAGCGCTCGCCGCGCGCGTGCTTGCGCCGTTCCTGGCAGGGGATCCGCTTGAGGGGGAGCTTCCAGCCATCGCCCGTGAGGCTTTCAACTTTGCAGCGCCGCTCGTTACGCTCGACGCGGCTGCACGGCTGTATCTGCTCGAGCTCTTTCACGGTCCGACGGCGGCGTTCAAGGATTTCGGTGCGCGCTTCCTCGCCGCCTCGCTTGCACGCCTGCCGCGCAGCGGCGGCCGGCCGCTCAACCTCCTGGTGGCAACCTCCGGCGACACCGGCGGCGCGGTGGCGGCGGCTTTCCACGAGCGTCCCGGCATGCAGGTCACGGTGCTTTTTCCCAAGGGGCTCGTGTCACCGACCCAGGAGCGCCAACTCACCTGCTGGGGCGGCAATGTCGCCTCGTTCGCCGTGCGCGGCCGCTTCGATGACTGTCAGCGGCTCGTAAAGCAGGCCCTGCAGGCGCCGGACCTGCGCGCGCGCTTCGATCTTTCCTCGGCCAATAGCATCAATCTGGGCAGGCTCCTGCCGCAGATGATTTACTACGCCGCGGCGAGTCTCGCGCTCTATAGCGAGCACGGTGAGCGCGCCTCCTTCATCATACCGAGCGGCAACCTCGGTAATGCAGTGGCGTGTATCTGGGGACGCAGGCTCGGACTTCCGATCGGCGACATCGTGCTTGCGCACAACGCCAACCGCACTGTCCCGGACTACCTGCAAAGCGGACAATGGCAGCCACGAGCGAGCATCGCCACCCTCGCATCGGCTATGGATGTCGGCAATCCAAGTAATATGGAGCGCGTGCGCAACCTCTTTCCGGGAATGTCCGAGCTTGTGCACGCAGTCAGCGCGGACAGCGTCGACGATACGGCGATCAGCGGGCGCATCCGTGCCGCCTTCCATGATTGGGGCAGGAGCCTGTGCCCACACACGGCGGTAGCGGCCGAGGTCTATGCCCGGCTGCCCGCGCCGCGCCGCCGTGCGTCGCCTTGGGTTATCGTGGCGACTGCGCATGCGGCCAAGTTCAGAGAAATCGTCGAACCGCTCACGGGCGAGGCAGTGAGCGTTCCGGAATCGCTCATGAGACTATTCGCGCGTCCAACTGCCTACACTGAAATTCCGGCTAACCTCGAGGGGCTGCGCGCCGCGCTCAACCTATGAATGAACCCATGGCAACATTGAGTAGGCTGCCGCCGGCGACGTGGTTTCTGGTCGCCGCGGCCGTTGTGTTGGGCTGGGGCCTGTCCTGGGCCTGGCGCTGGTACCGGCGCCGGCGCGCGCAGAAGGCGCTCGTCGCGGCCGTGACCGCGGCGGCCTCGGACTACGTGCGTGACGTGCTGGTGCCGGATGGCATGGGCGGCTACTTCCACGTGGATTTCATCCTGCTGACCCCGCGCGGCATCCTCGTGATCGATCTGCGCGACGTGCGCGGTAACATCTTCGGCGGCGATCAAATGACGGAGTGGACCGTCATGGATGGTCCGCAGCGCTTTACGTTCACGAATCCGCAGGGCGCGCTCTATGACCGGATCGCCGCGGTGCGGGCCGTGGCGGGCGATGCGCCGACCGAGGGCCGCATCGTATTCACCAAGCGCGGCAAGTTTCCCAAGGGATTGCCGAAGTGGACGCTCATGGTCGATACGCTGCGCACGGAGTTCCCATCGGCCGACGCGCTTTTGCTCGCAAGCGCCGAACGCTTCGACATGCCGTGGCAGCGTCTAAAGAGTTCGGTGTTGCCGAGCTCCATCAACCAGATACGCGCGAGCGCTGCCCGTCCTGCCCTTTGAGGCTGCTGGAGCTCAGACGCTATTCGTGCGCGGGCCCGCAAAGAGCCAGATGATGAAGCCCAATACGGGCAGCAGGATTACGAGCACCGTCCACAGTACCTTGCGGTCAGTCGCAGCGCCGCTTTGAATAATGTTGACGATCGCCCAGATATCGGCGATCAGAACCAAAATGCCAAAGAGACCGTTATAACCATAGTACATATGTGGCCCTCAGGCGCAGATGGCGCGCGAGTGCGCCGGTGACCACCATTCTAGCAGTGCAGGAGCTCGGGCGATGACACAGCCGAACCCGGCGGCCGCTCCATCGGCCGCAGCCGCAGGATCGCTCAGCATCGGCACAGATCTTAAGGTGCATCGGCTGGGATTCGGCGCAATGCGGCTTACCGGGCCCGGGGTATGGGGCGCGCCGGCGGATCGTCCGGCGGCGATCCGGATCCTGCAACGTGCGCTCGAGCTCGGGGTGAACTTCATAGATACCGCCGACTCCTACGGGCCCGGCACGAGCGAGGAGATCATCGCCGAGGCTTTGTATCCGTATCCGCCCGGGCTCGTGATTGCCACCAAGGGCGGCCTTACGCGCGCGGGCCCCGGCAATTGGGGGCGTGATGCGCATCCTGCCCATCTGCGCGCCGCATGCGAGGGCAGTCTCAAGCGTCTGCGGCTCGCACGTATTGACCTATATCAGCTGCATGCGCTTGACCCGCGCGTGCCGCTCGAAGACTCGCTCGGAGAGCTTGCACGCCTGCGGGCGCAGGGCAAGATCCGCCACATCGGCGTGTCAAATGTCAGCGCGCGGGAACTCGCGCAAGCACAGCGCATCGTGACCGTGGTTTCGGTGCAGAACCGCTACAACCTCGCGGATCGCGACTCGGAGGAAGTGCTGAAAAATTGCGAGCGCGCCGGGATCGCCTTCATTCCCTGGTTTCCACTCGGGGCGGGTCGCGATGCCGCGAATGCGCAGCGCGCGATTGCATGGCTCCTCGCACGTTCGCCAGTGATGCTGCCGATTCCGGGCACCTCATCGGTTGCGCATCTTGAGGAGAACGTGGCCGCTGCGAGCCTGCGCCTGAGCGCCCGGGAAATGCAGGCCATGACGTAAGGGGAGCGGGCTGCGGGCTCTCCTAGGTCTGCGCAGCGAAGTCGGCGAGCACCAGTGCAACGCACGCCGTCAGACGGCGCGCATAGTCGATGTGCAGGAACTCGTTCGGCCCGTGCGCATTGGCGTGCGGCCCGAGCACACCGGTCACGAAAAACTGCGTCTCGGGAAAGCGCTCTCCCAGCATTCCCATGAAGGGAATCGTCCCGCCGGAGCCGACGTGCACGGCGTCGGCCGCGAAGATCTGCGCGGAGGCGCGGCTCATCGAGCGCTCGAGCCACGCGGCGAGCGGCGGCGCATTCCAGCCGGCGGTTGCCCCTTCGCTCTCAAAGCTGACCTGCGCCCCATAGGGCGGGTCGCGCTCGAGTGTTGCTCGCAGTGCCACCTCGGCGCGCTCGGCATTGCAATTCGGCGGCAGGCGCAGCGATAACTTCAGCGAGATTTCCGGCAGCAGCACATTGCCCGCCGACTGCACGGCGGGCAGACCGTCGGCGCCCGTCACGGCGAGCGTTGCACGCCACATGGAATTGACGAGCAATTCGAGCGGATCATCGGAAAGCGGGCGCACTCCCGCGGCAAATGGGATCTGGCCGGCAACGCCTGCGCCTAATACCCGAGCCGCAGTCACGAGCTGCGCCCGCCGATCCGCCGGTATGCTCGTCTGCAGCTCATCGAGCAGCAGATCTCCGGTCACCGAGCTCTCGAGCCGTGCCAGAAGCTGTGCGGCGACGCGAAAAGGCGTCGCCGCGATCCCGGTTGCCATTCCCGAATGCACGCCCTCATTGAGCATCCGTACAAGCAATGTACCCGTGAGGTTGCCGCGCAGAGAGGTCGTGGACCACAGCTGCGTGTAATTGCCGCAGCCCGCATCCAGACACACGACGAGTGCGGGCGTGCCGATCCCCGCTCCCAAGGCGTCGAGGTGCGCAGGCAGGTGAATGCTGCCGCTCTCCTCGGAAGCCTCGATCAAGACGAGGCAGCGCGGCAGGGCGATGGCGCGTGCCTGCAGAGCCCGGATCGCCGCGAGGCAACTAAAGACGGCATATCCATCATCCGCCCCGCCACGTCCGTAGAGCTTGCCATCACGGATAACCGGCAGCCATGGCCCGAGGCCGGCATCCCAACCGGTGAACTCGGGCTGCTTATCCAGATGGCCGTACAGCAGGACCGAACCCGGCAGTTCGCCAGGCACGTCGATGAGAAGGAGCGGCGTCAGCCCAGGCAGCCGGCGAACCTCGACACGCGCGTTCGGCAGCGGCTGTGCGCGACACCAGTCGGCCATCAAATTTACCGCGCGGTCCATGTGTCCATGGCTTTCCCACTGTGGATCAAAGAGTGGCGATTTATTAGGAATGCGGATGTAGGCGGCGAGCTGCTCGAGAATGGATTCCTGCCAGTAGCCCTCGATGTCGCTGAGGAGGGCGGTTGTATCAATGGATTTCATAATATTATATCTTTATTTATCAATTAATTAAGATGTCAATTGCGAGTCGATTCTAGGAAGATGAAAAAGCAGCCGTGCATTGGCAGTCGTGCTCTGCGCAAGCATCGCGGGTGTCTCGCCGCGCGCGCGCGCAACGACGCTCGCGATATGTGGCAAGTAGGCGGGCTCATTGCGTCGCGACGCAGGAACGGGCTGCAAGTCGCGCGGCAGGAGATAGGGAGCATCGGTCTCGAGCAACAGCTGCTGCGCGGGTATGGTGCACATGAGCGGCAACAGGTGTGCACCGCGTCGCTCGTCGCAGATCCAGCCGGTGATGCCGATGAACAATTGCATCTCGAGGTAGCATTCAAGTTCGGCGGCGGTGCCCGTGAAGCAATGCGCCACCGCGCCGCTGAGTGAGGCGCGGTGTTCGCGCAGGATCGCGACGAAGTCCGCATGGGCGTCGCGTTGGTGGAGAAATACGGGTTTGCCGGCGGTGGCGGCGAGTTCGAGCTGACGCCGGAAAGTGTCGCGCTGTGCCGCGGGCGGCGCAAGATTGCGGTTGTAATCAAGACCGCACTCACCGATGGCAACCACTTCAGGATGCCGGGCGATGAGTGCCACCTCCGCTGCAACCTCGTCGGACCACTCTGCGGCGTGATGCGGGTGGACACCCGCCGTGGCATACAGGCGCTGCGGGTGCTCCTGCGCGAGCTGCAGCGCGGCGCGCGAGCTCGCGACGCTCGAGCCGGTGACCACCATTTGTACGACTCCCGCCGCCTGTGCGCGCGCGATCACGGCGTCGCGGTCGGTGTCGAAGCTTTTGTGCGTGAGATTAATGCCAATGTCAATGAAGCCCATCCGCTCAGCCGTCGCTGCGGCTGGGCTCGCGCGCCGTATGGTATCGTTTGTCATGCGTAGCCGACGTTACATGCGCAGTCGCCATTCTACGAGGCGCGCGCAGCTTGCGTGCCTGGCCTGTCTCTTTGCCACCGGCACACTGCGTGCGGCGGACGATGCGCACTGGCTCGACGTCGAGGGCCAGATCCAATACAACTACTATACCGAGGACCTGCGTGCTCTGAGCAGCCTTGCGGCGCGACTCGACTCGAAGGAGGGCGCGCAGCCCTTGCAGGGCTACTACGCAGGGCTCGCCTATTATCGACTGGCGCTTACTGGCGCGGAGCACGACCAGGCGTCAGCGGCGAGCGCGGCTGAGCATTGCAACTCGAGCCTCGAGCTGTCATTGCAAGCGCGCGCCAACTGGGCTGAGGCGCTCGCGCTGCAAGGGGCATGCCTCGGGCTCGTGGCGGAACTCAAAACTCTGCGTGCACCGCTTGCGGGAACCCGCAGCCGCACCGAGCTTGCGCATGCGCTTGAGCTCGAACCGCACAATCCACGCGTTCTGCTTCTCGATGGTTGGCTCGACCTTGAGCGTCCGGCGAAAGGTGCCGCCGCCGCCAAGGCACGCGCGTGCGCTGACTTCGCCTCTGCGATTGCCGCCTTCGAAGCCGCACGGCCCGGCGAGGAGCACGTCCCCGAGTGGGGGCTCGCCGAGGGCTACACTTACCGGGCGCGCTGTGATCTCGAGCGCGGTGATGCGGCGGCCGCGCGCGATGCGCTCGAGCGCGCGCTCCTCATCGCTCCGGACTATCGGCTCGCGCGGCGCCTGGTCCAGCGCCTCACCGCGGGCTAGAGGCGCGCGGTGAGGCGCGAAAGCGCCGTGCATAGCGCCGTCACGTCCTCTTCGGCCTGGTCCCAGGAAACCACGAAGCGCGCTGCATCCGAGTGCTCCGTGCCCCAGTCGTAGAAGTCAAACCCTGCGGCGCGCAGCGCGCGCTTGCCTGCGTCGCCCAGCGCAACGAATACCTCATTGGCCTGCACCGGCGCGAGGAGGCGGTCGGCGGCGGCGGCGCCGATGCGCAGCGCAAGTTCGTTGGTGCGCAGTGCATTGCGTCGCCACAGCCCCGACTCGACATAGGCAAGGAGCTGCGCGGCGGCGTAGCGTGATTTGGACATGAGGTGGCCGGCGCGCTTGCGCCGCAATTCGAAGTCTGCCACGCGCTTCAAGTCAAAGAACACGACCGCCTCGGCGCCGAGTGCGCCGTTCTTGGTCGCGCCAAATGAGAGCACATCGACGCCTGCGCGCCAGGTCGTTGCCGACGGGTGGCACCCCAAGGTCACGACCGCGTTCGCAAAACGCGCTCCGTCCATGTGCACGGCAATGTGGTGACGGTGGGCAATGTCCGCGAGCGCTGCAATCTCGGCGGTGCCGTACACCGTTCCCCATTCGCTTGCCTGCGTCAGCGTCAGCGCGGCCGGCTGCACGGTATGCACGGTGGGAGGATTCCACTCGAGCGCACGCACGAAGCCGTCGACGCTGACCTTACCATCCGGGCCGGCAATGGTGATGATCCGCGCGCCGCCGGAGAAGAACTCCGGTGCGCTGCATTCATCGCGCAGCACGTGCGCTTCCTCGTGCGCGAAGATCGCACCGTACGGCGGAGTGACCGTTGCGAGTGCCAGCGCATTGGCCGCCGTGCCGGTCCCAACCATAAAGGCGCGCACTTCGGCGTCAAAATATTCGCCGAGCACCCGATCCAGCCGCTTCGACCAGCTGTCCTCGCTGTAGGCGGCTGCGAAGCCGCGATTGACCGCAAGGATCGCATCGGTGATCTCGGGGTTTGCAGTGGAAGTGTTGTCGCTGAAGAAGTACATCAATCAATCCGCCAGCGGAACGACCAGGCGCCAAAGGCAAGGAAGGCGAGAGCCGTCAACGCCAGATAGACAAGATCAGGCGCCACTTGATAGATGCCCGCCCCGTCGATGGTGACGGCGCGGGCGGCATTCAGAATATGCGTGAGCGGAAAGACCTGCGCAAGCAGGCGCACCCACTGTGGCGAGCCTTCGAGCGAATACCAGATCCCCGACAGGAGCATCATGGGCCAGGTCATGAGATTCAGTACGCCGCCCACGAGCTCATCGCTCGAGAAGCGCGCCGCGATGGTTAGCCCCAGCGCGATGAGTGACAGCGCTCCCAGGAGCGCAATGAGGAACAGCAGCAAGAGACTGCCCGCGGCGTGAAATTGGATGATGGGTGCGACCCCGCAGTACAGGATGAGTGTCACGAGCATGACGAGGCTCAAACGCGACAGCACCTGCGCGCTCAGGAATTCGAACGGCGTGAGCGGTGTCGCGTGCAGGCGCTTCAGAAAGCCGCTCTTTCTGTAGCGCAATACCACGTAGCCGACGCCAAAGAGGCAACTGAACATCATGTTCATGCCGAGCACGCCGGGGAAGAGAAAGTCGACGTAGCGCACGGCGGTTCCCGTGACGGGCTCGCGCACGGCGCCGTGATCCGCCGCGAGCAGAAGTTTCTCGACGATGTAGCCCTTCGGCGAATCGGTATTCACCCAGTAATGTGCACCGTCCTTTGGGTCGAAGAGCAGGTCGAGCTGATGACGCCCGACTTTGCGGATCGCGTCGGCCCGATCAGTGACGGGCACGAAGTCGATGTAGCGTTCGCGCAAGAAGGGATGGCTCTCCTGCGCCACATGCGTACTCAACACGCCGACTTTGAAAAGCGGACGCTCCGGACCGCCGAACACGATACCCATGCCCACCACGAGCGCTATCGGGACGACGAGCGTGAAGAGCAGCGTGCTGCGATCGCGCACGAACTCGAGATTGCGCGCGTGCCACACCGCCAGGAGCCGCTGCATCATGCGCGCAGCGCCTTGCCGGTGAGTTCCAGGAACAGATCCTCGAGATTCGGCGGCCGGATGCGCAGATTCGTGAGCGGCACGTGCGCATCCATCAGCGCGCGCAGCGTGCCGTCAAGATCATCGGTCGTGATCTCGATGCGCTCACCCGCCTCGAAGAGCCGCAGCGGCAGGGCGCGGGCGCTCGCGGGGAACTCCTGCTTGGGAAGCTCGAGCAGCACCTCGGCGAAGTGTTCGCGCAGCAGCTCCCGGGGGCCGCCCTGCGCGATGATGCGGCCGCCGTCCATGATGGCGATCTCATCGCACAGCAGCTCCGCTTCTTCCATGTAATGGGTGGTGAGGATGATGGTCTTGCGGCTCGCCTTGATGGATTGCACCAACTCCCAGAAATTTCTGCGCGCTTGCGGATCAAGCCCGGTCGTCGGTTCATCCAGAAACAGTACCGCGGGATCATTCGCCAGTGCGATCGCCAGCAGGAGCCGCTGCTGCTGCCCTCCTGAGAGCTTGCGCGTGTCGCGGTTCTGCAGTTTCTCAAGAGCGCACAGCTTGATGAGCGCGTCGACGGAATGGCCGCGCTCATACAGATGCCGAAATAGGGTCAGACTCTGGCGCACGGTCAGAAAATCCTGCAGCGCGGTTTTCTGGAAGAGAATCCCCGAGTCCTCACGCGAACGTCTGCCGAGAGGTTCACCGCGGTAGCGCACCTCGCCTGATGTCGCGCTCAGGATGCCCTCCATGATCTCGATCGTCGTCGTCTTGCCGGCACCGTTCGGGCCGAGGAGCCCGAAACACATGCCCCCGCTGACCGCGAATGACACGCCGTCGACCGCGGTTACCGTGGCGTAGCTCTTCTTTAGAGCTCGGACTTCGAGGATGGGTTCGCTCAACTGGGGTCCGTCGGATCGAAACAGGCAGGCGCGCGATGCTAGCGGATCCGCGGCGGCGACGTGTATCCGCGTAGCGCCGCGCGGCTGTTATGATCAGCCACCCAAGTTATGCTTGACGCAGCCCAACCGCAATTGCCCCTTTGGTCTGACGACAATCCGGCGCCACGCTGGGCTGTGCGCGAGAGCCGCCGTGCGCGGCGCCTTGCAATCCGCGTGTTTCACACCGGACGAGTCGAGGTCGTCGTGCCCAGGCGCACCTCGCGGCGCGCGGTAGCGCAGTTCCTCGACGGCCATCGGGCGTGGATCGAATTGACGCTCGCCCAGGCCCGGCGCCACGCCGCAGCGCCCGAGCCCTTCCCGCCGAGCAGAATCGAGCTCTCCGCGTGCGCGCAAAGCTGGCGCGTGCACTTGGCCGGCGGCAGTACCCGGGTGCGCGCGCACTGCATCGCACCTGGGATCCTGGCCCTCGCGGGTGACACGAGCGATGCCCGCCAGGTGCGGCGCGCCCTGCGCGATTGGCTCGCCGGCGAAGCGCGCGCGCTTCTCGGCCCGGCGCTGGCTGAGCGCGCCCGGCATATGGGCGTCGCCTACCGGAGGATCGCGATCCGCCGCCAGCGCACGCGTTGGGGAAGCTGCTCGACCCGCGGCACCATCAGTCTCAATGGCTGTCTACTTTTCCAAACGCCGCAGGTGCTGCACTACCTTCTGGTGCACGAGCTCGTGCACACACGCCACATGAACCACTCGCGCGCCTTCTGGGCGGAAGTTGCGCGCCACTGCCCTGAGCACGCGCGCCTCGATGCCGAATTACTCGACGGCTGGCGCCGCGTGCCCTCCTGGGTGTTCGGCGAGGCTTGAGCCTTGCCGGCCCGCACGGCTCAGCCATGACCGAATTGCCCTACGAGAGGTCCGAGAAGGTCGATCTGTCCGACGAGCGCATCTACTGGAATCTCGGCGCATCGCTGACCTACGGCGGGTATCTGCAGCTGGCAAAGCTGCTGGATGCCCAGAAGCCGCTCTCCTATCAGCATGACGAGATGATGTTCATCATCGTGCATCAGACTTCGGAGTTGTGGTTGCGGCTTTTTTTGCACGAGCTCGATGCGGTGCTCGAGTGCGTGCGGCGCGACGACCTCGATCCATCCTTCAAGATGCTCGCGCGGATCACCCACGTGCAGACGCAGTTGACGGCGGTGTGGGATGTGCTCGCGACCATGACGCCCGCGGACTACACGGCATTTCGCAATCTGCTCGGACACTCGTCCGGTTTTCAGTCGTTGCAGTACCGAGTCCTGGAGTTTCGCCTCGGCAATAAAAATGCCGAAATGATTGCCGTGCACCAGCACGACCCGGCCGGCTACGAGCTCTTGGCGCGCGCGCTGGCAGCGCCGTCATTGTACGATGAGGTGCTGCGGCTCCTGAGCCGCCGCGGTTACGGCATACCCGAGGATTATCTTTCGCGGGATTTCAGCGCCCCGTATCGCGCGAGTAAAGCCGTGGCGGGCGCGTGGCTGGGCGTGTATCACAACGCCGAAAAGGACTGGGACCTTTACGAGCTCGCCGAGCGCCTGGTGGATCTTGATCACAAATTCCAACTATGGCGCTTTCATCACATGACCACCGTGGAGCGCATCATCGGTCACAAACGCGGCACGGGCGGCACGGGTGGTGTTTCATACCTCGCCAAGGTGATCGAGCTGCGATTCTTTCCGGAGCTGTGGCAGATTCGTACGGCGATGTAGAGAGGATCTCGTGCCGCTACCGGTGCGCGGCAAGTCAAATGATTTGCGACCATTGGGCATAGTTGCCCGTGTGCGAAATAACGAATCCTCATGAGGGTGTTTAAAGTTTTGATCCGCGGCGTGCGCGGCTCTAAGGACCCATGCGTCTCTTGCTCTGTGCGCTGCCGTACATTCATCTAGGCGACGGCTTCGCGTCGCAGCGCCTGATCAAGCACCGTATCTTCGTTTAAAATAACCTTTATATATCAGCGATTTGCCAAACTAAGTTTCGCATCTACATGAAGCGTTCGGGAGACTCGATGCGCGATGCATGCGGTGCGTCAACAAGCCTGCGTGCGCCTAGATACATCGCTGCAGCGGCCTCGCTTACGGCCAAATTCGAAGTTGACTCACGGTCGCGTCCGGGCGTAGCGTGCGCACGCTTTTTCGCGAGCGGTTGGGGCACTGGAAGGCCGTCAGCTGGCATCGTTTCGTGCGGTTCGATGTTCTATCAATACTAGGGAGCGAAACTATGAAAATTCAGCATGCGAGAGTGCGATCGAAATTAATGCTGGCCACCGTCCTATTGGGTACGGGGATGGCCGGTACGGCGGCTTATGCCAACTGCAGCAGCTTTGTGTATGGACGCGATCCGTCTGCGGTCCAAGCGGCCCTTGCCAGCGCGGTCACACAAGTTGCCGCATATGGCGCGGGGCTCGGAAATGCCATGTGGGCGACGGTGGTCGATGCGCAGGGCGTAGTCTGCTTGGTCGTGAACTCCGGCGGTGGCGCCGGGGCAGTCGAATCAATTTGGCTTGGCAGCCGCGTGATTTCGGCGCAGAAGGCCAGCACGGCCAACGCGTTTAGCCTGTCCTCGGGCTCAACCGGGACGGCGATCGCGCTGTCGACGGCGAATCTCTACACGGCGGTGCAGCCCGGCGGCAGCTTGTTTGGCCTGCAGGCCAGCAATCCTGTCGATGCCGGCGCCGCGTATGCGGGAGCGTCCTACAATTACGGCAATGGCACGGCTGACCCGATGGCCGGACAGGTGATCGGCGGCGTTAATGTCTTTGGCGGCGGACTGGCGATTTACAGTTCGACCGGCGTGCGGCTCGGCGCCATCGGCGTCAGCGGCGACACCTCATGCACCGATCATGCGGTTGCATGGGTGACGCGCCACGCGCTTGGGCTCGACTACGTGCCCGGTGGTGTATCACCAAACGGTGACGACAACATCATTTACGACATCACGTCGCAATCAGGTCAGATGCCCGGCGTCAGCGCCGGCGGATTCGGACACCCGCACTGCCTGCACCCGTCGGCGGAGAGTGCCGTTCTCGCCGCTCTTCCGGCGGTTCGCAAGATCGCAAAATAAGCCTTCGGTAATGCCTACTGCGTCCCGGGATGCGCGCCGCGCATCCCGGGACGGCAGTCGCTAGTTTTTTTGGTGTGCGGGTCTCACTCAAGCCCAGGGCCCACGTACGCGACCTCAGCGCCACGTCACACAATGGAAATTCGCGCGCTCGCCCGCGCGGCGTAGCTCGGAGGAGGCGTTGACGAGCCACGCCTCACCGGCGAGCTTTAAGTGATCAAAGTCGCTTGCGCTGTTGCCGTACGCGACAGTCAAATCCTGCGGACGGCGGCTGCACAGCTCGATAAAACGACGCGCCTTCTCTGGGCCCTGGCAGTTCGCGGTACTGAGCCCCCCATCCAGATGCTCACCGTGCCAACGCACGCCGGTGCAAATGGTCTCGGTAAAGCCCAGCCGCCGTGCGATCTCCGGCACGTACAGGTCCGGGCTTGCGCTCATGAGCACGAGCGTGTCGGCGCGGTCCCGGTGCGTCGCGATCGCGGTCAGCGCATCGGCGAACACGCCGCGGTCCAGGAGCTGGGTCACGTAGCTTGCGGTCCACGCGTCGATGACCTCTCGTGTGCAGCCGCCGAGCACCGCCCGCATCAAGGCGGCTTTGAGCTGCCCGCGGTCGACGATGCCTGTGACAAATCCCAGCAACGCCGGCGCGCTCCGGAGCATGCGGGGCCAGCGCGTCCAATTATCACGCAGAAAGCCTGTGAGGTAGGCGAGCAGTGTGTCGTGACGGCTGATGGTTCCATCGAGATCGAAGACGACGAGCGCCATAACCGTAGTCCGGCGGGACTTCCTTAAGTTCCGCTACCGGCGCGCACCTAGGCCGCGCGCGCTGGCGCAGCAAGTTGCCTCAGCACGTACTGCAGGATACCGCCGTGGCGAAAGTATTCGCGCTCCTTGGGGGTATCGATACGCACGCGGGCCTCGAAGTGAATCGGATTGGCGCGCCCGTCAGTTGCGCTGACGTTAACGCTGCGCGCATCACCACCATCCAGACCCGTAATGTCGAATACTTCGCGGCCCGTCAATCCGAGTGACTGAGCGTTCTGCCCGGACGGGAATTGCAGCGGCAGCACGCCCATGCCGATGAGATTGGAGCGGTGGATGCGCTCGAAGCTTTCGGCAATCACCGCCTTAACGCCGAGCAACATCGTGCCCTTCGCCGCCCAGTCGCGCGACGAACCGGTACCGTATTCGCGGCCGGCGAGCACGACGAGCGGCGTGCCCTCGCGCTGATAGCGCATCGCGGCGTCGTAGATCGAGGTCTGCTCCCCGTCCGGCAAATGCACGGTCACGCCGCCCTCGACGCCAGGCACCAGGAGATTGCGCAGTCGGATATTGGCGAACGTGCCACGCATCATCACTTCGTGGTTGCCGCGGCGTGCACCATAAGAGTTGAAATCGGCCACCTTCACGCCCTGTGCGATGAGGTAGCTTGCGGCCGGGCTCGATTTTGCGATGTTGCCGGCGGGTGAAATGTGATCGGTCGTGACCGAGTCACCCAGAACCGCAAGCACGCGCGCGCCGCGGATATCGTGGATCGCCTGTGCGGTCATGGTCATGCCGTCGAAGTAGGGCGGGTTCTTCACGTAGGTCGACGCGGCATCCCAGGCGTACACCTTGCCCTGCGGGACCGCGATCGCATTCCACAGTTCATCGCCGGCAAACACACTGCTGTAACTCTTCTTGAACATGGCCGAACTCACCGACTTGACGATGACTTCCTGAACCTCTTTGGGTCCAGGCCAGATGTCCCGCAGGTACACCGGAAGGCCATCGCTGCCGGTGCCAAGCGGCTCGGTGTTCAAGTCGACATTGAGCGTGCCGGCGAGCGCGTAGGCGACCACCAGGGGCGGCGATGCCAGGAAATTCATCTTTACTTCCGGATGCACGCGACCTTCGAAGTTGCGGTTGCCGGACAGGACGGCGCAGGCGATGACATCGCCCACTCTGACGGCGTTGGAGATTTCCTCCTTCAGCGGACCGCTGTTGCCGATACATGTTTGGCAGCCGTAGCCTGCGGTGTAAAAGCCGAGCGCCTCGAGGTCAGCTGTGAGGCCAGCTCGATTGAGATAGTCCGTCACGACACGCGAGCCCGGCGACAGGCTCGTCTTCACCCACGGCTGGGTTACGAGGCCTTTGCGGTGTGCATTACGGGCGAGTAGACCCGCCGCGATCAGCACGGCGGGATTGGAAGTGTTGGTGCAGCTGGTGATTGCGGCGATCAATACTGCTCCGTCCTTCACTTCGAAGTGCCGGCCGCCGAGCGTTGCTCCGGCATGACCCGCGGCCTGAGGGTGTTTCTGCGCGCGCTCCTCAGCCATTTTCTGCTGCGCGGCCTGGTAGACCGCCTTGGCCGCACGCAGCGGCACTCGGTCCTGCGGACGACGTGGTCCCGCCAGGCTCGGCTCGACGCTTGCAAGATTGAGCTCCACAACGTCGGTATAGGCGGCCGGCTGCTGACCGTTCTCGCGCCACAGCCCCTGCGCCTTGGCATAAGCGGCGACGAGTTCAATCTGCTCTGCGGGCCGGCCAGTGAGTTCAAGATAGCGCAGCGTTTCCGCATCGATCGGGAAAATCGCACAGGTGCTGCCAAATTCCGGCGACATGTTGGCGATGGTCGCGCGGTCGGCGAGCGGCAGGTTTGCAAGCCCGTCGCCAAAAAACTCGACGAACTTGTCGACCACGCCCTTCTTGCGCAGCAGCTCGGTGACGGTTAGCACCAGATCCGTTGCAGTTGCACCCGGATCGAGCCCGCCCGTGAGTTTGACGCCGATGACCTGCGGAATCAGCATGGTCACGGGTTGTCCCAGCATGGCAGCCTCGGCCTCGATGCCTCCGACACCCCAACCCAAGACCCCGAGTCCGTTGATCATCGTCGTGTGCGAGTCGGTGCCGACGAGCGTATCCGGATAAGCGTGGCGCACACCGCCCCGCTCGTCGTGGAAAACCACGCGCCCCAAATACTCGAGGTTCACCTGGTGGACGATGCCGGTGTTTGGCGGCACAACTTTGAAATTGCGAAACGCGGTCTGTCCCCAACGCAGGAACCCGTAGCGCTCGATATTGCGCGCGAACTCTATTTTATTGTTGGCGGCGAGGGACTGCGCAGTGCCGTATTCGTCGACCTGCACGGAGTGATCAATCACGAGCTCGGCGGGCGCGAGCGGGTTGACGCGCTCGGGATTGCCGCCGAGCTTGGCGATCGCCTCGCGCATCGCGGCCAGGTCAACAATGCATGGCACACCGGTGAAATCCTGCAGGATGACGCGCGCGGGCGTGAAGGCGATTTCATGCGAGGGCGTAGCGGTTGGCTTCCAGGCGAGCAGCGCCTCGATATCGCTCTTTTTGACATTGATGCCGTCTTCGAAGCGCAGCAGATTTTCCAGCAGAATCTTCAAGGAATATGGCAGGCGCGCCACTTTTTCCTGCGGGAGCGCGGCGAGGCTCACGATCTGGTAATTCTTTGCGCCTACCTTGAGCGCCGACGCCCGTGCATTGAAACTGTCCATCATGAGTGCCTGTCCGCGAAAAAAATCCAAGTCGCGCGATTATATAACGCAGCTGTGATGCTGCGGGCCTGCGCGTCGCGCGATTGCGGTTAGCGACCTAGGCGGCGGCGCTCAAGCGGCTCTGCGACCCTACGGATTCGATGACCGCACCGCCGATACATTGGTCCGCATCGTAGAGCACTGCATATTGGCCGGGGGTCACGGCGCGCTGCGGCTCATCGAAAACGATGCGTGCCGCGCCATCGGCAAGCGGTTCGACGCGGCAGGGCTGATCGGCCTGGCGGTAGCGAAGCTTTACTTGCGCGCGAAACGTCGTCGACGGCGCCTGCTTTAACCAGTGCACGACACCGGTTGCCAGCTCGCCGCTCGATAAGAGCGGATGGTCGTGGCCCTGAACCACGATGAGCACGTTGCGCCTTGAGTCCTTGGCGGCGACGAACCACGGCGCCTGCGTGAAGCCGCGCTGTCCGCCAACCGACAGGCCCTCGCGTTGCCCGAGGGTGTAGAACGCAAGTCCGCGATGGGTCCCGAGGTGTACTCCATCCGGGGATTCGATCGCGCCCGGTGTGTCGGGCAGGAAGCGCGCCAAAAAGTCGCGAAATGGACGCTCGCCGATGAAGCAGATGCCGGTGCTATCGGGTTTGTCGTAGACGTGCAGCCCGGCGCGGCGCGCCCGTTCGCGTACCTCGGACTTTGCCATCTCGCCGAGCGGCATCAATGTACGCTCGAGCTGCGTGCGCGCGACGGCGTGCAGAAAGTAGCTCTGATCCTTGGACCGGTCGCGCGCCTTGTGCAGTTCGACACCCGTCGCACCGAGGAGCAGGCGCGCGTAGTGTCCGGTTGCGAAGCACGCCGCGCCCAGACGCGCGGCGTAGCGCATCGCAACTCCGAATTTTATTTCGCGGTTGCACAGAATGTCGGGATTGCCGGTGCGCCCGGCGCGCTGCTCGGCGAGAAAGTATTCGAACACCCGCGCACGATATTCGGCAGCGAAGCTTGCGCGGTGCAGAGGAATGCCCAATTCGCCCGCGACCGCGCGCGCATCCTGATAGTCCTCGGCCGCTGTGCAATACGAGTCGTCCGCCTCGTCCCAGTTGCTCATGAAGAGCCCCTGGACGTCCCAGCCGCGCTCTTGCAAGAGCAGTGCAGCGACGGCCGAATCCACGCCGCCCGATAGGCCGACGATGACACGTGTGGGGGAGGGGATGGACATGGCGCGAATTGTACGCGCCCTGCGGCGGCAGTGTGCGCGGCTACACGCGCACGGCGGTGACCTGCGCAGCCGAGGAAAGATCGAGGCTCGCCACGGCATCGAGCGGCAGACGCCGACCGCTCAGGTAATCATCGATACAGCGCAGTACCAGGGGACTGCGCAGTCGCGGCGTGCGCTCGATGAGCTGCGCGCGGCTCAGCCAATGCGTGCGCACGATGCCGCGGTCGAGGGGCTGCGAGGCATCGTGGTCGGCGACGGCCCCGCTGAAGGCGAATCGCAGCGTCGCACGGCCCGAAGTGGGGCTGCGCCAGAGATACACCCCCAGGAAGGCGACCGGCAGAAACACCCACGCGGTCTCTTCGCGCACTTCGCGCACCAGAGCTTCGATGATGGTCTCGCCGTTCTCGACGTGGCCCGCGGGTTGATTGAACACCAGTCGATGGTTGATGCGCTCCTCGACGACGAGGAAGCGGCCGTCATTCTCGCTGACCGCCGCGACGGTTATGTCCGGTTTCAACGCCACGCTGGAGAGTATAGCGCTCGGCGGCGCGGCCGAGCTGCCCCGATCAGCCACGCCGCGCGACACGCAGTCCGTGCTCAGGCGCGCTCGCATTCCACACCGTATCGAACTCGGTCAAATACAGCTTGGCCACGGGCGGATTATTGAAGTCGGCAATGCCGTCCCAGGTATCCGCACGCATGCGATACGCAATCGCTCTGTCGTCAGCGATCAGATAGGCGGAAGCGCGTTGCGGTGATTGCGCGGCAACGTAGCGGATGTCGATGCAGCTCGACAGTCGCCGCCCCATGGCTACGAAGCGATTGCTGTCGCGCATGACGCGCGTCGGCTCGACCAAGAGCACTCGCACCTTGGAGAAGCTGCGCGCCAGTACGAAATGTTTGACGATCTCGAGAAACGCCGTCTGATCATAAAGATCAGGCTCCAGATCCGGCGTATAGATCGACATGAGACGCTGTGCGCTCGCCGCCGCGCGGTTCACCGCCTGGCGCGCTTCGGGAAGGGTTGTGAACACCATGAGCGATTCGGTCGCGCGCCGCCCGCCCGCCGCGCCATCGCCGGATTCGGGCGCATAGCGAGCATTCGCAAGCTGCGCAAGATCGGCGGTCAAGTCCGATTCGTCCCCGGGAGCATTCAAGATCGAGAGCCTGTCTTGAGCGCCTGTGCAATCGCAGGCTCCGCGATCTTAGGAAGGGGCGGCGCGCTCGGTTGCCGATCGGGTCACGCTTTTGTAGGACACCGCGCCTGCTTCCGGCGAAAAACGCGGCGCAGTTCGCACTTTGCAGGGGAACTACACCTCGAGAGCGAGCCGTTCGGCGAGCCCGAAGTAGTCGGATGGCGACAGTGCCCGGAGCCGCTCTTTGTCGGTGGCCGCGAGCGGCAACGTATCAATAAACGCGGCCAGCGATGCTGCATCAATCGCACGACCGCGAGTGAATTCTTTCAACCGCTCATAGCCATCGGGTACTCCGGCGGCGCGCATCACGGTCTGCACTGCCTCGCCGAGGACCTCCCACGCCGCGGTCACATCGGCTTGCAGGCGCGCCGGGTCCGCGGCGATTTTTTCCAAGCCGCGCGCAAGCGCCCCATAGGCCACGAGCGCATGCGCAAGTGCTACGCCGACGTTGCGCAGTACCGTCGAGTCGGTGAGATCGCGCTGCCAGCGCGAGATGGGGAGCTTCTCGGCGAAATGGCGCAGCAGCGCATTGGCGACGCCGAGATTGCCTTCCGCATTCTCGAAATCGATGGGATTCACCTTGTGAGGCATGGTCGAGGAGCCGACTTCGGTGGCGATAGTACGTTGCCTTAGGTAGCCCAAGGAAATGTAACCCCAGAAGTCGCGGCACAGGTCAATGAGAATTACATTCAGTCCCGCGAGCGCATCGCAATACTCCGCAATCCAGTCATGCGGCTCGATCTGCGTCGTGTGCGAGTTGTATTCGAGGCCGAGCGATTCGACGAATGCGCAGCTGACGGCGGGCCAGTCGACGTCCGGCGCCGCGACGACGAGCGCGTTGAAATTCCCCACGGCGCCGTTCCATTTGCCAAGCGGGCGAACGGCGGCCCAGCGGCGCCGCGCGCGCCGCAGCCGGGCCACAAAATTTGCAGTTTCCTTGCCCAAGGTAGTGGGGCTTGCGGCCTGCCCGTGAGTGCGCGCGAGCATCGGCGTTGCGGCCTCGCGGTGGGCCATTTGAGTGAGCCGTTCAGTGAGCGCATCCACCGCCGCAATGAGAATTGAGCGCGCCGCGGCCAGCAGGCGCGCGTAGCTCAGATTATTGAGATCCTCGGAGGTGCACCCGAAATGGACGAGCTCAAGCGCGCCTGCACCCGCGCCGGCGGCAAGAAGCTCCTGCCGCACGTAGTACTCGACTGCCTTGACGTCATGGTTGATCCGCGCCTCGATCGCCTTTACCGCGGGCGCGGCGAGGGCGTCAGGCTCTTGCGCCAGCTCCTCCGCGCGGCGGCGCGCGGACGCAGTGAGCTGCGCGTGCGGCAACTGCGGGACGGCCGCCCCGAGATACAGCAGCCAGCGCGCTTCGATGCGGATGCGCTCACGAATGAGTCCGGCCTCTGACAGGAGTGTCCGCAAGGGCTCGGTCGCAGCCTGGTAGCGGCCGTCAATCGGCGAGAGCGCATCGATGGTGCTCGATGGCATGCGTTCTTAAGGAGGAGCCTCGAGGTGAAACGGGCGTCATCATATCGCATACTGGCGGCCTTTCGGAGTCCGGCGCATGACGACCTCCTCTCGAATCGAGCGCGACAGCATGGGAGAGCTGCAAGTGCCGGCGGATGCGCTCTGGGGCGCGCAGACGCAACGCGCCGTGCAGAACTTTCCCATCAGCGGCATTCCGCTACCGTCCGCATTCATCGCAGCGCTCGGCCTTGTCAAACAGGCGGCGTCCCGCGCCAATGCGGCGCTTGGACTCCTGCCGCCGGATCTTGCCCGAGCAATCGACACCGCCGCTGCCGAAGTGGCTGCCGGAAAGTACGATGCGCAGTTCCCCATCGACGTGTTTCAGACTGGCTCGGGAACGAGCACCAACATGAATGCCAATGAGGTGATCGCGCATCTGGCAAGCCGGCACCTGGGGCGCACCGTGCACCCGAACGACGAGATCAACATGAGCCAGAGCAGCAATGACGTCATCCCGACGACGATCCACGTCAGCGCTGCGCTCGCCGTCGAACGCACGCTGCTGCCAGCTCTGAAGCACGCCTGCGCTGTATTGCACGCAAAGGAAGGAGAAGTCGGTGCCGTCGTGAAGACCGGGCGCACGCACCTCATGGATGCGATGCCGGTAACCTTGGGCCAGGAGCTCTCCGGCTGGCGAGCGCAGCTGCAAAATGGCAGCGCCCGCCTGCAGAGCACGATGCCACGCCTGCTGGCTCTTGCTCAGGGCGGCACGGCAGTCGGGACCGGCATTAATGCGCACCTCGAGTTCGGCGCGCGCTTTTGTAAGGAACTCGCGCGCCTGACGGGGCTGCACTTCGTGCCCAGCGCTAACTATTTCGAGTCGCTCGCCTCGCAGGACGCCGCGGTCGAATTGTCGGGCCAGCTGAAGACGATCGCGGTCAGCGTGATGAAGATAGCGAACGATCTGCGCTGGATGAACAGTGGCCCGCTCGCCGGGCTCGGCGAGATCGCCCTGCCGGCGCTGCAGCCGGGCAGCAGCATCATGCCGGGGAAGGTCAATCCGGTGATTCCGGAGGCGGCGGCGATGGTCGCAGCCCAAGTGATCGGCTACGACACGGCGATTACGGTCGCGGGCCAGGCCGGCAATTTTCAGCTGAACGTCATGCTGCCAGTCATTGCCTACGACCTCCTCGAGAGTATCCGGCTACTCGCCAATGTAATTGTCGCGCTCGCCGATCGTGCGATCGCAGGCTTCACGGTCAATCGCGAGCGCCTCGCCGAGGCGCTCGAACGCAATCCCATTCTGGTGACGGCCCTGAACCCCATCATCGGCTACGAGAAGGGCGCGGCGATCGCGAAGCAGGCCTACGCCGAAGGCCGACCCATTCGTGAAGTTGCGCAAGAGCTGACGAAGCTCTCTGCCGCGGAGCTCGCGAAGCTGCTGGATCCTCTGGAGCTTACACGCGGCGGCGTCAAGGGCGGCGGCGGCGGAGGCGGCTGAGGGGTTTGCACCCGGTGACTGACTGGAAGGCCCGCATCACTGAGCGCCTCGCGGGGAGCGAGCCACGCCACGCGCGAGAGGACTGGCTGCTGCCCGGCCTGTCGCGTGAGGAAACCGAGGCTCTCAAGCTGCCACTACCTGCGACGCTCACTCCCGCGGCGGTCCTCGTGCCACTCGTGGAGCGCGCTCGCGATTTGACCGTACTACTCACACAGCGCGCGATCGAGCTCAAAAGCCACGCGGGACAGATCTCATTCCCGGGCGGACGCGTCGAGGATGGCGAGAGTCCGCGCGCCGCGGCACTGCGCGAGGCGTGTGAGGAGATCGGCCTCGAACCCGAGTTCGTCTCAATCGTCGGCTATCTCCCAGACCATGTGCTCCTGAGCGGCTTTCGCGTAACGCCGGTTGTTGGCTTCGTGCGTCCGGGTTTTGAGCTACAGCTGGCATCCAAAGAGGTGCAGGACACCTTCGAAGTGCCGCTCGCCTTTGTTTTCGAGCCGGCCAATCATAGGACCCACCTGCGCCGCTTCGCCGCCGGCGCAGCGGAAGTCGAGGTGTGCGACATTCCCTACGGCGTGCACCATATCTGGGGCGCAACCGCAGGCATGCTGATTACCCTGTACCGAATCTGCACGAGCGAGGAGCGGCCATGAGCTCTGCCGGATCCGCACTCAAGGCACTCCTTGAGGTGATGGCGCGACTGCGGGATCCGCACGCAGGCTGCCGCTGGGATCTGGCGCAGGATTTCCGCAGCATTGCGCCTTATACGATTGAAGAGGCGTACGAGGTCGCCGATGCCATCGAGCGCGACGATGCAGTGAGCCTGCGCGACGAGCTCGGCGATCTTTTGTTTCAGGTGGTATTTCACGCCCGCATGGCGCAGGAGCGCGGCTGGTTCGATTTCGCGGACGTTGCGCAATCCATCCACGACAAACTTGTGCGCCGGCATCCGCATGTCTTCAGCGCACACCCGCAGCCGCTCGACGGACCGGCGCTCGAGACGCTCTGGGAAGAGCAAAAGGCGCGCGAGCGCACCGACGTCAAGGGCGACCCGCGGCACATGAGCGTGCTTGCGGACGTGCCGCTCGCCCTGCCGGCGCTCACGCGCGCGGCAAAGCTCGGCCGCCGTGCGGCCCGTGTTCGCTTTGACTGGGCAGAGGCGCCGCAGGTGCGCGCCAAGGTTCTTGAGGAACTCACGGAGCTTGATGCCGCGCTCGGCGAGGTCCCGGGCGAAGTGCGCGCCGGGCAGGCGCCTTCCGCCCGCGTAGTGGAGGAATTTGGCGACCTCCTGTTTGCGCTTGCCAACTGGGGCCGCCATCTACGGATTGACCCGGAAGCGGCGCTGCGGGCCGCGAATCACAAATTTGAGAACCGCTTTCGCCACATGGAGGCGGTCGCGCGCGGCCGCGATCTCAACCTGCAGGAACTGTCGGCGGATGCCTGGGAGGAGCTTTGGCGCGAAGCCAAGGCCAGCGGCACGGATGAGAAGATCTGAGGCGCGCGGCGCGCGCGCGGTACTTCAGGAATATTTCCGCGGCAGCGACACGCGAAAGGTAGTGCCTACGTCGCGGCTTTCCAGTTCCAGCGTGGCCTCGAGAAGCTCACACAGGCGTTTGACGATCGCAAGTCCGATGCCTTCCCCATGCACGACGGGTACGCGAGCGGGCGATTCTCCGGCATCAGACGTGGAAGTGCTCTGCGCCGCAGAAGGTGATTGCGCCTCGGCGTCGGTGCGATGCGCCTCGCGTGTCGCCTCCTCGAGCGCCTGCGCGATCGGTGCGGACGTCGTCTGCGTAATCCCGGGTCCCGAATCTGCGATCGAGAGCTGCCAGCGGGGGCGCCCGGCGTCACCATGCGCCTCCCACTGCACGGTCACGCCACCTTCGTGCGTGTAATTGAGTGCGTTCAACAGGAGATTCTGCGCGAGGCGCAGGGTTTTTATGCGATCGCCTTCGACGTCAAGCACGTCCGGCCCGGCGGAGCGAAGAAAGAGGTTGCGCGTGGCCGCAAGCGGCCGCACTGATTCACACAACTCACGCAACATCGTCGCGGCATCGTACGTATCCAGGTAGAGCTGATCCTGGCCTGCGTCCAGGCGCGCAAGATCGATGAGGTCGGATAGGAGCGAGTGCAGCGAGTGCACGCCGCGCTTCAACACCTGCAGCGACTCGGCGCGTACGGCTTCGGGCGCATCCTCCCGATCGAGCATGGTTGAGACGGTTTGCAACACTCCCACGCTGCCGCGCAAATCGTGGGCCGCCTCGCGCCAGGCTCCTGCACGCTTCTCCCCCAGCGCCGTAAGTCCCTGCAGACCGCGCTCAAGTTCCGCCACCTGTGCGGCGGCTTCCGCCTGCCGCATCTGTGCAAATTGGCTTGCGCTCTCGCTGACGCCGTCATTGATGAGACGCACCAGAGCGCGTCGTGCGATCGGCATGGCCGCGCGTGCGGGGCCCTCGAGAGCGCTCTCGTAGCTGTCAAGTTCGGAAAGCATCACCAGATGCAGATGGCCCCAGTCGCGCGCGGCTTCACGCGGGTTGTAGCCCTGCTGCCAGCGTTGCAGCCCGTGGGCAGCCGCACCCTCTTTCTGCTCCGCAAGCGCTTCACGCTTCTCCGCGTTGGTTTCCGCAGTAAGGCGCTGCTCGAAGGTATCGAGCATCCTGGGGATATGATCGACGAACTGCGCTTTCGACAGGGTCGATGCGGCGCTCAAGTGCGCGTCTTCGTCAACCGAGCGACGCCAAGCCGCGAGTATTGCCTCGCGTCTCGCTCTTAGGTGTACTGCGAGTGCTGCCAGAACTTCAGCGTGTCGGAATTCGCTCACGATGAATAACGCTCTCACATTTAGAATTTGCAGTGCCTATGACACCTTGAACTCGATGCCCTGCGCAAGCGGCAGCTCGCGGCTCCAATTGATCGTGTTCGTCTGGCGTCGCATATAGGCCTTCCACGCATCGGAGCCGGACTCGCGTCCGCCGCCCGTGTCCTTTTCGCCGCCAAAGGCCCCGCCGATCTCAGCTCCGGAGGTGCCAAGATTGATATTGGCGATGCCGCAATCGCTGCCGGCGGCAGACAAATAACGCTCTGCATGCTGCAGTCGATCGGTGAAGAGCGCCGAGGAGAGGCCATGCGCGGAAGCGTTTTGCAGAGCGATGGCCTCATCGAGCGATTGCACGGGGATGACATACAGGATCGGCGCAAAGGTCTCCGTCTGCACGATCGGCCAGTCATTGCGCGCCCTGAACAAGGTCGGCTCCACGAAATTTCCCGGGCCAGCGAGGACTTTGCCGCCGTACAGCAGTTCCGCGCCGGCGGCACGCGCGGCGGAGACGGCGGATCGGTACTGCTCGAGCGCGCGCGCGTCGATAAGTGGACCCATGAGCGTGCCGGGTTCAAGCGGATCCCCGATGCGGATCTGCCCGTAGGCATGCACGAGGCGCTTCTCAAGCTCCGCGGCGCGGCTCGTGTGCACCAGGACTCGGCGCGTCGAGGTGCAGCGCTGCCCCGCGGTGCCAGCCGCCCCGAACACGATCGCCGGCACTGCCAGATCCAAATTCGCCGTCTCGTCGACGATCACCGCGTTGTTGCCGCCGAGCTCGAGCAGACTCTTTGCCAGGCGTGCCGCCAGGCGTTCTCCCACCTGCCGCCCGACAGCGGTGGATCCGGTGAATGAGACGAGCGCCACCCGACGATCGTCGACAAAACGGGTGGCAAGCTCGGTGCCGGCATCGATGAAGAGCTGAAAAACGGCCGGCAAGCGCGCCTCTTTCATGACCCGGTTGCAAATCTGCTGTACAGCGATCGCAGTAAGCGGCGTCTTGGGGGAGGGCTTCCACACGGATACGTTGCCGCCGATTGCGGCAAGGCACGCATTCCAGGCCCACACCGCCACCGGAAAGTTGAACGCGGAGATGATGCCGACGACGCCGAGCGGGTGCCACTGCTCGTACATGCGGTGCTCGGCGCGCTCCGAGTGCATGGTGAGACCGTAGAGCATGCGCGACTGACCGACCGCGAAATCCGCGATGTCGATCATCTCCTGAACCTCGCCAAGCCCTTCGGCCAGGATTTTGCCGTTCTCAAGAGACACCAGGGTCCCGAGATCCGTCTTGACGGCCCGCAGCGCCTCGCCGAGCAGGCGCACGGCCTCGCCACGTTTTGGCGCAGGTACCGCCCGCCAGTGGGCGGCAGCGGCGGTGGCCGAACTCATGACTTCTTCATAATCGGTGGCAGTGGCAGCGCGCACCGTGGCGATGAGCTCCCCGCTTGCGGGACTTTTGACTGCAATCTCAGGCCCCTCGGCCGTGCTCGACCAGCCTTGCGAGCCGGACCATGCGCCCGGATGGACGCGATTAACCTCCAGGCGCGCGAGCAGCGCAGGAATGTCGGGCGCACTCATCGCGCAACCGCGGCGGCCAGTCTGCGCTGGCGGCCGGCCTTGCCGGACACGACCACCTCCGCGGAGAGGTCTTTGGTGCCGCCCTGCGCAAAATAGCGGCCGAAGCGGTTGCGCAGAATGTCCGGCATGTTGAACTTCTCCTGCGGGACGAATCCCGAGTACTGCTGCGGATGCTGCAGGACCAGGTCCACGACTGCAGCGATCCCGGAGGCCGTCGTCACCTGAATGGCCGACCAGAGCCGGCCGGCGATCAGCTGCGGATACACCTTGTTGACATAGTTTTCCTCACGCAGTTCGCCGTCCTGCGTGCCGGTCACTGCGGCATAGATGATGACGACATCCTGCAGAGTCTGCGGCACTGCGTTTTCGAGCACCTGCTTCAGGGTTTTGCGATCGTGATTGAGCTTGAGGTCATTCATCAGGAACTGCATCTGCGCGCAGTGGCCCGGGTAGCGGATCGTCTTGTAGTTCATCGACTCGCAGCGCGCGCCGTGGCTGTCGGCGAGTGAGCCGAGGCCGCCGGAGGTGTTGAAGGCCTCGTACAAAGTGCCGTCGATCTCGATCTCCTCGAGTCCCTCGAGAGGCGCGACTTCCACCGCCCGTCCATCGGCGATTGCCTGGCAGGCATTGCCATACTCATTGATGAGCCCTTCGGTCGACCAGGTAAGTGAGTACTTGAGGACGTTATTGGGGTGTTGCGGCAGGGCTCCGACCCGCAGCTTGACGGTTCGCAGCTTGTCGAAATGGGTCATGAGTTCGTTTGCGGCAATGCTGATGAAACCCGGCGCGAGGCCGCATTGCGGCACGAAAGCCTGCGGGGCGCCTGCGGCGATCTGGATCACGGCATGTGTCACTTCCACATCTTCTGTGAGGTCGAAGTAATGCGCGCCGGCGCCGCGCGCCGCCTTGGCGACGCCGACGTTGCAGTAATAGGGCAGGCTCGAGATGACTGCGTCCACCGGATGTGCCGCGAGGTGACTCACGAGCGCCGCCGTGTCGCTCGCGTCCAGGGCCACCGCGGTGAGGTGCGCGCTGCCGTGCGCGCGCACGACCGAATGCGCGGTCGGACCGCTCACATCGCCGAGGAAAACGGTGTAACTACCTGATTCTGCTAGCAACCCTGAGATGAGGGCGCCGATCTTGCCTGCCCCGAGAATGAGTACACGATGCATGCCAATCCCCTCAACTAAATCGTCACCTGCGCGGAACGGCGCGCATTCTGCATCCGAGTCCCCTGGCGCGCCACCCCCCAACCTAGTTGGGGGTCGCCGATGAAATGTGTAGCATCCGGGCGATGCGCTCCCCTGAGACCCTTCCCTGGCATGCGGCAAGCTGGCAAACGAAACCCGCCCAGCAGCAGCCGACCTACGGCGATCCGGCCGCGCTCGAGCGCGTCATCGCGGAGCTGTCGCGGCTGCCACCGATCGTCGTCTCATGGGAGGTGGATGCGCTTCTCGATCGTCTTGCAAGCGCGCAGCGCGGACAGGCGTTTCTCCTGCAGGGCGGCGATTGTGCCGAGACCTTCGCCGACTGCGAGTCGGATCGAATTGCCAAGCAGCTGAAGATCCTGCTGCAGATGAGCCTCGTGCTGCTGCATGGCTTGAAGAAGCCCATCATCCGTGTGGGCCGCATGGCCGGTCAGTACGCAAAACCGCGCTCTGCGGACACCGAGACTCGCGACGGCGTGACGCTGCCGAGCTTTCGCGGCGATCTGGTGAACCGGGCGGAGTTCACGCCTACGGCGCGCGCTGCCGACCCGCAGCTGTTGCTGCGCGGCTACGAGCGAGCGGCACTTACCCTCAATTTCGTGCGCGCGCTTGTCGACGGGGGATTCGCAGATCTGCATCACCCGGAGTATTGGGATCTGGGCTTCGTCAAGCACTCGCCGCTCAAGGACGCCTACCACGGCATCGCTGACTCCATTTCCGACTCGCTTGACTTCCTCGAGGGCATCAGCGGCCGCGCCGTCCACGAGACCACGCACGCCGATTTCTACGCAAGCCATGAGGGACTGCACCTCCTGTATGAGCAGGCACAGACGCGCTTTATTCCGCGGCAGCAGCGCTGGTACAACCTCTCGACACACCTGCCCTGGATCGGCATGCGCACCGCGCAGCTCGACGGCGCGCACGTGGAGTACTTCCGCGGCATTTCCAATCCCGTCGCAGTGAAGATCGGCGCCTCGATGGATCCGGGCTGGCTGCAAGGTCTAGTCACGACTTTGAATCCGCACAACAAGCCCGGCCGACTGACGCTCATCCATCGCTTCGGAGTGAAAGAGATCGAGACGGCGCTGCCACGCGCCATAGACGCCGTACGCCAGACCGGACAGACGGTGCTCTGGGTGTGTGATCCGATGCACGGCAATACGGAAACGAGCGCCGGCGGGTTCAAGACACGCCGTTTCGAGAACATCCTGGGGGAGCTGCAGAGCGCTTTCCGCATTCACAGCGACACGGGGTCTTATCTGGGCGGTGTCCACATCGAATTGACTGGCGATGATGTGACCGAATGCACCGGTGGCGCCCGCGGACTCACCGACGGGGACCTGCAGAGGGCCTATCGTTCAACCGTCGATCCACGCCTGAATCATGAACAGGCGCTGGAGCTCGCATTACTTATCGCCGAGCACAGCCAGAATAGGCGCGCCGATCGCCGCCACGCGCGCTAGCGCAGCCAAGTTCGCTTGCGCGGGGCGGCGCCGCGCCGGTATTCTCTGCGCATACCGAGGACCACCGTGAATCATTCCGCGAGGGAGCGGGCCGAACCGCTCAGGATCGCAGCGCCTGCGCGCGCGGATTTTCAAGCGATTCTCTCCCCCGAAGCGCTCGAATTTCTCGCAGTGCTGCATGCGAAATTTGGCGGCCGCGTTGGCGAGCTTTTGCAGGCGCGCGCGACGCGCAGGCGGCGTATTGAAGGCGGCGAGCGTCTGGACTTTCTGCCCGCGACGCGCGCGCTGCGCGAGACCGAATGGAGCGTCGCCCCAATCCCCGCCGACCTTCTCGACCGGCGCGTCGAGATCACCGGTCCCACCGATCGCAAGATGATCATCAACGCGCTGAATTCGGGGGCGCGGGTCTTCATGGCCGACTTCGAGGATTCACTCGCGCCGACCTGGGCGAATATCATCGGCGGCCAGCAGAACCTCTACGATGCCGTGCGACGCACAATCGAGCTCGTAAGCGACCAAGGCAAGGTGTACCGCCTGAACCGCCAGATTGCAGTGCTCATGGTGCGCCCGCGTGGCTGGCATCTGTACGAGCGACATCTGATGCAAGGGGAGGCGGCGCTGCCCGGTGCGCTCGTTGATTTCGGGCTCTATTTCTTCCACAACGCCCGCGAGCTCATCGCGCGCGGCACCGGCGCCTACTTTTATCTGCCGAAGATGGAGAGCCATCTGGAGGCGCGCCTGTGGGCGCAGGTGTTCGACTTCTCCGAGCAGTATCTCGCCGTGCCGCGCGGCACGATTCGCTGCACTGTGCTCATCGAGACGCTGCTCGCCGCGTTCGAGATGGACGAGATACTGTGGGAGCTGAAGGACTACGCAACGGGCTTGAACTGCGGACGCTGGGACTACATCTTCAGCTTCATCAAGCTCTTCGCGCAGCGGCCCGACTGCATCCTGCCCGATCGCCAGCAAATCGAGATGACGACGCATTTCCTGCGCTCCTATTCGCTCCTGTGCATAAAAACCTGCCACCGGCGCGGCGCCTTTGCCATGGGCGGCATGACCGCGCAGATTCCCATCAAGACCGATCCGGTCGCCAATCAGGCGGCGCTGGAGAAGGTGCGCGCCGACAAGGAGCGCGAGGTCACCGACGGCCATGACGGCACCTGGGTTGCGCATCCGGCGCTGGTGCCGATCGCGCGCGAAATATTTGACCGCGAGATGCAAGGTGCCAATCAGGTGCACCGCTTGCGCGACTCGATTGCGGTTGGCGCAACCGATCTTCTCACGGTGCCGACGGGCACGATCACCGCGGCGGGCCTGCTCAACAACGTGAGTGTCAGCGTGCAGTATCTGGCCGCGTGGCTGGGCGGCAATGGCTGCGTTCCCATCAATCATCTTATGGAAGATGCGGCGACGGCCGAAATTGCGCGCGCGCAGATCTGGCAGTGGTGCCATCATCCGGCCGGCATCCTTGCGGACGGCCGCAAGGTGACCGTCGAGCTTTTTCGTGAGCTGCTGCAGAGTGAGACTCACCGCCTTGCAGCACAGGTCGGTTCCGAGGCATATGCACGGGGCCACTACCGCGAAGCGGCCGACCTTATTAATGAGATGACGAGCGCGGCCGCTTGCGCTGATTTTCTGACCGTTGCGGCCTATCCACAGCTGCACTGATCGCCACAGGAGTAATTCGCCCAATGACCCGTACCGCGCAGAACCTGGCAAACGAATGGAAGAGCCACCCACGCTGGCAGGGCATCACCCGCGGCTATCGCGCGGAGGATGTCGTGCGGCTGCGCGGTACGGTACAGGTCGAGCACACGCTTGCCCGCCTTGGCGCCGAGAAGTTGTGGCGCTACCTGAAGGAACGGCCATTCGTAAGCGCCCTGGGTGCGCTCACCGGCAACCAGGCCATGCAGCAGGTGAAGGCGGGGCTGGATGCCATCTATCTTTCGGGCTGGCAGGTTGCCGGCGATGCCAATCTGTCCGGCCACATGTACCCGGATCAGTCGCTGTATCCGGCAGATTCGGTGCCGAACGTGGTGAAGCGCATCAACAACGCTCTGCAGCGAGCGGATGAGTTGCACCATGCCGAAGGCAACGACTCGATCGACTGGTTCAAACCGATCGTCGCGGATGCCGAAGCAGGCTTCGGCGGCGTGCTCAATGCCTTCGAGCTCATGAAACAGATGATCGAGGCGGGCGCAGCCGGCGTGCACTTCGAAGACCAGCTGTCCTCGGCGAAGAAATGCGGGCACATGGGCGGCAAAGTGCTCGTGCCGACGCAGGAGGGGGTCAATAAACTCGTTGCCGCCCGTCTTGCGGCTGACATATGCGACGTTCCGACGGTGCTGGTTGCGCGCACCGATGCCGAGTCGGCCACGCTGATCACTTCCGATATCGATGAGCGCGATCGACCGTTCATCAGCTCGCGCGAGCGCACCGTGGAGGGCTTTTTCAACGTGCGCGCGGGCCTTGATGCCGCCGTCGCGCGCGGCCTTGCCTACGCGCCCTATGCGGACCTCTTATGGTGCGAGACCGGAGTGCCGGATGTCGAGGATGCGCGGCATTTCGCCGAAGGCATCCACCGGCAATTTCCCGGCAAGATGCTCGCCTACAACTGCTCGCCATCCTTCAACTGGAAGAAGAAGCTCTCGGATGCCGAGATCGCGAAGTTTCAGCGCGAGCTGGGCGCCATGGGTTACAAGTTCCAATTTGTGACGCTGGCAGGCTTCCATGCCCTCAACTATTCGATGTTCGAGCTCGCTCGCGGCTACAAACAGAGCCAGATGAGCGCCTATGTCGAGCTGCAACAGCGCGAATTCGCGGCCGAGAGCGTGGGTTACACCGCGACCAAACATCAGCGCGAGGTGGGCGCCGGCTACTTCGACGACGTTACCCAGGTCATCAATGCCGGCACCTCTTCGATCACCGCCTTGAAGGGCTCAACCGAGGAAGCGCAGTTCGCGACAGCCAAGCGCTAAGAGCGCAACACCGGATGGCTGCTGGCGCCAGCGCGCCCCGCGCGAGCGCGATCTATGATCCGCGCTGCGTGCGCTGCCCGCGTCTGGCGAGCTTCCTTGCTGATGTCCGCACGCGTCATCCGGCGTACTGGTCGCGTCCCGTGGCTGCCTTTGGGGTCGCGGCGCCGCGTATTTTGATCGTGGGGCTCGCCCCTGGACTACACGGGGCCAACCGCACCGGGCGACCGTTTACAGGCGACTTCGCCGGAATTTTGCTGTACGAGACGCTGCATGAATTTGGGCTTGCCAGCCGTCCGCAGTCCGTAGCGGCCGATGATGGCCTGACACTCATCGACGCGCGCATCACGAACGCGGTGAAATGCCTGCCGCCGGCCAACAAACCGCTGCCGCAGGAGATCCGCTGCTGCAACAGCTATCTGCACAACGAGCTCGCAGGGCTACCAAGCGTGCGAGTGATACTTGCGCTCGGCCGAATAGCGCACGAGGCGGTCGTGCAAGCGTACGGCCTATCCCGCAGCGCATTCGCTTTCGCGCACGCACGGGAACATGCGCTCAGCGGCACGCAGCGTCTCATCGACTCCTACCACTGCAGTCGCTACAACACTCAAACGCGCCGGCTGACCGCGACCATGTTCAAGGCGGTCGTCGCTCAGGCCTGCGCATTGGCGGGACTCGGCGGAAATGGCGCGCACGTTTGACGCCAAGGAATTCGTCGCGGCGCTGCCGCGTCGGCCGGGCGTGTATCGCATGATCGACGCCGCGGGTACCCCGTTGTACATCGGCAAGGCGAAAAATCTGAAGGATCGTGTGGCAACGTACTTCAGTCCCGCCAACATCAATCCGAAGGTCCAGGCGCTCGTCCATCAGATTGCCGAAATCGAAGTGACGGTGACCAATTCGGAGACCGAGGCGCTGTTGCTAGAGTTCAATCTCATCAAAGCCCATAAGCCGCGCTTCAACGTCGTGCTGCGTGACGACAAGAGCTTTCCGTACATTCGCCTGTGTCTTGATCACGACTTTCCACGGCTTTCCTTCTACCGTGGGGCACGCAATCTGCCGGGCCGGTACTTCGGACCTTTTCCGAGCGCGGGAGCCGTGAAGGAAACTCTGCAGCAGCTGCAGAAACTCTTTCGCATCCGCAACTGCCGCGATACCTTCTTCGCCAATCGCAGTCGCCCGTGCCTGCAGCACCAGATCGGTCGCTGTTCGGCGCCGTGCGTGGGGCTTGTGACGCGTGAGGCCTACGCGCAGGACATCGACGCGGCCGAGAAAGTGCTCGATGGACGCAGCGACGAAGTTAATATCGAGCTCCAGGCGCGCATGGAGAGCGCCGCCGCAGAGCTGCAGTTCGAACGCGCGGCAGTGCTGCGCGATCAGCTGGCGGCGTTGAAGCGCATCCAGGCACAGCAGATCGTCACTGCCGATGCCGAGCGCGACGTCGATGTGATCTGCATTGTGGGCGAACCCGGCGAATATGCGATCAGCGTCATGCTGGTGAGGGGAGGGCGTAATCTCGGCACCACGAGCTATTTTCCGCGCGGTGCGCTCGCCGAGCCCGACGAGGCGCTGACATCCTTCATCATGCAGTACTACGCCACTCAAGAGGCGCCCCCGGAGGTGCTAGTCAGTCACACGCTGCAAGATGCGCACGCCCTCTCCGAGGTGCTCGCGGCACGCACGGGTCACGCGGTCAACCTGCGCCGCCCCGCGCGCGGCTTGGGCGTGCGCTGGCTCGAACTCAATATCGAGAATGCGACCCAGGCGCTGCGCATGCGGCTTGTGCAGCGCGAGGGCTCCGAGGAGATGCTGAGTGCACTCGCGCGCGAGCTCGACCTGCCGGAGCTGCCCGCCCGGATTGAGTGCTTTGACATCAGTCACACCGGCGGTGAGGGCACCGTGGCCTCGTGTGTCGTGTTCGGGCGCGAAGGGCCGCTGAAGAAGGAGTACCGGCGCTTCAATATCACGGGCGTCACCCCGGGGGATGACTACGCCGCCTTGCGCCAGGCGCTCACGCGGCGCTACACGCGCATTAGTGAAGGCGAATATCCGGCGCCTGATCTGCTCCTCATCGACGGCGGCCTGGGACAAATCAACGAGGTGCACTCGGTGCTTACGCCGCTGGGATTTGAGGATGTCACGCTGGTCGGGATTGCCAAGGGAGCCGAGCGCCGGCCCGGTCAGGAGCGGCTCTTTGTCTTCGGCTCGGACTCACCACTCATGCTCGAGCCGCATTCTCCGGCTTCGCGGCTCATTCAGCGCATCCGCGATGAAGCCCATCGATTCGCCATCACTGGTCACCGCCGGCGGCGCGCGCGCCGCTACAACGAATCCATTCTGGAGACAGTCCCAGGCTTGGGACCCGCCAAACGGCGCGCGTTGCTGCGCCATTTCGGAGGACTGCAAGGCGTTCTGCGCGCCGGCACCGCTGACTTCGAGCAGGTCGGCGGTATCGGGGCAGCGCTCGCCCGGAGTCTTTATGATCACCTCCACCCCGGTGATTAGCACGACCATGCCCTGGAACCTGCCCAACACCCTCACGTGGATCCGGATCGCCGCGATTCCGCTCATCGTGGTGCTCTTCTACGCCCCTTACACGTGGGCGGATCCTGCCGCTGGGCTGCTGTTCGCCGCGGCCGGCATCACCGACAGCCTCGACGGGTATTTCGCGCGTCGCCTGGGTCAAACTTCACGCCTCGGCGCTTTTCTTGATCCCGTTGCCGACAAGCTCATCGTCGCCGTGGCTCTCGTCCTGCTGGTCAGCAAAGACCCGCGAGCGCTCATCGTGCTGACGGCGGCAGTTACCATCGGACGTGAGATCGCAATTTCCGCATTACGCGAGTGGATGGCCGAAATCGGCCAGCGGCGCAAAGTGGCCGTCTCGCAGCTCGGCAAATACAAAACGACCTTGCAGATCATCGGCCTCGCGATGATGCTCTATCGGCGGGACATCCTCGGTCTACCGACCTACTATGTCGGGGTCGTATTCACGGTCGTCGCGGCAATCCTTACCCTCACATCGATGGTGGCGTACCTGCGCATCGCATGGCCCGAATTGCGGCGCTAAGTGGCGGCTGCACCTGAAATTTGCCGCTTTGGCCGAAAGTGTTTCCTTGACTTCGCGACTGCGGAACCTACAATTTCGCCTCCTCGTCCGAGCGGGAATAGCTCAGTTGGTAGAGCATCACCTTGCCAAGGTGAGGGTCGGGAGTTCGAGTCTCCTTTCCCGCTCCAGTTTCGTGCAAGATTCCAAGTGCGCCCTGCGCGCCTGATTGTCGGGCTCACGTGAGGCTAGGTGGCAGAATGGTCATGCAGCGGCCTGCAAAGCCGTCTATGCCGGTTCGATTCCGACCCTAGCCTCCATTTCCCCTTCCGCCCCGTTTCGCGGCGATCCGAAAAAACCAAGAAATGCGGGAAATTGCCTCATTTCTCGTCCCCCGGAATCCGCCCGCTTTCGTGGACATCCGACGCAGGTAGGGGTAACTTTCCGGGGTAACTCCATTTGGATTCCCACGAAAGTGGGGTAACTTTGACGGTGGCAAAGCTCTCCGATACCCGCATCCGAGGCATCAAGCCCCGGGGCGAAGCGCTTCAAGCTCTTCGATGGCGAAGGTCTCTTTTTGATTGTGACTCCGCAGGGCGGCCGATGGTGGCGGCAACGCTATCGTTGGGCAGGCAAAGAGCAATCGTTGAGCCTTGGGACCTATCCGGAAACTTCTCTCGCGCAGGCGCGTGACAAAGGTGGCGCCGTACGCAGCCAAGCTGCAAACGGAATCGACCCGTCAGCCGAGCGGCAGCAAGCGACGGTGACGCGCCGCGAAAGCGCAACTCACACCTATAAAGCCATTGCACTCGACTGGTTGCAGCGCACTTCCAATATTCGCAAGTGGACGCCGGATCACACTGACAGGGTACGTCGCCGGCTTGATGTTCACTTCTTTCCATGGCTTGCGCGCAAGTTCGTCGGTGACGTTACGGAAGAGGACATCATCACCTGCGTGCGGCGCATGGAGGATCGCAACATCATTGACACCGCGCGGCGCGCGCTGGCTGAGCAGGATGAACTTTTCAGGGCTGCGAAGCAGAGAAAGTACGTGAAAGTCAACCCGGTCGCTGACCTGCGCGGTCCTGACCTGTTGCCCCGACCGAAGGTGAAGCATCACGCGGGGGTAACCGATCCCCAGCAACTGGGCGCACTGCTACGAGCGATCGAGGCCTATCCGGGCGGATTTGTCGTAAGACAGGCGTTACGGTTCGCGCCCCTGGTGTTCGTGCGCCCCGGCGAGCTGCGTGAAGCGCAATGGCATGAATTTAATCTCCATGACAAACAACCCGAGTGGCGTATTCCCGCAGAGCGGATGAAGATGGGTGAACACCACATCGTGCCGCTCGCTCGCCAGGCGGTGGAAGTGCTGCAGGAGCTGCATACGCTGACCGGTCCGGAAGGCCATGTCTTCCCCAGCGTGCGCAATGCATCGCGACCGATATCGGACAACACGATCAATGCAGCGCTCCGAACTTGCGGGTTCAGCGCGGCGCAACAGACGGGGCACGGTTTCCGTACCACGGCGAGTACGCTCCTGAATGAGCAGGGGTGGAATCCGGATGCAATTGAACGCCAGCTTG
>Ga0302325_10002655_pt1 | contig 43099 bp, 39 predicted proteins | sample Palsa_T0_2_FD_201948 | JGI IMG/M metagenome (GOLD analysis project Ga0302325, IMG submission 201948) | Peat permafrost microbial communities from Stordalen Mire near Abisko, Sweden - Palsa_T0_2 | ecosystem: Environmental > Terrestrial > Soil > Palsa > Peat permafrost | place: Sweden: Abisko... | reverse complement strand
GAAACGGCCCGACCGCGATCTCGAGCTTCCTGTCGCGTCCGGCGACAGCGAAGCTGAGGGAGTCGCTGCTGGCCGCTGCTCCCGCGTGCGCGGCGACGACGTCAGCCACCAGATATACGTCACAGACGCGGTCCAGCGAAAAGCGAGCGCGCGCTGCCAGGGCGGTCGCGAGGCGTCCGAGCACGCCGGCCAGCAGACCGACCGGCGAGATCGAGGCGACCGCGTCGCCCGAGAGCGAGACAGGCACGGCGGGTTGGGTGGCCGTTTCCGGCTCAACCGTCCGAATGCCGCGGCAAACGGTAAAAGCCATCCGTACCTCCGTTCCTCCGTCGGCCGCGTGGACGAATTGCACCCGGTCGGCGAGCGCGCTGATAATCGCCAGCCCGACGTGGATCCGATCCTCCGACGGCGCGACGGACCGGATCCCTCGGCCCCAGTCGCGCACGGTCGCCTCCACCTCGTCCTGCCCGATCTCCAGACTCACGGCCAGCGGCCCCGGCTCGGCGTCATAGGCGTGCAGTACGACGTTGTTGCACGCCTCGTTGACGACAGCCTTGAGGTTGTGGAGCAACTCGGGGTCGAACCCCAGCAGATCAGCCACGCCCGCCAGCACGCTGCGCACGAGCGTGACGGACTCGGGTTGGCTGATCAGCTCAAGCTTGACCGTTGACACGGTTCGATCACATCCAAGTCCCCGATGACCTGCCCGCCGCCGACCAGCTCCAAACGAGGACCCCGCGGCTGTCCGACCCGGAGCCGATTGCGACGTCTAGGCCGGAGGCGCTTCGAACTCGGTCAGCGCTCTCAGCTTCTCCAGCGCTCCGCGCAAGATCCGCGAAACCTGCATCTGAGAGACGCCGATCAGCTCGGCGATCTGAGTCTGCGTCCGGTCCTCGAGGAAGCGAAGGGTCAGTACGCGACGCTCACGCGCGGACAGGTTCCGCGCCGCGGCGGCGATCGTGACGCTCGCCTCGACGATCTCGAACCGTTCGTCGTCTTCGCCGAACATGTCGGCGAGCGTTCCCGACCCGCCCTCGCCATCGTCGTGGGGAGCATCAAGCGAGACGCTGTGGTGCGCGGCCGCCGTCTCCAGTCCGTCGAGCACGTCTTCGACGCTCAGCTCCGTGTACTCGGCCAAAACGTTGACGGTCGGCGCACGCCCGGACCTGACCGTGAGCGCCTGATAGGCGTCTTCGACCTTCAGCGCCGTCTCCTGCGCGCCACGCGGCACGTGGACCGACCAGCCGAGATCGCGGAAGTAGCGCTTCAGCTCGCCGAGAATCGTGGGCACCGCGAACGACGAGAACGCCGTACCCCGTTCGGGGTCGAACCGATCCACAGCCTTGACCAGACCAAGGCTCGCGACCTGCATCAGATCGTCGAAGGGCTCGCGCGCTCCCGCATACCGTCGCGCAAGCTTGCGCGCCAGCGGCAAGAAGCGCTCTACAAGTTCCGCCCTTGCACGCCTGTCGCCGTGCTCACGCAGGCGCATGAAGAGCTCGTCCGTACTCTGGGTCCCGACTGTCGAAAACGACTCCTCGGGAGCATTCAAGGCTTGTTCCGGAGCGGTCATGGTTTTCATATAGAGGCCGTTACCCGGCCGGCACGAGCTTCAAACATGCTCGCGTTCGCGCCCGCCGGAGATCCGCGGGACATGCTTCGTGCGGCCGTTCGGTTTCCGCGTCGTCGGCGCCGGGTAGCGCCCCGGCCAGGATGCCGACGCGACCGACCGCCGCCCCCGCCACAGGCCTTGCCCAGGGTACGAAGGGCTGACTGCTGCGACGCGGGGCTCGCGCGCCGGCGTCACGGCCGCGGCTTGGTATATCTCGACCTGGCGGGCGACCGCCTCCAGGACGACCAGGCGCTCGCGCGGATCAGAGACCTCGCCATCCCACCCGCTTGGACCGACGTGTGGATCTGCCACGACCCACTCGGCCATCTTCAGGCCACCGGCGTCGATGCGGCCGGGCGCAAGCAATATCTCTACCACCCGTCGTGGCGGATCCGGCGAGACCGCGCGAAGTTCGACACGATGCTCGACTTCGCGGCCGCGCTTCCGCGCCTGCGGCGCCGCGCGCGACGCGATCTACGCGCCCCGGAGCTGACCCATGACCGCGTGCTCGCCTGCGCTCTCGTGCTACTCGACCTCGGGTTCTTCCGGATCGGATCTGAGAGCTACACCGAGCAGAACAGCAGCTACGGGTTGGTCACGATGCTCAAGCGCCACGTGCGTCTCGATCAGGAACAGGTGGTCTTCGACTATCAGGCCAAGGGTGGCCGCCGGCGCGTCCAGGCGATCGCCGATCCTGCCGTTCGCGAGGCGGTGAAGGAGCTCAGGCGCCGGCGCGGCGGAGGCGAGCGTCTCCTGGCCTACCGCCAAGGCAGACGTTGGGTCCAGCTTCGCTGCAAGGATCTGAGCCAACGGATCAAGGCTCTGAGCGGTGGCGACTTCTCGGCCAAGGACTTCCGGACCTGGAACGCGACGGTCCTCGCCGCCGTCGCCGTGGCCACGCACGGGGCCGGCGCCGACTCGAAGGGAAGCCGAAAGCGGGCGGTCAACGCCACCGTCAAGGCCGTCGCGGCGTACCTCGGCAACACCCCCGCCGTCTGTCGCGCCTCCTACATCGACCCTCGCGTGTTCGACCGCTTCCGGGCCGGGCAGACGCTCGCCGGCACCCTCGACCGACCGCTCGAGACAGTCGACCTCGCGAAGCGCAGCGCCCGCGAACAGGTCGAGGTCGCGGTGCTGGACCTAATCGGAGGCTAGTGGCACCCTCGTGCGTCGGGCGTCAAGGCTCATCGCGCGACCTCGATGACGAGGACCGCTATGTCGTCTCGGGGGTCCTGACCGGAAGTCGCCCGACCTTCGACGTATGCGGCGAGACGCTCGGCGCCCATTCCGTGCGCGTCCAACAAGATGTCCGCCAGATCTGATTCGGAGAGAATCGAATCAGGCGCACGAGCATCGGTCAGACCATCGGTGTAGAGCATCAGCGTGTCACCGGGATTCAGCACCACCCGGCTGGGGAGAAACTCGACGTCACGGCGCACCCCGATCAGCGGTCCCGATACCCGGACCTTTTCGACAGTTGCGTTCTCCCGTAGCACGAGCGGTGGGGGATGACCAGCCGCGGCTACCTCCAGTAGCAGACGGCCCGAGTCGGTCGTCGCAGTCAACATCAGCGCGGTGAGAAACCGGTCTCCTACCAAGTCGTGCTCTCGCATCACGGCGTCGTTCAGTAGTCGCAGTACGGTAGGTGCATCATGCTCGGGCAGGGCACGGATTGTGTAGCGCGCTAGTGCCGTCAGCGCCGCGGCATCCGGGCCCTTGCCACAGACATCGCCAATCACGATTCCCCAGCTGTTCTCGCCCGTGGGGAATACGTCGTAGAAGTCGCCGCCCACCTGTTGTCCGTGGGCTGCGGCGAGGTAGCGACCGGCCATCTGCACGCCCGTGATCTCGGGCAGCGCATGCGGCAGCAGGCTCTCCTGCAGGGTGCGTGCGAGCTCCTGCGACGACTGGAACAGCCGGGCATTGTCGACCGCCAGCGCGGCTCGCCGTGCGAGATCCTCAGCCAGCATCAGATCGTCATCGTCGTAGGAAGGCGCCCCGTCCAGGCGCAGCAGCGACAGCGTGCCAAGCACGCGCTGGCGAGCGACAAGCGGAACGACGATCGCCGAGTGATAGTGCAATCGCCTCATCAGCTCGAAGTGCTCGCCGCCGGCGGCAATCTCGCGTTGAAACGCTGCGGTCATCGAGGCGAGCAGGATCGGCTTGCCGGTGCGCAGAACTGTCGCGACCGGATGCGCGCTGTCGAGGTCCAGCGGATGAGCTCGGCGAACCGCCTCAACCGCCCGCGCGTGCCCAGGCTCCTGAGCGCACGCGACTGCGGACTGGATCCAGCCGACGTCTTCCACCAGGTCGATCACGGTGATCTGAGCGAGCTCCGGGACGGTTAACGCGGCGAGCCCCTCGAGCGTCTCGTAGTAGTCGAGCGAGCTGTCGAGCACCAGCCCGGCTCGCGCGAGGAAGGCCATTCGCTGTTGCAGCCGCCCAGACCTCACGTCCACGGAGCCACTCAGATCTCGCGCGAATCCGGCGAACATCGGAGGGTCGACGTCCGGCAAGCGCGTGACGGTCAGCTCGACCTGGAACTCCGACCCGTCGCTTCGCAGGGCGGAGCATTCGAGCCGCCGATCGAGGATCTCCGATCCGGGGCTCTTGCCTTCGCGGTCGCGCCCTAATGCATTTCGATATGCCGATCTCAGCGGGCTTGGAATTATCAATTCCGCGACCTCTCTGCCGATCGCGTCAGCCTGGCTATGGCCGAAGATACGCTCGGCGGCTGGATTCCAGTTCCGCACCAGCCCTTCGGCATCGATCACGATCACAGCATCGGGTGCGGCGACGAACACGTCCCAGGTTGGATCTCGGGACGCGCTCGAATCATCCACCAAGGTGGATCCTAGTGCAGCGTTCGGCAAGTCCCTTGATGGTCTGACGAGTGGGGCTGGGCGTGACTGGGCGTGTCCAGACGCCGTCTCAGAGCGCAAGGGACTTCAGGAACGGTGCACGAGTGCGGCGTTCCACTGTCTCCGTTCGAGACGCGGATGCGTTCGAGCTGCGCATCTACCGTGACGACCTGTCCGATGCTACGTCCGCTCGCCCTCGACGAGTGGAAGAGGGAGTGCGGGTGGCGGTGACGCGTTTGGGACTTCGGCGCCTCTGGTCGCCGCCGGACCAATTCAGCTGGCCATCAGTTTTATCGGAGGTGATGATCTGATGCTCTATCTGAACCACTCGCAGACCGGGCAGGAGCGGGGCTCATGACCGAGATCGCGTCACATGCCGCGGCCTCAAATCGGGGCGGCCTGACGATTCTCCACGAGCTCGATGCCCAGGGAGTCGTGCTCGTGCTCACGGGGGAGCTCGACCTAGTGTCGGCGCCTGAGCTCGACCGGCAGGTTCGCGCACTGGGCGGCGCCAGTCACGGCCGCCTGCTGATCGATCTCAGCGGCCTCGAGTTCATGGACAGCACCGGACTCGCGTCGATGATCCACGCGCAGCGGTCGGCAGCGGCCAACGGACATGAGCTCTCGCTCCGTCGCGGCCCGGATCAGGTTCAGCGGTTACTCGAGCTGACCGGACTGTCCGGGCAGTTCACGTTCGAGCAGTAGGCTGATCAGCCGGACCCGCTGATCGGCGGCTTCGTCTCGGCGCCAAGCCGAGGTCCCGGCCGCTCGATCTCGAACCAAACGTGCGTTGTGCCCTCGTGCAGGCCCCAGCGGCTCGATTCGGATTCGACGATCCTCAGGCCATGGCCTCCGAAGCGGTCGTCGTCGCTCTCGCGCACCTGGCGCTCGAAGCCGGAGCCTTCGTCGATGACCTCAACGTGCAGGCGATTCTCGTCCACGTCCAGCCTGACCGTAATCGCTCCCTGTCCGTGGAGCACCGCGTTGTTGACCAGCTCTGAAACGAGCAGCTTGGCGCGGACGAGTTCGTCGGCATCGAGCGTGTCCGCGGTCACGTTTTCGAGCACCCGACGTGCGCGAGCACCCGCACTCGGATCTCGGGGCAATTTGATGTCCACCGGCTGGAACACGAACTAAGTCCTTTCCGCACTCCAGGAGCGCCGAAGAAGCCAGCTGACCGTGCCGAGCACACGCTACGCCTCAACTTCCGCTCCTGCGTCGGGAGTTTTCCCGGATCTGCAACCGTGACTCTCCGCTGAGAATTATGCGTCGTCGCCGTCCGTTTGGCAGTCACAGCCGAGATCCGACACCAATCGCGACGACGCCTCAGCGCTTTGCGCGGCGGGGTAGATATCGTCAGGTGACGGCGTTCGACATCATCTCGGCGCTGTTCGACGACGCCGCTGCGAGGGCAAGCCGCGGGTAGAGGCAGATCGCGGTCGCCTAGGACACCGACCGCGACGCGGCGATCCGGCACGCCCACGAGCAGTTTCGCTGGTTCGGCTCGGCTGGAAGGTGAACGCTGACCTTCCCAACCCCGATTCCTTCGAGGGCGCCGCCCAATTCGTCACCGCGGACGATGTCCGCGCTCAGCTCGCTTGTGGTCCTGACGTCGACGAGCACGTCGAGAAGATCAAGCCCTTCATCGAAGTTCACCGCCTGGGCATAACGCGAGCTGCTGCCGGCACTGCGCTCGCTCTGACGCAGATCGACACACCCCGCCACGACGGCAGCCAGCTACGCGCAGTGCAAGACCGCGCGAAGCGTCCCTAGGATCTACCGTGCCATGAATGGACGGGACTCACCGTGATCGCGTCGAGACGCTGCTGAGCGATGCGGCTGCCGAGCACGCCAGCCTCTTGTCCCGCCTGCCGCGCGATCTGCAGGCTTCCCTCCCCGTCGATGCTCAGGGCCTCACGCGGGCGATCGACCATCTCGCAATCGCGGCCGGGTTGTCGGACAGCGAGCGCCGCGCTCTCGTTCGTCCACATGCCGTCAACCCGGCCGTGTTGCACGCCCGCGTGTTCGGGTACGCCCCGCTGGCGCGGGAGACGGTGATCGCATCGTTCGTTGAGGGGGCGCGCGTGCGCGCGGATGCGCTGGCAGGTCTTGCCGATGCAGTCGGCGGCGAGCTGCTCGGCCAGGCGGTCCGGAGCGTGCTCGTTGCTCACCCGCCTCCTGGCGGCGCCGACGGGCACGACGTGGTGCCGGCCCTGCGCGCCACCTACGCCGCTCACGAGCGCGCTGCCGTGATGATCGCCACGAGCCTCGACTCTGACGTTGCCTTGTGATGTCGCGGCGGGCGGGGTCTCCGAGCGGTGGCTGCGGAGCTGTGGCTGAGCGCGGCGCCGGCGTCGCACGCGAGGACGGCGGCGATTGCGTGCGCGCGCGCAGAGACCCGCCGGTGCGCCACCGCGTGCACACCGTCGTAGAGGCGGTGCAGGCGGCCGACGCGGATGCGGTAGTCGATCGCGCCCTTCGTGAGTCCTAGGGCGCGGAGCTGGCGCGTCGTGATCGAGCCGTGCTGCCGGCCCGCGATCGCGGGGATCGCGTTGTTCGATCACGCTCGCCATCACACGACCCCGAAGGCCGAGGCCCGCGCTGCGTTCCGCCGGACTGTGGCGCGGCGCGGCGCGCTCGCGCGAATTGATGCACATTGGTCGCACCCCTCGCGACCGAAACGCAGCAGTTCGCCCCCCATGCCCCATGTCCCACTGCGCCCGGACCCGACCAGCGCGTTGAAGCCGTCGAACCCGATCGCCCTACGACCGACTAGACGCACCCGTGACCGCTTTGGGTGCGGAGAGTCCGCGCCCTCCCGACCCAGAATCCGCACCGGCGTTATGACGCCCTCAAACTCGCCGCGTAATTCAGAAGACGACCGCTATCCGAGTGTTAGCGACCCGCCAACCGATCGGTTCCGCGCGGACGCTCTGGAGGATGGTCTTCAACGCGAAAGAGCGGCAATCGCGCCCCCCAGGGCAGGGTGTGTACCTGAGCGAAGACTGTCTTCGCTTCAGTTCACCAGGGGACTACATCGCATCGCCGCTCGCGAGCGGCCTGGTGACGGCGCTGATCTCGCGCCGGCCGCGCCGTTCGCTCGTGCCGTTCCGGTGGCCCGCCAAGGCGAACCTCACCTCTCCCAGGTCGCGTCCGATCGCCTCGATCTCGATCGGTCCCTCGGGCGCGCTGCCCGAGGGCAACGCCGGCCCTGCGTCCTCGTGGGTGCTAATTAGCGGGCCTCGACCATGCGACGCTCGCCGCGGGCGCTCACGACCTGCCGGCTGCCCTCGGCGATCTCCTCGATCAGCTTGGCGCAGAATGCAGGGAGGTCATCCGGATTGCGGCTCGTGACGAGCCCGTTGTCGACGTGTACCTCCTCGTCGACCCAGGTAGCGCCGGCATTGCGCAGGTCAGTCCGCAGACTCGGCCAAGAGGTGAGCGTCCGACCCCGCACGACATCGGCCTCGATCAGCGTCCAGGGGCCGTGGCAGATCACCGCGACCGGCTTGTCCTGCTCGAAGAAGTAACGTACGAAGCGGACGGCGTCCTCGTCGACGCGCAGGGCGTCCGGGTTGGCCACGCCACCGGGGAGCACGAGCCCGTCGTAGTCCGACGCGTCGGCGTCGGCGACGGCGCGGTCGGCGTCGATCGTGTCGCCGCGATCGAGACGGTGGAACATCTGCACCTCCCCCGGCTCGAGCGACACAAGCTCGGTCTCCGCGCCCGCTTTCCGCGCGGCGTCAAGGGGCTCGGTCAACTCGACCTGCTCGACACCCTCGGTGAACAGAAATGCCACGCGCCTACCTTCGAGCGTATTCGCCATGCCGCATCAGCTCCTTCGTTTCTACGTTGGATCCTGCATCTCGACTACCGGGAGCGCCGGCTCGAAACTCCCTAACCCAACGCCCCCAGCCAACTACCATCCCAGTCAGGGATGCCCGCGAGCCGCGACCCATACGAGACCCTAGGCGTCAGCCCCAGCGTCTCCGACGTGGAGCTACGCGCTACCTATCGGCGTCTCGTGCAGCTTCACCACCCTGACCACAACGCCGGCTCGGAAGCATCGGCCCGCCGCTTCGAAGAGGTCCAGGACGCGTACGCGGCGATCCGGAAGCTGCGCGAGTCCGCGCCTCGGCCTCGCCAGGCGCCCCCACGCGCGAGCGCGGGTCCGACACCGCGCGCGAGCTCGAACCCGGCCGCCGATGCGCGGCTTGCCGATCTCGAGCGCGAGATCCGTGAGGCTCATGCGGCCCGCGAGCGGGCGCGCCAAGCCGCCCGCGCGGCGGCCGCCGAGGGCGTCCGGCGCCCGACGCAGGAGGAGCTCGGTTACATCACGACGGACGACAGCCTCGGCAAGATCCTCGCCGATGCCGGCGCCCAGGCCGCCCAGCGCCTCAGCGAGGTCCGGGAGCCCGTGACCAAGCGCGTGGCCGACCTGCTCGATGACCTTGCATCGAAGCTGTCGGGTGGCGCGCCGCCGGCAGCGGGCGAATAACGGCAGACCGGTTCAGACGCATCGGCCGCTCGCGAGCACGTCTTGAGCGCACGCGTCGAACCTCGACGTCTGTCTAAAGCCGACTCGCCGGATTGCCGATGTAGCTCGTGCTTGCGCGTGGTGTCCTCCAGAAGGGGATGGTGTGACACCGGTGACGCCCGCAGCCAACCACATCGGAGGACGGATCTTTGTACAGCTCGGCTCGTAGGTTGCTCGGCACCGTTTCAGCGGGCGCCGCACTCGGCGCGACCTTCCTACTCGCATCATCGGGGGCGGTCGCCCAGGCCGACGTAATAAACCTCGGCGCCTGCAACTCGAACGCGGTAAGCCAGCCGTTTGCCCCCTGGGGAGATTCTTCCTCATACGAGCTCGCACCTGGTGGCGATTTCGAGAGCTCCGACTTCACGATGTCACCGTGGACGCTGAGCGGCGGAGCGCAACTGGTGCCAGGAAGCGAGTCCTATGCGGCAACCGGGACACTCGGCGCCTCCTCGCTCTCATTGCCCGCCGGCGCCTCCGCGGAGTCGCCGAGCACCTGCGTCAACGCGGCTTACCCCACCGTGCGCTTCTTCGTTGCAGGCTCCGGGACGTTGTCGGTCAGTGTCGTTTACGGATCGCTCGTGATCCCGACCGGCGTCGTCGTCGCCGCCGGCGGGTGGACGCCCACCGCGCCGATGCTCACCGGCTCTGCGCTGGGCGGTCTCCTGTCGGGCGGTACCGCGCACGTCTCGCTCCTGCTGACGGGGCTGACCGGATCACCGCAGGTCGATGACGTGTTCATCGACCCGTGGATGCGCGGCTGACCGTCGGCCGTTCGGGTGCGGCTGTTCAAAGCCGCACAACCTGAACAAAGTCGACAATTCCTTGGGGGGAAGCGTCTGATGCGGGACACTCCAACGCCACTGGCATGGCGTAAGTGATGGATATAGATTCCTACGAGACCCCGGAGTCCGAGAGCCTGCTGATCGCCGGGCGCCGCCGTTATACCGACCGCCAGCGCGATCGGCGATTGCTGATCACCGAGGCGGTCGGCGCGGCCGCGTTCCTGGCCGCTGCGGTTGCGCTGGCGACGCTCGGAAGCTGGCCACGACCGCTCTCGCCCACGGCTCTTGCGGTGACGGTAGTGGCGTACCTCGCGGCCGCGCGCGTGACGTTCCCGGTCGGCAGCGCCCGCACGATTCCGACGCAGCTCGTGTTGGTGCCGATGCTGTTCCTGCTGCCGACGCCGCTCGTACCCTTGATCGTCGCGGGCTGCTGGATCGCAGATCTGTGGCCGCATCTGCTCCGCGGCGACGTGTCGCTCACGCGGGTGCTCGCGCGGTTCGGCGACAGCTTCCACGCGCTCGGGCCGGCGCTCGTGCTCGTGCTCGCCGGCGCCGAAAGCCTGTCGTGGCAGCGCTGGCCGGTGCTCCTGCTCGCGTTCGGCGCGCAACTTGTCTGTGACGCCGGCGCAGGGCTCGGACGCACATGGTTCGCGGAGCGAATCGCCCCCTCGGAGCAGCTTCCGATGCTCTGGGTGTACCTGACCGACGCCTGCCTGTCTTGCGTGGGTCTGCTGGTCGCCGCGGCGTCGCTCGGGCGCCCAGGCCTGGTCCTGCTGATCCTGCCGCTGGTGGGACTGCTGTGGCTGTTCGCCCGGGAGCGCGAGCAGCGCCTCGAACACGAGCTGGCCCTGAGCACTGCCTATCGCGGCACCGCTCTGCTGCTCGGAGACATGGTCGAGGCGGACGATCAGTACACCGGGGAGCACAGCCGTGACGTCGTCGACCTCGCGATCACGCTCGCGGATGCGCTCCACATCGACGCGGCCACCCGACGAAACGTCGAGTTCACCGCGCTCCTGCACGACGTCGGCAAGATCCGCGTCCCGAAGGCGATCATCAACAAGCCGGGCACCCTTGACGACGCCGAATGGACGATCATCCGGCGGCACACGATCGAAGGCGAGATGATGCTGAGACGAGTCGGGGGCGTCCTGGCGACCGTCGGCCAGTTCGTCCGTTCCTCCCACGAGCGCTACGACGGCTCCGGCTATCCCGACGGCCTCGCCGGAGACGAGATCCCGATCGAATCGCGGATCGTCTCCGTGTGCGACGCCTACAGCGCCATGACCAGTAACCGGCCGTATCGCGCGGCCCTCACCGCGAACCAGGCACTCGCGGAGCTCCGCCGCTCCGCGGGAACCCAATTCGATCCAAAGATCGTCACAGCGATCGAGCACCGCGCCAAGCCCCGCACGGCTCTTCGCGCAGGCGTGAGGAGGAGGCCCCGGCCATCCCAACCCGCCGAGACCTTCGTCACGACCTCGTCTTAACCGCTGCGAGTCGTTTGACCCCGGGGTGGTATCTCACCAAAGTTGCCTAAAGCTACCTATCGCTCGTGCCGATGTTGATGCTGCACGCGCGTGGCGTGCCATCGGGGAGGCCGGTGGCGCCCGCGAACAACCGCACCCGGGAGGACAGTTCGTTGCTAGGCAAGGCCCGCATGGTCCTCGGTACCGCAACGGCAGGTTGCGCGATCGGAGCGACCTTCCTGCTCGCATCCTCGGTCTCGGTCGCTCAGGCCGCGCTGACCAGTCCTGGCGCCTGCACCCCAGGTGCCGTCAGCCAGCCGTTCGCGCTCTGGGGGGATACATCATCGTATGAGCTGGCGCCGGGTGGCGATTTCGAGAGCTCGGACTTCGCGAGCTCACCCTGGATGCTGGGCGGAGGCGCGCGGCGCGTCTCTGGAAGCGAGCCGTACGCGGCCACCGGCCAGCTCGGCGCCTACTCGCTCTCGTTGCCCGCGGGCGCCTTCGCCCAGTCGCCGCCCACCTGCGTCGACGCGGCTTATCCGACGGTCCGCTTCTTCGTCGCGGGCTCAGGGACGTTGTCGGTCAGCGTCGTTTACGGATCGCTCGTGATCCCGACGGGAGTCGTCCTCGCCACCAACGCGTGGACGCCCAGCCTGCCGGTGATCACGCTCTCGGCCGTGCCCGGGCTCCTGTTTGGCGGGACCGCAGAGGTGTCGATCCGGCTCACTGGGCTTATTGGCTCGCCTCAGGTCGATGACGTGTTCGTCGACCCATGGCGCCGCAGCTGATAGTCGGCTCTGAATGAGGACAGTTGGGCGGATCACAACTACGATGGGCATCGATTCCTACGAGACCCCGGAGTCGGAGAGCCTGCTGATCGCGTGCCGCCATCGGCACGTCTCGCACAAGTGCGATCGGCGACTGCTGATCACCGAGTCCGCCGGCGCGGTCGGGTTCCTCGCCGTGGCGGTCCCGCTGGCAACGCTTGCGAACTGGACACGTCCGCTCTCGCCGGCCGCCCTGTTGGCGACGGTCGTCCTCTACCTAGCGGCAGCCAGAGTTGTATTCCCTGTCGGCAGCGCCTGGACGACCCCGACGCAGCTCGCGTTCGTGCCGATGCTGTTCCTGCTGCCGACGCCGCTCGTACCGCTGATCGTTGCGGCCTGCCTCGTCGCCGATCAGTGGCCGCATCTGCTCCGGCGCAGTCTCTCGGTCACGCGCCTGCTCGCCCTCGGCGGCGATAGCTTCCACGCGCTGGGTCCGGCGCTCGTGCTGGTGCTGGCGGGCCACGAGAGCCTGTCCTGGGAACACTGGCCCGTGCTCCTGCTCGCGTTCGGCTCGCAACTTGTCTGTGACGCCGGCGCAGGGCTCGGACGCACATGGTTCGCGGAGCGAATCGCCCCCTCGGAGCAGCTCCCGATGCTCTGGCTTTACCTGACCGACGCCTGCCTCTCGTGCGCCGGCCTGCTCGTCGCCGCCGCGTCGATCGGCCGTCCCGGACTCGTCCTGCTCGTCTTGCCGTTCGTCTGGCTGCTCTGGCTGTTCGCGCGAGAGCGAGAGGAGCGTCTCGATCACGCACTCGCACTGAGCACCGCGTACCGCGGCACGGCGCTGATGCTCGGGGACATGGTCGAGGCCGACGATCACTACACCGGAGAGCACAGCCGAGACGTCGTCGGCCTCGCGATCGCGCTCGCGGATGCGCTCCACGTCGACGCGGCCACCCGCCGAAACGTCGAGTTCACCGCCCTCCTGCACGACGTCGGCAAGATCCGCGTCCCCAAGCGGATCATCAACAAGCCCGGCAACCTCGACGACGCCGAATGGTCGATCATCCGCCGGCACACGATCGAAGGCGAGATGATGCTCACCCGGGTCGGCGGAGTCCTCGCGACGGTCGGACAGTTCATCCGTTCCTCTCACGAGCGCTACGACGGCTCCGGCTATCCCGATGGCCTCGCCGGAGACGAGATCCCGATCGAATCCCGGATCGTCTCCGTCTGCGACGCGTACAGCGCGATGACGACAGACCGGCCGTATCGCGAGGCCCTCACGGGGGCCGACGCGCTCACCGAGCTGGGGCGCTGCGCCGGCACCCAATTCGATCCGCGGATCGTCGAAGCGATCGAGCGCCTGGTCAAGTCTCGTGCCAGCATGCGTTCGAACGCGGGCCGACGGCGGTCCGCTTGCGCACGCGACTGCCTGACGCCGGTGGCGGACCCGAGGCGAGCACCCGCGCCTAATCTGGATTGATTCCAGAATCTGTGCCACACTCCGGGTATGCCGGCGAGCTCGGAACTCGAGCGCATGTTGCGAGGGGTTTCCCTGCGCGTCACGGGTCCGCGGCTAGCGGTGCTGGCCGCGGTGCACGAGCATCCGCACGCCGACACGAACTCGATCATCGGTCTCGTGCGCGCGAATCTCGGCGAGGTGTCCCAGCAGGCCGTCTACGACGTGCTGCGGGCACTGACAGCCGCGGGCCTGGTGCGGCGCATCCAGCCGCCGGAATCCCTCGCGCGCTACGAGTCGCGGGTCGCGGACAACCATCATCATGTCGTGTGCCGCTCGTGCGGTGCCATCGCCGACGTCGACTGCGCCGTCGGCCCCGCGCCCTGCCTGACCGCAGCCGCCGACCACGGCTTCGCGATCGACGAGGCCGAGGTCGTCTACTGGGGCCTGTGCCCAGGATGCTCGACCGTACCAAGTGCCTGAATACACCCTCTGATCCCGGAAGGGGTTCCCTTGTCTGATAGTCCTGACGCCGTTGTTGGAGAGATGAACGAGCAGAGCGGTGGCGGCTGCCCGGTCGGGCAGGAGCGGGGCGGGCGGGCTCCCCATCCGACCCAGGGCGGCGGGAACCGAGGCTGGTGGCCGAACCGGCTCAACCTGAAGATCCTCGCCAAGAACCCCGCCGTGGCCAACCCCCTCGGCGAGGAGTTCAACTACGCCGAGGCGTTCAAGAGCCTGGACCTCGCCGAGGTCAAGCAGGACATCGAGGGCGTGTTGACGACGTCGCAGGACTGGTGGCCGGCCGACTACGGCCACTACGGCCCGTTCATGATCCGGATGGCGTGGCACAGCGCCGGCACGTACCGCATCAGCGATGGTCGCGGTGGCGCCGGGGCCGGGCAGCAGCGCTTCGCGCCGCTCAACAGCTGGCCGGACAACGGGAACCTCGACAAGGCGCGGCGTCTGCTCTGGCCGGTCAAGCAGAAGTACGGCCAGGCGCTCTCGTGGGCGGATCTGATGGTCCTCACCGGCAACGTCGCCCTCGAGTCGATGGGCTTCGAGACCTTCGGCTTCGCCGGCGGGCGGGAGGATGTCTGGGAACCCGACGAGGACGTCTACTGGGGCCCGGAGACCGAGTGGCTCGGCGACGAGCGCTACACCGGCGCTCGCGAGCTCGAGGAGCCGCTGGGCGCCGTCCAGATGGGGCTGATCTACGTCAACCCGGAGGGCCCGAACGGCAACCCGGACCCGCTCGCCGCGGCCACGGACATCCGCGAGACGTTCCGCCGCATGGCGATGAACGACGAGGAGACGGTCGCGCTGATCGCCGGCGGCCACACGTTCGGCAAGACCCACGGCGCCGCCGACCCCGACGAGTACGTCGGCCCAGAGCCTGAAGGCGCCCCGTTGGAGGCGCAGGGCCTCGGCTGGAGGAACACGTACCGCTCCGGCAAGGGCGCAGACGCGATCACCAGCGGCCTCGAAGTGACCTGGACGGCCACTCCGACGGCGTGGTCGGGCAGCTACTTCGAGAACCTGTTCGGCCACGAGTGGGAGCTGACCAAGAGCCCGGCCGGCGCGCATCAGTGGCAGCCCAAGGACGGCGCCGGCGCGGGCACCGTCCCCGGTCCCGACGAGGGCTCGCCGATGCGCACCCCGACGATGCTGACGACCGATCTCTCGCTGCGCCTCGACCCGGCGTACGAGAAGATCTCGCGGCGCTTCCACGCCAACCCCGACGAGCTCGCCGATGCCTTCGCCCGGGCCTGGTTCAAGCTCACCCACCGTGACATGGGTCCCGTCGCGCGGTACCTCGGCCCGGAGGTACCGACCGAGACGCTGCTGTGGCAGGACCCCCTCCCCGAGGTCACGCACGAGCTCATCGGGGCAGAGGAAATCGCCGCCCTCAAGGGCCAGATCCTCGATTCGGGGCTGTCCGTCGCCCAGCTCGTCTCCACCGCGTGGGCGTCGGCGTCGACGTTCCGCGGCAGCGACAAGCGCGGCGGCGCCAACGGGGCGCGCATCCGCCTCGAGCCGCAGAACGGGTGGGAGGTCAACGACCCCGACGAGCTGGCGACCGTGCTGCGCACCCTTGAGGGGATCCAGGAGGCGTGGGGTAGCTCCCATACCGGGAGCAAGCAGGTCTCGCTCGCCGATCTGATCGTGCTCGGCGGCTCCGCCGCCGTCGAGCTGGCTGCCAAGAACGCCGGCCATGACGTCGAGGTCCCCGTCACTCCGGGACGCGCGGACGCGTCGCAGGAACAGACCGACGTAGAGGCGTTCGACGCGCTCGAGCCTTCCGCGGACGGTTTCCGCAACTACCTCGGTGAGGGACAGCGCCTGACGGCGGAGTACCTCCTGATCGACCGCGCGAACCTGCTGACCCTGAGTGCCCCGGAGATGACCGTCCTCGTGGGTGGCCTGCGGGTCCTGGGGGCGAACTCGGGGCAGTCCACGAAGGGTGTGCTGACCACGACGCCCGGGTCGTTGACGAACGACTTCTTCGTGAACCTGCTCGACCTGGGCACGGCATGGTCCGCGATGGCCGAGGACGCAGGCTCGTTCGAGGGCCGCGACGTCAGCACGGGCGAGCTCAAGTGGACCGGCAGCCGCGTCGACCTCGTCTTCGGCTCGAACTCCGAATTACGCGCGCTGGTGGAGGTCTACGCGAGCGATGACGCGCGGGAGAAGTTCGTGCACGACTTCGTCGCGGCGTGGGTCAAGGTGATGAACCTCGACCGTTTCGACCTCACCTGATCTCGCTCGCCCCGGCTCAGGTTTCGCGATCGCTGAGGCGGAAAGCATCCTGAGCGCCAACTCCGCAAACGAAAGCGAGATCCAGCAATGACTGACGAGACCAAGCCTCCGGCGACGACCACCGATTCCGGGATCCCTGCGCCCAGCGACGAGTATTCGCTGACGGTAGGACCGGGCGGGCCGAACGTCCTCCACGATCACTACGTCGTCCAGAAGATGCAGCACTTCAACCGCGAGCGTGTGCCCGAGCGCGTCGTGCACGCCAAGGGGAGCGGCGCCCACGGGTTCTTCGAGGTGACCGAGGACGTCACGCAGTTCACCAAGGCGAGCTTCCTGGCGAAGGTCGGCAAGCGGACGCCGCTGTTCATTCGCTTCTCGACCGTCGCCGGCGAGCAGGGGTTCCCCGACACCGTCCGCGATCCCCGTGGCTTCGCGATCAAGTTCTATACCGACGAGGGCAACCACGACCTCGTCGGCAACAACACACCGGTCTTCTTCATCCGCGACCCGAGCAAGTTCTCGGACTTCATCCACTCCCAGAAGCGCCTGCCCGACACCGGCATGCGCAACAACAACATGCAGTGGGACTTCTGGACGCTCTCGCCCGAGAGCGCCCATCAGGTGACGATCCTGATGTCCGACCGTGGGACGCCGCGGACCTACCGCCACATGAACGGCTACAGCAGCCACACGTACTCGTGGATCAACGAGGCCGGCCAGCGCTTCTGGGTCAAGTACCACTTCAAGACGGTTCAGGGCGCCGAGAATTTCACCGACGCTGAGGCGGGCGAAATGACGGCCGAGGATCCGGACTTCCACCGCCGCGACCTCCGCGCGACGATCGAGCGCTGCGAGTACCCGGAATGGCTGTTGGAGATGCAGATCATGCCGTTCGAAGTGGCGGCCGACTACCGCTACAACCCGTTCGACCTGACCAAGGTGTGGCCGCACGGCGACTACCCGCCGATCGTCGTCGGGCGACTGGTGCTCGACCGCAATCCCGAGAACTTCTTCGCCGAGGTCGAGCAGGCGACGTTCAACCCGTCCAACCTCGTGCCCGGGACCGGCCTGAGCCCGGACAAGATGCTGATGGGGAGGATCTTCTCCTACCACGACACCCATCTGCACCGGGTCGGCCCCAACTACGAGCAGCTCCCGATCAACGCTCCCAAGGTCGAGGTGCACTCGTACAACAAGGACGCCGCGATGACCTATCGCCACGCCGGCGCCCAGCCCGTCTACGCCCCCAACAGCTTCGGCGGCCCCCAGGCCGACACCGAGCGGGGCAAGGATCCCGGCTGGGACGTGGAGGCCGGGGAGCTCGGACGCTACGCGTACGAGAAGCACGCCGAGGACGACGACTTCGGTCAGCCAGGCGCGCTGTATCGCGAGGTCATGAGCGATACCGACCGCGAGCACCTGGTGACCAACATCGTCGGCCACGCGAGCGACGAGGTCAGCGACGACATGCAGCTACGGGTGATCGCCTACTGGGCGAACGTCGATCCCGAGCTCGGAGCGCGCGTGGCCGCCGGTCTCGGGCACGGCAACGGAAGTGCCGCCAACGGCGCCTTCGCGAAGGCCGCCGAGCTCGTCGCCGCGCGCGCCAACCGCGCCTGAACGACCTCCGCACGCGGGCGCTAGCCGCTGACGGCTCGCGCCCGGTCGACGCACGCCGGCCGAAGCGAGACGGCTTCGCTTGCTTGGTCGACGCACGCCGGCCGAAGCGAGACGGCTTCGCTTGCTTGTGGGTATCTGCGGGTAGAGGACCTGTTGACCCCAAAAGGAGGCTTCCCAGATGGCTGACAGAGCGGTAGACAAGTACCTGAACGATCACCTCGGCGGCGCGACCCTCGGCACTGATCTCGCCGCGCACATCCGCGACCATTACGCGGGCACGCCGTTCGGAGACGAGATGAAATCGCTGGCCGCCGAGATCGAGAATGACCGTAAGACGCTGGTTGACCTGATGGAACGGATCGGTGTCCAGCCGAACCCCGTCAAGCAGGCGTTCGGATGGGTGGCCGAGAAGGTCGCCGGGGTGAAGTTCTCCGGAGTGTTCGGCGACCCCGAGCAAGGGGCCTTCATGGCGCTCGAGAGCCTCATGCTCGGCGTGGAGGGCAAGGCCTCGATGTGGAGATCCCTGAAGCAGATCGCCGATGAGTATCCCTCGCTGGCCACCACGGACCTCGACCACTTGCTCGAACGGGCCGAGAGCCAGAAGGCAACCCTACAAAGCGAGATCCTGACGGCTGCCAAGACGACACTGCACGATGACGGAGAGCACAAGCCGTTCAACGCGTACTCGGCCGAGAACCCGCCATCCCGCGACGAGCGGGTGCCGGCATAGGTGCGCGGCGGGGCTGTCAGCGCGGCCCCGGCGCCCCGCCGGCGGCTGATCCCGCCGGTCGCCGCGGAGGCGCCGCCCGCCTACGGGTCGCTGAAGGCGAGCCTGTCGGAGAGCCCGGCGATCTCGAAGATGCGCTGCACCTGCAGCGGTCCGCGGAGGATCAGGAAGCCTCTGTCCTGACCACTTGCCAGCCGGTCGGCCTGAATGACCGCGTGAACGCCCGTCGAATCCAGGAACTCGAGCTTGCTCAGATCGAGCACGATCGTTTGCGCGTCGGTGTCGAGCGCGCCCGCAACCGCCGCGGCGAAATCGCTCACACCGGCGAGGTCGAGCTCCCCCGTGAGGTTGATCACGTAGTCGCCTTCGCGACTCGTGCCGATCGACAGCGTTTCCGGCATCGCGCCGTCGGGATGTTGGACGTTGGGCTCAGACACTGCTCTGCGGATCACGACCGATTCCGTGGTCCGTGCCACGCCGTGCCCGGCCGACCCGTCCCCGCTTGCACTTGGACGGAACCTCAGCGTCCGGGGATGAACGCTTGCGGCTCCGACGAACACTTTAGAACACGCCCAACAGGACCACAAGTCGCCGCCCGCCGGCAAAGCGATGATTTCCCATCGCGTCCGCGGGTAGCAGTCCAGAGTGGCCTTGAACTCAACCGCACCGATTCTCCGCATGGCGTTGCGCTGCGACCGGCGCGCTCCTGGCCTCGTCCGGCGGGCGCTCGAGGGCGCCGAGGCCGAGGTGCTCGCTCCCGTGCTCGAGGACGCGCGGTTGGTCGCTACCGAGCTCGCAAACAACGCGGTGCTGCACTCGGGATGTGCGGACGACGACATCATCCGCGTGCTCGCGCGTCTTGACGGCACGGTCCTGACCATCTCCGTGGACGACCCAGGTATGTCCGGTCAGACGCCGAAGCTCCGCCCGCGCGGCGACGGGCCTGGCGGGCTCGGCCTCTGGATCGTGCAGGCGCTGGCCCACCGCTGGGGCGCAGACTACGTCTCGCGCGCCGGCCGCCCTCGCGCTCACCGCGTCTGGGCCGAGCTCACTCTCAGACCGATCTGATGCCGCGGTGGCGGGAGGCCTCCCATGGCGCACGAAGCGTCATAGCCCACTCGGGTCGCCTCCCGCCACCGTTTGAACTGCACCCCATTCCAGCTTGGTGGTAAATCCTTTGATGTCTCGGTTGCAATTTCGCCGTCGCCCCTTTCGATCTGAACGCAACGGTAGGCGCGGGCGCCACGGCTCACAACGTCATATGACATGGATCGCCGCGCGACGGGCGACGGCTGCACGCCCCGAGTAGGCTGCCTTCCGGTGGCGTCAATTGTGCCCGCGACACCGACCTTCCTGCAATCGCTGCCCGAGCCGGAGCGCGCCGCTCTGCTCGGGATCGGTAGCGCCAGGCGCTGGCGCCAGGCTGATGCGCTGGTCCGCCGCGGCGCGCGGGCCGACAGCGCGATCGTGCTGCTCGCCGGCTTGGCGAAGATCCACACGAACGTGGGCGGCGCGGAGGTGCTCCTCGCCCTGTGCGGGCCGGGCGATCTGCTGGGTGAAGTGACCGCCGTGCGCGACTCGGTCCGCTCTGCCACTGCGACCGCACTCGAGCCGGTCGAGGGTGTGGTGATACCGGTCGCGAGCCTGCGGGCGTTCCTCAGCGACCACCCTCGCGCGACCCTCGCTCTGCTCGATCTGGCGCTGACCCGCCTTTATGCCGCCGATGCCAGGCGGATGGAGTTCGCGACCTCGGAAAGCCTCGCGAGGGTCGCCGGCCGGCTTGTCGAGCTCGCCGAGCGATTCGGCGTGCGACGCGGCGACAGCGCGGTCGAGGTCGCACTCCCGATCACCCAGGAGGAACTTGCTTCCTGGAGTGCGTCCTCGCGCGAGTCGACCGCGCGGGCACTGCGCACGCTGCGCGGTCTCAGCCTGATCGAGACCAACCGGCGTCGTCTCACGGTGCTGGACGTCGAGGGCCTCCGCGCCCACTCGGCGCGGCTCTGACCAGGAACGCCGTAGCAGTGCGTCCTCAGGATTCGGGGCATCCTGGGCGAGTGAGCGCATCAGCCACAGCCGTCGATCCAGATCGAGCCTCAGGTACGACGGTGTGGGCCGCGCTGGGCGTGGTCTATGTTGCATGGGGCTCGACGTACGTGGCGATCCGGATCATGGATCAGACGATCCCGCCGCTGATCGGAGCCGGGGTCCGGTACCTGCTGGCCGGGGTTGCGATGTACGGCTTTCTCTGGGCGCGCCGGGGCACGCCTCCGCGGGTGCGCTCCCGCGAGCTGGCCTCGGTGGCGCTCGTCAGCGTGCTGCTGCTGACGGGCGGCAACGGTTTCGTGTCCTACGCCGAGCGCTACGTGCCGGCCGGCCTGGCGGCATTGGTGGTCGCGTCCGTGCCGCTGTGGCTTTTGGTCATCCGCCTGCTCACGCGAGACCGGCCTCGCGGCGCAACGCTCGCCGGACTCTGCGTCGGCTTCCTGGGGGTGGGCCTGCTGGTCCTGCGGGGCGGAGCGGCGCAGGGCGTCAGCGTGCCCCATCTTCTGATCGTGCTCGCTGCCTCGCTGTCGTGGGCGCTCGGCTCCTGGGCGTCGAGCAAGTTGCCGATGCCCAGCGACATCGCGGCCGGCACCGCGCTCGAGATGCTCATCGGCGGGTCGGTGCTGGCCGTGCTCGGACCGCTGCTCGGCGAGCGTTGGAGCTCGATCGCCCTGCACGCCTCGTCGGGCTCCTTGCTCGCCGTGGCGTACCTCGCCCTGGTCGGCTCCGTACTCGCCTTCACCGCCTACGTTTGGCTGCTTCAGCATGCCCCGATCTCACAGGTCTCGACCTACGCATATGTCAACCCGACGGTCGCGGTGCTCCTCGGCGTGCTCCTGCTCGGCGAGCGGCTAAGCGCGACAACGATCGTCGGAGGCGGGATCATCGTTCTCGCGGTGGCGCTGGTGATCCGGGCCGAGGCGCAGCCGCCTCGCGATCGCCGGGACCTCCCGCCATCTCCACGGGCGAACCAGCCCAGCGACGCGGGCCCGGCGACGGCAGCAGGCTGAGTGCCTGCTCGCGGCCGGCGTCGAGCGGTTGGCCGGCGATCTGGCCGCCGGCGCAGTCCTCGGAGCGCACGACGCGCCGCGGGTTGCGAATCCCGGCGAGGCCGAGCAGTCCACCAAGCGCGACGAGTGTCGCGGAGATGCCGATCCCGACATGGAAGGCGTGAACCGAGGCGGACTGCACAGCGTGCGCGACCTGCGGGCCGACGATCGATGGGTCGACCCGGGCGAGGGTCTGACCGCGCGCCTTCACGAGGGCGGCGCGCGCCGCCGGGGAGAGCCCGATTCCGCTGACACGCTGATCGAGGGTCGAGGTGAACTGGGCCGAGATGACCGCGCCGACGGCGGCGATCGCGAGCAGACTGGCGATCCGAGCGATCGCGTTGTTGATTCCCGAGGCGATCCCCGCGTTTGACTCATCGGCGTCCGAGAGGACAGTCGCGGTGAGCGGCGCGACGGTGCTCGCGAGCCCGAAGGAGAAGGTCAGCAGCGCCGGAAGGAGCTCGGTGAGGTAGTTCACGTGGGCGCCCAGGCGGAGCATGAGCGCGAGTCCCACGGCAGCGGTCAGCGGTCCGAGGCCCATGAACAGCCGCGGCCCGAACCGGTCAGCGAGGCGCCCCATCCGCTTGGAGAGGACGAACATCACGACGGTCGATGGCAACAGCGCGAACCCTGCGTCGAGCGCGCGATACCCGGCGACCTCCTGGAGAAACAGGACGAGCAGAAAGAACGTGATGCCGAGCCCGCCATACATCGCGAACGTCTGCACATTCCCGATCGCGAAATTGCGCCGCTTGAACAGGCCCAGAGGCAGCATCGGCGCCGGGGTACGCCGCTCGTGCACCAGGAAGATTCCAAGCAGCAGCAGCCCGCCGAGACCGGGCACCCATACCTGCGGACTGGCCCAGCCGACGACCGGCTGGCGAATCAGTGCCAACACGGGCCCGGCGAGACCAAAGAAAGTGAGCGCCGCACCCAGCCAGTCCACTCGAGGATGCGCAGCGCCACGCGGCCGCGCCGGCACCGCCACGAACACCAGCAGCAGTGTGATCAGCACGAACGGGACGTTCACGGCGAAGATCAGCCGCCACGAGTCCGCATCGACGAGATAGCCGCCCGCAAGCGGTCCGACAACCGTCGCGATCCCCGCCCAGGCGGTCCACGAGCCGATCGCCGCGCCACGCTCGTCGCGCGGGAACGCCGACACGATCACCGCAAGTGCGCTCGGCGTCAACAGCGCCCCAAACGCACCCTGCAACCCACGGCACACGATCAGCACCCCGATGCTCGGAGCGATCGCGCACAACAGCGACACGAGCCCGAACCCCGCGACACCGGTTGCAAAGACGCGCCGTTCACCGAATACGTCTCCCAGCGACCCACCAACCAGGATCAGCGAGCCGAGCGCCAGCAGATACGCATTTGACACCCACTGCTGACCGGCAAGCCCGCCACCAAGGTCGGCGCGGATCGCAGGCAGCGCAACGTTCACCGCCGTCGCGTCGAGGCCCGCCACGAACGAACCCATGATCGCCGCCAGCAGAGCAAGCCGCTTATTGCGGTCGCCTACCTGCCTGCTCAGGTCGTCTTGATCGAGGAGCGGCACGGTTCCCATCGTCGCAGGGTTTACGTAGCCAGATCGAACCGGCCCAGCGGCTAGCTCGCCGGTGGGCGAGCCTCTTTCGCCAGGGGTGCCCACGACACTTTTCCCATCAGGCGGTCACGTACTCGTCGCGTTTGCGTGGCCAGCCGTCGAAGTCCTCACCCCGGCCCCTCGGCGCGCGGTCGAGCAGCTGCCAGGTCGCGTTGAGCGCCTCGGTGCCGCGGTCGTAGGTCGAATAGGTGTGGTAGACGACGCCGCCATCGAGCGCGAAAACACTCAGCGCCATCAGCTCCATCACGTCAAGCATGTTGCCGGGCCGGCGCGGCGTCGGCACCTGCATCATCTCGTAGAAGTCGCTGTCGAACGCATCCTCGGACGACACCCATTCGATCTCCCAGCCCATGCGCGCCCGATAAGCATTGAGCACCTCTAGCGGTGAGCGCGAGGCGAGGATGAAGGTCACGTCGCGGTGCGCGAGATGGGCGACCGCCCCAACGAGGTTGTCGGTCTCGAACGTGCAGCCAGGACAACCCTCAGGCGTCTTGGGGCCGTGCATGAAGTGGCGCACGATCAGCTGCGAGCGCCCGCAGAACAGCTCCGCAAGCGTCTTTGTGCCATCGTTGGATTCGAAGCGATAATCCTTCTCGACCGGCACCCACGGCAACGCCAGGCGTCTGCGCGCGAGCGCCGCATTGCGGCGCGTTAGGTCCTTCTCCTCGGCTCGCAGCTCGGCATATGCGACTGCCCACTGCTCACGCGTCCCAAGCTGGTGTGACGTCATAGATGACTCCTCTGCCTCGCGATCGGTAATCAGACCTGCTGACTCGGTGGGCGACCGAAACTCATCGATCGGGTCCACCGCGACCTGCCTCAATTCCGAGCATCCCCTCGTCTGACGGCCTGCCTGATGATCTCCGCCCGAGCCGGCACCTGACGACGCGCGTCCGCGGCGCGCCCTATTCACGGCGGGAGAGCGCCGCCTACCTCGACGTGCCGCTCTCAACGCTGCATCGTCGACATCGGAGTCAGAGACGCCGGGTCAACTCGTGGCTAGGCTGCGGTCGTCGTGAGCCGCTTCGCGTGCGCGTAGAGGGTCTCGGGGGCGATGTCAGCGTCGTTCGGCCATTCGATCGTGCCAGCCTCCTCGTCCGCCCGGGACCGCTGGAAGTACTCGAGGTCTTCGAGCGGTGCGAACACCCCGCCGTACTCGGTGAGGTACGACAGGTCGACGTCGCCCGCGGTCCCGTCCTCGAAGCGGCCGCTCACGACGTAGCCGTCCCGAGCCGTGGCCTCGATCAGTAGCGGTGTGCTAGCGACCTCCTCGCGTCGGTGGCTGACGATGAGGAGGCAGCGAGCGCGTTCGCGTCGCTCGACATCGACGTTCAGGCGACGCGTGAAGCGATCGAGCGCGAAAGCAACCTCCGAGACGCCGACTGACTGACGGCAGGGACTTCACGAGGAGATGGGTCGAGCAGGCCTTCCGTCCGCCAACACCCGAGGCGGTCGACGGATCGCGAACCTGAGCGACTCAGCGCCGCTTCGAGCCGCTGCTGCCGTTGTCGCGCGTCTCGCCAACCATGGGGCTCGGTCGAATGGGCTGCGGCTGGGGCTTGTCGGCCATGACACTAAGTCTACGACTGGTTGATCAAGACGACCACCCACGCGATCACCTCAGCCACGAGGAGGAGTGCGCCGACCCGAAATGCCCCGGTCAGCCGTGGTCGTCTTCGCAAGTTCGTTGACGGATTGATGGCTCATGCGGCGAGCTGGTGTTGGGGCGTCTCCAGGTCGGGGAAGTTGTTGGGTTCCAGCGCCTTGCGCTGGACCACGGAGAAGTAGATCTCGGCCTGGTTGACCCAGCTGGCGTGCACCGGGGTGTGAACGAGGATCAGGTTCTTGTAGCGTCCCTGCAGGCGGTTGATCGACCGCTTCCCACGGTGCGCTGAGCCGTTGTCGACGATCACGAACACCCTGTTGGCGGACCGGTAGGGCTCCTGGGTCATGAACTGCTTGATCAGCTTGTCGAACGGGACGATCCCGTCCTTCTCGTCGCAGCGATCGAACAGGCGCGCGCGGCGTACGTCCCAGGCCGCGAAGTAGCACAGAGCCCCGCGCCTTTCGTACTCGTGCTCGACGCGCTGCCCCTCGCCGTGAGGCTTCGCGGGCTCGCTGGCATGGATCCTGGCGCGGGCTTGGATCGACGGCTTCTCATCGCAACACACCACGAAATCGCCCGGCCCGAGTAGCTTTCCCTCCCAGCGGCCTTCGTAGAGATCGAGGATCCGACCGGCCTTCTCGGCGAACATCGGGTCGCGCGGAAAGATCCACGAGCGGTAGTTCCACGGGCGGACCGCGTCCTCGTGCAGCCACCGCCAGATCGTGACGGCCGCGATCGTCGCGACGATCCCGCGCCTGACCGCCTCGACCGCCAGCTCAGCGCTGGACCACCGCGAGAGCGGTACGCCCTGCTCGGCCGGCAGCGCGCACACCATCGCCTTGACCTCGGCGACCTGCGCCGGGGGAAAAACGCCGCGGTCGACCCGACCGCGGTCTTTCCTCAAGACCCTGGACACCCTCTTGGCAGAACCGTATTCGCCAAGTCGACACCGCCTGGCGCGAACACGCCAACCGCTCCGCGATCTCGGTGTTCGAAAGCCCATCAGCCGCCAGCAGGATCGCCTTCGCGCGCACCACATCCCGGTGCGGGCCCGAGTACGCCGCCGCGCGACGCTCCAACGCGCGGCGCTGCTCATCAGCCAAGGTCACCTGATGCGGGGAGATCTGCGCCATCACCACCAGGATTCGCCACCCGAGTTATGACTCCTTCAAACTCGCCGCATACTTCGGAAGACGACCACTTAGAGCCAACATCGGCACGTTCTCCCGATACGTCTCCGTCGACGTAGACGTAGACGTAGACGGAGACGCGGGAGCGGATCGAATCGAGACGCTTGATTCCCGTCCAGGTTGCTCCTGCCGGTCTGGGCTGACCCTCAGATCGGAGAAGGAGGTGACGCGGGAAGTAGGCCGACCGATGCAAGCATCACTACCGCTTCGGACGATCAGCGGCAGACGTCCTGGATTCGGTGGACGGCCAGGGCGACTCGACGCATGAGTCCGCAGAGGAATCAGACCCGCACGACGTCCACTTCCAGGTCGTCGAAGTCACTGTCTTGGCTGTAGACGGCGACATCATGCGCGCGTGCCGTCGCGGCGATCCAAGCGTCCTGGACCTTGGGCCTACGTCCAGTGCGCCGCGCGATCGCGACCAGCTCGGCGAACGCTGAGGCGACTGCCTCGTCGATGGGCAAGGCAAGGTAGGTCTCGCGCGTCGCTTGGAGCGTCCGCAGCCGCCGCCCGCGCACGGCCTCGGTCGTGGCGAGTTGCACTCCGAGCTCAAGTTCAGCCAGGGTCACCACGGAAACCGCTGCCTCATCAGGCAACCGGTCGCTAGCCAACCGGCGCGCCTGCTCACCGGCGATGAACACAGAGGTGTCGAGAAGGCCTCTCACAGCTCATCGATGGTGTCGGGCAGCGCCTCGGCCAACTCATCGCGTAGAGCAGCGTCAGCCTGAGCGAGTCCGCTCACGACGCGCTCCCGGGGCACCCACATGGCGCGCGCTGGGAGCGGAGCGAGCTCGGCGACGGGACGCCGGTCGACTGTGACCCGCAAGCGCTCGCCAGCCTCTACGCGCCGTAGCACCTCTGCGGTGTGGTTGCGCAGCTCACGGACTGAGACGTCACCTGCCACGCACCGACTGTAGCACATCAGCTACGGAGGGTAGCGAGGCTCCACATACCGGCTTTTCGGGCGGGAGCGCCGATGGAACGTAATGCGTGCTGGCCGCCGCTTCGGACGAGAACCGGCAGCGAGGGCCTACGCGGCGGCTGGTGGATGCGTCTGTGCGCACGGCGCTCGCACTACCTTGCTGCTCCATCGCGAAGTGAACTGCCGTCAGACGCTGGTTCGTGTGCTGCGCTCGTCCTCGCGCACGTCCGCAATCAGGACCTTGAGAGGGTCCCACAGGTCCGGGGACGCTGCATCAACCAGGTCGTGGCGATAGCCGATCAGAAAATGGCGCGACGCGATCGAGGTGCTCGAGCAAGGCTGTCCGCAGTTTGTCGTCCGGGACCTCGTCGATCAGGAGCTGAAGCTCGACAAGCATTTTGTCGGGCACGGACAGGGCAGTCGCCAGCCGCTCGGTTCGGAGGTCGAGTTCGTCGCGCACGTCCGTGACCGCGGAAACGAGCAGCTCGCTGGTGTGAGTCGCGACCGGCAAGCTATCGAGCGTACGCCCCGGCCCGGACACCGCGGCGTTGCGAGGTGCCGCTGTTTGTAAGCACACTACGGCTCAGGGTTGTAGGTTCCCCCAGAGCTGCCAGATCGAGGCCGATTCGATCGGCCGTGGCACAGTCCGACGAGGGAGGAGGCGATCCGGCAGAGCCAGCTAACTCAGCGGTTCCACGACACGAAGGTGGTCGACGCTGAGGACTATCCGTGCGGCGTTTCGCTTCGACTGCTGACGCGGATCGCCGGCCTGTACCAGCGGCGCGGTCTGCTATCGGACACGAAACCCGAACCACTGTGGCGGTGCTGTCCGAACGGAGCCGAATGCTGAGAGGGGTCGGCCGGTGATGCGGATCAAGGATGGCTGCTGACCTCGTAGCGAAATCAGACCGATCGTTCTGTCAGCATGCCTGACGCTTCGTGTCGAGGACAAACCGCCGCAAAGAAAGGACCCGCAGACATGCTTGACCAGATTCGACGCGACATCGAGCATCGCCTCGACCAGTTGCACGCCGAAATCGAGAAGCTCCGCAACGCGCTCGCCGCGCTTGACCCACGCGAGCGCTCAGCTACGCCGCCGGTGAAGGGCCCGACGCCGCGGGCCGCAGCGCGCAAGCCTTCCGCGCCGAAGCAGGGCTCGCCGCGGACCCGTTCGACGGCTAGGGGCGCCGGGAGCAACGGAAGCGCAGGAGCGCGAACCGCACCCGGTGCCACCAAAGCGGCAGTTCTCGCGGCGCTCTCGAGCAACGGCGCGCTGACCGCCGGCGAGGTCGCCAAAGCGACCGGCCTTGGCCGCGCAACCGTCAGCACCACGCTCTCCAAGCTCACCAAGTCAGGCGAGGTAGCCAAAGCCGAGCGCGGCTACCGCCTGCCCTAAACGGAGCGACGCTCGGGCGCCATCGTGCCTCGTGCTCCGGTCTCGCCAACGCAGGCGCCATCCAGCTGGCACGCGCGGGCGAGCGGGAGTCGCGAGGCTCAGGGGCACGCGTTGAGGACGCTGTCGGGACGATACCTCGCTTCAGTGCGGCACGCACGTCTCGGCGGTCTGCGCCTACTTTGGTAGAACCCTGGTAGATCGAGGCGACCGTCTCGATGCTGAATTAGCGGCGGATGCCGCCCGATTATGCTGTTTTGCAGGCACTTCACGGAGGGTGAGCGAGGGGACTCGAACCCCCGACCGCCTGGACCACAACCAGGAGCTCTACCAGCTGAGCTACGCCCACCGTGGATTACCCAATCTACCAGCGACTCGGCCCGGCGAGCCGGCACCGGGGCGCCGCCGCCGCTCGAGGCGCCAAACTACGCCGTCGATGCGGCTGGCCCTCGAACGTTTGGCGCGCGCGGCAGGGGTCCGCGGCCTCCCCGCCACGCTGGCGACACTGGCACTCGCTGCCGGCGCCGCCGCCGGGTGTGGAGCCGCCAAGGGCAACCCGCCAAAACGGGCAGGCTCGACGCGGAGCACGCGCAGGGCACCCGCCGCACGGGCGAAGACGACGACGAGCACTTTCGCCGCCGACGCGCGGCAGCCGCCCCTCGGCGGCGTGCATCAGCTCGGTGTCGAACTCCAGCGCGAGCTCAGGCTCGCGGGACCGGACTCCGGCGCCTACGTGTACGACCTGACGACAGGGACCCCGGTCTTCTCCCTGCGCGCCCGGGTCAAGCGCCCGCCAGCGTCGGTCGAGAAGCTGTTCACCACGATCGCGTCGCTCTCCGAGCTGGGGCCGAAAGCACGCTTCCACACAACCGTGCTCGGTCGCGGGCGGCTCGGCCCGGGAGGCGTGTGGCGCGGGAACCTCTATCTCCGCGGCGGCGGGGATCCCACGTTCGGCTCGACCGGCTTCAATGACATCTACGAGGATCGCTACGGACCGACCGTCTCCCAGCTCGTCGATCAGCTCGTGGGCGACGGCATCCGCCGCGTCACCGGTCGCGTGATCGGCGACGCCTCGCTGTTCGACGCCAAGCGGGGCGTGCCGTCGAGCGGATTCGCGCCTGACCTCGGCGACCTCGGCGGCGAGCTCGGCGCGCTGACCTACGATCACGGTCTCAGCGGCAAGCTCACGCCCGGTGCGTTCGCCGCGCGCGCGCTCGCGCTCGCCCTGCGCGCGGCCAGTGTGCGGGCGTACGCGGCAACAAGAACGCGGGGGACCCCGCCCGGCGCTCGCGTGCTCGCGAGGGTCTCCTCCCCGCCTCTATCGGTGATCCTTCGTCTGATGAACGTGCCCTCGGACGACTTCTACGCCGAGACGCTGGCCAAGCAACTGGGCGCGCGGTTCGGCGGCGCGGGTACCACGGCGGCCGGCGCCCACGTGATCGCGGGCGTGCTCAACACCGACTACGACTTGTATCCGAAGGTCGTCGACGGCTCAGGGCTCTCGCGCAAGGATCGCGCCTCGCCGCTCGAGGTGGTGACGCTCCTGCGCGAAGTGTGGCGCAGCCCCAGGGGTGAGGTCCTGTGGCACTCGCTGCCGACGGTTGGCATCAACGGGACGGTGCAGACGATCGCGACAGGAACCCCCGCACAGGGCCACTGCGTCGCCAAAACCGGCACGCTCGACAATGTCACGAACCTGGCCGGCTACTGCCATGTCCCAGGCCGGCAGGTGGTCGCCTTCGCGCTGTTCGTCGACGGTCCTGAGAACTGGCAGGCAATCCCGCTGGAAGGGAAGATGCTGGCCTACATCGCTCGCCGCAACCCGGCCCGTCCCTAGCCGCCGCCCGGCTTCGTCCGATCCGGGGCCGCTCGGGCGTAGAACTCGCGAATCGGGATCGTCCGCTCGGCCCGTCCGCGTCCGACGAAGCTGATCGTCCAGTGAAACACGGTGCTGACGCGGTTCTTGAAGCCGGTCAGGAAGGCCAGATGGACGAATAGCCACAGCAACCAGGCGACGAATCCGGCCACCCGGATCGGCCCCATCTCGGCAACCGCAAACGACCTCGAGATCGACGCGAGGGTGCCGAGGTCGCGATAGCGAAACCGCTTCTCGGCCCCGCCACCGTCGCCGAGCCGGCGTTCGATCTCCTTCGCAGCGTGCCGGCCTGACTGCAGGGCCACCTCGGCGACGCCGGGGAGGTCGTCGAGCGACATCATGTCGCCGACGACGAACACCTCAGGATGTCCCGGCAGCGAGCAGTTGGGGCTCACCGGCACCCTGCCGCCGCGGTCGAGCTCGAATCCGCCGGCGTCGGCGAGGATCGCTCCGAGCGGCGAGGCGTGGACGCCCGCGGCCCAGACCTTGGTCCTGGCGTCGACGCGGCGCGGCGCCTGATCGGAGCCGCTGATCTCGAGCCCGGCTCGGTCGACGGCGGTTACCCGTACCCCGAGCTGGATCTCGACCCCGATTTTCTCGAGCCGGTGGCTCGCCTTGGTCGAGAGGCGGCTGTCGAACTGGGTAAGGATCCGAGGCAGCGCGTCGACGAGCAGGATCCGGGACTTCGAGGGATCGATGCGGCGGAAGTTCGATCGCAGCGAGTGATGCGCCAGTTCGGCGATCTGCCCCGCCATCTCGACGCCGGTTGCGCCGGCGCCGACGACCACGAACGTCATCCACGCCGCTCGCGCCTGCGGATCCTCCTCGATCTCGGCCATCTCGAAGGCGCCGAGGATCCGCCGGCGCAGCTCGAGCGCATCATCGATGCTCTTCAGGCCGGGGGCATCTCCCGCCCAGTCATCGTGCCCGAAGTACGAGGATTCCGCGCCGGCGGCCACGATCAGGCTGTCGTACGGCGTGACCGTCTCGTGGTCCGCGACCCACGAGGTCACCGTGCGAGCTGCGAGATCGATGTCGCAGACCTCCCCGAGCACGACGCTGGCATTACGCTGGCGACGCAGGATCTCGCGCGTCGGGGGCGCGATCTCTCCCTCCGAGAGAATGCCTGTCGCGACCTGATACAGCAGCGGCTGAAAGAGATGATGAGTCGTACGGGCAACGACCGTCACGGCGACGGGTGCCCGTTTCAGGCTGCGGGTGGCGAACAGACCGCCAAAGCCCGAGCCGATGATCACTACGCGGTGGGGCTCGGATCCCGTCATCTCGGAGCAAATATTGTGACGCGGCCGGGCTTCAGATGCCGTTGTGGCAGCGGCGACCTATATCTTCGGGCTCCGGATGTCGATCCCCCAGTCCCAGGTCGATGACGACGCGCGCTGAAGACGCCGAACGCGCGCGCGGCCATGACCGCGCGTGGCGAAAATGGGGACCGTACCTGGCCGAGCGCGCGTGGGGCACGGTGCGCGAGGACTACAGCGCCGACGGCGACGCGTGGTCGTCCTTCCCCCACGAACAAGCTCGCTCGCGCGCGTACCGGTGGAGCGAGGACGGACTCGGGGGCATCTGCGACGACCGGCAACTGTTGTGCCTCGCGTTCGCGTTCTGGAACGGTCAGGACCAGATCCTGAAGGAACGCATCTTCGGCCTCACGGGTCATGAGGGCAACCACGGTGAAGACGCGAAGGAGTACTGGTGGTACCTCGACTGCATACCGACGCACGCGTGGATGCGCTGGCGCTACGCGTATCCGCAGCGAGCCTTCCCCTACGCCGACCTGTTCGCCGAAAACGCCCGCCGCGACCGGACGGCCCCCGAGTACGAGCTGATCGACACCGGCGCATTCGCCGAGGGCCGGTACTGGGACGTGACGGTGGACTACGCCAAGCAGGCGCCCGACGACATCTGCCTGCGCGTGCAGATCCGCAACGCGGGCCCCGAGCAGGCAAGTCTCGACGTCCTGCCGACGCTGTGGTTCCGCAACCGATGGTCGTGGGACCCCGCGATTGCCAAGCCGTCGATCCGTGAGCACGAGGGGGCCCTGGTGGCGGAGTGCCCCGAGCTCGGGACGATGGTGCTCGCCGGGGACGGGACCTCAGAGCCGCTGTTCTGCGAGAACGAGAGCAATGCTCGCCGCCTCTGGGGCTCGGACGCCGGCCCGCCGTATCCGAAGGACGGCATCGGCGACCACGTGATCAGCGGCGCTGCGACAGTGAATCCGGCACGCGCCGGGACCAAGGCGGCGCTCCACTACCACGTGATCCTCGATCCCGGGAGGACGGCCGAGCTGAAGCTCCGGCTGGCGCCGGAGCGCCGTGACCTGGCGCGCTCCTGGTCGGGCGCGATGCGCGCGCGGGCCGCCGAGGCCGACGCCTTCTACGCGTCGATCGCGCCCGCAGCGACCGCCGACGAGGCGCTCGTGATGCGTCAGGCGTTCGCGGGAATGCTCTGGAGCAAGCAGTTCTACAACTACGACGTCGAGCGCTGGCTCGCGGGCGACCCGGGCCAGCCGTCGCCGCCAGCGTCCCGCCTGAAGGCGCGGAACGCCGGGTGGCGCCACGTCTATAACCACGACATCATCTCGATGCCGGACAAATGGGAGTACCCGTGGTATGCCGCCTGGGATCTGGCCTTCCACGCGATCACGCTCAGCCACATCGACCCGGAGTTCGCCAAAGAGCAGTTGCGCCTGATCACCCGCGAGTGGTACATGCACCCCAACGGCCAGCTTCCGGCGTATGAGTGGAACTTCGGCGACGTCAATCCGCCGGTCCACGCGCTGGCCGCGCTCGCGGTATTCCAGAATGACGGCGCGCGCGACCACGAGTGGCTCGCGCGTGTGTTCCACAAGCTCCTACTCGGCTTCACCTGGTGGGCGAATGTCAAGGATCCCCAGGGCGACCATCTCTTCGGCGGCGGCTTCCTCGGGATGGACAACGTCGGGCCGTTCGACCGCTCGGCGCCGTTGCCGGAGGGGCTCGTGCTCGAGCAGGCCGACGGCACCGGCTGGATGGCTCTGTACTGCCTCAGCATGCTCGAGATCGCGATCGTCCTCGCGAAGGTCGACCCCGCGTACGAGGATGTCGCGATCAAGTTCTTCGAGCACTACGCGTTGATCGCCGAGGCGATCAACGACCGGGGTCTGTGGGACGAGTCCGACGGTTTCTATTACGACCAGGTCCGCAGGCCCTCCGACGGCACCGTCTGGCAGGTGCGAGTGCGCTCGATGACCGGGCTGATCCCACTCTGCGCAGTCGCCCTCGGCGAGGGCGAGCAGACGACGCAGCTGTCCGAGTTCACCGCTCGGGTCCGGGAGTTCCTGCTCGCCCGCCCCGAGTACGCGCCCGCCGTCCAGCCCGCCGCCGGGAGTGACGAGGTGACGATGCTGGCGCTCGTCGGCGACAACCGCTTGCCCCGCATCCTCGAGCGCCTGGCCGACGAAGGCGAGTTCCTCTCACGGCACGGCTTGAGGGCGCTCTCGGCCGCGTATCGGGACCGCCCGTTCGAGTTCTGGGAGGACGGCCGCGTCGTCGCGACCGTCGACTACGAACCGGCAGAGTCGACGACGCCGCTGTTCGGCGGTAACTCGAACTGGCGTGGGCCGGTTTGGTTTCCCGTCAATTATCTGGTGATCGGTGCCCTCGAGCGCTTCGCGGTCCGGTTAGGAGACGGCTTCACCGTCGAGTTCCCGCGCGGCTCTGGCCGGACGCTCACACTGCAGGAGATCACGACCGACCTCTCGCAGCGTCTCGTCGACATCTTCCTGGTGGATTCGAGCGGCCGCCGGCCCGTGTTCGGGGACCGGAAAGACCCGGATCCCAGCTGGGGAGATGCGCTGTTCTTCCACGAGTACTTCCACGGCGATGACGGCCGCGGCCTCGGCGCCTCGCATCAGACGGGCTGGACCGGCCTGGTCGCGGACATGGTGATCCGCCTCTCGCGCCGGCGCGAGGAGGCAGCCGGCGGCCCCGGGACGCCCGCGTGAGCGCCGTCTACGACGTGATCGTCGTCGGGGGCGGGGTGTCCGGCGGGCTGCCGGCGGCTTGTTACCTGCAGAAGGCCGGCCTCGATGTGTTGATTGTCGAGGCCAACAGCGAACTCGGCACCTTCTGCTGCACGCACGAAACGTGGCCGCAGACGCTCGACAGTCCCCACGTCGGCGTGTCGTTCGCCGGCAACTCCCCCGTGATCGAGGATCTCGAGCTCGAGCAGTACGGCTTCCGCTTCCGCGCGAGCCCTGTGATCCTCGGCACGACTTACCGAGATGGAACGAACTGTCTGATCTGTCAGGACCCGCGGCGCACGGCGGAGAACTTCGCCAAGCACTCCGAGCACGACGGTGAGCGGATGCTCGGCATCCAGGAGCGGGTGCACGCGACGATGGTTGAGTTCAACGAGCTGGCGTCGTTCTCGCCCCATCCGGACGGATCCAAGCTCGACCGCGTGTTCGAGATCTGCGCTAACGCGATGGGCTTCTCGGTCGCGGAGATGTCTGAGATGACCGGACCGGAACTGTGCGAGCGCACGTTTCAGTCCGACGCGTGTCGCCAGATCCTGATGACGCCGGTGGCGTTCTGGGAGCACGGAGCACCGTTCGCGCGCGGCCAGGGTGCCTTCGGCGTCACGTTCGCCCTCTACTACACGACCGGCATCGGGCTCGGAGGCAACGAGGCCCTGACCGACGCCCTCACTCACTGCTTTCTCGAGCACGGCGGGACGATCTGGACGAGCAGCACCGTCGACCGCATCCTGATCAAAGACGGACGGGCAACGGGCATCGTGCTGTCGGAGGAACGCTCGCTGCACCCCGGAGCACAGCTCGACGCGCGCGTCGCCGTGCTATCGAACGCCGGCGTGCCGGAGACACTGCGGCTGGTCGGAGAGCCGGAGCTGACCGCCGCGGACGCCCGGCTCGCGGCCAAGATGCGGCACTGGAAGATGGGGCTGCGTGGGTCACACGTCACCTCATGGCTGCTCGACCGCCGCGTGTCCTGGGCATCGGCGGCCTTCGACCCGCTTGTCGAGGAGGCGATCCTCCTCTACCGGGCGTTCGACTCGTGGCAGGGCACCAAGCAGTACATGGTCGACATGCTCGGGAACGACACCAGGAAGGTGTCGGGCCAGCTGATGGAGTTCACCTATTACGCCCCCGCCGATCCCACCAGCGTCTCGCCGGAGGGGCACTCGATCATGCGGGCCGAGGAGTGCTTCCCCTATGCGCTTCACGGTCTCGGGGGACCCGAGGCGTGGGACGGGCCGATCCGCCACGAGCTGCTCGCCACACGCAACTCGATCATGGCCGAACTGATTCCAGGGTGGAAGGAGATGGTGCTTGACCAGTACGAATGGACCCCGCTCGACAACTGGCGACTGAACCGCGCCGCGAAGTTCGGCCAGGTCGTCGGAGGTGACTTCTCAGAGGACCAGTGGATCCTCGACCGAATGCCTTACCGGATGCCCTTCGGCGGCCTGTACATGTCAAACGGCGTGTGGCCGGTGGGACTCAGCTGGATGGCGGCCGGCTACAACGCCGCCCAGGTGATCGCCGAAGACACCGGTGTGCGCCGTCAGAGCTGGTGGAAAGCTCGTCCGTGCGAGTGGTACATGCGCAACCTCGATCGGTTGCTGGCGCCGCTCGAGATCGACTGTAGCGCCGAGTGACATACGACGTTGCCATCGTTGGCGGCGGACCCAACGGTCTCACCGCCGCCGCGTACCTCGCGCGCGCCGGCGCGAGCGTGATCGTCTTCGAGCAGCGTTTCGAGCGCGGCGGCTCGCTCGCCTCCGATGACTACTCGACTCCGTTCACCTACAACCAGGCCCAGCTCGTCCTGCCGCTGGGCGAGGAGCTGCCACCGTACCGTGACCTAAACCTGGAAGAACACGGCGTGGCGTTGATCGAGCCGTCACTCGCCTTCGCGGTCACGGTTGAGCACGAGACCTTCATTGTCGAGCGAGGAGGCCACGGGCTCGGCGACGGGCTGCAGGTGATGCTTTCGGAGGCGTCCTCGCTCGCGCCACGGCTGTGGTACCAGCCGGCGACGAGAGCCAAAGCGACAGCCGAGCACGTCAGCGGCGGCGTGCGCGCGCTGGCGGACGGCACTCCGAGGACGTTGTCAGCGATCGCGGGCGAGGACCGCGCCGCCTTGATCGTGCGCTATGCCTGCGGCCTCATCGGGTTTCACGCTCCCGATCAGCCGCTCGGCCTGATCGGAGCGTGCGCGCTGGCGCGGGTCTTCGAGCCCGTCCTCGTCGCCGGCGGCAGCAAGAGCCTCGCCAACGGGCTCTTTCGGGCCGCCGCCCGTGCGGGCGCCCGGTGCCTCGTCTCCACCCGCGTGGTGGCCGTCACTCCGAGACCGGACGGCGTCGAGGTGCAGCTCGCAGACGGCCGCCGGTTCGCCGCCAGGACAGTCATCTCGACGCTCGACCCTCGCACCACCTTTGGCCCGCTGCTCGGTCAGCACGTCGGCGAGGATCTTCGCGACGCCGTCGCGCGATGGCAGCTCGAGCCGACCGGACCGTTCACCGCGCACTTCGGGATCAAGGGCGCAGTGGCACCGTTGCGCGACGCCGACGGAACCGACGCCGTCGCCCGAGTGATCGGCTGCTCGAGCGCCGAGCAGGTGACGGCGCACTTCGAGGCGGCGGCCGCGGGGCAGCTCCCGCGTACCCCCGCCGGCCACGTGACGATCACCACCCGGCACGACCCGCTCCAGGCGTCACCCGGCCCTCACGGCCCGCTGAATACGCTCCGATTCGAAACGCTGGCGCCATATCGGCATCCCACCGGCGACTGGGACCGCCTCCGAGTCGAGTATCGCGAGCGCTGTTGGGAGCTGGCCTGCTCTGAGATCGAGGGGCTCGACCAGCAGCTTCGGCTGTTCTCATTCGCCGATAGCCCGCGCGACCTGGAGCGGCGCTTCTCCACCACTCGCAACGGCTCGCTGCGTCACGGCGCCCTGCATCCCGGGCAGACCCTTACCGATCGGCCGCACCCGAGCTGCGTCGACGGGCGCACTCCGATCCCGGGGATCTTCCTCGGCGGTGGCGGAACCCATCCGGGAGTGCCGGGAACCCTCGCCGGCGGGTACCACGCTGCGGCCGCGGTGTCCGCCGAGCTCGGGATCGATCGCTGGTGGCCGGCAGCGAGCTTCTGACCCGACCGGCGTTCAACCGCCATCGCGGCTCGGATACGGGCTGACGTCGATCCCTTCTGGATCGTGCTTGCGACGCTCGGTGCTGGAATCAGCCAGCGCGCGCTCGGCGACCTCCCGGCAGGTCGCGAAACGCACGTCTCCCCGGCTCAGGCCGGCCTCGATCAGCGCGCGCAGCGCCTCGGTCCGCCCCGCCCGGCCGCTCAGGAACGGGTGACAGGTAAGGATGAACAGTGCGCCGTAGCGGCGCGACGCGTCGAGCTCGTGGATCCACATCTCGGCCACGGCCACCGGCGAGCGCGGGGAACCGCCGATCACAGGCCGCGGCAGGAACGCATACTGCTCCCAGTCGTCGAGCCCCCACGACGGGCACAGCTCGACGATCTCACCGCGACCGGTGCCGAGGACGTAGGGGGTGTCGGAGTCCATCAGGCTCGAGTCGTAGATGAGTCCGTGCTCGGCGACGAGCCCCGCGGTCCGCCAGGTCGCCTCCCACATCGCCGCGCGGTGGCCGCGGACATCGACTCCCTGTCCGCGCAGGATCTCGAGCGCCCGTTCGAAGTCCTCGCGCTCCTCCGCGGGTGACATATCGACGGGGCTCACGTGATTGTGTGAGTGATGGCCCACCTCGTGGCCGGCGGAGAGGATCGCCTCAACGGTCTGCGGATAGCGCTCGGCGGTGGTGCCCGGGATGAAGAAGGTCGCCCGGAGGTCGTAGTCGGCGAGCAGCCCGAGCAGGCGAGGCACCCCCACGAGCGGTCCGAAGGCCTGGTGGGTCATCACCATCGCGTGCTTCGCGTATGCGGGATCGTGGGCTAGGATCGGCGCCTCCGCATCGACGTCGAAGGACAGGATCGCGATGCACCCAGCGTCTTCCACCGAACTCGGAGTCTAGTGATGTACGAGCCTCCCGACGCCACCGAGAAACCTCGGTTCACGGGACCGAGGACGTTCGCGCGGCTTCCGCACATCACCGAGCTCGACGGCGTTGACGCGGCGGTTTACGGGATGCCGTGGGACGGTTCGACGTCGTTCCGATCCGGCGCGCGGTTCGGGCCCGAGGCTGTCCGTTCGATGAGCGCGATGCTCCGCACATACAACCCCGTGTCCCGTGTCCAGGTGTTCGGGGCGCTCTCGACGATCGACTACGGCGACGCGCCGACCGTGCCCGGATACGTCGAGGAGACCATGGACAGGATCGAGCGCTTTGTCGCCACGCTGGCGGAGCGCGGCGTGGTGGGGGTCGGGGTCGGCGGCGATCACAGCGTCACGCTGGCAGAGCTGCGAGCGTTGTCGAAGGTCCACGGTCCGCTCGGGCTCGTCCACCTCGACTCGCACACCGACCTCTGGGACGCCTACTTCGGCAAGCCGATATCCCACGGAACGATGTTCCGGCGCGCCCTCGAGGAGGGGATCCTCGACCCGGCACGGGTGATCCAGGCCGGGATGCACGGGCCACTCTATGCCGCCTCGGACGAGAACTTCCCGCGCGAGCTCGGCGTCGAGATCGTCCCCTGGATCGAGCTCGCTACGCTCTCGGCCGCCGAGTTCGCCGAGCGGGTCAGAGACCGGACCCGCCAGGGACCGACGTTCTTGACCTTCGACGTGGACTTCGTGGACGTGGCGTTCTGCCCCGGCACGGGGACGCCGGAGGTCGGCGGCCCGACGAGCTTTCAGGCGCTCGGCTACCTGCGAGCGCTCACCGGCATCAACTTCGTCGGCTACGACGTCGTCGAGGTCGCTCCGCAGTACGACCCGGCGCAGATCACCGCGCTGTTCGCCGCCAACGTCGCCTTTGAGATGCTCTCGCTGATCGCGCTCGCCCGGGCCGCGAAAGCGTGAACGTCCTCGCGCTGAGCTCGAGCCCGCGCCGCGACGGCAACTCTCGACTGCTCGCCGAGGCGCTGCTCGAAGGCGTCAGCGAGGCCGGCCATCACGGCGAGCTGGTCCACGTCGACGACCACGTGCGGGCATTCCTGCGCGACTGCCGGATCTGCCGGGGACCCGACGGCCGATGCCGGATCGAGGACGGGTTCGAAGCGCTGCTGCTCGAGCGGGTGCTACACGCCGACGCGGTGGTGTTCGCGACGCCGCTCTACTGGTACGGCGTGTCGGGCCAGCTGAAGACATTCCTCGATCGGCTCTTCTGCTACATCGCGGCGTCCTATCCGGGCGCCGGCGAGGTGGTCGCCGGCCTGTCGAACAAGCGGCTCGCGCTCCTCATCTCCTCCGAGGAAACCTACGTCGGCGCCTCGCTCGGCGTCCTGCATGAGATGCAGGAGTTCGCGCGATATACGCATTCGGCTCTCGTCGGAGTGGTGAACGGGATCGGCAACAGGCGCGGCGACGTTCGCGCCGATCCCGACCGCCCGCTCGAGCGAGCGAGGGACCTCGGCCGGCGCCTGTTCGAGCTGAACTCGACCGACTACCGGATCGAAACCGATCGGCCGGGGTCGGTGTGGGGCGTGGGGTAGGTCCGAGGCCGCGGGCAGGAGCAAACGGACGCGCGCACGGCCACACTGCCTAGTCCTCGCCGAACAGCTTCTCCTGCGCCGCCTCGGTGAAGAACCGCGACGTGACGGTCTTCTTGCGCGTGTAGAAGTCGACAGCGTCCGAGCCGTGGGCGTGCAGGTCGCCGAGGAATGAAGCCTTCCAGCCCGAGAATGGGAAGAACGCGACCGGGGCCGCGACGCCGATGTTGACTCCGACCATGCCGGCCTCGACGTCGTGGCGGTAGCGCCGGACGGCGGCGCCGGACTCGGTGAAGATCGAGGTCCCGTTCCCGAAGCGGCTGCCATTCACGATCGCGATCGCCTCGGTCAGGTCGCCCGCCTCGATGATCACGAGCACCGGCCCGAACACCTCCTCGCTGACGATCTCCATCGACGGCCTGACGCCGGTGAGGATCGTCGGGCCGACGAACGCCCCGCCAGAACCAGCGACGCCTCGCCCGTCGACGGCGATCAAAGCCCCCTCCTTCTCGGCCGCCTCGACCGCACGCTCGATCCGCGCGGCGGCGTCCAGAGAGATCACCGGACCGACGTCGACGCCCGGATCGAGACCATCACCGACCCGCAAAGCCCGCACCGCGTCGAGTAACGGCCCGCTCAGCCGCGCGGCGGCGTCGCCCACCGTAACCACCACCGACCCGGCCATGCAGCGCTGCCCCGCGGCTCCGAAAGCGCTCGAGACGATTCCCTCGACGGCGCGATCGATCACGGCGTCGGGCATCACCACCATGTGGTTCTTCGCGCCACCGAGCGCCTGCACGCGCTTGCCATGGGCCGCGGCAGTCGCGTACACGTGCGCCGCGACCGAAGCCGAGCCCACGAACGAGACGGCGTCGATCCCCGGCGACTCGAGGATCGCCTGTGCCACCTCGCTGTCGCCGTTGACCAGGTTGACCACCCCTGGGGGTAACCCCAAACGATCGATCAGCTCGAACACCCGGTTCTGGGTCAGGGGCACCTGCTCTGAGGGTTTCAGCACGAACGTGTTACCGGTCGCCACCGCGAACGGCAGGAACCAGAACGGCACCATCGCCGGAAAGTTGAATGGGACGATCGCCGCGCACACGCCGACGGGCTGGCGCACCGTCTCGCAGTCGACGCCGGTCGCCACGTTCTCGAGCACGCGCCCCTGCATCGTCGTCGGAACCGCGCAGGCGCACTCGACCATCTCGATCATCCGCCCCACCTCCGCCCGTGCATCCGCGAGCGTCTTGCCCATCTCGCTGACTACGAGCCGCGCCAGTTCCTCGCGCTCTCCCATCAGCGCTTCGCGCAACGAGAACAGCCACCGTGCCCGCTCGATGACCGAGCGCGAGCGCCACTCCGGAAACGCGGCCCGCGCGGCGCTGACCGCCCGCTCGAGATCCTCGCGGCCGGACAGGGGGACACGGGCTATCACCGTCTGCGTGGCCGGGTTCAGGACGTCCAGGGCGCGCCCGCCAACGGGCGTTACCCACCGACCACCGACGTAGTTCGACACCACCCTGATGCGAGTATCCGTGCTCATGCCCGGCTCATGGTGCCGCTCGGCACGAGCGCTTGTGTCGAAGCGCGCGGGATCACCGTGAATGGCACTACCCGGTGCGGCTCATCAATAGGCATGCCGTGCTCGGCGAGCGTGATCAGGAGGTCGACGGCCTCGGTGCCGATCAACTCCGGGTTGACGCTGAGGGCGGTGAGCATCGGCCGCGAGGAGCGCGCTGCGTCGCTGTCGGTGCACCCGGCCACCCGCAGCGCCTCGGGAACCCGGATGCCCTTCGCCTCTGCCGCGAGCAGCGCACCGAGCGCGAGCCGGTCGAGCGTCGCGTAGATCGCATCCGGCGGTCTACCGGACGAGAGCAGGCGCGAGGCCGCGGCATAGCCCCCGCTCTCGCTGACCGAGTCGGTCACCGTCTCGATCATCGACTCGAGCCCGAGGTCGGCGCATGTCGACTCGAAGGCGGCGAGCGCGTCGATCGTGTAGGACTGAAACGCCGGCGCGGTAAGCAGCGCCACCCGCGTGGCCCCCTCCGCAGCGAGGTGCTCGATCATCGCGCGAGTGCCGGCTACCTGGTCGTTGTCGACCCAGCATGCGTCGTCGGGGCCGTCGGGACAGCGGCCGGTGCTCACGACCGGGATCATGAGCTCGCCGAGCAGGCCGACGATCTCATCGCCCCGGACCGGATCCATCACGATCGCACCGTCGAGCGCCGTCCGCTCGAGCACCTCGCGCCGTGAGTCGGCGGGGACGAGCGTGAGCAGGAAACCGCGTTCGAACGCCTCCGAGGTCGCCGCGTTCAGCACCTGCATGAAGTAGTCGAAGTCGCCGATCGTCAGCGGCAGGTCGTCGACGAAGGACACCGTGACCGCCAGCATTCCGCTTCGCCCGCCGGCCAGCCCGCGCGCCAGCGCGCTCGGTCTGTAGCCGAGGCGATCCGCAACATCACGGACCCGCCGCCGCGTCCCATCCGTCAGCCGCCCCTTGTGGTTGAGGGCATGCGAGACGGTGGTGGTCGAGACGCCGGCGGCCGCCGCGACATCTCCGATCTTGACCGGTCTGGACACGTGCTCGGCGACTGTACCGGCGCAACGCTTGACTTGCAAAAGCGCTTATGCAACGGTCCAGCGGAGTGACATGCATCTGCAAACCGCCGAGCGCGTGAGCGGATGAGCGCCGCGACCCGAGCCGGGTACGCGCTCACCCGCGAAGCCATCGATGCCGTCTCGCGGCCCACGCTCGAGGCGTCGACGCTGCCGCCCGAGTGCTATTCCGATCCGACCCTCTATCGACGAGAGCTCGAACGTATCTTCAGCGACGCGTGGATCTGCGTGGGCCGTGTCGAGGACGTGCCGCAGGTCGGCGACTTCCTGACCGCGTCGATCGGCGAGGAGCCTGTGGTCGTCGTCCGTGACGGGACCGGGGTGATCCGCGCCCACCTCAACGTGTGTCGCCACCGTCGCTGCACGCTGGTCGAGGGCAGCGGGTCGGTCAAGGCGTTCAGGTGCCCGTATCACGGCTGGCTGTACGCACTCGACGGAACGCTGCGCGCGACGCCGGCGTTCAAGGAGACGCTCAACTTCGACAAGGCCGACTACCCGCTGATGTCCGTCAGGGTCGAGGTGTGGAGCGGGTTCATCCTCCTCAACCTG
>Ga0302325_10002654_pt1 | contig 43101 bp, 33 predicted proteins | sample Palsa_T0_2_FD_201948 | JGI IMG/M metagenome (GOLD analysis project Ga0302325, IMG submission 201948) | Peat permafrost microbial communities from Stordalen Mire near Abisko, Sweden - Palsa_T0_2 | ecosystem: Environmental > Terrestrial > Soil > Palsa > Peat permafrost | place: Sweden: Abisko... | reverse complement strand
TCAACCCTCATAATCCCCCAAAATATTTAGCGGCGGTGCGCAGCACCGCGCGCGTTCCACCCCACATGAAAAATCCCGCGCCTCAAGTGCTCGACTGTTCTCCTGATCCACTACTCTATTAAACAACCCGCCCTGGATTGGGCGGCTTGTTCAATAGCGGGGGCGGGGGCGCGTACGCGAACATTGCAGCGCGCTTTCGTGAGCACCCAAATATAGCGGCCCGAAAGGTTAAACATCGCGCCATGTTGGGTCAGTTAAATCTATACCAACAGATTTTCCACACACCGCTGAGTTTCTTCATTCGAATTGCAAAGTAATGGCTGCCATTCGGCGCGGTAAGAGTTACGTCAAGAACGCAGCTTGGTTCATTTGCTGTCGCATTCGAATCCATGCTGAAATGGTCAATCGTTAAATTTCCCAATCCGCCCCACCGCTGAATTTGGCCGGTAGCATAAGACAAGTCGCTCATGGCAACGTCTGAGTCGCAATCCAGCGATGCCGCTGAGGGTGATTTTGACAGATCATTCAAAAACTGAACCGCGGCGGCGTTTGGCCCGTGGGCCTGGAAATAGTCGACTGCCATCGTGAAAAAACCAATACCGCATATGCCTCCCCACGTAAACGTCGTGACAATACCAAGCACGAGTCCGCCTTTCGCTAATTTGCGGCCGCTCGCCTCAGCTTTCGGTGTCGCGCGAATCGCGGCGACCGATGTCAGTAGCGCCGCAAATGCAACAACCAGCGAAATCGGCGCAAGCTTTATCGGGAGGGTCGTCAGGATCACGAAGCCCCAATCGTGACGATCTACAAAAAGTGCAAATATCCACAGCAGGGCTGGACCACAAGCCAGAGTGCCCAGCACCGCGCTACTCACGGCAAACGGGCTGATTCTCGCTCGATCACGCGCGGTGGCGTATGCCATGATCTCTGGCTTAGGCGGAACTTCTGACATGCCTACTCCCGCAGTCGCTTTAGCGCGTTGATTCTCACCCACCACCCAAATCCCAACCCCCAATCCTCAATTAACGCAAAATTAGCAATTACTAATCAATGTCCGAAATGTGTAATATCCGTAACATCCAAATTGCTCTAATTCAGAACGGCCTCGGAAACCCCCACTCCGCCGCCAGCCAATCCGCCGCCGCTTCCGGATCATCCCCCACCCATCGGCCCCCGTGCCGCAGATATCCATGCGCCAGCTCATGCGCGATCACCCACCGCGCAAACGCCACCGGCCTACGCTTGATCGAACGCTTCAGCACCACCGACCGCCCCGGCTTGCCATCCCCATAAAATCGCACCGGAACCTGCATGATCACTCCCGGACCCGGCTCATAATCGTAAACCACAAAAGCCGGATCGCCCATCAAATCCGCGCGAACCTCTTCCGGCAGATTCTCCAACACCGCCGCCACCTGCTCCCTGACCACGCCGTCCAGCGCGAAACTCTGGAGCCAATCTTGTATCGCCGCGGTATTCATCGCCTCACATTGTATCCGATCAACGCGCCGAAGCCGATCCAAACCAACCTCAACCCAGGCGATTTTCCCCGCACAACCATTGTGCCGCAGATTCAGGTGGTCCACTGAAAAGGTCGATAACAACATTATGGCCGTGAGCAGACTTCTATATATCAGCGAAGCCGTCAAACCCTTCCCCGAGCCGGAACTTCAAGCCCTCGTCGCCGCCAGTTCCCTGGCCAACGTCCATCGCGGCATCACCGGCCTTCTGGTCTGCAGCCGATCCAATTTCCTGCAGATCCTCGAAGGCGACGATCTCCAGATCAAAACCCTCTACAGCAAAATCGAGCGCGACCCGCGCCATCACAACGTTTGCCAGCTCCTCTTTCGCCAGGCCGACAGCCGAATGTTTCCGCAGTGGGGAATGCACCTCGTCAACGCAAACCACAAGGTCGTCCTGAATCGCGATGCCGTCGACAAAACCCTCATCCGCCTCCGCCTGAAACCCGGCGACGGCCAGCGCGACGCCCTGGCCCTGCTCGAAGAATTCCGCCGCCAATTCGACACCCAAATCGCCCGCTCCGCTTAAAGGCTGTTTCCTGCCCGAAACGCCCACGGCGCCGCCGTGGGAAAAGCCGCATAGCCTCTACCGCGTCAGCGCCGACTCCAGCGCATACGCCGTCAATCGATGCCGCGCGATCTCCTGCCCATCCACATGAATGACGGGAATCGCCGTCTTGAATTCCTCAGCCAGCGCCGGGTCATCCATGATATTGCGTTTCTCTAACCGAAACCGTCGCCGCGTCGCCACTTGCCGAATCACCCCCTCCGCTTCCCGGCACAGCTCGCACCCCGGCTTGGAAAAAAGCGTCACCACCCGCATCCCAAAAATATCCCGCCCCCAATCCCCAAACGCAAGTCATGCAGGCACGACTCACGACGAACAACTCGCTCAACCCCAATCGATCCGGGCCGTGTCGGTCCGGGATTCCCACGAAGATCCCAAACTTGACACCCGCCCCGAGCGATCTAAGATGACTCACTCAAGATCGCGGGGTAGAGCAGCCTGGTAGCTCGTCGGGCTCATAACCCGGAGGTCGGAGGTTCGAATCCTCCCCCCGCTACTTATTGTGAGAAAAGGACTTGCGGTCACGCAAGTCCTTTTCTGTTTGGTGTCTGTTTGCCAGCGCGTACACTGGCGCGTACACTACCAACATCGAAAGCGACTTGCCGGATCGAATTGTTCTCCTTCCCCAGGAGATCGCCGTGGCAAGTCTCATTAAACGCAATTGGAAGACCGGACCCGCGTGGTACATCCAGTATTACGTGGGCAATCAGCAGCGTCGCATTCACGCATCAAACAACTTTCAAATCGCCAAGGAAAAGCTTCGCCGCTTCGAGGCGGCCAAGGCGGCGGGCGACGACCTTCCGCTGCCGACGCGCACGCTGATTCCCGACATTATCGCCGCCTATGTCCAGCACATTCGCCAGATCAAGACCGCCAAAAGCGCGCAGACCGACATCTATTACCTGCGCGATATGTTCGGCCCTGTCTGCGACGAGTTGAAGATAAATAGCCGCAAGCAGTCGATTAAGGCGCGGAAGAAACCGCCAAAGGCTGGCGTGGATGTGCGAACCAAAGCGCCGGTGATCGAAGCCGACTGCATGGAAGCCATTCGCACCGCCGACATCACCACGTTTATCTCTGCACAGGTCGCCCGCCGTGGCCTCGCCCCTAAGACCGCCAACCGCTACCGCGAAATCCTGATGCGACTGTTTAACTGGGCGATGGAGCAGAAGAACGTGCGCATGCCCAACGACAAAAATCCCGCCGCGAAGGTGGAGCGATACAAGGAGCCGGCGCCCACGATTCATTTCCTCACGCTCAAGCAAATTGAGGAGCAGCTTGATGCGCTGGCCGACCAAGTGAAGTTGCAGGCGATGGTCGCGACGTTGATTTATGCCGGCCTGCGCCGGGAAGAGTTGCTGTGGCTCACGCCGGAAGACATCGACTGGTCGGCGGGCAAGTTTGGCTTGATCCGCGTGCGAGCGAAAAAAGTCGGCGACGAGTCTTGGCAGCCCAAGACGAAGGTTAATCGCGCCGTTCCGATCAGCTCATCGCTGCGCCATTACCTCGACAAGTGGAAGCTCGCTGGCGGCAAAAGCGAATGGCTGTTTCCAAATTCTGCGAACGGGCGATACGACCCGGACAACTTCAGCTCCGACCTGCGCGCGTTCAATACTGGAAAATCGCTCCAGTGGACTTGCCTCCACTACCGCCACACGTTCGGCAGCCAGCTCGCGATGAAAGGCGAGAGCCTTTACAAGATCAGCAAAATGATGGGGAATTCGCCGGAGATTTGTCGCAGGCATTATGCAGCGCTGATTCCGGAGGAGATGGGGGACACGGTGGAATTTCGGACAATTCAACCTACTTCGGTGGCACAGACGCGTATTGGGTGAAGCGAGCTCTCAGGAAATGCGAACGGCCGTTCTGGTGGACTTGCATCACCAGGACGGCCGTTCTGCAATGTACAATGGGGCAGGTTCATGCCTGCCTTTTCATTTCGAACGCCTCCACCTCCTTTCGGCTGTAGCGCACGATTCCATTTCGGCCCTCGCCCAAACAGAACCGGGTTAAGCCGGCTCGACGAGCGATTCGATCGACGCTCGCTCGTGAACAGCGCCAGCGTTCCTGAAGATCCTTTGGCGACATATATGGGAGTAACTCAGTTTCCTTGGAATCGAGCGTTTTCATGGCATTACAGTTTCCAAAAAACTTCAGGGCAGTTTCGGTGTTCGCATTATGTTAGGTACTCAAGCAGATAAAGTCAAAGGTTTTTTTTATACCGTTCATGGCTTCTGATCGGTTCGTCGAACGAGACGACCCGTTTAGAAATTCAAGCAATATGATTGCGTTTCGCGTCGCTGCAGGATTCACAATACTGTTGACGCACAATCGCCTTACCTCAATGCCCCCAAGCTGGCGTCGGCAAGAGCTTTAGCGATAATCGAGCGTGGGCGGTGAGATCTCCAATGCCGAAGTTTTGACGCCTGTTGCGTTCGGGCAGCAGGCAGCGTTCGGCAGGAAGGCGGTGTGGCCCCAATTTCTGTTCGATCCGGCAGGAGACGATCGAGATGAAGCTTATCAAAAATTCGGGAACTGACCGTGTGGTTGATGAGCTGCGAAACGCTCTCCGGCAGCCTTCTTCGATTGATCTGGCGACACCCTCGTTTTCGCTTTTTGCATTCGCCGAACTCCGCGAATTGCTGCAATCTTTAGAGCGTTCTCGGGTTGTGCTTCCCGCCCTTTCGGACGGAGACCTTCAATTGACCGGAAGCGATGCCGACCGTGCCTTCCGGAACCGCTTGCAGATACCCTGGCTCGCTCGTGAATGCGCCGACTGGATCGCCACAAAGGCCGATGTGCGATGCGCCCCGACGACACTTCCGCAATCAATCATTATTGCCGGGTCGGAGGCATCGGAGTCACCTCGGGTCATTACTGGGCATTGCGATTTCACGACCGACGGCCTCGGCATCACGCCCGGGAATCAGTTCAGCCTCATCCAATGCTCTGAGAAGCCCGAAGAATCTGCCATGCTCGGGTCATGGTTCACGAGCCTTTGGAATGCTCTGCCCGCGTCAGACCAGCAAAAGGCAGCGTTCCTCGCCCGTCTTCAGGACCTATCCGGGTCGAAACCCCCGTCGCTGATCTACTACCTCACGCTCTTCCACATCTTCAAGGACCTGGGCGACGAGCTGGACGAAGAGCGGATCGTCAAATCCGCCACTGGAATCCGCAACACGGTCGTCTGGAAGAAGCTGTTCAAATTTCAGCGCGACGGCGTCATCGGCGCCATCGACAAACTGGAGCGGTTGGGTGGTTGCATCATCGCCGACAGTGTTGGACTTGGGAAAACCTTCGAGGCCCTTGCCATCATCAAGTATTACGAACTGCGCAACGACCGCGTACTCGTCCTGGTCCCGAAACGACTGCGCGATAACTGGACGCTCTACAAGGCCAACGACCGCCGCAACATTCTCGCGTCCGACCGATTCAATTACGACGTTCTCAACCACACCGACCTATCGCGTGACGGCGGCTTGTCCGGCGACATCGATCTGGCCAACGTCAATTGGGGCAACTACGACCTTGTGGTGATCGACGAGTCGCACAACTTTCGCAACAAAGCGACGCACAACGACCGCGAAACTCGTTACGACCGTCTCATGCGACGGATCATTCAGGAAGGCGTCAAGACTCGCGTTCTCATGCTGTCGGCCACGCCGGTGAACAATCGCCTGGCGGACCTCAAAAACCAAATCGCGTTCGTCACCGAAGGCAAAGATACCGCATTGGATGAGCATGGAATTCCGAGTATCGAGGCAACCGTTCGTCAGGCCCAGCTTCAGTTCAATCGATGGCTCGCCCTGGAAGAGGCCGACCGCCGCCCGGCGCGGCTGATGGACATGCTGGGGTTCGACTACTTCAAGCTGCTCGACCTTCTGACCATCGCCCGCTCGCGCAAGCACATCGTGAAATACTACGGCACCGCCGAGACGGGCCGTTTCCCGGAGCGGCTCAAGCCAATCAACATCAAGCCGGATGTCGATATTGCCGGCGAATTCCGCTCCATCCGCGAGATCAACAACGAAATCCGTCGGCTCAATCTGTCGGCTTACGCTCCGCTGCGATACGTCCTGCCGCACAAGCAGGCCGCGTATGACGCGAAGTACAGCACCCGCGTTCGCGGCGGCGAGAGTTTCTTCCGTCAGCTCGACCGTGAAGAGAGTCTGATCCACCTCCTTCGAATCAACGTCCTCAAGCGAATGGAAAGCTCGGTCACCTCGTTCTCGCTGACGGTCCAGCGCCAACTCACCGACGTGGAAGCGACGCTCGCCAAGATCGAGTCCCATGCGGAATCGGTTGAGGAAATCAACATCGAAGATGTTGACGTGGATGACCCCACCTTCGAGAGCCTTCTCGTCGGGCGCAAGGTGAAGGTATTGCTTCACGACGTGGACCTGGTTCGCTGGCGTCAGGAACTGATCGAAGACCGCAACCGCCTCGCCACGCTGCTGTCCGCGTCAAACCAAGTGGGCGCGGCGCGGGATGCAAAACTGCGGGCCCTTCGAGAAGTCATCGAGGCGAAATGCCGCCAGCCCCTTAACGAGGGCAACCGCAAAGTCATCATTTTCACCGCGTTCGCCGATACCGCGCATTACCTCTACCACGAGATCGCCCCCTGGGCGCAGAAGCATTTGAATCTACATGCGGCACTGGTCACCGGCGCCGGTCGCAATAAAACGACGCTCCCCGGGCTTCGCCTTGATCTCGCCACCATCCTCACCAGCTTCTCCCCTCGGTCAAAGGAGCGGAATGAGGAATTCGCCGCCGAAGGCGAGATTGACCTGCTCATCGCCACAGACTGCATCAGCGAAGGCCAGAACCTCCAGGACTGCGACACGCTGGTCAACTACGACATTCACTGGAATCCGGTCCGGATCATCCAACGGTTCGGGCGTATCGACCGCATCGGCTCGCCCAACGAACGCATTCAGCTCATCAATTTCTGGCCAAACCTGGAGCTTGAGGAATACATCAACCTTGAACAGCGGGTCAGCGGGAAAATGGTGTTGCTCGACATCTCGGCGACCGGGGAAGAGAACATCATCGAGCACCAATCCGCCAATCAAATGAACGACCTGGAGTATCGGCGAAAGCAGCTACTCAAGCTCCAGGACACCGTCATCGACCTCGAAGATCTCAGCAGCGGCGTGTCCATCACCGACATGACACTCACCGATTTCCGCATCGACCTGGCCGGATTCCTCAAACATCACCCCGGCAAACTCGAAATGCTTCCTCTTGGAACTGTCGCGGTCACGACAACGCAGGGAGCCGGCGAGTCCGCCATCCCGCCGGGAATTATCTTCTGTCTGCGGGCCGTCGGCGATGCGGCTCTCAAGGCCATCGAGCCGGGTTATCCGCTCGCTCCACATTACGTCGTACATGTTGGCGATGATGGTGCCGTCCTTCTGCCGTTTACCCAAGCCAAGCAGGTTTTGGACCGTCTGAAGCGGCTGTGCCTCGGCCGTGATTTCCCCGATGATGGCGCTTGTGCCCGATTCGAGAAGATAACGAAGGGCGGGAAAGACATGACCACCGCCCAGGAACTGCTCGGTAAAGCCGTCGGCTCCGTTGTCGGCAAGAAGGAAGAACGCGCCATCGCCAGCCTGTTCACTCCCGGCGGCACCCATGCCATGAAAGGCGAATTCCAGGGCATCAACGATTTTGAGGTCGTGGCCTTCCTCGTTGTCTTACCGGAGACGAGCGGCTGATGATCTTCGACCCCGTCATCCACGCGCTCTCAATGCCGCAAGGTGCCCGCGTCGACCAGCGCGTCCCGAAGAAGCTGCTTGTCGAGCAAGGGGCGCCCACCGCGGCCGACAAACGCCAGATTCAGGATGGGATTGAGGAACTGCTTTGGGTTGCCGCCCTTAAGCCGACAAACATTGGCGTCACCGAATTTCGTGACGAGATACGCGAGTACCTGGAAATCGCAGTGTTGACCGTGACACTTCGCACCGACGCCAAGCCAACTCGTCTCATTGAATTGATCCACCGGGCAATACCCTATCCCCTCGTCCTGCTGGCCGCTCAAGCCGAATCAGTTAGTTTGTCGCTTGCGCACAAGCGATGGTCACAGGGAGAGAAAGGCCAGGTTGTTATTGAAGATGTGCGACGAACTTCGCCGTTTCGGCCGGAAGCACCGACGTCGCAAGAGGCGGCGTTTCTTGCCAGCCTGCCGCTCTCGGCCGTTCCAGCTAAGGATTTGTTCTCGCTTTACCAGGGTTGGATCGACCGAGTAGGTGCGTTGGAAGCCGCATTGATAACCGGGAATTATTCGGCCCCGGAATCCCCCGACCGCGCCATCGCACTACGCGACGGACTTGACGCTCATGCTCGAATCCAACGCGAACTCGCTTCCTTGCGTGCCCAGGCAACAAAGGAAAAGCAGATTAACCGCCGCGTGGATTTGAATCTTTCGATCAAACGACTGGAAGCCGAACTCCTCGTAGCCGGCAAGACTCTTACGGGGACATCTGATGAAAGCCACTGAAGCAAAACTGCTCGATTTCCTCAAGAAATCACCTCAATTCGTCATCCCCATTTATCAGCGAACCTACTCGTGGACGACGAAAGAATGCCGACAGCTTTGGGACGACATTCTGCGCGCTGGTCGGAATGAAAGCGTGTCCGCTCACTTCGTCGGTTCGATTGTTTACATCGAAAAGGGTCTCTCGACACTCACATACCATGAACCCATGCTGGTCATCGACGGCCAGCAGCGACTGACGACTCTGACCCTGATCCTGGCCTCCCTCGCCAAAGCCTTGAGTAAGCTCGCTGAAACTGAGCGCGAGCCAGTCGATGGTTTCTCGCCACGCAAGATCCGCAACTACTACCTTCTGAATCCAGAAGAAGAAGCTGAGCGGCACTACAAACTCATCTTGTCGCAAACCGACAAGCCCTCACTGATTGCAATTGTCGGTGAACGCGAGCTTCCAAAGGAGCCTTCCATTCGCGTCACGGAGAACTCCGCGCTATTCGACACATGGCTGGCCGAATCGCAAGACGAGCTCCCCGCAGTGTGCAAGGGTCTGGCGAAGTTGATCGTCGTGGATATTGCATTGAACCGCGACCAGGACAACCCTCAGCTCATTTTCGAGAGCATGAACTCCACGGGTCGTGAGTTGAGCCAGGCCGACTTGATTCGCAATTTCATTTTAATGGGCCTTCAGCCCAAGTTGCAGACCAAACTCTATGAGCAGTTCTGGCGCCCGATGGAGGTGGACTTCGGGCAAGACGCATACGGCACCCACTTCGACGCCTTCATGCGTCATTATCTCACGGTCAAAACTGGCGACATCCCAAACTTGAGCGAAGTGTATGAGGCGTTCAAAGGCTACGCGCGGTCTCCAAAGACCGCGGAGGCAGGTGTCGAAGCGCTCGTCGCGGACATACGTGCGTTCTCCCGGTACTTCTGCGCGATGGCCCTTGGCGTCGAATCGGATTCTGATTTGAAGCTCGCCTTTGCCGACCTTCGCGAGTTGAAGGTGGATGTCGCCTATCCATTCCTGTTGGAGTTGTATCACGATTACGCGACCGGCATCCTGCCGGTTGCAGATCTCCTCTCCGCAGTCCGCCTTACTGAAGCCTATGTCTTCCGGCGTGCAATCTGCGCCATCCCGACAAATTCCCTGAACAAGACCTTCTCGACCTTCGGGAAGGCGCTCAAGAAGGACCGTTACCTCGAAAGCATTCAGGCGCACCTGCTCACGTTGCCTTCTTACCGCCGCTTCCCCGGCGATGATGAGTTTCGACGCGACTTGCAGACTCGTGACCTGTACAACTTTCCCCGACGGAGCTACTGGCTTCGGCGAATCGAGAATTACAACCGTTTGGAACTCGTGGCCGTCGCTGAATACACGATCGAACACATCATGCCACAGAACGAAAACCTTCCCGCCGATTGGAAGACTGCGCTCGGACCGGAATGGGAGCGCGTCTGGCAGACATGGCTTCATACGCTCGGTAACCTGACGCTTACGGCCTACAACTCAGAGTACAGCGACCATCCCTTTGCCGAAAAACGCGACATGCCCGAGAAGGGTCTCAAGCTCAGTCCCCTGAAACTGAATCAAGGCCTGGGCCAGCTCGACCAATGGAACGAAGAGACCATCAAGGCGCGTGCGGGAAAGTTGTCTGGCGTCGCGCTCGATGTTTGGCCGGTTCCGCATTTGCCCGCCGATGTGCTGAACGCATACAAGCCAAAGGCCGCCGTGTCAGGCTATAGCATTGCGGATCACCCCCATCTTGCCACTGGATCCTTGCAGCCGATTTTTGAAGCCTTTCGGAAGGAAGTCCTCGCTCTTGACCCCTGTGTTACCGAGGAATTTCTCAAGCTCTACGTCGCGTACAAAGCGGAAACGAATTTCGTGGACGTCGTCCCGCAGGTAAAGCGTCTCCGCCTGTCTCTCAATCTCGCCTTTCCTGACATCAATGACTCCAAGGGAATCTGTAAAGACGTCACGGGCCTTGGGCGTTGGGGCAATGGAGATGTCGAAGTAAGCCTAACGTCGCTGTCTGAACTTCCCTACGTCATGGGACTGGTCCGCCAGTCTTACGAAAAACAGATGGGCTCTGGAAACGCAGAGTGAATCACGTTCGCCGTGACAACACGCTCAACTTGGATTTGAAACATGAAACCACTCACTGCCGTAGATCCCGAAACCAAGAGCGTCGATGTCATCGCTTCCAACATCGACCAACTCCACTCGCTTTTTCCCGAAGCGTTCACCGACGGCCAAGTGGATTTCGATGTCCTTAAGCAGCTTCTCGGCGGAGCGATTGACGAAAAAAAAGAGAAATACGGCCTCAACTGGAACGGGAAGCGCCGCGCCCGTCAGCTCGCTCTTACACCCTCTGCTGCAACACTTCGACCGTGCCCCACGGATAGCGTGGACTGGGACACCACCCAAAACCTTATGATCGAAGGAGACAATCTCGAAGTCCTCAAGCTTTTCCAGAAAAGCTATGCTGGAAAGGTGAAGCTCATTTATATCGATCCGCCCTACAACACCGGCGGCGATTTCGTCTACCCCGACGATTTTCGAGACAGTATCAAAAACTACCAAATGCTCACGGGGCAAACTGACTCTGACGGTCGTAGAGTTACCAGCAACTCCGAGGCTTCCGGGAGATTTCATACGGCTTGGCTGAACATGATGTACCCGCGTCTCAAGTTGGCGAGGGACTTGCTTGCGCCATCGGGGGTTCTGTTCATCACAATCGACGACACGGAGGTGAGCAATCTCCGAAAGGTGTGTGATGAAATCTTCGGCGAAGAGAATTTTGTTGCCAATGTCGTATGGCAGAAGAAGTTTGCCGTTTCGGCGGACGATCCGGGAATTGGCGTCATGCACGACCACATCCTCGTTTACCGACGCGAGGAGCTCTTCGAACGCGGCCTGTTGCCGCGGACAGAAGAACAAACGTCGAGATACTCGAATCCTGATAACGACCCGCGCGGTGACTGGGCGTCCGACAATTACGTCAGCAATAAGTCCAAATCAGAAAGGCCGACATTATGGTATCCGATCAAGCATCCCAAGTCCGGCGCCGACGTTTGGCCGGAGGAGCACGCGGTCTGGCGGTATTCTCGTGAACGTCACCAGGTCATGGTGGATGAAAATCGACTCTATTGGGGTCCCAATCAATCGTATGTTAAGCCACGTCTCAAACGGTTTCTCAAAGAAGTGCAGGATGGCATCGTCCCGCCCACGTGGTGGACGTTCGAGGATTGTGGACACAATGACGAGGCGCAAAAGGAGACAGCCGCACTTATGGGGCCGAAAGTGTTTAGCACGCCGAAGCCATTGCGACTAATCGACCGAATGCTCACTATCGCTGGCGGGAAAGACGGGATTGTAATGGATTTTTTTGCCGGCTCGGGCGCGACCGGCCATGCCACATTTGCTCGAAATGCTGCGGATGGTGGCACAAGACGAGTTATCCTTGTTCAATTGCCTGAACCTCTAGATGCGGCCGAAAACGCTCAACGAACAGCCGTCGAGTTCTGTGACAAGTTGAAAGTCCCGCGCAACATCGCCGAATTGACAAAGGAGCGACTGCGTCGCGCCGGAGAGAAGATCCGAAAGGATACACCGCTCTTCAAGGGAGATATAGGCTTTCGCGTCTTCAAACTCGATACAAGCAACATCCGCGCATGGGAACCGGACCGAGAAAACCTGCCGCTAACGCTCAAGGAGTCCGCCGAGCACCTCAAGACTGACCGTACCGAGGCGGACGTCCTCGTCGAGCTGCTGCTGAAGCTTGGTCTGGACCTCACCGTGCCCATCGAACAAAAAAGGATCGCCGCGAAGGTCGTTCACAGCGTCGGCGCTGGCACTTTGCTCGTCTGCCTGGCCGAGAAAATCAAGGCGGCCGAAGTCGAACCGCTCGCGCTCGGGATCGTCGCGTGGCACAAACAGCTCAACCCGGCTGGCGACGCGAACGTGGTTTTCCGAGACAGCGCTTTCGCTGACGACGTCGCAAAGTCCAATCTGACCGCCATCCTTCAGCAGAATGGACTGGACAACGTACGCAGCCTGTGATGGATCGGGCACGAAAGGCCAAATGCGGCGGAAAGCGAAACAACCTCTGACGCGTCGGCGCGTGAAGGCGACTCGAAAGAAGCCGACGGCCCCGACGAGGTCTTCTAAAAGCCTGCAACCAGCGCCGAAGCGCAAACCGAAGCACAAGCAGCCCGCACGGAAGCAGCCAGCCATTCGCATTCGGGATGGCAGGTCAGTAACGGCGAAGGCGCGAATGAAAAAGCCGCCGAAGAACAATCGGACAACGGCGCCAGAACGAACGAGTCATCACGCCAATGTCTCTCCTGCACCTGCGATGACTGGATATACGCCGATGAAATTTCATTTTGAACCCAATCTGGACTACCAGCACACCGCCATCGAGGCGGTTTGCGATTTATTCCGAGGGCAGGAAATCTGTCGGTCGGTATTCACCGTTGTCCGCGATGTCGCCGACCCGCAGCTTCGCATGGACTTCGCCCAGAGCGATCTGGGCATTGGAAATCGGCTTCATCTTCTCCCCGACGAAGTGCTTACCAATTTGGAGAAGGTTCAACTCCGCAACGGCCTTCGGCCCTCTCAATCCCTTGACTCGGGTGACTTCACCGTCGAGATGGAGACCGGTACGGGCAAGACCTATGTATATCTGCGGACGATCTTCGAGTTGAACCAACGCTACGGGTTCAACAAGTTCGTCATCATTGTCCCATCGGTGGCCATCAAGGAAGGTGTCTACAAAACGCTTCAGATTACTGAGGAACATTTCCGCGCCCTTTACACCAACACGCCATTTGAATTCTTCCTGTACGACTCGAGCAAGCTCGGCCAGGTTAGGAATTTCGCCACGAGTCCGAACATCCAGATCATGGTGGTGACTGTCGGTGCGATCAACAAGAAGGACGTGAATAACCTCTACAAGGAAACCGAGAAGACCGGCGGCGAGAAGCCCATCGACCTGATCAAAGCAACGCGGCCCATCCTGATCGTGGACGAGCCGCAGAGCGTGGACGGCGGCTTGGAGGGACAAGGCAAGAAAGCGCTCGCTGAAATGAACCCGCTCTGCACGCTGCGTTATTCGGCGACGCACGCTGACGAACACCACATGCTCTATCGCCTGGATGCCGTGGACGCCTACGAACGGAAGTTGGTCAAGCAGATTGAGGTCGCCTCGCTGGAAGTCGAAGGGGGGCACAATAAGGGATACGTCAAGCTCCTTTCAACCAGCAACAAGCGCGGCACATTCAGCGCCAAGGTTGAACTGGACGTGGAGAATTTGGCCGGCGTGAGCCGAGACATCGTTACAGTCAAACCCGGCGATGACCTTGAGCAGGTGACCGGCCGGGCGATTTACGCCAACTACGTCGTGCAAAATATCGGCTGCAAGACGGGCGGTGAATATCTCGAACTGAACAATCTGGAGAAGCCACTCCGCCCCGGCGAAGCTGTCGGCGACGTGGACAACGACGCACTCAAGCGGCTCATGTTCCGCCGGACGATTGAAGAGCACCTCGACAAAGAGCTGCGCCTGCGCGCCCAGGGCATCAAGGTCTTGAGCCTGTTCTTCATCGATGTCGTGAGCCATTACCGTCAGTACACTGAAGACGGCGAGCAGGTGAAGGGGAAATATGCGCTCATGTTCGAGGAGGAATATCAGAGGGCCGCCAAGAAGCCGAAGTACAACACCCTTTTCAACGACGTGGACATCCAGTCCGACGCAACGGAAGTTCACGAGGGTTATTTCTCCATCGACAAAAAGGGAACTTGGACCGATACCGCCGAAAACAACCAGGGCAACCGAGACAATGCTGAACGCGCGTACAACCTGATCATGAAGGACAAGGAGAAGCTGCTGAGCTTTGAGACAAAGCTCAAATTCATTTTCTCCCATTCGGCGCTGCGGGAGGGATGGGATAATCCCAACGTGTTCCAGATCTGCGCCATTCGTGACATGGGAACAGAGCGAGAGCGGCGTCAAACGATTGGCCGCGGACTTCGTCTTTGCGTCAACCAGAACGGTGAACGGCAGCGTGGATTCGACATCAACACGCTGACGGTTGTCGCGACCGAGGGGTACGAACAATTTGCCGAGAACCTCCAGAAGGAAATCGAAGCGGATACCGGAATTCGCTTCGGCATTGTGGAGAAACATCAATTCGCTGTCATTCCCGTGACCGACGCCGCGGGACACGCCACGTCACTGGGCGTGAAGCAATCCGAAGCAATCTGGATGCACCTTAAGAACGCCGGCTACGTCGATGTTCGGGGCAAGGTGCAGGACCATCTTCGCCAGGCGCTGAAGGAAGACACAGTGCAACTGCCGGCTGAATTCCAGGCACATCTCCCGCAAATCAAGGACATCCTGCGCAAACTGGCGGGCAAACTGGACATCAAGAACGCCGATGAGCGGCGGACCATCAAAACCCGTCAGGCCATCCTGCAAAGCGAAGAATTCAAGGCGCTTTGGGACCGGATCAAGCACAAGACGACATATCGCGTTCAGTTCGATAACGAACAGCTTCTGAAAGATTGCACCAAGGCCATCGGCGCCGCTCCCCCAATCACGAAGACTCGCGTACAGATTCGCAAAGCCGACCTGACCATCGGCAGAGGCGGGATTTCGTCAGAGGAAACCTCCGCCGCCGCGCCCATCACCCTCGATGAAAATGACATCGAGCTTCCCGACTTGCTAACGGATCTTCAGGACAAGACGCAACTCACGCGGCGTAGCCTGGTGCAAATCCTGACCGAGAGCGAGCGACTTGACGATTTTAAGCGCAATCCCCAGCAGTTCATCGAGTTGGCCGCGGAATCCATCAATCGGGCAAAGCGACTCGCGCTAGTGGACGGCATCAAATACCAGCGCATCGGCGACGACGTGTTTTATGCCCAGGAACTTTTCGAGAACGAGGAACTGACCGGTTACCTGAAAAACATGCTTCCCACCAACCGGTCAGTGTATGAGTATGTTGTATATGACATGGGCGGTGAAAAAGAATTCGCCGAGCAGTTGGAAACAAATGAGGCGGTAAAAGTGTACGCCAAGCTACCCGGATGGTTCAAAGTGCCCACACCCCTTGGCACTTATAATCCGGACTGGGCTGTGCTAGTCGAGAAGGAAGGGACAGAGCGGCTTTATTTCGTGGTCGAGACGAAGCCCAGCCTCTTCAATGATGACCTTCGCGCGAAGGAAGGCGCGAAGATCGAATGCGGCAAAGCCCATTTCAAAGCCCTTGCCACGGGCGAAAACCCCGCGACCTTCATTCAGGCAAGAAACATCGACGACCTGATGGCTCGGGTGTGATTGCATCGGGGCCATCCAAGCCACATGCCGACCAGGGCGTGACGCGTACGGTTCTCTGGTCATCATATGCCTCGCCCACGAAAGTTGAGGTCTCGCATGCATTGGAAAAATAATGTTCTTCGATATTCTCCGTCTGATCTGACCGTATTTCTTGACGGGGAATTCCCGTCGTGGATGGACCGGTGGTATGCCGAACAGCGATTCATCGCGTCGAAGTCAGCGCCAGTGCCTAAAGCGAAGCTTCCCACCGAGTACGCGGCGCCTCACCGTTGTGTCGCCAATTGTTCAGTCGATGCGGACGATGCCGAACGAGACCTGATCGCTCGTAAAGGCATTGAGCATGAAAAGGCATTCCTTGCCGCGCTCAAGCAACAAGGAATGGTTGTCGTTGAGTGTCCCAATGACGAAACCGCGCCCGCAGAAACACTTGCTGCGATGAAGAACGGCGCTCAGCTCATATATCAGGCTTGTTTACAGGTTGAAAACTGGGGCGGATTCGCCGATTTCCTGGCGAAACTCGATGGCGCATCGAAGCTCGGCACTTATCACTACGAAGTGTGGGACACGAAGCTTGCACGGTCCGCAAAGCCGTATTTTCTCGTGCAGTTGTGCGCATATGCGGAAATGCTGGAAGCCGTTCAAGGGACTCGGCCCAAACAGGTCGAAGTTGTGCTTGGAAACGGGAATCGGCTTCGGTTCACTACAGACAAGTTTTTCTATTATTACCGCGAGCTGAAAAAGGCGTTCACTCATTTTCAGGACAAGATCGACCTCAACACGGCGCCGTATCCCGGTGAATCCGCTGCTTTCGGACGCTGGTCCAATTATGTAGAGGAAATCCTGCTCGCGTCTGACGACCTTACTTGCGTGGCCCGCATGACCCGGCTTCAGGCTCGCAGGCTTCGGAGTGACGGCATCAACACGATGACTGATTTGGCATCAACCAAAAAGAATGTCGTGCCAGGTATGACAGCGGAGATATTCACCCGACAGAAACAGCAGGCTAGTCTACAAGTTAAATCGCGGGGGAAGGATAGACCGCTGTTTGCGGTCGTCAAACCATCGGACTTCGACCCGCGCCGTGGCCTTGCGGTATTGCCGACTGGTTCAGAAGGCGACGTGTTTTTTGACATGGAGGGCTATCCGCTGGCGGTTGGCGGGCTCGAATATCTTTTCGGTGCGGTTTACGTGAGCGGCGGAAAGCTTGAATTCACGGATTGGTGGGCGCACAACGAAATCGAAGAAAAGCTGGCGTTTGAGCAGTTCATTGACTCAGTCTATGCGCGGTGGAAGCAGGATCCAGCGATGCATATTTACCATTACGCTTCGTACGAAGTTCACGCCATGAGGCGTCTCATGGGCAAGTATGCCACGCGAGAAAACCAAGTGGACGACCTTTTACGCAATGAAGTATTTGTAGACCTTTACACAATCGTCCGCCAGGGGCTGATTGTCGGCACGCCCAACTATTCTCTGAAGGAAATCGAAAAGCTCTATCTCGAAAAAAGAGCGGGGGGCGTGACGACCGCCGGAGGTTCCGTGGTCGCATATCAGCGGTGGCTCGACGCTCCCGATGGCGCAACCTGGCAAAACTCCAAGATGCTTCGTGAGATTCGTGACTACAACCAAGTCGATTGCGAATCCACCGCGATACTGCGCGATTGGCTCGTGGCCCAGCAAAAGCAGACGAACATCCCATATCTTCCGAAGCCGCTGAAGGAAGCTAAGGGCAAGAAGAATGATGCTTCCGAAGATCGGCAACGTCCCTCAACAGTGCTCGCGAATGAGTTGCTCAAGCAGGTTGCCGACGGCAAGGTGCAGCCGAAGGAGCGCGCCGAGGTGCAGGAATTGCTCGCGTGGTTGCTGGAATTCCATTGGCGAGAAGCAAAGCCGGTTTTCTGGCGAATGTTTGATCGGCATGACATGACCGAGCAAGAGCTGATCGATGATTTGGACTGCCTTGGTGCGATACATCGCACCAGCACGGCAAGGACGCCAATTAAGAGATCGTGGGGATACGATTACAAATTCAACCCGGATCAAGACACCAAGCTACACGAGGGTTCCACTTGTTATTTCGCCCACGACCTTTCGGTTACGTGCGAGATCACAGCCTTCGATCCGGAAAACGGTATTGTTCAAATCAAACTCGGTCCCTCCACCGCGCCGCCGCCAAACACCCTCAGTCTCATTCCCAATGAATACGTCCACGCGGAGCCAATTCCCACGGCGATATTAAGATTTGCTGCGGCATGGACTAAAGGAATCACAGTCCCTCCAGCCGTCGAGGATATTCTCTTTCGACGGCCCCCGCGCGTAAAGGGGCACACAGGAGGGCCACTCATCCTTGGCTCACCAACGGTTCCTCAGATCGTGGATATCGCAACCCGTCTGGACAATAGCGCTCTTTTCATTCAAGGACCGCCAGGGACAGGAAAGACATTCACCGCCGCCGCAATTATTGTGCATCTTTTGAGTCTCGGGAAAAGCGTCGGCATCACATCCAACAGCCACAAAGCCATCTTGAACGCGATGCACGCCGTCATTCGCGCGGCAGCGAAGAACGGCAAGAAATTTTCGCTCATTAAAGTTGGAGGCGAAAGCGATGATCCGCTCATCATGAATGGCCAAATCAGCCATACGAAAACCGATCTCGACCCCGCATGGGTTCAACCTGGCGTCGTGGTCGGTGGCACGGCATGGCTTTTCAGCAGGGAGGAGCTTGTCGATAAATTCGACTATTTGGTAATCGATGAAGCTGGGCAGGTGGCACTGGCGAATGTCGTGGCAACTGGCGAATCCGCCAAAAACCTGATCCTGGTAGGTGATCAAATGCAGCTTGCTCAACCAATTCAAGGTTCGCACCCCGGCGAAAGCGGCAAGTCAGCGCTCGATTACCTGCTTCAAGCAAAGGCCACTGTGCCGCCCGAATTCGGGATTTTCCTTGATGTTACATGGCGCATGCACCCGCACATCTGCTCGTTCATCTCGAACGCAGTCTATGACGGACGCCTCAAAGCTCACGAAGACAACAAAAAGCAAGAAATTCTTTGCGCGAACCCAGAACATGCGGCCTTCAAGAGAACGTGTGGCGTTGCTTTTGTCGAAGTGCCACATGAATTCAACGCGCAATCGAGCGACGAAGAAGTTGATGAAATTGAGAAAATCGTAAAGGAACTTCTCGGTCGCCGTATCGTGGATCGTGATAGCAAACAACGCATCCTTCAAATCCAAGACATCCTGGTTGTTGCCCCGTACAACATGCAGGTAAGGCGTCTCAGGGCTCGTCTCGGCAACGACGCGAAGGTGGGGAGTGTTGACAAGTTTCAGGGACAGGAAGCACCAGTCGTCATCGTGTCGATGTGCGCCTCCGCCGCCGAGGATGTACCGAGAGGAATTGAGTTCATTTTGAACAAAAATCGGCTCAACGTCGCGGTGTCACGCGCGATGTGTTTGGCAATCGTCGTTGGCTGTCGCGGTCTGATGGCGCCGAGATGCACCACGATCGGGCAGATCGAGATGGCCAATCTCTATTGCTGGCTGGCTGCGCACGCGGAAACTTCTGTGTCCTAAACAACTAGCGACTGTACAAAAATCGGAGACCTCGCAAGCCGGCACAATTAAATTGCGCGACAAGGACGGTAATCCAAACGCCGTGCACAATCGCCCTCAAATGGCAAATGGCCGTCAGCGGGGCAACGTAGGGTTTCCATTTCGCTTCGCTAGACCCATCGCCGCCGGTTACCTGATTCCGTCACCTTTTGCCGACAACGCAAAGTGGGGGAAGCAAACGACGGCTCGTGTGAACGCCGACAAACCCAGTCAGGTGAAGTGAATGAAACCTCATGTTTTCACCCGAGGCGAGAGCGCAGTGCGGTACTTCGCCGCGCCGGGAGTTGTGCGCCGGCGGCCGCAGTTCCCCGTCTTTGAGCCCTGCAACCAGTCTTGTGGGCCAACAGCAACCTGGGGTAAACTTACCTGGCAACTCGAATATGGCACTGCGTGCCCGACGCGAAGAGCGTGGCCTGCTCGATACTTCTTAACCGCGAAACGAGAAGATTGATGGCGACGAAACCGGCTGCTGATGCACAAGCTTCCAGTGAGCAACCTCCGGTCGAAACCTCCGCGGGAACAACTAACTCGTGTAAGCATGAGGAAGCCAAAGCGGTGGGTCCAGATGGACGGAAGAAGGGGCATCGTATTCAAACGCACGATCCAAGGCAGGTTATCGAAGATCTCCGAAATCATCTTGCTGCCCACGATCGACGACTGGCTTTTCTATTCGGCGCCGGCACGTCTAGTTCGATCAATATTGCACCGGTACCACCAGCCGGCGAGAAACGAAAATATATACCGCTCATAGCAGGTGCCGTGGGGTTGACAACCTGCTGTAAAGATGCTGTTGAGGCGTTAGGAGAAAATCATTCGCAGGCTTGGACGAAGTTGTGCGACCAGTGCAAGCCGGTCGGCCGGACCGCAAATGTTGAAGATCTTCTCTCGAATGTGCGAAACAAGATTGATGCTGTCGTCGATGGCGACACCCTGGTTGGGCTGAATCGTTGCCAGCTTGAAGCATTGGAAGCGAAGATATGCAGCAGCATTGCCAGCGCGGTCATTCCGAATGATAAGCTGATTCCGAAGCGCACGCCTCACGATAACTTTGCTGCGTGGGTGAGAAAGGTTCACCGAACAGCTCCACTGGAAATTTTCACAACAAATTATGACATCCTGTTGGAGCGAGCCTTTGAAAACGCGCGCGTACCAGTCTTCGACGGCTTTGTTGGCGCACATGAGCCTTTCTTTTATCCAGAGTGCCTCGAAGACGACGACTTACTCCCAAAGCCCAAGTGGATTCGGCTTTGGAAACTTCATGGTTCAGTCAATTGGAAATCCACCGGTGAGGCTCCGCACAAGCGAATCATTCGTGGCGCGCCAAGTGCCACAGGCGAAATGATTTTACCTTCGCATCGCAAGTATGACGAATCGCGCAAGCAGCCATACATGGCTTATATAGACAGACTTTCCCGAGCCGCGAGGTCAGAACATTCTCTTCTGATCGTCTGCGGATACAGTTTTGGAGATCAGCACATTAACGAAATACTCTACGGAGCGCTGGATAGCCGTAATACATCGAGTGTCATTGCGCTTCAGTTCGACCAATTGAGCGAGGCGGATCCCCTAGTTGAGGCCGCGCGCAATCGTGCCAACTTGAGCGTCATTGGGCCCAATGCCGGAATTATTTCCCGAACGTGGGGAATCTGGCAATTGACTCAACCCGTGGACAAGAAGACTCATGCCTTCATGGATACAGCTTTTGACAGCAATGCGCTTCCGGAAGATGGCGGCTCTCCGGCAGCGACAACAGTTGATCTACAGGGGAAAATGCGACTCGTGAATTTCGACTACTTTTGTCGCTTTCTTGACGAGATGGGATCGAGTGTCCAATGACGGTAAGTAGTCCAACATTCATCGGTCGCGTGGATTCTGTGAAAGGGGGCGTAATAACGATACGTCTTCGCGGTGTCGATGACATGCCAACCTTCATGATGGTAGGTGGCCAATCCTACCGTGTGGGCCAGATTGGTGCGTTTCTGCGAATTCCGCTTGGTTATACTCAGTTGTACGGGGTATGCACTCTTGTGGGCGCGGATGCTGCACCAAAGAAGGAAGAGGGCAAAATTGCCGAAGGACATCGATGGCTCTCAGCAACACTCTTCGGCGAGTCGATTGGCGACGTCTTTGAACGAGGGGTTAGTCAGTATCCAACGATCGAGGATGAGGTACATCTTGTCACACCTCACGACATGCGGGTGATCTATGGCTCAACGCAACAAGATCGGGCTATCACTGTTGGACATATTGCGGCAGCCTCGGGCATCTCAGGGAGATTAGATTTGGGCAAGCTGGTAAGTCGACATTGTGCGATTGTTGGCTCTACCGGATCGGGCAAATCGAATTTTCTTGCCGTGCTTCTTGAGGCGATTGCAACCCAAGGATTTCCATCAGCGCGAGTCCTTGTGATCGATCCTCACGGTGAATACGGATCCGCTGTCGGAGAGCATGGCCATGTGTTCAAGGTAAGAGCCGATCCAAGCAAAGGTGAGTCGGAATTGTACGTGCCATTTTGGGCACTCCCATTCGAAGAGCTTCAAGCATTGGCGTTTGGAGCGATGCAACCAACACCCGAAGCTGCGGTTAGGGATGAAATCACGGCCCGGCGCAGGACGGCGGCAGGAAATCTAAAACGGGTACCCTCCGACGCTGTGATTACGTCTGATTCGCCGATTCCATTTAGCTTAAATCAGCTCTGGTTCGACCTCGACGATTTTGAGCGTCGGTCGTATACAGACAAGGATAAGACAGTTCCCTGCGCCAAGACACGGGACGGCGATGCGGCGACATTGGTTTCAGGTAGCTATCCGACGCCTGCACCGGGACCAGTGGCACCTTGGGCAGGAACACCAAGAAACATTGGCAAGCAATTAGAGTTGCTACGAAGCCGCCTACAGGATTCGAGTTACGAATTTCTTTTCAAACCAGGCGAGCACCTTACGCCGAACCTTGAAGGAAAAATCATTGGTGACCTAGATGACCTTGTTCGGTCATGGATAGGTCACGACAAGGCAATCACTGTGCTTGACGTGTCCGGCATGCCATCCGAGCTGATATCCGCCATGGTTGGAACGATGATTAGGATTGTTTACGACATGCTGTTCTGGGCAAAAAACCTTCCGATTAGCGGAAGGAATCAACCACTGCTCATCGTGCTCGAAGAGGCTCATACCTTTCTTCCGGAAGAAGGAGAATCGGCAGCGCATCGAATTATCTCAAAGATTGCGAAGGAAGGGCGCAAATACGGCGTTGGGCTTTGCGTTGCGACGCAACGCCCGGTCGAAATCAAGAGCACCGTTCTTAGTCAGTGCGGGACAATGATCGCATTGCGTCTAACCAACTCAAAGGATCGCGCGTGCGTTGAGGCGGCGATGCCGGATGATTTGGGAGCACTTGCTGGAATGCTGCCGGCGCTTCGAACCGGTGAAGGCTTAATTGTTGGGGAGGCGATGCCAATTCCGTCCCGAATTCAGTTCTTCAAGGCGCGTAAACGACCAAAGGGCGACGATCCGGAAATGCCGGAAGCATGGCGTAAGCCGCGGCCGGAAAATCGATACTACGAGCCTGCACTAAATAATTGGCGTCATCAAGCGGACATGCCAGAAAAGGAAGACGAACATGCCTGATATGAACTATGTCGATTCCTCAAACATTGAGGCAATAGGATACGACGACAGCACCCAAGATCTTCATGTGCGGTTTCTGGCCGGGACAACGTATATCTATCATGGCGTACCACGCGAGGTTTTCGATAATTTTATGGATGCGCCGTCAAAAGGAAGCTTTCTCAATCGAGAGCTAAAAAACGCCTACCAATTCACCAAGCAGTAGCATCTTGCTAAGTCATGTGTCCTTGATAAGACTGCCGCGGCTAATATCAGTGGCTAATCGAAGGACGGACAACGGCACGGACTTTAATCGGCGACGCACCGAACCTCATTCACATCCCCGAGCATCCGAAGAATCTACCGTCGGAGCCCTCGCGTACGCGAGGCCGTCGCATTGAATTCGGTATTCAAGGAATCGACGCATCGGTGCGGAACCAGACCAAGTAACTGGGACCGTAGGTCATTGAACTTGTTGGCGTGAATGTTGAACGAAAGCTCGGTTGTATCCCGCGAAAACAATCCGCTTCTGGCGGATGGCGGACGCCGCTAACCGGGCCATCGCCCGACAACTTTGCCGATACGCACAACATTAAGCAGATCGAGATCATGCGTCGCGCCGTCTGCCGTGACGATGCTTGCTTTCGATGGCGCGAGGTGGACGCGGCCAAACCAGCCTTCCGCTTCCCAGCCGTTCCAGCAGTAGACCGCGGCCAGCCCCTCGCGGAATTCCCAAACCGGCACGTTCCGTAACACAACTGACTGCCCGGCCTGATCCAATTCCAGGCCATAAATATCATGGCCCTTTCCAAATCGCTGTGGGATATGCCGACCCCATTCCTCTTGCCAATCTTCATCAGGTTCGGCCTTGCCACTTGATCGAATCCGACCGATCAGCGGCGTGCCGCGATCTTCGGGCTTCACATCTTTTGGAACCCAATACGCCGGATCGCTTTCCTGCGACGGCAGCGGCCGGCCCTGTACGCCCACGTCGTAAACGTGTTTGTCCTCGATCCAGTTGATCCGCCCATCGTCAAGCTGCTCCAGCCTGCGCAGCGAAACGCGCAGGGTAGCGGCAAGCAAGCGCCGATCCGACCGGCTCAGGACAACCAATGAGCCGCAAGTATTCATATCCCGGATCGTTTGATGCGGCAGTCCAGAATATTTTGACAGATCCTTCCACCGATTAAGTCCCACCACGTCCATGCGATGGTCGAGCCATTGTGTGAGCTTCGACATCGTCTTTTCCCTTATTGAAACGAATCACTTCTTGCGGATCAACACCCCCACGCAGAGGGCAACCCGCTCGACTTCGCGTCGATGAACCGTGCGGTCGGGAAACCGTTCCCGATCCAGATTGAGTTTTTGCAGCACCAGAATGTCACGGTCGTCGTCACTTTCGACGACCCGACTGAAATAGCACTCGCCGTTGGTGAACCAAATGATGTAGTCCTTGCCGAATGTGAACTGCTGCCCATCCACGCCCTCAAACAGCGCGACAGCGTCATTCGGATACTCAGGTGCCATCGATTCGCCATCGATGCGCACCGCGAATTCACCGAAGTCCGCTGGAACCTTCACCGTTCCTTGCTCAAGGGCCAACCGTTCATGGCGCACCCCGGCACTGATTCCGTGAAATCGCGTGATTTCATGGAGCGGCTGCGCGATGCCCGATATTCCCGCCAGGCGGTCGCCGCCGCGCGAATCGTGGCCGGATGCGACCCCGGTGCCGACGGCTTCGAGTTCGACTTCACCCTGCGGACCAATCCGGCTGCGCAATTCTTCCGGAGTCGCCTGGACCGCCTCCGCCATACGGCGGAAGTTGTCAGTAAACATGCCGTGCTCGCCCGGCTGCATGAGGCGAAGAAAGCCTGATCGCTTCATGCCGATCGCATGCGCGAAGGTTTCCTGCGACATCGCCGACTCGCGCCACAGCGCCGCCAGACGCTCACCGGAAACCTTTACCGTCCTTGATGCCCGTTCCATATCAGCAGTAAACATCATTGCCGCAACTCCGTCAATCGAAAAACGACTCAGAGTAAATTCAAAATGAACTCAGAATGGACATTTATCTCTTGACGCAGGCTATTTTGTTAGCGTAATGTTCGGTCCATTGGATTGCAATACAGAAAGAGGTGTTGTTTGCGCACAATCCGCTTGACCCGTTTCATCGCTCGCTACGTTCCTCGCTCCCGGCTAGACGGCCTTTGCTTCGGCGTGCCGGCCAACCACCACGAAGAAACGAAGGGCCGTAGCGTGTACCACTTCCGTCCCGGCCAAATCTTCGGCGTGGTCTGGTGGCGCCGGTATCCCGATGATCGTCAGCATCGCGCCGTTGCGATCGTGCAGGCCCTTGAAAGCGATCAAACCGGACACGAATTGCCGAGCATTCATACTGCGGTGGCCGTACACGCGATCGTGGATCAACACGGCCCGGCGGGACAGGACGGTGCGGTGGACCTGCTTCTTGATTTGATTCAAGACCTGAAACACCGCGGCCAAGACCCGGAGAAATTGCCACCGACCTACTGGACCGAAGTGGTTCATCACATCCTGCTCCACCCCGCACTTTGGGACTCACGGCTTAGGGAGAGAATTCCATGCGCAAGCTGATTCGTTCTGTCTTGCCTGCCCCTTCCACTCGTTGCGCGCGGTCCCGCCGCTTGTTAAAAGTGGCATTAGGCTCGATGGTTGTGTGGGCGATCCTTCCATCTCTTTTCGGCCATCGCGTGGTCGTCATCAACACTTCGCCAAGCGTTGCGCCGGGCCTGTACATGCGGTTCGCCATCGAGCCCGCCGTGGGGCGAATCATTGATTTCCGCATTCCATATCGCGCGAGGCCTTATGTCCAGAGACGCACAGGCCAAGACGGCGAGGATTGGTACATCCTCAAACCCATCGCCGCCGGTCCCGGTGATCGAGTGAATACGACCGGATCGTCGCTCGTCATCAACGGTCGCGCGACCGCCCCGATGCCGCCTGATCTTGATGGCGCGGGCCGGCCGCTTCCAGTATGGCGAGAAAATCGCTTGCTCGCGCCGGATGAGTTTTTCGTTTTCTCCGCGCGCATCCCCAACAGCTTCGACAGTCGCTGCTACGGTCCCATCATGCGCAAGGAAATCGCGTCCGTGCGACGGCCGCTGATAACGTGGTGAGGTCCGGGAAGGTTCCACTGACGCCTGTAAGACTTTCCGGGGAGTCTGTTGATCTTCTATTGACGCCCGCGAAGATTTCCATGACGCCCGTAAGCCGTGTTCGTACGTCACGGAACGGCCGACAGACGCCTGTAATTCCGAAAATGGTTGCCAGGATTCGTGGCGCTACGAAATGCAAATACCCGCAATGAGCGGTAGTCCGTGTTTATCCCACCTTTGTATTCCCGGCGAACCCTGATCGCTGCCCCTATTCCTATCGCACTTGGTGAAAATGGTAACCCGCTTTCTTGACATTTGCGTCGAAATACTTCCCCGGGGAAGGTGCCGCCAATAGGTTGCGATAAACCTTCTCGGGCACGCCCGAATATTCGTACTCGCCACCATTCTTGAAGCGAACACCGAGCGTGGAGGAACCCTCATCGTATGCGACTTCGCTCAGCGTCGATGAATTCACAGACACAAAGTTCATATCACAGCCTCCGCTAGTGTTGCCGTCACAACGGGCTTCGCCGGTGCCGCTACCTTACGGGCGGCTTTCGCGAAATCAATGATGGCTTTGCACAGCTTTTCTAGCGTCGGGGCTTTCTTGGCTTGTTCCCAGGCTTCCGTCAAACAGTATCCAATGAATAGCGAATGCTTCGCGAAGTCGCCCTTTTCTGCGCCGTATTTCGTGCGAACCGTTGTTTCAAGAGTCGCCCACTCCGTTGCACCGATATCGTCTTCAACCACCTTCCCTATTTCAGTGTTCCACATCACGACGCTGTTATCCCATATAGTGGCGTTCGGAAACGCGGTTGCATGCGATGCCCCGCACATCTTGAGAATTGCGAGGTTATCTTTTTCGTGCATCGGACGCACATTATTCTTTCTCGTTGTTTGAACGGGAGTGTCCCCAGCGAGCGCAACGCAAGAATGCCCGTCGGAATCAAATACAACGAATGTCGGTATCTTCAAATGCTGGGAAATTGCGAGTGGGTTAAAGATTTTGCTCTTGCCCCCCGCTGCGATCAAGTGACATCCGAACCGCCGAAAATCATCCCATAAATTCATAAGCGTTAGATAGGATGTGATGTACGCGACATCTTCGAGGCCTTCCACCAATACCAATACATTGGTGAAAAACATCTCATTTAGAGCAGGCTGTAGCGCCTGCTCGACCTTCACAATCATTTCTGAGGATTTTGCCGGAGTATCCCCGCGTGCCAACCCGATTGCTTTTGCTACCTCATCGACGGTCACATGGTGACAGCGGCAGCACTTGCTGGCATCGTCCGGTCGAATGGAGCGGATGTCCTCGACTTCACGTCCCGACACGAAATACGGGCTGTGGGTACAGACTATGACTTGTGAGTTCTTCGTCGCCAATTTTTGGAAAACCGACGAAAGATGTCGCGCCTGGGGCGGGTGTTGATACAGTTCTGGCTCCTCGCAGCCGAGGATGAGTTTCGGGCCGCCGGCAGCACCACCGGCCAATTCTTCCAGAAGTGCAAGGAGAAAGGAACGCTGCATGCCGTGACCGAATCGCGTCAGCTTGCCCTTGAACGCACCCTCGCCGGCGATCACTCTCGCGTAGGGTTCGGTTACCTTAACCGACGCGTCTTCATCGTAGTGCCATTGGATTTCGATACTCGTGTCGGGGTGCGCCCATTGCCCGAGTTTCAAACTGAGAGACGTGGATAGCCCCGTCAACGACGATTGGTTATCGTTGAGCGTTTTCTGGTATTTCTCACCGGCTTCTTTACGTATTGATTCTAGCGGCTCCTTGAAACCAACCGTCATGCGTACAGTTCGTTCCAGGAGCGCGCCCAATGCCGTATTTTTCGATTCAAGCTCTTCTTCGGATGCGTCCTTCACCGCTGGAATAAATACCCACTGGATATATTTGCCGAGTCGATTCACACCTTTCGAGATGCCGTAAAATTGATCTTCGCTGGGAATCTCGACGCACATTTCCGTATGTTTCGCTTCGTATTCCCGCAGCGCATCGATCATCGCTTGCTTTGTGCCGGGCGCGGGAAGTTCGCCATGCTTCTCGCGTATTTCGGCGTATTTCTCCTTCAATTCCTTGACGCTTGCCTTGTCGCCGTCGGCCTTGAAGAACGGTTTGAAATCTGCCATACCGAGGCGAAGTCCGTACTGGATTACCTGGGCATATTTGTCTTCTTCATTCCACTCCGCGTTGGCCGACACGATCAATTTCCCTTGTCGATAATAATCCTTCAGATCTTCCTGCGCTTCCGTGCTCAGATCTTCGAATGTCACCGTGATAACAACTGGATTTGTGGCGTCTTTGTGGTGGAAGTCTTCTTTCTCAAGTTTCAGCAGGTCAGTCTTGGAATGGCTGGATTCCTGAAAGAAGACATTAAGCGCCTGCAACACGGTTGATTTCCCGCCGCCATTGGGGCCAACAAGACAGGTGTAACCGTTGAAATGAATCGTTTGGTCGGCGAAGGCCCGGAAGTTCTGGATGCGAACGGATGAAAGACGCATGATCATATCCCCCTATGCAGTTGGCTTGCCGTCCTGTTCGTGGTGTTCGAGCAGGCGAAGGTCCAATCCCTCAATTTCCTGTAGCGTCGTCCCCGCGATCGCTTGAAGGTCGCCATACATACCGACGGTCGAGACCATCACGCGGTCGATCTGTTTCTGACGCTTTTCCCACTGCTTGGTGATGACGCGGCGCTCGGTGCTCAGGTCGTCCTGCATCGTAACGAACGCGTCCTTTAACGCCTCGATGCGACGGCGGAACTCTGGACCGGTCAGGTATTGGTAGAGGATCGCCATCTTGTCTTGCTGGCCTTCTGTGGCACGGCGCGCCGTCGAGCATTCCAAGATGCACAGGCGCAGAGCGGCTCCGAGTGAAATCGCCAGCACAGGCGTCGTTACCCAAACGCCATCTATCTCCGCGAAGGAGTCCAGTCCTTGAGGCATCGCCTGCGTCACGATTACCGCTAGGTCGGCCTTGGCAACCCGTTGGTTCTGTTTGAGCGTGTCGCACCAGCCACCCTGCCAGTTTTTCGTGCGTTTCGATTCCCATAGAATCGTCCCACACAGATGCCCCTGCGTCGCAAGGATGCGATGCAGTGCATCGCCGCCATGCACACCCTTGGGGACCGGGTCAATGGTGTCGCGGGGAAATGCTTCGCGTAGCCGACGCTCAAGGTCAAGCTCTTGGACTTCGCCCTGCAATTGCTGCGATCCCTGCTCGAGCTTTCGCTGTGCCTCCGCGAGCTTCTGCTTCTGATCGTCAATGATCTTGTCCTTCTCGGCGAGCTTTAGGCGTTGCTGTTCTTCGGCGTCTTTCTTGGCCTTTTCGCGTTCGGGCGCGATTGCTTCATTGACGCGCTTCTCTAACTCCACGTCAGCGGCTTTCAGTTTGTCATCAAGTTCTCGCTGTTTCCGTCGAAACTCCACTTCTTGCTTGCGGGCTTCAGCGAGCTTTGTTTCCTTCTCCTTAATTTGCTCTTGGAGTTCCTTCTTCTCCTCATCGCGTTCAGCAAGCTTTTCGTCAAATTTCTGCTTCGCTTTTTTCGTCGCTTCTCGCTCGATTGCGATCCGTTGTTCTTCGATCTGATCGGCGATCTGCTCGTCAATCTGTTCTTTCTCCTTTGCCAAAGCAACGCGCTGCTTCTCAAATTCCTTACGTGCTTTCTTGGCGGCATCTTGTTCATCGTCGAAAGCCTTCCGACGCTCCTGAAGCGCCTCTTCCTTCTCCTCAAACTCGCGCGCGAATTTGCGCCGGGTCTGCTCGATGATCGGTGCTGCCAGCATTTCGTTCAGCTTGAACGATTTGTGACAGTGCGGACATTCAATTGGAACATCGGGCATGACCATCCTTCCAGCTAGAACGGGCCGCTAGTGTACCGCGCTGGGGACCGCGCTATCCAGTTCGCGAGTCCGCGCCATCAAAGTCTCGTCGCGTTCCAGCGGATAGCGCGCTTATCATGCGTGCCCTCAGCCTCCGCCAGCCGTACACCGAATTGATCCTTCGCGGGATCGAGACGGTCGAGTATCGCAGCCGCCCGACGCGGATCATTGGGGAGAGGTTTTACATCTATGCAACCAAGAAGAAGTGGCCAGTGAATACGGCGGACAATATCGTCATGCCGACCGAATTGTTGCCGCCGTGGACGCTGGAACTGGCCAACGCGCTCAAGCTGTTCCCGCACGAGTTGCCGACCGGGCCTGCAAGCTGCTGTCGTCCTGCCGCAGCGATCGCCGAGTCGCCGTACATTCCGACGCATTCTGGCTTCCGCAACTCCCACCACACGACATGTCGCCACCGCGCTCCGCGCCCTGCCCGATTGCTCTCGTTGCGAAGTATTGGAAGGTGATGCCCGCCGCGCTTCCCCATTCGTTCCCCGAACAGCCTTGAGACGCTCATGCGCACCCTCGACCGGACAGCCTTGTTTAGTCTCGTTCGCCAAGCCTCCTGCGGGTTCGTCGCCCGCTCTGGTCGTCCCCAGGCTGCGCCCTGCGGCATTGCAACGGCTTATGCCGTCCGGATTTTTCGCGTGCCGCCCCGCAAGGGGTTTGCTGCGCAAAGAAAAATCCCTCCGTCACGGCGCCCTTGCTAGCCTGGACTCCCGCTGCAGTCGCCGTCCCCTTCGGCCGTTGCTCCTAAAGGCTTCATGTTGGTCCGTCGCTGCGCTGTCCAATGAACGGACCAACACAAACCCTTTTGAAAGGAGCTACTGTCATGGCGAAGAAACAGAACAAAGTGCAACCGGTCGAGGAAATCCGCATCGGCAGCATCAAGGCCGCAATCTGGAGGAACGAAGGCGAAAGCGGCCCGCGCTTCAATGTCACCTTCCAACGTCTCTACCGCACCGAGGAAGGCAAGTGGCTGAGCACAACGAGTTTCGGCCGCGACGACCTGCTGGTGCTGATGAAAGTCGCGGACGCCACGCACACCCGCGTGATGCAATTGCTCGGCGAAAAGCGCGAGCAGCGGCAGGAACAGCCTGCCGCCTAATCCGATCGCAACAACTTCCCAGGCCCGGCCGGGCACCGTTCACCGGCCGGGCCTCAATTCTGCGCGAGGCAACCCGCCCAGAATCGGACGAAGGCGCGTGCCTTCATGGACCGGCTTGGACCGCATAGTGACAGGCTGATGTTTGGCGGCAATTGTTAGACACGGTAGAATCTGAACGAGATCGTGGCCATATCCCTTGTGCAGCATGACGGTTGTGACAATGAACAAGTTCACGGCGGCTCCCGCCGCGTTAGGCTACCTGTATCAGTGCCGGTACGCGCTCTATTTGTTGTTGGAGAGGAGTCGGACCGACACAGATGCGCAGATTAGTGTCGAGAAGTTCGACGACATCGCCTTTGAAAAGGCGGGGACACCGGAGGAGCTTGTCCAGACAAAGCATCATGTCGGTAAAGTTTGCGATCTCAGCGATTCGAGCCCTGATCTCTGGACGACGCTTCGCGCTTGGGCCGAGGCAATTTCGAACGGGATTATCTCGCCGCCTGCAATCATCCTCACCATCATTACCACCGCCAGAGCGGCGGACGGCACTGCGGCAGGCTATCTCAAAGACGGACTAAATCGAGACTCCGCCAAGGCGCACGACTTAATTGTTAAGGCTGCTGCTCGGATGGCCGGCAAACAATTAAAGCCAGCACGCGAGGCGTTTGCGAAACTCGACACCCAAAAGCAGCAACAAATGGTAGACGCCATCCACGTTTTGGATGGCTCGCCCGACATTACAGATACCGGCGCCTTGATCCGCAAGACTCTCGGTTTTCCAGTTCCGTCGGCTCTAATCCCCGCTTTTTACGAACGGCTCGAAGGCTGGTGGATCGGTCAACTGATTGAACGCCTGAGCGGGCATACCAAGACGCCCCTCTCGGCAGTCGCACTCGGTCGGGCAATGGACGACCTGCGCGACAGCTTCCGCGCTGACTCCCTGCCAATCGACTTTCGAACTGCGCTGCCGCCGGTTGGTGTTGTAACTGCCGACCGCAAGTTTGTAGAGCAACTCCGGTTAATCGACGCGGCTAACACAAGGATCAATTGGGCGAGAGTCGATTTCTTTCGGGCCTACGCGCAGAGATCACGATGGCTCCGTGACAACCTTTTAGCATTACCACAACTCGACGAATACGACCGCGTCCTAATCGAAGAATGGGAACGCGAGCGCGACCGGTTGGAGGAGCGCGCGATAGAAGGCGAGCCAAGCGGAGATGTCGTGAAACGCGGAGCGCAACTCTACGATTGCCTCCAGAAGAACTGTCTGCCGATTCGCACCAATTGCACCGAACCGTACGTCGGTCGGGGTTCGTACCACCTACTCGCCGATCGGCTGTTCGTCGGGTGGCATCGCGACTTTAGGGACCTACTGAGCTCTGCCACTGATCCTATCCGGGAGGATTCCAAGTGAAGATTTGGGCCGAACGGTCGCCAGAAATCGCAGCACTTTTCAACCCGGCATTTTGCGGGGTTTTGTTGTACAGCGCGATCAACGGTTTTTCGGGCTCAAAACGGCACGGAATGCAGTATGAACTGTCGTTTCTGATTCTGCCCTTCGTCCTCCACGGTCCCACATGTGAGTCGATGCCGAAAACTATCGCGACTCCGTTTCACACTTGGGTCAACGGCACTTCAATCCTCCGCATCGGCCTTGCTGAACGCGTGCGAGCCGCGACGCCGCTTACCCGCGAGTCGATCATGTTCATGATGTCGCGTCAGTGCATTTCGCTCCAAGGCGAGAGGCTATTCGTCGGCCCGAAAAAACCGAAACTGTCTTCCAAGAAAATTGCAAAAGTCGATGACGTAAGGCATGCGGTGCAGGCCGCTACGACACTAGGGAGGCTGCTGGCCGGTGCCGGCACGCCCGCAACCATTTACGCGAGCGTAGGGATCGCCCCATGAGCATGCAGATCCGAAACATCGTCTTGTACGGCCGGAGCGGCGAGGTCCGAACAATCACTTTCCGGCTCGACGAAGTTAATATCATCACCGGCAAGTCCAGGACCGGAAAGACGGCGCTGCTGGACATCATTGATTACTGCCTTGGCCGCAACACCTGTAACGTTCCCGAGGGAGTGATACGGAACACGGTTGCGTGGTACGCACTCGTCCTTCAATTTCCGGAAACTCAAGCGTTCGTCGCGAGGCGGAATCCAGAGCCAGACGCGACAACGAGCCGCGATCTTGTCTTTGAGACGGCGAAGTCCATCGAACTGCCAGATTCCGCCGATGAACTGGTCTCCAACATCACACAGCAGGGATTGACTGATGCCCTCAGTCGCCTAATCGGTATTGCCCCCAACGAAAACGTGCCACCTGTCGGCCAGACGCGACTTCCACTCCGCGCGACACTCGATCATGCGAAATTCCTGGTCTTTCAGGGCCAAAGCGAAATCGCGAACCGGAACATCCTGTTTCACCGGCAAGAGGAGCAGTTCATCCCACAGGCGATCCGAGACACGCTTCCATACTTTCTCGGCGCCGTGCCGGACGCTTCGCTCATGTTGCGCGCCCGGCTACGCGACGCGAAGCAGGAGTTGGCCCGATTGCAGCGGCAGAAGGTCGAGGCGGAACGCATTGCTGGCGAGGGATCCGTCCGTTCGAAATCTCTGCTGTCGGAAGCTGTCGAAGTCGGCCTTCTGCGACCAGAGCCTGACCGGGACGCACGCGGGCAACTTGCGCAGTTGGTCGAGCAGGACGTCAAAGCGAACTTTTTACGCCAGAGTTACGACTTCGGTGAAGAGGCGAATCGGCTGCGGGAGCAACTCGCGCAATTGCGCCGGCAATACCAGGAATTGCAGGACCAGATTGAGGTAGCGACCGCGTTCAACGGCGCGCAGACATTGTTCGAGCAGGAGGTCGGTGCGCAACAGGCGCGGCTGGAGGTGGTCGGGCTGCTACCCGCCGCGGGCAGTCATTCCGAAATCTGTCCCCTCTGCCAGAGCGAGCTCGCCGAACCGGTTCCAACCGCGTCGGATCTTCAAGGATCACTGCGTCGTCTCGATGAAGAGCTTATTGGAGTGGGGTCCCGACGCCCGCGGGTGGATGAATATGTGGCCGAACTTCGCAGCCAACTCCAGAAGGTTCGACAGCAGATGTCAGAGGCCCGCCAGCGGTTGAATGCGATCGAGTCAGAAAATCAGCGATCCCAAATCGCTTCAAATTTGGAACACCGGCAATCGATGGTGCTCGGTCGCATCAGCCTCTACCTCGAAAGCGTGCCAGAGGCGGTTATCGACGAAGCCGCTGGTAAACGCATGGCTGCATTGGACGCCGAAATTACCGATATCGAGACGCAGCTTGAAGACGAGACGGTCCGTGAAGCCGTAGAGTCAGCACTCAGCCGTATCGGTCAGTGGATGACGGACGGTGCACACGCGCTCTTGCTCGAATACGAACCTAACCCCTATCGGTTAGACGTTGCCCAACTCACGGTTGTCGCGGACACCGACACGAGGCCCGTGCGCATGAGCCAAATGGGCAGCGCCGAGAACTGGCTCGGATGTCATCTCATCGCGCACGTGGCGTTGCAGCGCTGGTTCGCCACGAAGAACCGCCCCGTACCACGCTTCCTATTCATCGACCAGCCTACGAGCGCCTATTACCCTCCGGATGATCCTACGCAGGGGACCAACGAGGACCGTGAGGCCGTCGAACGAATGTATCGGTGGCTCATCGAGACAACCCATGCTGCGAAAGCAAAATTCCAACTTATCATCGTGGATCATGCCGACCTCGCCGGCGACTGGTTTCAAGCATGTGTTATCGAACGGTGGCGAGGTGATGATGCGCTTATTCCGAAGAGTTGGATTACGTCACCGGCAGCGCCACCTCCCCCTCAAGATGAAACATGATTCTTCCAGAAAGGCCTCAAGCCGCTGGATGGCAAGTGTCGGTTCCAATACGTCGTCTAGTAGGCATAAGCCATATACCCAGGATGCAGAAGTGAACTCGCATGCCGTCCGAGAGTTGACCTGTCCGAAGTTGTTAACGTCCTGAAAATATCCGTTACCCCAAGCCTATGCCCGGCATTGCCGTAGCGATTTCGAACAATTCCGCGTCTCTTTGTCCAGGGACCGACGTTTCTTAGATGATTGTGCTTCCGACGTGGGTGTATCTCCCAACTGTGAGCCGCTGGCACTTGTAAAAGTCAGTTTCAGAATTCCACTAAATGCGAATGCAGAGAAGAGGACCTCAGGCCGGTCCTCTCCTCCGCACCTCCTCTCCTTGGCCTAAATCCGGTGTGATTGCTGTCGGAAGCAATAAGGATGGCGCCGGGAACATGGGGGGAAGGTAGGCCCGCTGAATGCCTGGAGGCCGCAAGCGGCAACAGCAGCGGGCCTACGGCATGATGGTTCGACTCCGCTATCGAAACGCCACCGGCCGGGTACGGCCTTGCCATGCTCGCCTCCTCAGGGAAATCCGACTGTGAAGCTGAAACAGTTGTAGCGCCGGATTTCCCCTGCGGGCCTGCGCGTGGCATGGCGTTCGTCCGCTGCGCTCACGTTCCCGTCGCCAGCAGGAAGGATTTCCCTTTTTTAGACCTCCCGGCCGCTTCTTTCGAAGCCGGGAGGTCAAAAAATTGCTTGGGCCTTTGTGGGCCTAAGCCATCCCGGTTTGGAGTTTTCTTCCTTTTCGGGAGGTGCTTTGTGGCACACGAGATCGACCAGACAACGGGACGAGCGGCAGTTTTTGTGACGGGCGAGCCTGCTTGGCATCGCTTGGGCACTGTGATCGAACAGGCAACCACCAGCGCCGAGGCTATCGGCCTCGCGGGGCTGGATTGGCGCGTCGAGCAATGGCCGGTCCGGGCTTTCGACCCGGACAACAACACGACGGAGGCGGGCATACCGGACACGGTGGCGAATGTCCGCACCGACACAAAGGCCGTGTTGGGCGTGGTTGGGCGGCGCTATCGGGTATTCCAGAACCATGAAGCTTTCGACTTCATGGATGGGCTGGTGGGCGACAAGCTGGCCATGTACGAAACGGCGGGCAGTCTGCACGGTGGCAAGCGTGTGTGGATGATGGCCAGCATTCCCAAAGAGTATCGGGCCGGGCCGGAAGACCTGATTAAGCCTTACGTTCTCTTGACCAACACGCACGACGGAAGCCAGGCGCTTCGGATGATCCCAACGACGGTGCGCGTGGTGTGCCAGAACACTTTGAATCTGGCCCTGCGGGAATCGGGTGTTGAAGGATTGACCATTTCCCATCATCCCCGGCTGGAGAGCCGGATTGCCGAGGCGCGGGCGAAGCTTGGCATTATCGCCGCACGGTTCGACAAGTTTGATGATGAACTCCATGCGATGCTCGCCAAGGAATTGAGCGTTACCGAGGCGGGCGGTTACTTCCGGGGATTGACCGGGGCGGACCTTCCCGCCGGCACAGATCGGCAGAAGAAAACCCGCGAAAAGGTGCTCGGGCAGATGCTCGACAACTTTGACAACGACAAGAACACCTTGCCGGGTGTGAAGCACACCGCATGGGGCGCTTACAACGCGGTCAGTGAATGGGCCGACCATCAGCGCAAATTCCGGGGCGGATCGCCAGCCGACAAACTGGACCGGCAGTTGGATTCGGTTTGGTTTGGGCAGTCTCACCAGATCAAACAGGCAGCGTATCGAGGCGCATTGGAATTGGCGGGCATCGCCTGATGGCGACCTCTCCCCGAACCTGCCCCGGTGCGCATGGAGGCGCATCGGGGCGGGCTGGGGAGCGGTTGTCAATGTGACGCCGCCCAAACAGGCCATACACATACAAAGGAGATTCATCATGGCCAGCTACAACAGAGTGATCCTTATGGGCAACCTCACCCGCGATCCGGAGCTTAAGACGCTTCCGAGTCAGACGGTGGTGTGCGATTTCGCACTGGCGGTCAACCGCCGGTGGAAAGATGCCGACGGGTCCGACCGCGAGGAAGTCTTGTTCATCGACTGCGCCGCGTTCGGCAAGACCGGGCAGACCATCGGTGAGAGTTTGACCAAGGGCCGACCCATCCACATTGAGGGCCGTCTCAAATTCGAGCAGTGGGAACAGGAGGACGGCCAGCGGCGCAGCAAGATTCGCGTGGTCGTCGAGCAATTCCGGTTTGTGGACCGCAAGCCCGACGCCAGCCAGCCAGCCGAACGCAACGGACGCGGCAAGCGCCGCAGCAACGGCAGGAAAGGCGAACTTGTGGGCGCGGGTCAGGAGATTCCCATCTAGCCCAAGTGAGCCGAAGTGTTTGATTCAATCCAATAACCAAGAAAGAAAGAGTGTCTTATGAATCGCAGTTTTTCCCAATCTCGTGACGTTCAAATTACCGTATCCCTGTCCAAGCTGATTTCCAGCAAACGGAATCCCCGGCGCGTCAAGCCGGAACGGGATGCCCACCGCCGCATGGTGGCGTCCATCCGGGCGCATGGACTGCTGGCCCCGCTGGTGGTCCGGGCCGACGACGCCAGCGCCGGCGATTTCAAGGTGATCGCGGGCAACCGCCGACTGGCGGCGCTGCGCGACGTGTACAAGGATTCACCCCGACCGCCGAAGGTGCTATGCGTCTTGCGCTCCGTGGACGACGACACTGCCGACGCCTTGGCGCTGGCGGAAAACTTTGTCCGCGAGCCAATGCACCCGCTGGACGAAGCCGAAGCCTTCGCCAAACTGGCCCGCGAGGAAGCCAAGGGCGTTGAATCCATCGCATCGGAGTTTGGCGTCAGCCAGCCCTATGTGCGCCAGCGCATGAAGCTGGCGACACTGGCCGAGCCGGTGAAAGCGGCATACCGCCAGGGCGGAATCGACACCGCGACCGCCGAGGCGTTCGCTTCCGTCCCGCCAGATCGGCAACTGGAAGTCTGGCAGGAATTGGCTGGGAATCCGCAACATGCGCAGCACGTCCGTAACGTGATTGCCCATGCGTGGATCGACGCCGCATCCGCGACGTTCGATGTATCCAAACTCCCGGATGCCGCCGTCAGCCGGGATTTGTTCGCCGAGCGCGTGCTGGTGGAGCGCAGCGCGTTTATGGAGGCGCAGGCCGAGGCGCTTCTGGCGCAGCGCCAAGCGCTGATCGAGGATGGTTGGGCCGAAGTCGTTGTTGGCCCACAGGCCGACGTGCAGGATCGGTTATACGCGATGACCGATGCTCCGCAGGAGTATGATGAGCAGACGACGGCCAAGCTCAAAAAGCTGGCGGACAAGCGGATCAAGCTGGAATCGAAGCTTGACGAATTGGACGAGTCCGATCAAGGCGCGGTCGAGGCGATCCAGACGAAGCTGGAAGCGCTGGACGACGAGGAACAAACCTTGAGCAAGGATGCCGAGGTTCACTATTCCGAGGCGACGAAGGCGGTTGGCACGACCTTCCTTTTGCTCGACCCCGATGGACGGGTCCGGCGAGAGTATCGTGTGCCGCGAACCCGTCATGGTGCATCCGGCAATGGACATGGTGGGAGCAACGGTCAAGCCGGGGACGGCTCGACCGAAACGCCGAAGCCACCCACGTCGGACGATCTTAAAGACGGGCAGCTTGCCACGACGTTCACCCATCAAGCCTTGGCAGTGCGCGAAGCCGTCTTGAAAGATGCCTCAGCCCGCAGGCGGATTCTGGCTATCGTCCTGCATGAGAAGGTGCGCAGTGAAGCGCTGGCCATCTGGCATGACGCCAATGGCAGCACGGTTCATGCGGACAATGTGGAAGGATTCACGTCCGCCGCATTGGACGGAATCCGCAAGCGCCGAGCCGAGTTGGACCCGCTGCATGATAAGCATTACGTCGAAGATCATGCCGCCTATGACGCATTCCAGGCGCTATCGGATAAGAAGTTGGATGCACTGATCGACTTGCTGACGGTCGAGTGCATCACGGCCCACCTGCAACGCCGCACCGAATTGGTCTGGCGTCTGGCATCGGAGTTGGGCGTTGAGGTTCGACGGTTCTGGCGTCCCGACGAGCGGTGGCTGTCGGGATACCAGAAGATTCAGTTGGCGCACCTGATCGGCGAGCTGCGCGGTCCAGTGTACGCCAAAGCAGCGGAGCTCAAGAAGAAGTCAGAGTTGGTTGCTGACTTGGCCAAGCTGTTTACTGAGTCAGCCGAAGGCCGCATGGAGGATGCCAAGGTTGCCGCCAAGTTCAACGCTTGGCTGCCGTCCAATCTGCGGACAACGCCGCAGACGGACAGCAAGGAGCAGGCGTCAGCGGCATAGTTCACCGCATCCACTGACAAATGCAGAAGCCGGATCGGGCATCCCTGATCCGGCTTCTTTATTGCCTTGTCTAAGTGTCGATTGTCATTCCCAAGGATGAGGCGTGCGTATCACAGGATAGCGCACTACCGCCGAGAACCACTCCGCCAGCGCTCTCCACTTGCCTCCACGTTGCGCAAGCCGCAGCCAGGTGAACTGCCAAAGGGCGACTTGGATGGCCACGAGAAACGTCGCTCCAATGGGCAGCAGCAGGAACAAATAGCTGTCGTGCTTGTGGCCTTCGTAGAAGCCGACAGGCCATAGGACAAGCACGCCGAAGACTTCGACAATGCAGAACAGCACCACGGCCAAGCGTGCCAATTGCAGCAGGCCAAGCCAGTACAGGAACCTCAAGCTGTCACCAATCCACCGCAGCATATCGGGCTGTCTCCTTTGCGTGTGTGCATCTGCCAGAGCTTCGCACTGCCATCCGATGACACACGCTCCATTATATCGTTGGCAACAATCGCGTCTCGAAAACTCTTTCGATCCTCACCATTTTTTCCAAATCCCTTTGAGTCCAGCCAGACAGATTAGTGTCCGGCTGAACTCAAATCTGTCTGGCCCAACTTGACGTTCGGCATCTGTTTGGTATAATCGGTTTAGTTCAATTCATTGGGTTGAACTATATTTTTGTAATTAAGAAGGGAAGGCAAGGTAAAAGCGACCTAGTGGGTGTTTTTGTAAGTCTCAGTCCCACGAAGGGTTGGCGCAACCTGTGCCTGTTGGACGACAGTAGGTTTCCAATGGGTCGTTTTCGAGGCCCTTGTGCTCGAAAGAAGCTTGGAGGTACGTATGCCGCGGAGATTCAGAAGGCAGCCGGATGGTGTTGATTCCGATCAGATCGGGCGAATGGGCGCACGACGGCCGCGGGAGCGGAGCGTCAACAGCGAGCTCGCCCGGCGCCTGCGGGGCTTCAAAGGACGCACGCGAAAGTACCTGTCGGGCGGTTCCACCGGCCGGGGAATGCGCCAGCGCGTGGTGGTCAAGGCGCACGTCAGCCGCCACAAGCCGGGCAAGGCGCGGGGAAGTTTGGCGCGGCATGTCTCTTACCTGGGACGGGAAAGCGCCAGCGCCGACGGCAAGCATGGTGTGTTCTATGACGCCGCACGTGAGGGGGTGGACGCCAGGCAGGAGGCCGTCCAATGGGCGCAGGACCGGCACCATTTCCGGCTGATCGTGTCCCCGGAGCGCGGCGGCGATATCCCTGACATGACGGCTTATGTGCGCGAAGTCATGCGCCGGGTGGAGCGGGATCTGGACACCAAGCTCCAATGGATTGCCGTCAATCACCACAACACCGACAACCCCCATGCGCACATTCTCCTGCGCGGGAAGCGTGCGGACGGGGCCGATCTGGTCATCCCTCGACAATATATATCGTATGGAATCCGGGACCGGGCATCGGAGGTTGCGACTGAACTGCTGGGGGAACGGACACCCCAGGAGGTCCAGTTGGCCAAGTCCAAGGAGGTCGAAGCGGAGCGATTTACCTCACTGGACCGGATGATCGAGCGAGCTTTGGACAACGGGAAGATCGACGTTTCACCGTCGAAGCACATCGGCTTTGGCGCGGATGATCGGCGGTTGGTGGTGGGCCGGTTGCAGTTCCTTGAGCAAATGGATTTGGCGCACAAGGGGCGCGGCACGACCTGGCATGTTGAGGGGGATTTCAAGCAGGCCCTGCGCGAACTCGGGCACCGCAACGACATCATTCACCAGCTCTACAGCCAGTTGGGCAATGAGTCGGGACGCGTTTTGCCGATGGCGGGCGGCATCGAACCCTCACCATCGGTCGCGGGCGTGGTCATTGCCAAGGGCAGCACCGATGAACTTGGGGAGGATCGGTTTGTGGTAGTCCGTGACGGGAGCGGGCAAGCGCATTACGGCCGAGTCAGAGACAGTGCACCTTATCGGGACCTGGACATCGGGTCGGTTGCCGAACTGGGCGCTGGCGCACAGCGCCGACGGGAGGTGTCCGAGCAGATCGTCGCGGTCGCCAACTCCAACGACGGAATCTATTCGCCGCAGTTGCATGAGGCGTACTTGCGCGGGGCTGGACCAGACTCGACCGACCGGGAGATTGCATCGAGCGTGCGCTCGGCGGCGTGGCGATTGGGCTTTGTTGCCGGATTCGAGGGGGCCGGGGTGCGCGCGTTGGAAAGCGGCGAGTATGCCGTCGATGCCAATGCGTTTGCGCAATTTAATCAGCGGGGAAGCCAGCGTACGGATGTTCGGGTGATCGCCGAGCATTCGTTGGCGGAGCAAGTCGAGGCACATGCGGTGACGTGGCTGGACCGCCAGGCGTTCGGACAGCGACCGGATGCGCGCACCGACAACAATCCGATCATTCAGGAAGCGGCGCAGCAACGCCAAGAATGGCTCATGCGAAACGGCTATGCCGAGCAATCCGCCGGCGACACCGGAACGATTCAATTGCTTCCCGGCGCACTGGCGCAACTTGCGGACGCGGAACGTGCCGAAGTGGCCAAACGGCTGGCCGGCAGATACGGCCTGCCGGTGAACGAACTGCCCCAGGGCGGCACGGTCAACGGCGAATACCGCAGTACGGAACACCTCCACTCCGGCAAGCTGGCGGTCGTCGTGGCGGAGGAGAGCGTTTACGTCTCTCCCGTCAGCCGCGATCCCGACGTTGGTACGGGTAGCGAAGTCAGTCTGCAGCGCACATCGGCGAAGGATGCGACGATCGAACTGGCGGCGGGACAAACACTGGACTTGGATGCCGGATTGTCTCTGGACGGACCGGGAGGTGACGAATGAATGCTCGACGACTCTTTATTGCGTACCTGATCGTATTGTTGGCAGGCTTGGTGACAGCCAACCAGTGGGTCGCCTATCGGTTGAATTACCATCCGGCCCTGGGCGGCATACGCATCGGCGCACACAGGATCTACGCGCCGTGGGCGATGTTCATCTGGGCCCGTGACTTCGGGGACAACATCCCCAAAACGCTCAATGAGGGGTATGCATTCATCGGAGGCACGTTCATTCTGGCCACGCTCATGCTGATTGGAGCGCGCCAATTGCGCCGCAATATCCCCGTTCGGGAGATCGGCAAGGATCGTTGGGCCAACAAACGCGATATGAAACGCGCCGGTCTATTGACTGGCCAAGGAACCGTAGTCGGACATGCCTTTGGTCAATATCTCACCTACGACGGCCCCGAACACCAGCTTGTTTCGGGCGCAAGCCGATCCGGCAAAGGCGTCGGCCACGTCATTCCCACGCTCCTGAACTGGAACGGCAGCATTTTGGCGTACGACATCAAGAACGAACTGTGGGACGTGACGGCGGGGATGCGCGCAAAAAGAGGCTACTGCCTGTTCTTCAATCCGACCAGGTCCGACAGCGCCCGATTCAATCCGCTCTTTGAGATTCGCAAGGGTGCCAACGAAGTGCGCGATGCGCAGAACATCGTCGAGATGCTGGTGAACCCAACTGGCGCAAAGCACACGATGGACATTTGGGACCAGCAGGCGAGCCAATTTCTGGTGGCGCTGATCCTGCATGTCCTGTATGCCGAGCCAGATCAATACAAGAATCTAGCTACGGTGCGGGCACGGCTACTCGACTTCAAGCG
>Ga0302325_10002652_pt1 | contig 43109 bp, 35 predicted proteins | sample Palsa_T0_2_FD_201948 | JGI IMG/M metagenome (GOLD analysis project Ga0302325, IMG submission 201948) | Peat permafrost microbial communities from Stordalen Mire near Abisko, Sweden - Palsa_T0_2 | ecosystem: Environmental > Terrestrial > Soil > Palsa > Peat permafrost | place: Sweden: Abisko... | reverse complement strand
CATCCCACAGCTGACCGTTGATGTACTTGGTGTGGAGGAAGAGCCAGAGCCCGGTGAGCACGAGCGCCCCGGCGCCCCAGGCGAGCCAGGCGGGGATGCGCGCCAGCCGCGCCGGAATGCGGATCTCGGGGATCGGCGCCGGCGGACCGGGAGGGGTGGGGGCAGCGGGAGGGGGGGCGGTGACCGTGGACATGGGCGGCCTTGAGGTTACTTGCAGTGCTCGTACAGGGTGAACGTGCGCACCTTCAGCTTGGTGTACGACACGCCCTCGGGTATGAACGGTCGCAGCCCGGCCGTTCCGGTGTCGCGGGTCTGCAAGATCACGTTCGGAGGCTGCGATCGTCGGTAGTGGAGGTTCGAGCGCGAGTCGTTGGCCTCGACCGTCTTCAGGCCGAGGTACCACGCCACCATCGGCTTCTGGAAGTCCTCGGTCTGGACCTTCCCGCAGGCGACGATCTTCTTGGCGCCGCCGGCCCGCCCGATGATCGTGACCAGGTCCGAGCGCAGCTCCGCCTGGTAGCGCATGGCGTGGTTGAGCTTGCCCAGGCTGAAGTTGGAACCCACCCAGCCGGGAACGAGCAGGAAGGCGAGCGCGCCGAGGGCGACGGCGACGGCGGCGCCCGTGACCGGTCTGAGCCACCGGGCGAGGAGCTGGCCGAGCTTCCACGCCGCCAGGCCCCAGCCCACCGCGCCCAAGACCACGAGCAGCGCTCCGCCGACGATCAGGTAGCGCTGGTTACCCGAGAACCCGTACTGGGTCATGGCCGAGATCTCGACGAACCAGATGATCGACATCACGGCCAGCGCGAGGACGATGCCCACGGGCCGGTGGGCCTGCTCGCGCACCGCCGCGCGCAGGGTCCCGGTTCGCCCGCGCAGCGCCCGCCCCACGGCGATCGCCGCCCCCACCGCGACCAGGATGCCCACCACCTTGTCCCGCGAGAGCGTGAGCTGCCAGGCGGCCTTCATCTCGGTGCAGAACGGGCACTTGGTGAAGGCGGCGGAATTGCGCCGCGGATGCAGCGCCCGCGTCACGCCCCCCAAGAGGTGCCCGGACCCCCACAGCGAGGGGAGGAACCACAGGCAGGGCACGAGCACGAAGAGGGCGACGACGAGCTTTCGTGCCGCCGGATCACGGCGCCACAGATAGAGGCCATAGAGCCCCCAGAAGGCCCATATCTCCGGGCGGTCGAGGGCGGGGATGAAGCCGATGGCGAAGGCTTGGCGCGGCTTATCGTCGAGGTGGCGGTCGATGGCGAGGAGCACCATGCCCGCCCCCAGGCACTCCGAGTACCCGAGCGCCGCGTCCCGGATGTACTGCGAGGCGATGAGCACGCTGAGCGCGGCGACCGCGCCCGCGAGGATGGCGGGGCCGTAGGCGACCAGGCGAGAGACGCCCCGGCGCCCGGCTGGGCTGGCGCCGAACCAGATGGTCAGGCGCGCCGCGAGCTTGGCGGCCATCAGCACCGCGAAGATCGCCCCCGCCCGGGCCACCAGCAGCCACAGGTCGGGCTGAGCCCGTCCGAAGAGCGCGAAGGGGACCGTGAAGAGGACGGGGAGCGGCTTGAACGAGTTGTAGCCGACGGTGTCGAGCTTGAGGTGGATGATCTCCCGGCCCCACAGGAGCCAGCCCCAGGGGTCGTAGCTCGGAGTGGACGGGTAGAGGAGCGAGAGCGCCGCGAGGGCCAGCGAACCGAGCAGGAGCGCCGCGATGAGCCGCCGCGAGGTCGCGCGTGGCCCCTCGGGGGCTCCGGCCGCGGGGCCCTCGCTCGACGGCGTCGAGGGAACGGCGGCAGCGGGGACCTGGGTGGTCATCGGCAGTGCTCGTAGAGCCGGAACGTCCCCTGTGTGAGCTCGGTGTAGTGCACGCTCGTGGGCACGACCGGTCGCAGCGGCGCCGTGCCCGTGGGCCGGGTCTGGAAGATGACGTTGGCCACCAGGTTCGGCTGCTCGTCGGCGACGTCGACGGATTCGACGCCGAGGTACCACGCCACCATCGGGACCTGGTAGTCCTCGGTCTCGACCTGGCCGCAGGCGAGCACCGCCTTGGCGCCCTGAGCCTTGGCGATCGTCGCCTGCACGTCGTGGCGGAGCCTGGCCTGGTAGCGGAGGGCTTGGTCGAGCGGCCCGGCCCGGAAGTACTTGGTCACCCAGCCTCCGAAGAAGAGGAACAGGGCCGTGGCCAGGGTGACCGCGACGACGGCGCCGGGCGCGGGGCGGATCCCCCGCCCGAGGAACTGGCCGAGCTTCCACGCCGCCAGGCCCCAGCCCACCCCGCCCACGACCACGACGAGCGCCACCCCGATGACGAGATAGCGCTGGTTGCCCGAGAACCCGTACTGGGTCATGGCCGAGATCTCGACGAACCAGAGGATCGCGGTCACGGCCACGGCGAGCACGATCCCCGCCGGGCCGTGGGACTGCTCGCGCACCGCGGCTCGGAGGCCGGTCTTGCGCCCGCGCAGCGCCAAGGCTACGAGGATCGCGGCGGCCAGCGCCATCAGGCCGGCGGCGTACTTGACGCGGATCAGGGCGAGCTGCGAGGCGGATTTGATCTCGGCGCAGAACGGGCAGCTGGCAAAGGCCGCGCCGTGCGTGGGATGGAGATCGTGGGACACGCCCCGGAACAGGTGACCAGAGCCCCACAGCTCGGGGAGGAACCACACGCAGGGCACAAGCGCGAAGAGCACCACGATCAACTTCCACGCACGCGGATCCCGGCGCCACAGATACAGGCCGTAGAGGCCCCAGAAGGGCCAGATCTCGGGCCGGTCGAGGGCCGGGAAGAAGCCGATGATGAAGGTCTGCCGGGGCCTGTCGTCGAGATGGCGGTCGATGGCCAGCAGCACCAGGCCGACGCCCAGGGCTTCCGAGTACCCGAGCGCCGCGTCGTGGACGAAGTTGGGGGTGATGACCACGCTCAGCCCCGCCACCACGCCCGCCAGCAGCGCCGGAGCGCAGGAGATCGCCCACGAGACGCCCCGGCGACCCGCGGGCGTGGCGCCGAACCACATGGTGATCCGCGCCGCAAGCTTGAAGGCCATGGCCACCGCGAAGATCGCCCCTGCCCGCGCTACCACCAGCCACAGGTCGGGCTGTGCCTTGCCGAAGAGCGCGAAGGGCAGCGTGAAGAGGACGGGGAGGGGCTTGAAGGTGTTGGCCCCGACGGTGTTGAGCTTGAGATGCAGGAGCTCCCGGCCCCACAGCAGCCAGCCCCACGGGTCGTAGCTCGGGGTCGAGGGGTAGAGGAGCGAGAGCGCCGCCAGGGCCAGCGACCCGAGCATGAGCGCCGCATACAGGCGCCACGAGGTCGAGCGCTTGCCCCCGGCCCCAGGGGTCGACGCTCCCGAGGCGGGCGTCGGGGAGGGAGGCGCGGACGCCGGCGACACTTGGGTGCTCACGTCGCGGCCCCGTTGGGAGCGGCGGGCGGCGCGGAGGAGTCGGGGCGCGGGTGCACGCGCACGCGAGACGCTATCCCGCGACGCCCTGATCGAGGCAGGCCTCGAGCTTGGTCAGCTCCGCGTCGGGCGCCTGGTGCACGTAGAGGACGGCGGCTCCGATCACCTCGGCGCCGGGGGCCTCCCCCTTGATCTGCTCCGCCTCGGCGGCGTTGGGGTCGGGGGCGAAGATGATCGTCGGCCCGGCGGGCAGCGCCCCGACCTGGATCTTGGTCAGGCCGATGCTGACCGCCGGCAGCCCGGCGGCGCGGATGCACTTGGCGTGGGGCAGCGGGGCCCGGTCGATGACGCCGTAGCCGCGCGCATTGCTCGAGGCTGCGGGGACGCTCGACCCGGCCACGGCCTTGAACGAGCCACCACAGCCGGCCAGCGCCAGCGCCAGCGCTGCACCGGCCAGCGCGATCGCGTATCTGGTCGACTTCATGGACACGCGGCGACAGCGTAGAGGATCAGGCCGCCGGAGCCTCACGGTGGGGCAATGGCGGTGACCCAGCTGCGGAGCACGAGCAGGTCCTCGAAGGCGTAGCGGCGGAACGGCGGCGCGAGCTTGACCGTGCGCAGCTCCTCGGGCGCTCCGCGCTCGTCCTCCTCGGCGACGGGCGTGAATCCGGCTCCCTCGAGCAGGCGACGGTAGTCCGAAAGGCGGAGGCGGTTCTGATACTGGAGGCGATTGTTGAAGATCCGCCAGGTGCGGTGGGAGTAGCGCAGGTAGTTGAACTCGGTGATCGACGGGTCGAAGTGGGCGTAGTGGTCGGACATGTCGACCAGGTGGTCCATCACGGCGCCGGGAGCGGCGAGGCGGGCGAACTCGGTCATGAGCCCGCGCAGCACCTCGGGCGGGATGTGCTCGAGCGTGTTGTTGGAGAGGAGGAGCTCGACCGAACCGGACGGAAGCCCGGAGGTCCTGGCGTCGCCGACGATCACCCGGATACCCAGGCGCGCCAGGAGCTCCGGCGCGTCGCGGGGGCTCGGATCGCGGGCGGCGGCGATCACGGCCTGCGCGCGATCGGCGGCGATCTCCGGCAGACGCAAGGTCCCCGACCGTAGCTGCGAGGCATAGAGCTCGAGCACCTCACGCGTGCGCCCGAGGTCGAGCAGTGGGCTCACGTCGATGGTGACGACGCGCTCGACGCCGGCGAGGGCCAGGCCGACGGGGACGATCGGATACCACCCCGTGCCGAGTTCGAGCGCGAGCGCGGGGAGCCCGGCGCTACTCCGGGCCGCGCGGTAATTGTCGACGTGCCGGCGGCACTGCTCGACCTTGCTCTCGAACCGCTCCTCGGTGAGGACCATGCTGCCCGTGAGGTGCTTCTGTAGGAGGTAGTTGAGACGATCGCGGCCAGGCAGCGGCGAGATCGCGCCCTGAGCCGTCGCCTTGAGGAGCCAGGACGGCATCGCGGGGGGCATCTTAACGCGGGCTTCCCAAGCCTGGATCCAGCGCATGGTGGTCCGCGCGCGCCGGCTCCAGGCCGGTGGCCGGGCGCGTGTCCGATCGGTCGGCGCTCTACACTGGCGCCGTCCATGCCTGCGTTCGCCGTGCTCACGGGACCGCTTCCGAAGGCCGGCGTGGTGATCGTCGCGGCGCTGGCCGCGGTTGCGCTGCTGGCGCCGGATCCGCGGGTTCGGGCGCGGGTCATCGCCGGGGCCCTCGTCCTCTCTCCGATCCTGCTCGTGGCCGAGATCTGGACCTCGCCCCAGCTCGCCTTGGTCCACCGGCATCCGCTCTACGCGGTCGTCGCAGCGATCATCCTCCTCGCCCTCGTGGTCGCGCTCGCGGTGGCCATCGGGCGCCGCCCGAGCCTGCTCCCGGTGCTGGCCATCGCCGCGCTCCCCTTCCGCGTCCCCATCTCCACCTCGGGCACGACGTCGAACCTGCTCGTGCCCCTGTACCTCGTCGTCGCCGCGGGCGCGATCGCGATGATCGCCCGGACCGCGCGCGCCCCGGCGGCCAAGCCGAGGCCCGATCCCTCGGTCCCCGAGAGCACGCTCGTCCCGCGCACGGCACGCGCCCGTGCGGCCAAGCTCGGGGCGGGCGGCCGCGCGAGCAGGCCGCGCGCGGCGGGCTGGTTGGAGCGCCTGCTCGCCCTTTACATCGTCCTCTACGCCGTGCAGGCCATCTACTCGCCCAGCTTCCAGACGGCGCTCCAGAACATGGTCTTCTTCTACGTTCCCTTTTCGCTCCTCTACGTGCTCCTGTCGCGGCTTGACTGGACCCCGCGGCTGCTCCGCCAGTGCTTCATGGTGATCGTGGGCCTGGCTCTCCTCTTCGCCGGGATCGGCTTCGTCGAGTACGCGACCAAGACGATCTTCCTGAACTCGAAGCTCGTCGTCACCAACGACCTGCACACGTACTTCACCGTCAACTCGGTCTTCTTCGACCCCGACATCTTCGGGCGCTTCCTCATGCTCGTGATGATCGGCCTGGCTACCACGCTCCTGTTCGACCGGCGCCCCCGCGACCAGGCCGGCGCCACGGTGTGCCTCGCCGTGCTCTGGGCCGGCCTGCTCCTGACCCTGTCGCGCTCGAGCCAGCTCGCGCTGCTCCTGGGGCTGGGAGTGATCGCCGCGGTCCGGTGGCAGGTGCGGCGCGCGGTCGTGGTCGCGGCCACCGTGGTCGCCGTCGGCGCGGTGGCCATCGCCGTCTCGCCCACGACCTTCGGGCTCAACCAAGGTCTCAACGGCGCCTCGAGCGGCCGCGCCAACCTCGTCACGCGCGGACTGCACATGTTCTCGCAGCGGCCGCTCTGGGGCTACGGGTCGGGCTCCTTCGAGGACGAGTACCAGGTGCATTACCACGGCAACGCCCAGACCCTGTCCGCGTCGCACACCATCGCCGTCACCATCGCCGCCGAGCAGGGCGTGATCGGCGAGCTCGCGTACCTGGCCTTGGTCATCGTGGCGATCCTCATCCTCGTGCGCGGCGCGCCCTCGCAGCCGGCGCGCGTGGCGATCGCGGCCGCCTTCATCGCCCTGATCTTCCACACCCTCCTCTACGCCGACTTCCTCGAGGACCCCTTCACCTGGGCGCTACTCGCGGTCGGGGCCGCGCTGGCGCGAGCGCCTGGCGCGCCACAGGCTTCTGCGCGCGAGCGCGCCCGGGCGCGCGCGAAGCCCGCGGCGTAGCTTTAGGATTAGGCCCGCTTCGGGCTGGGTATGTCCGGGCTCTAGCTGGGATTCTGAGACAAGTAGAGGCGCGATGAGGAGGCAGCGAGGCGTGCGTGAACGAAAGCTCCTATGGAGGGGCGGCGCGGGCGCGTCGCTGCTGATCGTGGTCTGTCTCATCGTCGTCGGGGCGAGTAGCGCCGCGGCCCCCAGAGCCGTGCTCAGCCGGTCGGCGGCCAGGTCGCTGGCCGTGGGCTCGAGGAGTTCGGTGATCATCGTCCTGCGGAACCAGGCGACCTCGACCCCCGCCACCAAGGCGCTCATCGACGCCCGCCGGGCGTCGGTGGGGCGCGCCCAGGCGCCCCTCCTCCAGACCCTGTCCCAGGCGGGGGCCAGGAACATCCACCGCTACACCCTGATCGACGCCGTGTCGGCCAACGTGCCCGCGAGCGATGTGAGCGCGCTCAAGGACGATCCAGCCGTCGCCGAGGTCGTGCCCAACGCCTTCATCCCGGCCCCCACCCCGACCGGCCCCACCGGCTCGAGCTCGGGTTCCACGGCAGGGGCCGTGTCCCCCCTTCCCGGCGCGTGCGCCCCGGCGGGCAAGGTTCAGCTCGACCCGCAGGCGCTCGAGCAGATCCACGCCGACTCCGATGTCCCAGGCGCGCAGACCGCCCGCTCGGTCGGCATCACGGGCGCGGGCGTCAAGGTGGGCTTCATCGCCGACGGCCTGGACATCGACGACCCCGATTTCATCCGCCCCGACGGGCAGCACGTCTTCTACGACTACAAGGACTTCAGCGACGACGGGACGAACGCTCCCACCGGCGGCGAGGAGGCCTTCGGCGACGCCGCCTCGGTCGCGGCCCAGGGGCGCCAGGTCTACGACGTCAGCCAGTACAGCGCCCTCCCCCTGAACCGGCCCTGCCTCGTGCGCATCGAGGGAGTCGCCCCCGGCGCGCGCCTGGCTGGGTTCGATGTCTTCGGGTCGGGCGACGGTCTCAACACCTCGCTGATCCAGGCCATCGACTACGCCGTCACCGTCGACCACGTCAACGTGCTCAACGAATCCTTCGGCGACAACTACTACCCCGACGACCAGGCCGCCCTCGACCTGCTCAAGCAGGCCAACGACGCGGCCGTGGCCGCCGGCACCACGGTCGTGGTCTCGAGTGGAGACGCCGGGGTGACGAGCACCATGGGCACTCCCTCGACCGATCCCGACGTGATCTCGGCCGGCGCGACCACCTCCTATCGCCTCGACGCCCAGGACGGCTACGGTGGCGCGCGCTTCCCCGGGGTCACCGGCTGGCTCGACGACAACATCAGCTCCTTCAGCTCCGGCGGCACCGAGCAGGACGGCCAGACCGTCGACCTCGTGGCCCCGGGCGAGCTCAACTGGTCGCTGTGCTCGACCGACGTCGCCATCTACGGCGATTGCTTCAACCTCGCCGGCAACCCGACCAACTTCGACGCCTTCGGAGGCACGAGCGAGTCGGCCCCGCTCACCTCGGGCACCGCCGCCCTGGTCATCCAGGCCTACCGGATCGCCCACCACGGGACCACGCCCTCACCCGCGCAGGTCAAGCAGATCATCACGAGCACGGCCGCCGACATCGGTGCTCCCGCCGACCAGCAGGGCGTGGGCCTCATCGACGCCTACAAGGCTGTCCTCGCCGCCGAGTCCTTCGGACGCGACTCCGTCGGGTCCGGCGGCGGCCGCCGGGGCGGCCCGGACAACGACACCGTGCTCACGAGCTCGAACCAGCTCGACGCGACCGCGCCCGCGGGCACGACCGAGCACCTCCCGGAGACGGTGACCGACAACGGCCCCGCCGCCGAGGACATCCACCTCTCGACCCGCGCGCTCGGCGCCTACACGACGGTCAAGACCGCGACCGTCACCCTCAGCGACACCGCCAGCCCGCACCTCACCGACTGGCAGGGCATCAACGACAACTACGAGCAGGTCACCTTCCACGTCCCGGCGGGCGAGAACCGCCTCAATGCGGCCATCGCCTTCCAGAACGCCTCGGCCACCGACCTCGCGGCCCGGGTGCGGCTCACCCTGATCGACCCGAACGGCAAGCTCGCCGCCTACTCCGTGCCCCAGGGGGACGGCAACTACGGCAACGTCCAGGTCACCGACCCCGCGCCGGGAACGTGGACGGCCTACATCTACAGCCGCGACACGGCCGACGGCGGCACCACCGGTCCCGTCGTCTTCGGCGCCAGCGTGGCGTCCTACACGAGCTTCGGCACCGTCTCGCCGTCCTTCCTGCACCTGGAGCCAGGGGCGTCGGGGAACGTGACCCTGACCGTGGCCACGCCGGCCCAACCCGGAGACGGCGCGGGAGCCATCGTGCTCGACACCTCGACGGGCCGGCGCGGCTTCGTGCCCGCGGTGCAGAGCTCGACCACGACCGTCCCGGTCATCCTCCGCAGCCTCATCCCCACCGGCCCGACCTCGTTCTCGGGACTGCTCACCGGCGGCAACGGGCGCGCGCTCACCACAGGCCAGACCAACTACTACGAGATCAACCTCCCCGCCGGGCAGCCCGCGCTGAACGCGACGGTGACCCTGGCCGACAACCCCAATAACGAGTTCGACGCCTGGCTCGTCGATCCCGCGGGCCAGGCCGAGGCGTTCTCCTCCAATCACGAGCTTGTCACCGGCTCGGGCGGCCCCACGGCGGTCCCCACCCTCGGGGCCCAGCTCCACGTGACCTCGCCCGCGGCGGGCACCTGGACGCTGATCGTCGCGTTCGCCCCCCAGGTCTCGGGCGTGGCCCTCTCGGAGCCCTTCACGGTGACCATGGACCAGAGCAGGCCCGCGGTCTCCGCCGCCGGCCTGCCCGACTCGGCCTCCACCACGCTGCCGGCGGGCAAGCCCGTGACCGTGGCCGTGGCCATCACCAACACCGGGACCTCGCCGGACTCGTACTTCATCGATCCGCGCCTGGCCTCGAGCACCTCGTACGACCTGGCTGGAGTCACCGATCCCGACGTGACCGTGCCCGACAACGTCACGCTCGCGATCCCGTACTTCCTGGAGCCGCCGGACTCCTCGACGGTGACGGCGCTGGCCCAGACCTCGGGGAGCTCGCCGATCCAGTTCGACACCCAGCCGAGCATCGACTATCCGGACGGCGTCGAGGGCGATCCGGACATCGCCTCCAACCAGGGGCTGTCGGTCTCGGCCACCGTGGACGGGAGTCCCCTGACCCAGGGAGAGTGGGCGATCGCGCCAGAAGAGGTCGGTCCCTTCGGCGCCAACCCGGCCCCGACAGAGAACGTCGAGACCTCGATGCTCACGAACACGCGGGCCTTCGACCCGGCCGTCACCTCGGCCACCGGTGACCTGTGGCTGACGAGCATCAACGCGTCGGCGACCTACAGCCCGCTCTCGATCGCTCCCGGCCACTCGGCGACCGTCGATGTGACGATCACGCCCGCGCAGGCAGCGGGAACCGTCGTCTCGGGCACCCTCTACGTCGACGACGCAGACCTCGTCCAGTTCGGCGAGGTGGCGCCCAACGGCAATCAGGTGGCGGCGCTGCCCTACGAGTACAAGGTCGGTTAAGGGCGGACGGTCCCCACCAGGTGGGGCGTGCCCTTGCGGGCGTCGCGCACCCCGAACTCGATCCCTCCCTCGCCATCGTCGCGCTCGCCGAAGGCCACGGTGGCGGGGAGGAGAATCGGGCGCTTGAACGCGACCTCCACCGTGTAGGCGGGCGGCAGCCGGCTCGCGAGGGCGGCGAGCGAGCGGGCGTTGGTCCACATGCCGTGGGCGATGGCCGAGGGAAAGCCGAACAGGCGCGCGGTGAGCGAGTGGAGATGGATCGGGTTGTGGTCGCCCGAGACGGCGGCGTAGCGGCGGCCGAGGTCGCCGGGGAGGCGCCATTCCGCGGCTTTCGGCAGCTCGTCGCGGGCGGGCGCCGTTTCCTTGCGGGGCGCCGCGGTCTCCGATCCGCCGGAGCCACGTTTTAGATTCACCGCCTCCTCCTCCCAGACCAGTTCCTGCCCGACGCGGGCCTCGGAGATGAGGGAGAACTTCCTCCCCCGCGGGTGGGGCTCGAGCGCGGTGGCCCTGACCCGGATCGACAGGCGCTCGCCGAGCCGTACGGGCCGGTGCTGCGTGATCCGGTTCTCGATGTGCACGAGGCCGACGGCCGGGAAGGGGAAGCTCCCGTCGGTCATGAGCGCGAGCTGGAGCGGGAAGGCAAGCACGTGGATGAAGGTGCAGGGGAGCTCGTCGCGCAACGCGAAGGCGCACACGCGGTCATAGGCGGCCAGGCGGTCGCGGTCGCGGTCGACGGCGACGTCGGTGAGGACGAGCTCGAGCTCGGGGATCTCCCGGCTCCCGCCGGGAAGGAAAGGCAGCGCCGAGGCGCCGGGCACGAGCGCCGCGCCCGCGCGCAGGAAGAGCGCCGTCATCCCGGGCGGGCTCGAGAGGGCGCGCTCGGTCACCGGCTCACGCCCCGATCAGGCTCTGGCCGCAGACCCGGACGACGTTGCCGCTCAGTCCCGTCGAGGCCGGACTGGCGAGCCAGGCGATGGTCTCGGCCACGTCGACGGGGAGCCCGCCCTGGGAGAGGCTGTTCATGCGCCGGCCCGCCTCGCGCAGGGCGATGGGCATGGCGGCCGTCATCTTGGTCTCGATGAAGCCGGGGGCCACGGCGTTGATGGTCAGCTTGCGCTCGGCGACCACGGGCGCCAGCGACTGGACCATCCCGATCACTCCGGCTTTCGAGGTTGCGTAATTGGTCTGCCCGGCGTTGCCGGCGATCCCGTTCATCGACGAGACGCAGACGATCCGCCCGTTCTCCCGGATCACTCCCCGCTCGAGGAGCTCGTCGTTGATCCGCTCCTCGGAGGACAGGTTGATGTCGAGGACCGAGGTCCAGAGATCCTCGATCATCCGGCCCAGGGTCTTGTCGCGCGTCACCCCGGCGTTGTGGACGACGACGTCCGCCCCGCCGTGGGCCTCCATCAGGTGCTCGGCGATGCGCGCCGGCGCGTCCGCCGCCGTGATGTCGAGGGTGAGCGCAGAGCCGCCGATCCGCTCCATCACCGTGCTCAGCTCCTCGCTGAGCGCGGGGAGGTCGATGCCCACCACGTGGGCGCCGTCGCGGGCCAGGACCTCGGCGATGGCCTCGCCGATCCCACGCGAGGCGCCGGTGACGAGCGCCACCTTGCCCGCCAGTGGCCGCTCCCAGTCGAACACGTCGGTGAGCTTTGGCCCGCTCGCCCCGATCCGCACTACCTGACCCGACACGTAGGCCGACTTGGGCGAGAGGAAGAAGCGCACCGTCGAGGCGAGCCGGTCCTCGCCGCCCGGAGCCACGTAGACGAGCTGGGCCGTGGCCCCCTTCTTGACCTCCTTGCCGATCGAGCGCACGAGGCCCTCGAGCGCCCGCTGGGCCGTCGCCTCGCGGGGGGTGGCGCAGTCCTCGGGCGCGGTGCCGAGCACGAGCACCCGGCCGCTGGCGCGCACCCGCCGGATGGTGGGATGGAAGAACTCCCACGCCTCGCGGAGCATGCCGCTCTCGGCGATCCCGGTGGCGTCGAAGACGAGCGCCTTGAAGGTCTGGTCGTCCTCGGCGGCGTCGGGGAGCGCCGGCTCCGCGAGCTTCGCCTCGGCGTCGGCGAGCACGGCGGCGAGAGGCTCGCCCAGGCGCCCGCCCGGGGCCCCGCCCACGAGCACCGGACCGCGCACGACGGCCTGGCCCGGCGTGTAGCGCTCGAGCTCCACCGGGGTCGGGAGGCCCACCTGCTTGGACACCATGCGGCCGAGGGGGTTGTTGATGAGCTGGGAGTAGAGATCAGTCATTTATTTCTCCAATATCGCGACGACACCAAGGCCCCCGGCGGCACATACCGAGATGACGCCGCGGCCCGAGCCGCGTTCGTCGAGGAGCTTGGCCAGGTTGGCGACGAGGCGCCCGCCAGTGGCGCCGAACGGGTGGCCGGCGCCGAGCGAGCCGCCGCGGATGTTGATCTTCTCGCGGTCGATCGTGCCCAGGGGCGCGTCGAGCCCGAGCCGATCGCGGCAGAACTCCTCGTCCTCCCACGCCTTGAGCGTGCACAGCACCTGCGCGGCGAACGCCTCGTGGATCTCGTAGAAGTCGAAGTCTCCGAGCCCGAGCCCGGCCCGCGCGAGCATCTTTGGCATCGCGTAGGCGGGCGCCATGAGCAGCCCCTCGCGCTTGTGGACGTAATCGACGGCGGCGGTCTGGGCCCCGGTGAGGTAGGCCTCGACCGGGAGGCCGCGCTCGGCCGCCCACTCCTCGCTGGCCAGGAGCACGGCCGAGGCGCCGTCGGAGAGGGGTGTCGAGTTGCCCGCCGTCATCGTCCCCTCCGGCCCGCCGAACACGGGCCGTAGCTTGGCGAGCTTCTCGACCGTCGAGTCGGGCCTCAGGTTCTGGTCGCGCTCGAGTCCGAGGTACGCAATGACGAGGTCGTCCTCGAAGCCGCTCTCGTAGGCGGCGGCGAGGGCGTGGTGGCTGCGCGCGGCGAGCTCGTCCTGCTCCTCGCGCCCGATCCCCCACTCCTTGGCCATGATCGCGCAGTGCTCGCCCATCGACAGGCCGGTGCGGGGCTCGGCGTTGCGGGGGATCTCGGGGACGATGTACTGGGGGCGGAGCTTGGCCAGGATGCGCGCACGGTCGAGGTTCGACTTCGCGCGCTTGGTCTCCAGGAGGATCTCGCGCAGGTCCTCGTTCAGGGCCAGCGGCGCGTCGGAGGTCGTGTCCACCCCGCCCGCGATCCCCACGTCGATCTGACCGAGGGCGATCTTGTTGGCGACCAGGATCGTCGCCTCGAGACCGGTGCCGCACGCCTGCTGGACGTCGTAGGCCGGCGTCTCGGGGGCGAGCCGCGAGCCGAGCACCGACTCGCGCGTGAGGTTGAAGTCGCGGCTGTGCTTGAGCACGGCCCCGGCGGCGACCTCACCGAGCGTCTCTCCCTCGAGGCCGAAGCGCGCAACCATCGCGTCGAGCACCGACGTGAGCATGTCCTGGTTTGACGCGCTCGCGTAGGGGCCGTCCTGGCGGGCGAAGGGGATCCGGCGGCCGCCCAGCACTGCTACACGGCGGACATCTGACGTCATCGGGCTACTCCAAAGTCGTTTGTTACGCGACTGTAGCTTAACCGGGCGGGGCGGGGTCCTCGTCCCCGTCCCCGGCGCGCGTGGCCGGCGTCATCAGCCCTCCGCCCCCGGTCGCCCGGCGGACCCCGCGGGGGAGGAGGACCCGCGCCGCGGCCGCGAGCCAGTAGAAGCGGGGAACGTAGCGCTCGGCCTTGCCCCCGGGCCCGGCCTCGACGATGGCCTCGGCCACGACCTCCGGACGCGAGACGGCCCAGCGCGTCGCGGCGCGGCCGACGAGCTCGGCCTGGGGGAACCCCTCAGTGGCCACGAAGCCCGGGAGCACGAGGCCGACGTGGACCCCGTGGCGCTGCTCCTCGAGGTGGAGCGCGTCGCTCCACCCCGCGAGCGCGAACTTGCTCGCGGAGTAGGCGCCGGCGTTGGCGCGCGAGACGCGCGCGGAGGTGCTCGAGACGTTGACGATCGAGACGCGCGGGGCGTCTTGCGTGCGCGCGGCGGCGGTGCGGCGCAGGAGGGGCAGGAGCGCCTCGGTCAGGCGCACGGGAGCGTCGAAGTTGACCTCCATGTGGCGCTTGACGTTCTCCCAGCCTCCCTCGCCGAAGCGACCGCTCCAGCGAGCGCCGGCGTTGTTGACGAGCAGGTGCAGGGCGCCGTGCTCGCGCTCGACCACCTCGGCGACGCGGGCGGGAGCGTCCTCGTCGGTGAGGTCGACGGCGATCACCGTAGCGCCTCCCAGCTCGCCGGCGAGCGCGCGCAGCCGTTCCTCCCGGCGAGCGACGAGCACGAGCGCCGCCCCGGGTTCGCGTGCCAGCCGCCGCGCCGTGGCCTCGCCGATCCCGCTCGAAGCGCCCGTGACCAGGGCGACGAACGGTGGTACGGCCGGGCGATCCATGGGGGCGGCAAGCCTACCGGCACGGCGTGGGGGCGGCCGTGGTCGGGGCCGCCGGGCGCCCATGAGGCACAAATTGCTACAGGGGCGTAGGCTTTGTTTCGCCCACGAGGCCAGAGGGAGCCCGTCCATGTCCGCCACGCCCCACCGCCGCAGCATCACCGAGACCCACGCGCGGATCGCCCAGCTCGGCTGGGAGCCCGACTACTACGACCCGGCCGTGCGCTACCCGACGCGGTACCGCTTTCCGAACAAGGCCAAGGACCCGATGAAGCACATCATGCGGGAGTACCTGCCGATGGAGCTCGAGAAGGACGAGCGCGTCTACGGCGGGCTCGACGCCGCCGTGCGCGCCAACATGCCCCATCAGGCGCACGAGCGCTGGCTCGAGATCCTCAAGCCCTTCATCACCGTCACCAACTTCGCCGAGGTCGCCGCGGGACGCTGCATGTCGATGCTCATGAGCGCGGTCCCCAACAACGAGCTGCGCAACGGGTACCACGTCCAGTTCGTGGACGAGATCCGCCACACCGGGATGCAGATGTCGCTCGCTCGCTGGTACGCCAAGAACGTCCCCGACCCCGCGGGCTGGAACCTCGGCCCCAAGTCGTTCTCGAGCTCGGTGCTCACCAACCCGGGGCTGAACATGCTCTCGCACTTCATGGTCGGCGATCCGATCCAGTGCGCGTTCACGCTCCAGGTCGTGGCCGAGACCGCGTTCACCAACGTGGTCTTCGTGGCCACCCCCGACGTCGCCGCCCGCAATGGCGACTTCACCCTCCCGACCACCTACCTCTCGGTCCAGTCCGACGAGGCCCGCCACATCTCCAATGGCTACGCCACCCTCCTCACCCTCCTCCAGGACGACCACAACGCTCCTCTGATCGAGCGCGACCTCCAGCAGGCCTTCTGGATCAACCACGCCTTCATCGACGTCTTCTCGGCCGTGGTCATGGAGTACTTCTCCAAGGACCGCTCCGACCCCGAGTCCTACCTCGACAAGTGGGATCGCTGGGTCCGCGACGACTGGCACCGGGCCTACGTGATCAAGCTTGGCCAGCTCGGGCTCGACATCCCTGCCGACATGTTCGAGCGCGCCCGCGAGCGCCTGGTGAACGGGCTCCACCACCGGCACGCGATCCTCGCCTTCGCCGCCTGGCCGCTCGCCTTCTGGCGCTTCGACCCCCTCGACGAGCGCGACTTCGAGTGGTTCGAGAACCGCTACCCGGGCTGGTACTCGAGGTACGGCGCGTTCTGGGAGGCCTTCCGCGAGGGGGCCGACCCCGCCGGCGGCTTCCTGCCCCTCGACCTCATCAACCTCGCGCCCCCCTTCTGCTGGACCTGCCAGGACCTGTGCGTGATCGCGGAGGACCGCGTCCATCGCATCGTCGACGGGCGTACCCGTTTCTACTGCTCACACGAGTGCCGGTGGCTGGACGAGTCCAACCCCGGTCGCTACCTCGGCGACCGTAACTACCTGGACCGCTACCACGGCTGGGAGGCGTCCGAGGTGATCGTCGATCTCGGCTACGTCCGCCCCGACGGGAAGACCCTGATCGCCCAGCCCCACCTGAACGCCGAGCGGCGCTGGACGCTGGCGGATATCCGCGCCCACAATTGCATCCTCACGAGCCCCAACATCCGCGTGGCGCAGGAGCTCGGGCTCCCGACCGGCGACTGGTCGGCGCCGTGACCCACCGGGTTCGCTTCGAGCCCATCGGTGAGCAGATCGACTGCGCGAGCGGCGAGACCGTCCTCGACGCCGCCTTCCGCCACGGCTACAACCTCGGCCACGGCTGCCGCGAAGGCCAGTGCTCGGCCTGCAAATGCTTCCTCACCGAGGGCGACGCGGCGCTCAAGCCCTACTCGAGCTTCGCCCTCTCCGACACCGAGCGAGCGAACGGGTACGCGCTCATGTGCCGCGCCGTGCCCGAATCCGACCTCGTCGTCGAACTCCTCCACTACGACCCCGAGGGGTACCGGCTCGAGTTCCCCATCCGCGAAGGCACAGCGACGGTGCAAGCCGTCGAGGCGCTCACGCATGACATCGCGCGCCTCGTCCTCCGCGTCGAGGCGCCGTCGGACTTCTCCTTCGTCCCCGGCCAGTACGTGGATCTTGGCTTGGGGGAGGCGTGGCGCTCCTACTCGATGGCCAACGGGCCGGGCGACGGGTTTCTCGAACTCATGGTCAAGCGCTACCCGGGAGGGCAGTTCTCCGGCAAGCTCGGCGATGAGATCGCTCCGGGCGCGCAGCTCGCCTTCACGGGGCCCTACGGCGCCCTTCACCTGCGCTCGGGCGAGCGCCCCATCCTCATGCTCGCCGCCGGCTCGGGGATGGCGCCCATCCTCTCCGTGCTCCGCCAACTCGCGGCCGAGGGTTGCCCTCGCCCGGTGCGCTTCTTCTTCGGCGCCCGCGGCGAGGAGGACCTGTTCTGCCTGGAGGAGATCGAGGAGCTCGGCTCGCGGCTCGCCGACTTCCGCTTCCGCACCGTCCTCTCCGGGCACGACGGGCGCCACGTCCAGGACGCCGTCGACGAGTACCTGAGCGCCGGCGAGATCGCCGCTCCCGACACCTACATGTGCGGCCCGCCGGCGATGGTCGAGGCCGCCGAGGCGATCCTCACGGGCAAGCACGGAGTCGACGCCCAGCGCATCTTCGCCGACCGTTTCACGGCTTCGGCCGACGCCGCCGGCGCGCTCGGCGCCGAGCCCGAGGCCGCCCCGACGGACGAATTCGGGCGCTCCTTCGACTGGTATGAGCCGCGCAAGCGCCGCGCGACCCTCTACGAGGACGTCACCGTCGACACCCAGCCCTCGATCCACCGCCACCTGACGCGCGGCTGGCCGCTCCATTTCGAGGATGGCCGCGGCACCTGGAGCGATGCCTCGACCGCGCTGCGCTCGGGCGACTGGTTTGCCTTCCGGGACCCCGGCGAGCAGTGGGAGCGCCCCTTCTACCAGCGCGGCGCGGCGGTCGAGGCCGAGATCGAGGGCGCGATCCGCACGGCGGTCGAGGAGGGATTGATCGCCGATTTCTCGCCCGAATGGGTCGAGTTCCTACGCGCCTTCCTCCAGGGCCCCGCCTACGTCGAGCACGGGCTGTGGTTCGCCATGGCGACGGCCGCCCGCGACTGCCTCTCTGACTCGGTGGCGACCTGCGTGTGCCTCCAGGCGGCGATGAAGCAGCGCTCGGCCCAGGCCATCGTCCTCTACGCCATGGACCTCGAGGACCACCACGGCGCGTTCCCCATCGCGGCCGCCAAGGAGTCGTTCCTCACCGACGAGGCGTGGCAGCCGACGCGGCGCTATCTCGAGCGCCTGGCGGCCACGCCCGACTGGGGCGAGGTCATCGTGGCCGCCAACCTGTGCTTCGAGCCCATCCTCGGGACCCTGCTCCGCCGCGAGCTCGGGACGCGAGCCGCGGCGGCGAACGGCGACACGGTGACCACGGTGCTCGCCCGCGCGGCGACCCAGGAGTGGGAGTGGGTGCGCGCCTGGAGCATCGAGTTGTGCCGCTTCCTGGTCGGTGACGAGATCCACGGCGCAGCGAACCGGGCCCAGATTCTCGCCTGGGTCGAGGAGTGGATGCCCCAGGCCCTCGAGGGCGCGCTCGCCCTCGCGCCCTTCGCCGCGCGAGTGCCCCTGGGCATCGACTTCGGCGAAGCGATCGCCCGGGCGCGCGACTACGCGGGGGCGATGGCGGAGGCCGCTGGCGCGGCCTCCGTTGGCAGTTCGCCTGGCGGCGAACTGCCGGGGCGCGTGGCGCTGCGACGCCCGCGCCCGAGCCCGAGTCCCGTGGCGTGGGCGGCGGCGAGCAACGGGCACGCCGACTCCGCCGGCTCCTACGATTATGTGGGCATCGTCATGGCCAAAAGCGCCGAGGGAGACGCGGTCGCCGAGGTCCTCCGTCGCCGCGACGGCATCGAGGTCATCGAGCAACCGGCGTTCTGGGACATCCGGGCCAAGGACCGGCTCGTGATCCCCTACGCCGCGGTCTCCGATCAGCTCGGCTACGAGATCGGCGCCTACTCGATCCAGCACGAGATGTCGACCCATTACGGGCGGATGGTCGCCGCCGACGACGCCCTCATGCTCTTCTCCGACCCGATCGAGGCGATGCAGTACCTGATGTCATGAGGTCGCCGGGGACGGAGCCGCCGACTCTCCGCGGTGCGGGCCGGATGGGCAGGCGAGCGTTCGCCCGCGACGGGCGCCACGCCGCACAGCGCGTGGTCCGGCGTGGGGGGTCCCAGCTCGCCCGCCTCGAGCGAACCCGCGCCGGCCAGGCGATGCTCGTGGTCGGGATCTACGTGCTCATGCCGCTGCTCTTCGACCCCGATCTGGCCGGGGACCTCGACGCACGCTTCGAGCTGCGCATCCTCGACCCCCACGGCGGCGACCCTGAGGTCGCCTCGGTCGTGGTCCGCGAGGGCAAGTGCCGGATCGGCCTCGGTCCCGCCCCGCCCGCGCGGGTCTCGGTAAGCGCCGGGGCGGGCGACCTCGTGCGCATGGCCAGCGGCGAGATCGGCTGGCCTCAGCTCGTCTCGGCCGGGCGGCTCGTGCTCTGGGGCGACCCCTACCTCGCGCTCCGCTTTCCCATGCTCTTCGGGATGCCGGCGGGGCCCGGGGCGCCCGCTCTGCTCAAAGCTCTGCCTTCCCGGCGAGACCTCCGCGGCCTGACGCTTACCCCTTGGCGGTGAAGGTCAGCTCGACCGGACCGCACTTCGAGGCCTTGCCGTTGTAGACCTCCTTCTGCGAGAACGTGATCGCGCCCGACGCCGTCTTCGAGCTCGTGAACTGACCGGTGAGGGACGAGGTGGTGGTGGTACTCGAGGTGAACTTCGACCTTCCCGTGCCCCCGGAGACCTTGTAGGTCGACTTCGTGGCCGGCGCGACGAAGCCGCCGGTGGCGGAGACCGAGATGGCGGCGAAGTGCATGCGGGATCCAGGCGCGGTGAAGGGATTTCGGGTTATCGGCCCGCCGGAGCCGAAGCATCCGAGGGTGCCCCACTTGAAGGCGAGCATCTTGGTGCCCGCGCTCGATACCTTGAAGCTCACAGTGTCGGCGTACTTGCCTTCCGTGATCGGGCCCACGGACGTCGACAGAGGGCCCTTGAACTTCGCCCCCTTCTTCGGACTGGCGGCGAGCGCCGTTGCCGCCACGATCAGCACCGCGAGCGCGGCGGCTACCAGACTTCGCGGGAATCGCATGTCCATATCCAACACACCGAATACGGGCGTGTCAAGTGGGCGGGCTACTCCAGTCCCACCGCGAAGGCCGAGTTCGGCTCGTAGCCGGCGAAGTGGACGCTGCGGTTGACGGGCTGGCGGTCGTCGACCACCACACAGTAAGTACGCCGCCCCCGCGCGCTCGGCACGCACGTGCGATACAGGCTCCCGGGCTCGATCGTGAAGGTCGACGCGCGCCCGAGGTCGGAGCGGAAGGCGGGCGGCGCGCGGAACCCGATCCATGCGATGGCCCGGACCTCGGCGTCGCGCATGGCGGCGCTGTCACTCGACACCGCCGAGTGGTTGGCTACCCCGGCCCCCAGCAGCGCCACCGCGATGACGATCAGGAGCCAGGTGCCCGCGTAGTCGCGCGCGACGAAGCGGGGGAGGTCCCGCCGCACGCGGCGCACGAGGGCACCGACGGGGTAGGCGACGACGACGACCGCGATGAAGTTCCAGAAGCCCGCAAAGAGGAGGGCGGGCACGAAGGCCTCCGAGTCTCCGTCGAGCGGCAGGGCGTGCACCAGGCAGGCGTCCGCCACGGTCAGCGCCACGAACGTCGGCCACATCCAGGCGCCGCGGCGCCGCCAGCGCATCCGGGTGAGCCAGGTGCTGCCCATGCCGACCAAGGGTAAACCCAGGGGCATCGACGTGGGGTGGGATAATCGCTCTGGCGAGCCGCCGCGGAGACCCCGAAGGCGACCCGAGAAACAGCCCGGGCGGAGATCCCGGCCGGGCCTCAGAGGAAGGGAAGCGCGCGAGATGGCAACGGAAACGGCCGAGCCCGCGGTAGCCGCGGCGGCGCACCTCGAGCTAGAGGACCGGATCTGGCTGCTGCGCGCGATGCTGCTCATGCGCGGCATCGAGGAGCGGGCGATGACCCTGTACCGGCAGGGGAAGGTGCCGGGCTCGTTCTACGACGGCTTCGGACAGGAGGCGGTGTCCGCGGGCGCGGCCTTCGCGATGGCGCCCGAGGACCGGCTCTGCATCCTCCACCGCGACCTTGCCGCCCACATCATCCGCGGCGTGAGCCCGCCGCGCATCCTCGCCCAGTACATGGGCCGCGACGCCGGCGTGACCCGGGGCCGGGATGGCAACGTCCACTTCGGGGACTGGCGCCTGGGGTGCGTGGGGATGGTCTCGATGCTCCCGGACATGATGCTCGTGGCCACCGGGATGGCGATGGCCTTCAAGCTGCGCGGCGAGCGGCGCTGCGCGCTGACCTGGTTCGGCGACGGATCGACCTCGCGCGGGGACTTCCACGAGGCCATGAACTGGGCCGGCGTCCAGCGCCTTCCCGTCATCTTCGTGCTCGAGAACAACCAGTACGCCTACTCGACCCCGCTCGACAAGCAGTTCGCCGTCGACCCGGTGGAGCGCGCGGCGGCCTACGGCTTCGCCGGGGTGACCGTGGACGGCAATGACGTCGAGGCCATGTTCGAGGCCACCCGCGCCGCCCGCGCGCGCGCCATCGCCGGCGAGGGCCCCACCCTGATCGAGGCGGTGACCATGCGCATGCACGGGCACGCCGCCCACGACGACATGAAGTACGTGCCCAAGGAGCAGGTCGAGCTGTGGCGCAAGCGCGACCCCGTCGACCGGCAGGTCGGCCGCCTGCGCGAGCTCGGCGTCGACGTGGACGCTCTCCGGACCGCGGTGCAGGCCGAGATCGACGCCGCCACCGAGCAGGCGCTGGCCGGGCCCATGCCCGACCCGGGCGACGCGACCGCGGGCGTGTTCGCGGTCAGCGAGGCCGAGCCCTTGCGAGACGGCCAGGCGCCGTGGAGCGGGTTCGCGGCCGCTCGTGAGGCGGCGTCCTGATGGCGACCATGACCTACCTCCAGGCCATCTCCTCGGCGCTGCGCGACGAGCTCCGGGCCGACGAGCGCGTGTTCGTCATGGGCGAGGACGTCGGCGTGTTCGGCGGCGCCTTCAAGGTCACCGACGGCTTCTTCGAGGAGTTCGGGCCCGAGCGCGTGATGGATACCCCGCTCGCCGAGTCGGCCATTGTCGGCACCGCGATCGGCGCGGCCGTCGTCGGCATGCGCCCGGTGTGCGAGATGCAGTTCTCTGACTTCATCTCCTGCGGCTTCGACCAGCTCGTCAATGTCGCGGCCAAGATGCACTACCGGCAGGGGCTCGCGGTGCCCATCACCGTCCGCCTCCCCTCGGGCGGCGGCTTCTCGGGCGGTCCCTTCCACTCCCAGAACCCCGAAGCGTGGTTCATGCACTCGCCGGGGATCAAGGTGGTGGCGCCCTCGACGGCGCAGGACGCCAAGGGACTCCTGCACGCGGCGATCCACGACCCCAATCCCGTCTGCTTCATGGAGCACAAGCACCTCTACCGCCGAATCAAGGGCGAGGTGCCCGAGGGCATCTACGAGACGCCGATGACCGCCCGGATCGCCCGGCCCGGATCGGACCTCGTGGTCATCGCCTACGGCGCCATGGTCCACACCGCGCTCGAGGCCACCGAAGACATCGACGGGGCGCAGATCGAGGTGCTCGACCTGCGCTCGCTCGTGCCCCTCGACGTCGACGCGATCCTCGACTCGGTCGCCCGCTGCTCGAAGGTGGTCATCGTCGACGAGGCGAACGCGAACTGCGCTGCCGGCGCCCAAGTCGCCGCCCTCATCGCCGAGCGCGGCTTCGAGGATCTCGACGGACCGGTCATCCGCGTCGCCACCCCCGACGTCCCCATTCCCTTCTCCCCCCCGCTCGAGCAGGCCGTGCTCCCGAGCGTCGAGCGCGTGAGGGAGGCATGCCGTGACCTCCTCGCCTACTGAAGCTACCGCCACGCTCGTCGATGTCACGATGCCGCAGATGGGCGTGTCGGTGGCGGAGGGCACGATCGTTTCCTGGGCTAAGCAGATAGGAGATCGGGTCCAAGCCGACGAGACGATCTGCGAGATCTCCACCGACAAGATCGACACCGAGGTCCCGGCCCCCGTCACCGGCACCGTCGCCGAGATCCTCGTCGACGTAGACACCACCGTCGACGTCGGCGTCGTCCTCGCCCGCATCGCGACGGAGGGGGCGACCGGAGCCTCGCCGCCGCCCCCACCCGATGCCCCTGTTTCCGGTGCGGCATCGGTTAGCGCGGCCCCCGCGGGCGGCCTCGCCCCGCCCGGCGCCCCCGCACCCGCCCCACCCCCACCAGGCCGTGATGCACCGGTTTCCGGCGGGTCGTCACGCAACGGGACGGACGGACCTCGGTACTCCCCCGTCGTCCAGCGGATCGCGGCCGAGCATGGCGTCGACCTGAGCGCGGTGGCGGGTACCGGCCGCGGTGGCCGGGTGCGCAAGCAGGATGTGCTCGCGTTCGTGGAGGCTGCGCCCGAGCCGCCGATGCACATCGAGAGCCCGTACCGCCCGGACCCGCCGCCCGCCGCAGGGGCAGGCCAGCTCTCACGGATGCGCCGCCAGATCGGCGCCCACATGAAACGCTCGCTCGAGACGGCAGCCCACTGCACCACGTGGATCGAGGCCGACATGACCCGCGTGCAAGCGGCGCGGGCTCGCCTCGGGGTCACCGCCCTCGCGTTCGTGGGGAGCGCCGTCGTCGCCGCGCTCCGCGAGCACCCGCAGCTCAACGCCACCCTCGAGGGAGAGCGCTACACCCAGCACCGCGACGTCAACCTGGGGATCGCCGTCTCGCTCGGCGATGACGGGCTCATCGTGCCCGTCATCCACGGCGCGCACGAGCTCTCGGTGGAGGGGCTGGCCGCGCGCATTCGCGACCTCGCCGGGCGGGCGCGGGCGCGCGAGCTCACGCCCGACGAGGTCCGGGGCGGGACCTTCACGATCACCAACCCGGGCCAGTACGGCTCGATCATGGCGACTCCGATCATCAGTCAGCCGCAGGTGGCGATCCTCGACCTCGAGGCGATCGTCAAGCGCCCGGTCGTCGTCACCGACGCCGACGGCAACGACTCCATCGCCATCCGCGCCATGACCATCCTCGGCCTGAGCTGGGACCACCGGGCGCTCGACGGCGCGCTCTCGGCCCAGTTCCTGGCCAGCATCAAGCGGGGGCTCGAGAATGTCTGAACTCTGGGTCTGCCATCTCGGCACGCTCGAGTACCGGCAGGCCCTCGAGCTCCAGGAGCGCCTGCGCGCCGCCCGTCAGGCCGACGCCATCCCCGACGTCCTGCTCACGCTCGAGCACTACCCCGTCTACACGCGGGGGCGGCGCTCGGCCCCGGGCGAGCTGCCCATGGGTGAAGAGTGGTACCTGATGCAGGGGTTCGAGATCGTCGACACCGACCGGGGCGGGAAGGTCACCTATCACGGCCCCGGCCAGCTTGTGGGCTATCCGATCGTGCGCGTCGAGGACGTCGTCGCCTATGTGCGGACGCTCGAGCGGGCCCTGATCGCCGCACTCGCCCAGGAGGGCATCGCTGCGCGCGCCCGCCCCGAGGACGGCCCCGACTTCACCGGCGTGTGGGTGGCGGACCGCAAGATTGCCTCGATCGGCGTCCACGTCGCCCGCGGTGTCACCACGCACGGCTTCGCCGTCAACGTCGAGAACGACCTCCAGCCCTTCAGCTGGATCGTCCCGTGCGGGCTCGAGGACGTCCGCATGACCTCTCTGATTCGCGAGACGGGCCGCGGCGCGGGCGCGATCCGGTGCTTCCGCCGCCGCGCCGCCTTCCAGGTCGCCGAGGCCCTCGGCCGCCGCCAGCGCCTGGTCAGCCTGGCGCGCCTCGAAGCCGCCGCGCGCGCCTTACAGCCCCAGTAGGGCTCGGGCCGTTCCCTCGATGAGAGCGGGCTCGGCTTTCAGGCGCAGCCAGGTGACGCGCATGGGCCGCCAGTTCGCCCTTGCCAGCCGCAGATCTTTGCGGCGGTCGCGCTCGAAGGCCTGGCGAGTGTCGTGGGTATCGCGGCCGTCGGTCTCGACGACCACCCGCTGCGCGGGCCAGGCGAAGTCGGCCCGGATCGCCGGTTCGCCGTCGGGCAGGACGATCCAGAAGTTGACCTCGGGCTGGGGCAGGCCGGCGGTGCGGGCGAAGGCGAGGAAGCGCTCCTCGAACTCACTCCAGGTGGGCGTGCTGCCGGCGTAGTGCTCGCCGAGGACGTGGCGGAGGCGGGCTGCGCCCGGCCTCGTGGGGTTGTGTTCGAGCTGATCGTCGAGCGCGCGCAGATCGAAGACCTCGAGGGCCTCGGCCTGGTCCAAGGCCCGCTCCACGCGCCGCTGCCCGATCACCTCGGCGAGGTCGAGCTGAGTCCGGGCCACGGTCGTGCACGGGATGTTGTTCTCGCGCGTGGTGTCGGAGGGACGAAGGGTGGTGGAGCGGTGGAGTGCGATACCGGGGTGGTGGCGATGTGAGCTCGTCGGCACCGTGACATCGATGCGCACGCCGCCGGAGGGTCTGAGGCCGTGGAGCGCGGCGGCCGAGCGGTGCGACAGAACCGCCCCGGGGCCGCACGCGAGGACCGCCGCCATCCATCGCCCCTCGCGGGCGAGCAGGTGGGGCGGGACGAGGGAATAGACGGCGTGGTAGACGCGGTGAAGGCGACCGGCGGCCGCCCGCTTGCGAACGCCCGCCGCCCCCATCCCGAGGTCGCGGAGCTGATCGAGGTCGAACACGGCGTGCTGAAGGCCGCCGAGCGCCGCCAACGCCTCGTCAAACGGAGGCTTGGCGAGAAACGTGCCTGTGGGTTGCGTTTCTCGCCAAGCCTCGGCCACGATCCCGATGCTGACAAGGAAACCGTGACGGGTGGGTCACGAATCGGTCAAATCTCTACCGCCCCAAGCCGCGCCCCGCGCGCGCTAGCCTTGAATTGTGCTTCCAGACCTCCACGCGACGCGCTCGCGCGCCAACCCCGGCGGGATGGACGTCCTCAAGGTCCTCGGCTCCGACGTCCAGCCCCATCGCGGACGCAAGCCGCCGTGGTTCAAGGTCCCCGCCCCCGGCGGTCCCCGGTACCGCGAGCTGAAGAGCATGATCGAGTCCGAGAACCTGCACACGGTGTGCCAGGAGGCGGCGTGCCCGAACATCGGCGAGTGCTGGCAGCGCGGCACGGCGACGTTCATGATCCTCGGCGACACCTGCACGCGGCGGTGCGGCTTCTGCAACGTGAAGACGGGCAAGCCGACGTGGGAGGATCCGCTCGAGCCCGCGCGCGTGGCGCGGAGCGTTGCGCGCATGGGGCTACGCCATGCCGTGATCACGAGCGTCGACCGCGACGACCTCCCCGACTACGGCGCCTCCGCCTTCGTCGGCGTGATCCGCCAGATCCGCCGCCAGGCCCCGAACTGCAAGGTCGAGGTCCTCACCCCCGACTTCCGCGGCGCCGAGATGCCCCTCGCCAAGGTGATCGCCGAACGCCCCGATGTCTTCAACCACAACGTCGAGGTCGTCCCCCGCCTCTACCCCATCGCGCGCCGCGGATCGACCTTCGAGCGGTCGACCCGCGTGCTCCGGAACGCCAAGGAGATGGGCGGCGACGAGGTGACGACCAAGTCCGGGCTCATGGTCGGCCTGGGCGAGAGCTTCGAGGAGATGGTCGACACCCTGGGCACGCTGCGCGAGCACGGCGTCCAGGTCCTCACCGTCGGTCAGTACCTGCGCCCGACCGAGCGCCACCTTCCCATCGTCCGCTACTGGCATCCCGACGAGTTCGCGGAGCTGGAAAAAGCTGCCTACGCGCTCGGATTCGAGCACGTCGCGGCGGGCCCACTGGTGCGCTCGAGCTACCACGCCGACCAGCACATCGCGCAGGACGAGCCGGGCGTCGGACCGCTCGCGAAGGAGGCAATAACCGCATGAGCCCCCGAAAGCGCACCGTAGCGCTCGCCTTCGCGATCGCCCTCATCCTCATCCTCGTCCTCGCGCCCGTCGCCTTCGCCACCGCGGGCGGCGGCTCCTCAGGCTTCGGGGGCGGGGGCGGAGGCGGCGGTGGTGGTGGCGGCGGCGGGAAGGCGTTCTTCCTCTACATCATCTTCCGGGCCATCCTCGATCTCATCATCCACACCCACGGTGTGATGCGCTTGGTGGTCATCGGGCTGATCGTGGCGGTCGTCCTCTTCTACTTCTACGGTCGCCGGATAAGCGCGTGGTGGGCCGAACGCCAGCGCTCGGGACGTGCCGACCGCCGGCGCACGAGCCAGCGCCAGCGCAAGGTCGAGCTCGCGGCGGCCGAGGCGGCCGACGACGACCCCGCCTTCGCCCCCGACGTGGTGCGCGACGAGGCCGCGCGACTGTTCGTCCAGGTCCAGTCGGCTTGGGACGCCGGCAACCGGATCCGGCTCCGGGCGCTGGTGGCGCCCGAGCTCCTGGCCGAATGGGAGCGCCGGCTCGACGACTTCGCCCGGCGCGGCTGGCGCAACCGCGTCCAGCCCGTCGGCGACCCCAAGGTCGAGTACGTCGGGCTCAAGCGGGGCCAGAAGGGCGGCAGCGACCGCGTTGTGGTCCGGATCGAGGCGCGGGTCAAGGACTACGTCGAGGACATGCGCGGTAACCACATCAAGCGCGACGGTCACATGGGCGAGACGACCCGCATCCGCGAGTTCTGGACGCTCGGACGGCGCGGAGGGCACTGGATTCTCGTCTCGATCGAGCAGGGGGCCGAGGGCGCGCACGCGCTCGAGGACACGGTCGCCCCGACGGCGTGGTCTGACCACCAAGCGCTCGAGGACGAGGCGATGGTCGAGGGCGCCGTGGCCGACGCCGTCCCCGCCGGCACCAGCGTGGCCGAGGTCGCCAAGCTCGACTACGAGGGCGACGCGCGCGGCGCCGCGCTCGACCTCTCGCTCGCCGACGGCCGCTTCGCCCCCGACATGCTCGAGATCGCCGCCCGGCGGGCCGTGGCCGCCTGGGCCGACGCCGTCGACGGCAACGACAAGGCACTCCTCGCCCTGGCCCGCACCGACGCCGCCTACACGCTCCTGCACCCCGACGGCGGACGCACGCGCCTGGTCGTGCGCGGCCCGGAGGTCCGTCAGATCCGGATCGTCGCTCTCGACGCCGCCGCCACGCCGCCGACGATGACCATCGACGTCGAGCTCGCCGGACGGCGCTACCTCGAAGACCGCGACACCACCGCCGTCGTCTCGGGCAGTCCGACCCGCGCCGTCAAGTTCACCGAGCACTGGACGCTCGCGCTCGAAGGCCCCGACGAGCAGCCCTGGCAGATCGCCCAGGTGGGCGCGCCGGCTCCCACCGCGTAGCCGCGCACGACATAAGCTAGGAGCGGCCATTGATCCCGCTCAAGGACAACATCCCGACGGGTCGCTTTCCCTTCGTGACGGCGACCCTGATCGCGATCAACTTCATCGTCTACCTGCTGGCGATCAGGCACGGCGGATCGTTCATCAGCGGGCCGAGCGAGCTCCAGGAGTTCAAGTACGGAGCGATCCCCTACGCGCTGACCCATCCAGGCGTGCACTGCGCCATCGTCGTCAGGCAGACCCTGTCGGGCCAGGGCTCACCGATGATCCTGTGCAACACGGCGCTGCTCAAGGCCAATCACATTGCCGCCGAGAACCCGCTCCCCGCGTGGGAGACGGTGTTCACCGCCATGTTCATGCACGCCTCGATCATCCACATCGGCGGCAACATGATCTTCCTGTGGATCTTCGGCGACAACGTCGAGCACGCGATGGGACGGGTCAGGTACCTGATCTTCTATCTCCTCGGGGGCCTCGCCGCCATCGCCCTCCAGGTTGCCGTCGCGCCCGGCTCGACGGCGCCCACGCTCGGGGCCTCGGGGGCGATCGCCGCGGTCCTGGGCGCGTACATCGTCCTCTACCCGCGCGCCAAGGTGCTCACGCTCGTCTTCATCATCTTCATCTTCACCGTGATCGAGCTCCCGGCCTGGGCCCTGCTCGGGGTGTGGTTCGCCGAGCAGGCGATCTTCGGCGCCACCGGCCTGACCACCGCGACGGGCGCGGGCAGCGGCGTCGCCTACTTCGCCCACGTGGGCGGCTTCGTCTTCGGACTGCTCACGGTGCGACTGCTCCTCAAGGGCAGGCCCCAGCGACCACCGGCGCAGCCGGCCGTTGCGAGCTGAGATGACTCCGTCGAGCGTGCTGTCCGGCGGCGACCGGCACCGCAGGCACCGCGGCCGGCGGGGGCGCCGCGGCCGCCGGCCCCGCCCCAGACGGCGCCGGCGTCTCCCGATCGCCGCGCCCGCGCTCGTCATCGTCATCGGCGTGGCCGTGCTCCTGGTGGCCATGGCCGGGGGCGCGTCGGGCCCGTCGCTGCGCGCCGGCGCGAAGCCCGCGGAGCGTCCCGCCCCCGCGCTGCACAAGCCCGCTGTGGCCTGGCCGGTCGTCCCCGCCGATTACGGGGTCGCGCCCGCGCCGCCGAGCGAGCAGGTGCAGGTCCACCTGCTCATGCCCCTGCGCAGCGGCCTGCTCTTCAACGTCCGTACCGGCCAGGTGCTATGGGAGCGCGACCCCGAGCGCGTGTTGCCCATCGCCAGCCTGACCAAGATGATGACCGCGCTCATCGTGGCCACCCTCGACCGGCCCAAGGCGCGCGTGCTCATCACGCGCGCGGCGGTCGATTTCACGGGCTCGGGCGTCGGGCTGCTGCCCCTGCACAAGCGCGTCCCACTCGAGGCGCTCCTCTACGGGCTGCTCCTCCCATCGGGCAACGACGCTGCCATCGCCCTCGCCCAGCATGTGGCCGGGACCCAGGGGCGCTTCATCGCGATGATGAACGCGCGGGCACGGGCCATGGGCCTCGGCTGTACCCACTACACGACCGAGTCGGGGGTCATCGACGCCGGCAACCACTCGTGTGCGGCCGATCTGGCCAAGCTGGCCCGGGCCGTCCTCGACGAGCGGCGGCTGGCGCGCATCGTCGGGAGCGCCAGCGCCGCGGTCCCGTTCCCGATCAAGGGCCACAAGCTCTACCTCTATAACAACAATCCCATGTACCACCTCGGCTACCCGGGCACCGACGGGGTCAAGACGGGCTACACGACCGCCGCCGGGGTGTGCCTGGTGGCCACGGCACGCCACGGCCGAACCTGGCTCGGCGTCGTCCTCCTGCACTCGGCCGACGAGGATGACCAAGCGCCCGAGCTGCTCAACGCGGGGTTTGCTGCGATGCGGGGCTAGCCCTAGCCCGCGAGGATGCGGCCGCGCGCGTCGGCCATCGCCGCGTCGACGAGGTCGGGCACGTCCTCGGGGGGGACCGGCTGCGAGAACAGGTAGCCCTGGCCGAACGCGCACCCGCTGGCGCGCAGGCGTTCGAGCTGGTCAGCGGTCTCGACGCCCTCGGCGGTCACCCCGACGTCGAGCGCGCGTGCCATGCTCACGACGGCGTTGACGATGGCCCCGTTCTCGGGGTCGCGGCCCAGGCCGTCGACGAAGGAGCGGTCGATCTTGAGCGCGTCGATGGTGAAGCGCTTGAGGTAGCTGAGCGAGGCATATCCCGTCCCGAAGTCGTCGAGAACGAGCCGTACGCCGAGACCCTTGAGCGCGCGCAGCTCCCGCGTCGAGGCCTCGGCGTCGTCGAGGAGCGTGCTCTCGGTGATCTCGAGATCGAGCAGGCCCGCCTCGAGCCCGGTGCGGCCCAGGATGTCCGCCACCGAGGCGGCGAGCTCGGAGCGCGCGATCTGCCGGGGAGAGATGTTCACCGACACGGTCAGCGGAGGTTGGCCCTCGGCGCGCGCGTCGCGCCAGGCCGCGGCCTGGCGGCAGGCCTCCTCGATCGCCCACTCGCCGATGGGGACGATCAGGCCGGTACTCTCGGCCACGGGCATGAACTGCGCCGGCCCCAGCAGTCCGCGCTCGGGATGCTCCCAGCGCAGCAGCGCCTCGACGCCGATGATCTCCCCGCCGTCGAGCGAGATCATGGGCTGGTAGAGGAGGCGGAACTCCCGGCGATCGACGGCCAGGCGAAGATCGGACTCGATCGCGATGCGCTCGATGAGCCGCTCGCGCATGGTCTGGTCGAAGAGCTCGACCCGCCCCTTGCCCGTCGCCTTGGCGCGGTACATGGCGGCGTCGGCGTCCCGCAGCAGGTCGGTGGCCGACGAGGCGCCCCGGTCGACGACCACGACGCCGGCGCTGATGGTCACGAGATGGTGATGGGGGCCGAGGGTCAGCGGCCTCGAGCACACGACGGCGATCCGCTCGGCGATGCGGGTCGCGTCGGCCTCGGAGGAGAGGTCCTCGCACAGGACGACGAACTCGTCGCCGCCGAAGCGGGCTACCGTGTCGCCCGGCCGCAGGGCGCCGCGCAGGCGCGGGGTCATCTCCACGAGCAGGCGATCGCCGGCCTCGTGGCCCAAGGTGTCGTTGACGAGCTTGAAGTCGTCGATGTCGAGGAAGAGGACGGCCAGCGTCGAGTGCGAGCGCTTGGCGCGGTCGATGGCGTGCTCAAGGCGGTCGAGGAAGAGCCCTCGGTTGGGCAGGCCGGTCAGGGAGTCATGGCGGGCCTGGTAGGCCAGGGCGTCGCGGGCAAGCTTGCGCTCGGTGACGTCTCGGATGGCGCTCGAGATCAGCGTCCCCTCCTCGGTCTGGAGCGGGCTGAGGGAGATCTCCACGGGAAACTTGCTCCCGTCCTTGCGCCGAGCGTAGAGATCGAGATCGCTGCCCATGGGGCGCGGGCGGGGGGCGCCGGCGAACGTCCCCCGGTGATACGGATGCTCGGTGCCGAAGCGCTCGGGCACGAGGACCTCGACGAGGCGGCCGATGAGCTCATCGCGGGTGTAGCCGAAGAGGCGCTCGGTCTGGGAGTTGATGAGGACGATGTGCCCGCCCTCATCGACGATGACCATGGCGTCGGGCGCCGTCTCGAGCAGCGAGCGGAAGCGCTCCTCCGCGAGCTTGAAGGCGGTCACGTCCTGACAGGTTCCGACCATCCTGATCATCTCTCCGTCGTGTTCCACCTCCATCCTGGCGTGGCACTCGACCGTACGTGTCTGGCCGTCGGCGCGGATCACGCGATGCACGAAGGTGCACGCTCCGCGCTCTTCGCGCGCGCGCCCGAGGCTCGCGTCGACGAGCTCACGGTCGTCGGGATGGACGCACTCGCGCCAGGCCTGGTAGCTCGCGGGGCGGTCCTCGCGCCGCAGCCCGAGCATCCGGTAGAGCTCGTCGGACCACTCGGTGCTGTCGCTGCGGACGTCCCACTTGAAGCTGCCGATGCGCGTGAGCTGCTGGGCCTCGGCGAGCGCGCGCTCGCTCTCGGCGAGCCGCCCGAGCGCCGTCTCGGTCATATCGCGCTCGCTGCGCATTGCGGCCACGAGCAGCGCGGTGATCGTGGCCATGGCGACGAAGGTCTGGACGCGCAGCAGCTCCGAGCTGTCGCGACCGCCGATGAAGGGGCCGAGTCCACGCGAGGTGCACCACAGCGCGATACCGCACACGCCGAGGCCGCCGAGCACGGCGCCCGCCTGGCGAAAGCGCAGCGAGGTCCAGAACAGGGCGGGGACGGCGAGGTAGGCGAGGGGACCGTCGTGGCGGAGCACGACCACGCCGGCGATGACGAGGACGCCCCCGGCCGCGAGCGCCTCGAGGCGGCGCCGGCGCGGCCACGACAGCGGCCACGCGTCGGCGAGCACGAGCAGAGCCGGAGTGCAGAGCAGGATTCCCCCCATGTCGCCCAGCCACCACTCACGCCAGCTCAAGGAGGCACCCGAGTGCGTCACCGCGCCGCCGGCGAGCAAGCTCGCGACCCCTGCCGTGGCCCCCACCGCGGTCGACACGAAGCCCGCCAGCGCCACGAGGGCGACGACGTCTCGGAGTCGGCGCATCGAGCCGAAGAACCCGACCCGGCGCAGCAGGGCGGCGCCGATCAGGGCTTCGAGCGTGTTCCCGGCCGTGATCCCGAGGACGCTGCCGACCGGTAGCCCCGTGGTCGCGTTGGCCAGGAGCGCGCCGAGCGCGACGGCGGGGAGGAGCCGGTAGCCGCCGAGGAGCACGGCGGCGAGCGCCACGCCCGCGGCCGGCCACAGGGCGCTCGCGCCGCCGTGCGAGAAGGTCAGCCCGAGGCCGAGCTTGGCCGCCGCGTAGTACGCGAGGGTGACCGCCAGGAGCCGAGCAGCGTGGATCGCTCGAGGAGAGCCGTCCGGCGATCCGAGCCGGCGTGCCGTCCGCGAGGAAACCCATGCCGCCGCGGCGAGAGCGCGTGGCAAGTGCCGGGACATTCCTTCCAGGTGTATCGACCGCCGGGGGCGGCGACTTGAGGACCGGAGGACCTGAGCCTCCACGGTTTGCGCCCATCTCAGGGCTCTGCCAGGGTCACCTCGAGTGCGCTCGCGTCACCGTCGGTGAAGCGCAGGAGCGACGCCCCCTCGGCCCGCAGGGCGGCGGCGGCGCGCGCCGGGACGGGCGCGAAGGGCGTGATCGTGAGCGTCGCGCTGCGCCGCGAGCGCTTGACCGCCCAGGTCCCGCGCACGAAGCCATCGAGCAGGAATGTCGCCCGCACGCGGAGGTTCTTGGTGACCACGGCGGGACGGTGCTCGTCGGCGATCACCCGCGTGCGGTCGGAGTGAGCGAGCAGGAGGTTGTCGAACTCGGGGAGAAAGCGCGGCGGGGCGGGGACCGATCCCGCCGGCCGCGGAGCTTCGGGAAGGTCGTAGAGCTCGCGGCCGCTCTCGTCTTCGAACGCGGCCAGCCGGGGGCGCAGACCGTCGAGCACCGCGCCGGCCCCCTGGAGTCCCGACCACGTCTGCACGTCCGCCACCGAGGCGGGTCCGAAGGCGGCCAGGTAACGCAGGACGAGCTCCTCGGGCGCCTCGTCGTCGCCCACAGGGAGGCCGATCCAGGGCTCGGCAAGGGTGAACTCCGCGACCCTGGGGAAGCCCCACCGGTCCTCGGTGGGCACCATGACGAGCGGGAGGAGCATGCGGACGGCGTACCCGAGGGCGCGGTGATTGACGTCGGGGAACGCCTCCTGGAGCAGGGTGCGGAGCTCGTCGAAGGTGCGTGGCCGCTCCTCGAGCAGCGTTCGGGCGGCGGCCAACACGGCCGGCGGCTCGAGCCCTGCCGCACGCTCACGCAGCGCGCCCGTCATCGCCCGTGAGAGAACGGGCTGGAGTGGAGGGCGAAACGCTGCGTAGTCGGCCGCGGTCGCGAGGTGGAGCGTGCCCCGCATGAGCGTGGCGCGGACCACGGCGCGTTCGAGGAGCGCCCGCCCCAAGTCGTCCTCGGCGAACGGCGCCAGGCGACTCCACAGCCCGATGAAGGGTGGCTTGGGTTCCTGGGCCTGGAGTCCGCCCAGGCGGCCCACGGCCTCGGGGACGGAGATCTCGGCCCGCTCGAGCAGGAGCTGTCGCGCGAGCGTGGCGCGGTTCAGCTCTCGGGTCGTGAGCGTCTTCACCTGAGCAGTATGTCCTGCGGCTATGCTCGCGCCACCACCCCAGATGGAGGGACCCATGCCGACCGCGCCACAGATCCTGCCCACCCAGATCGCCGAGGGGACCGCTCCCGGCCTGCGCTACCGCCTCGAGGGCGAGCTCGTCCCGGTCCTCCATGTGGCGCTCGACGGCCGCGTGCCGGTGTACTTCGAGCACCACGTGCTGCTGTGGAAGTACCCGGAGATGCAGCTCGGCCTGCACCCCTTGAAGAAGGGACTCAAGCGCCGCGTCATGGGCGGCATGCCGCTGCTCCTGCTCGAGGCCCAGTCCGCGGGCGAGCTCGCCTTCAGCCGCGACGCTCCCGGCCACATCGCCGCGCTTCATCTCCAGGCGGGAGATGGCATCGTCGTCCGCGAGCATCAGTTCCTCGCCGCCACGGGCGGGGTCGAGTACGACTACACCCGGATCAAGGGCTTCGCCAACATGATGTACGGCGGCGGCTTCTTCGTCGACCAGTTCTTCGCCGGCGCCCAGGAGGGCGTGGTGTGGGTGCACGGCTACGGCAACGTGTTCGAGAAGCGCCTTGAGCCCGGCGAGACGATCGACATCGAGCCCGGTGGATGGCTGTTCCGCGACCACTCGGTGCAGATGACCCAGGAGCTCTACGGCTTTAAGACCGGCATGCTCTCGGGCTCGGGCAATCTCGTCTTCAATCGCTTCACCGGCCCGGGCCGGGTCGGCCTCCAGAGCGCCTACTACCACCCGCCGGGCGAGGAGACGGGCGCGGGCGGCGGCGGCACGGGCGTGCAGCAAATGGGCGGTGGCGGGCTGCTCGGCGGCATCGTCGGCGGCCTGCTCGACAACTAGCTCGGCCCGGCACGATGACCTACCCGCCCGGCCACCTCGCGAGCAATCCCCTCCCGCCCGGCATCGTCGGCGCCCTCAGCCTCGGCGGCTACCAGCTCCTCGCCGAGGTCGGCGGGGTGGGCGCCGGGCGGCTCGGGCGCCAGGTCTTCCTCATCGTCGCCCCCGACCCCGACCCCAGCCTGCCCGATCCCGGCACCCAGATCGCCCTGCACCACGCGAAGGTGAAGAGCGAAAGCGAGGTCGCCGCCTTCAAGCAGCTCGCCGCGCAGCTCGGCTACCGGCGCCTGTCGGGATACCGGCTCGCGCTCGAGCGCGAGGGCCTGCGCACGAACGTCAACCTCGTCAACCCCGCCACCGGGGCGGTGGCCGCCCGCATCCCGGCGCGCCACCCGGGCTTGATGTCGTTCTCGAGCGGCGGGAGCGCGGCGGGCCTGCTCGCGACGCTGCGGGCGCTTCCGCCCGCAGGTCCCCCTCCCGACACCGACGATCCCGAGCTCCTGCGTCAGGTGCTCCTAGCCCTCGCCCTCCAGGACGAGAACACCGGAGGCGCCGAGGCCGCCGAGCTCGCCGACCGCGCGCTCGAGCTTTCGCGCGCCGACCGGCAGCTCGATCCGCCCGCGGCCCTGGCGCAGGCGCGCGCGACCTGACCGGCGCTCGCGCTCCAGTAGTACGCTTGCGGCATCGGATGCCTTGGGGAGGGCTCCGCAACATGCGAAACGGTGCGAGATACGGTCGCGGGGCGCAGCCACCCAGGAGGTCGCGGATGGTGCTCGGCGCTGCGCTGACGGCGCTCGCGCTCGCGGCGCCCATCGCCTCCGCCGCGAGCCTGCCCTCGGCCACCGTGAGCAGCAACCTCTCCGGTATCGCTAACGCGAAGCCGAGCCTGCGCTTGGGCATCCAGACCGGAACGGGCGCTCGCATCACCACCGTCACCATCGCCGTCCCGCCCGGCCTCGCCTTCACCACCAGCGCCGCCGGCCTCGCTCGCGGCGTTCGGACGAGCGGGACCGGCACGGCGCACAGCAGCGTCAAGGGAGGGCTGCTCACCGTCACCTTCCGAGGAGACTCCGACCACGTCGACCTGACCGTCTCGAGACCGGCCCTGACCGAGAGCAAGGGGCTCAAGCGAGCGGTCGACAAGGTCATCGACTTCAACCAAGCCCACCACAGCGACGAGCGCGACTTCCCGATCGACCTGACCGTCACCGTCTACGGCGCCGGCACCGCCTCGGTCAAGGTCCCGATCGTCATCGCCGTGCGGTAGGGGGGCGCTTCGCGCCCTGGCGAGTTCGCCTGGCGGCGAACGTCGCGGAGGCGCTTCGCGCCCTGGCGAGTTCGCCTGGCGGCGAACGTCGCGGAGGCCGCTAGGTCCCGAAGCCCACCCGGTGATCCTCGTCGTTGACCTGGACGAAGACGATCTTGGCCAGGTCGAGCGCCACCGTCCCGTCCTCGGCCTTCATCTCGTGCCAGCCCACGGTGCCGAGCGCCTTGCGCAGGGCCACGAGCTCGTCGCTCTTGACCCGCGCGCTGAGCGCCTGGCCGCCCGCGAAGCCGATGCTGATCCGTTGTGGTTTCTCGTTGGTCATGGGGTGTGCCCTCCGGCGGCCGGCTGGACGATCTCCGTCAGGACGCCGCCGGTGGACGCCGGATGGAGGAAGGCGACGAGCGAGCCCCGGATGCCCGGGCGGGGGGTCTCGTCGATCAGTCTCATGCCCGCAGCCGCCAGGGCGTTGAGGGTCGCGGCGACGTCATCGACGCGGTAGGCAACGTGATGCAGGCCGGGTCCGCGCTTGGCCAGGAACTTCCCGACCGGGGTCTCCGGGCCCAGGGGGGCCAGGAGCTCGACGTGGCCGTCGCCGATGTCCAGGAGCGCGGCGTCGACTCCCTGGGACTCGACGGTCTCGCGGTGCACGAGCGCCATCCCGAGCGAGCCCTGATAAAGCGCCAGCGAACTGTCGATGTCCTCCACGGCCACGCCCACGTGGTCGATCGCTCCGAGCATGCGCGCCAGGATACGCGAGCGGCGGAGCGAGCTAAGCCGCGGGCCCTAGCGTTGCGCGGGCCGCGGGGCCGGGTGGCTGGCGGTGGCCGCGGCGATTCCCATCTCGCCGCTACCCCGCCGTGAGGGCGCCGCGCGGGGAACCCCGCCCAGGATCCGGTCGATGTCCGCACGCTCGAGAACCTCATTGTTGAGCAGGGTCAAGGCGATCTCGTCGAGCTGCGGCCGGTGGTCGTCGATCAGGTTCATGGCGGCGCGGAAGCCCTCGTCGGCGAGCGCGCGCACCTCCTCGTCGCGGACGTGCCGGGTCGCCTCCGAGGCGTCGTCGCCGACGACCCGCAGCGAGGTGGTGCCCGTTCCCATCGCGTAGTCGTAGACCATGGCGTGGGCGATGTCGGCGACCCGCTTGAGGTCGTCGGAGGCGCCGTTGGTGATGGCGCCGAACACGAGCTGCTCGGCGGCCCGACCGCCCAGGAGCATGGTCATGAAGTCGATCAGCTCCTCGCGGGTCTTGAGGTAACGATCCTCCTCGGGGAGGTTCAGGGTGTAGCCGAGGGCGTGGCCGCGGGGGACGATCGAGATCCGGTGCACACGGTCGACGGAGGGCATGAGCTCGCCGCACAGCGCGTGGCCCGCCTCGTGGTAGGCGACGACGCGCTTCTCGTGATGGGTGAGGGCGCGGCTCGACTGCATCCCGGCCACCACGCGCTCGAGGGCGGCGTCGAAGTCGGCCATCTTGACCGTGGTGGCGTGCCGTCGGGCGGCGAAGATGGCGGCCTCGTTGCAGATGTTGGCGAGATCAGCTCCGGTCAGCCCCGAGGTCTGGCGCGCGAGCAGGGCGAGGTCGACGTCCTCGGCCAGGGGCTTGTTGCGCGAATGCACCTCGAGTATCCGCTCGCGCCCTGCGACGTCGGGGGGCGAGACGTAGATCTGGCGGTCGAAGCGCCCGGGGCGCAACAGCGCCTGATCGAGCTTCTCGAGCAGGTTCGAGGCGGCGATGACGACGACGTCCTTGCGGGAGGTAAAGCCGTCCATCTCGACGAGAAGCTGGTTCAGGGTCTGATCGCGCTCGCCGCTGATGTCCATCCCGCGGTGCCCGCCGACGGCGTCGAGCTCGTCGATGAAGATGATCGCGGGCGCGTGGTTGCGGGCGATCCTGAACAGACGGCGGATGCGGGCCGCGCCGAGGCCGGCGAACATCTCGATGAAGGACGCCGCCGACTGCGAGTAGAAGTGTGCCCCCGATTCGTGGGCCACCGCCTTGGCGAGCAGCGTCTTGCCCGTGCCGGGTGGTCCATGGAGGAGGATCCCCTTCGGTACCTTGGCGCCCAAAGCGCGAAAACGCTTGGGATCGCGCAGGTACTCGACCACTTCGCGCAACTCGTCCTTGGCCTCTTCGGCACCGGCGATGTCGCTCCAGCCGATCGGGAGCGAGGACTCCGGCTTGATCTGGGCCGGCTTGGTGCGCGGCATGAAGCGCAGGAGCATGAACACGGCCAGGACCAGCAACCCCATGAAGATGATGGGCAGCCAGTCGTGGAGCCAGTTGCTAAAACCGCCATCACCAAGGAACGCGAAGGTCATGTGCTCATCCCAGTAATCGGCAGGCGCGCCCGATCACTGAACCTGTTCGAGTCGGGGATTGGGCGAGAACCCACGGCCCACCTTCGCACACGCGATGCCGTCGACCTTGACCACGTCGGCGGTGAAGTCGTTCTCGCCCCGGATCAGCGACGAGCCCACGCCGTAGGCGTCGACGGCGACGCCCGCCGCCTCGAACTCCCGGATCCGCGTCGCGTTGAAGCCCCCGGAGACAACGATCCGCACCGATCCGAAGCCCGCGCCGTCGAGCGCGCCCCGGACCTTCTCGACCAGCCGGGGATTGACGCCCGTGGGAGTGAAGCCGCCCATCTCGTCCTGGAGCGAGCGATCCACGAGTTGCTCGGAGGTGTCGAGGCGGACGCCCCAGAGCCGGGGGCCGAGGGCCTCGGCGACCTCGAGCGCGGTCTTCACGGAGTCGTTCTCGAAGTCGACGAGCACGGTGATGTTCATGTCCTGGTGGAAATGATCGGCGAACTTTACGGCCGCGGTCACCGTGTCGCCGCCGTAGGCGGCGATCAGCCCGTGGGGGACGGTCCCGATCCCGCGACCTCCCCACCATGAGGCCTGGGCCTCTGTCGAGACCCCGATCGCGCCCGCCACGTGCGCGGCCCAGCCGTCGCCGGTCTGCACGAGCCAGTGGTCGTGACGGGCGGGGAAGTAGAAGATCGGCTTCCCCCTCGCCGCCTCGACGACCTCGGACACATTGCGCATGATCAGCGACCGGCGCGCCAGGCAGCCCAGGTAGACGGTCTCGAGGTGGGCGAACAGGCTGTAGTCGCCCTCGATCGTGAGCACGGTCTCGCGGGGGGCGATTTCGTCGCCTTCGTGGAGGGCCCGGACCTCCATCTCGCCCCAGCCGTCGATCCACTCTCCATCGGGCCCCTCCCGACCCGAGCACGTGCGCAGGATGGCGATCGCCTCGTCGATCCCGCCCAGGACCGACGGGCGCTTCTGGAAGACCTGCACGAGCACGCGACGGTGATCGTCCTCGGCTTCGAGTAAGCGCTTCGTGTACACGAAGTACGCATCCGAGTAGTAGCCGGCACGTAGCTTCTCGATCGGAAGACGAAAGATCTCGGGATCGAGGCGCTCGGAGACCCGCGTCGCCATGGGCGAAGCTTAGTGGTCGCACCTACGCGGGCCCCGATCCGCGCTCGCTATCTTGACGCTGGTCCTGCGCGCCCTCCGACAGATCCTCCGCCTCGCCCTCGCCGCGTTCGCGCTCATTGTGCTCGTGCCCACCGCCGCGGCCGAGGCCTGGACGCTGAGCTACCACGACCCCCTGCGCAACCCCGCGACCGGCCGCCCGCTGTCCTGTCCCGACCCGAGCGTGAGCTACGCGCCGGCGCCGAGCACCGGCTACGACCTCGTCTGCACCTCCGGCTTCAATCCCAATGCCTTCCCCATCTACACCTCGCAGGACCTCGTCCACTGGCGGGCAGCCGGCTATGTCTTCCCCCATGGGCACCAGCCCTGGTGGGCCGTGCCGTCGACGGGCCACCCCGCGGGCGGCCGCTACTGGGCGCCGGAGATCAATCGCATCGACGGTCACTGGGTGGTGTACTTCGCCGCCGAGTACAACGCGGCCAAGCTCGACCTCCAGATACCGGGGCACGGTCGCGTGACGCCCGGCAAGATGATCATCGGCTACGCCACCGCGGCCTCCCTGGCGGGGCCCTGGCACACCGGCGTCCTCCACTACGCCGGCCAGTTCAACGACGTGAGCAGCGAGCGCGAGGATCTCGTCCCCTCGATCGACCCGAGCCTCCTCGACGATCCCCTCACCGGCCGGCTCTACCTGTACTGGTCCGATCAGCCGACCCAGATCTGGGCCGGCGAGCTCTCTCCCGACGGAACCACGCTCGAGCCCCAGATCCACCGCGTGCTGAGCGCGAGCGAGCCCTTCGAGTGCGATCCGCGCGACCACAACCACTGCACGATCGAGGCCCCCGAGCCCTTCTACACGAACGGGACGGTCTACCTGCTCTACAGCGGCGCAAGCACGTGGGACTCGAGCTACGCCGTCGGCGTGGCGTCCTCGACCGATCCCCTCGGGCCCTTCCTGAAGCTCGGACACCCGATCCTGCGCCAGGGGAACGGGTTCTACTCGACCGGCCACACCTCCGAGCCGGTGCTCGGCCCGGACGGGAATGTCTACATCCTCTTCCATGCAAGGCTCAGCCCGGGTGTCCACCGGCCCTCCGACACGCGCTACCTGATGCTCGGTCGGCTCTCCCTGGTGGACGGGTGGCCGACAATCAGCGAAGGGCCATAATCAGCGAGTGCCGCGCCACGCGATCGACATGCTGCTCTTGCACGGGGACACCCCGCGGGACCTCGAGGCGCGCTCGCGGCTCGCCGAGGCGCTGCCCGGCGCGGCGGTCAGCGAGCCCGACGAGATCGGCGTGTTCGAGATCGGCGTGGAGGCGGACGATCTCGAGGCCGCGCTCCAGACCGTGTGGGACGCGGTCGCCGCCTCGGGCACCGACGACCAGGTTGTCTTCCTCGAGCATCCTGAGCTCCCCGAGCACTGGCGCTCCCGGAGCGGCCGCCCAGGTTGACCGCGGCTCGCTGCGGGCTAGAGCAGGGCTAGAGCGCACCTTTTCGCCGCCATAGCTGTTTTTATGAACGAATGCGACGGCTCTTCCTGAGCGTCCTACTCGGTTCATGGGTGGTGGCGGGCTTCCTCGTCCCCGCGCCGGCGTCGGCGTCGGGGGCGCTCAAGACGGTGCACTACCGCGCCTATACGTTGCGCGTGCCGAGCATCTGGCCGGTGTTCCGGCTCGCCTCGGACCCGTCGGCGTGCGTGCGCTTCGACCGCCACGCCGTGTACCTCGGGCGCCCGAGCTCGCGTCAGCTCTGCCCCACCGACGCGGTGGGGCGCACCGAGGCGATCCTCGTCGAGCCGAACGCGGGGCGGGCGGCGCCGGGGTCGACAGGCGCGCTCACCATCGGCAGGCGCGGAGTGGTGGTGACGGCGACCTGGGCCCGCGACCCGCAGGCGATCGAGCGCGCGCTTGGCCTGCGCTCGCTCCCGGCGCCGCGTGCCCCGGCTCCGACCACTGCCGTGCACGCCGATGTGTTGCCTCGCGCGCGAGCGGCGGTCCACTCCGACCAGGTCAACGTCGGCGGCTTCGGCTTTGACACGTGCTCGGCGCCGTCGCCGGGCGACATGTCGACGTGGCTGGCGTCCTCGCCCTTCCGCGCCGTGGCGATCTACATCGGCGGCGCCAACAGCGCGTGCGCGCAGCCCAACCTGTCGGCGACCTGGGTTAGCGCCGAAGGGGCGGCGGGGTGGCAGTTCATCCCCACCTACGTCGGGCTCCAGGCGCCGGGCTCGGATTGCGGGTGCTCGGAGATCGTGCCCGCCCAGGCGACGGCCGAGGGGACCGCTGCGGCCATCGACGCCGTGACCCAGGCTCAGGCGCTCGGCATCGACTCGGGCAACCCGATCTACTTCGACATGGAGGCGTACACGCGGTCGCCGAGCAACACCGCCGCCGTGCTCGAGTTCCTCTCCGCCTGGACCTCCGAGCTCCACGCCTACGGGTTCATCTCTGGCGTCTACGGGAGCGGGACGAGCGGCGTGACCGACCTCGCCGACGCCACCGGCGCCGACACCGCCGCGGACACTCCCTTCGTCGAGCCCGACGACATCTGGATCGCCGACTGGAACAACGAGGCGACGACCAGCGACCCCTACGTCCCGGCCGGCGACTGGCCGAGCAACCAGCGCCTGCACCAGTATCGGGGCGGCCACATCGACGACTACGGCGGTGTTCAGCTCGACGTCGACACCGACTACCTCGACGGTGCCACGGCCACCGCGGGCGTCGGCACGGTCGGTGTCGCCGCCCTCCCCGACGGGACCTTCGTGAGCTATCAGGGCAAGACCTATCGCCTCGCGGGCGGGGCGCCGCTCTACGTCCACAGCTGGTCGCCCTTCGGCCGCCCCCAGCCGACGATCGCGCTCGCCCCGGCGCAGTGGCAGGCCCTCAATGCCGTCCCGGCCAACGGAACCTTCATCCGGGCCACGGGTACCGGGAAGGTCTACCGCATTGCCGGCGGGGCGCCGGTGTTCGTCTCGAGCTGGTCGGCGTACGGGGGACCGCAGCCCGCGGTCGTGGTCGACCGCTGGAACATCCTCAACATCTCGAGCCCCCTCTCGCACCTGGACCTGGATCCCGCCAACGGCACCATCGTCGAGGGTCTGCCCTCGGCCCACTACTGGGTCTTCAGCGGCGGATGGCGCGCGCAGACCGCGGCCAGCTCGACCGCGGTCGGGGTCTCGGACGCGGGCCTGACACCGTTCCTCGAGTCGCCCACGGTGACGCGCGACACGCTCTCGGGGGTGGCCAAGCGCGATCCCGCGCTCCGGGTGGTGCTGAGCGCGGGAGCAAACGCGCCCGCGCTCAAGACCTTCGTGCTCGCGCTCCCACCCGGTCTGAGCTTCGCGCCCTCGGCCACGACCCTGGCCAAGGGAGTGGTCGTGTGGTGGGGCGCGAACGGCAAGCCGCTCCCGGCGGCGGCGCGGCTGAGCCACGGGAAGCTGACGATCACGCTCGCGGCCCAGACGCGGAAGGTCCTGATCAC